>ERZ1370068.3705-contig-2806_pt1 | contig 38109 bp, 49 predicted proteins | sample MGYA00561227_ERZ1370068 | MGnify/ENA primary metagenome ERZ1370068 (study PRJEB38410, sample SAMEA6850437) | metagenome | study: Metagenomic assessment of the ecological functions of the soil: analysis of the soil microbiota associated with the...
GCGTACTTCGTTCAGTTACGTATTGCTGAGCCCGGGGCGATCGCCTGCGACGCGGCGATGGCCCCGATCGTGACCGGCGACGTGAACGTCGGACGCGCTGGAGGACCTGGTCCGGCTGTGCGTGGAGCTGGACGCGCCGGACGGCGGGACGGCGCGCGGCGACGCGGCCTGGGCCGCGCTGGAGCAGGCGGTCATCGGCAAGGCCGTCGGACCTGCTGTCCGGGCCCGGGCGGGCTGGCCAGCTTCCTGCGCCGCCGCCAGCTGCGGCGCCCGGCTGGGCGGGCCGAGCCTGCCGCTGGACATCGGGTACGCCGAGACGATCCCGGCCGGGATCCGCAACGCGGTGCATCCTGCGGGACCGGCAGCTGCCAGTGGGCGGGCCGGTGCGACCAGCCCGCCGTCGGCGTGCGAGGTGCACCACACCAGGCACAAGGCCAACGGCGGCAAGACCAGCGTCAAGGACTGCGTGCTGCTGTGCTCGTTCCACCACCAGGTGGTCATCCACCGGTGGGGCTGGACCCTGGTCCTGAACCCCGACGGCACCACCACCGCCTGGAACAAGGACAAGACCAAGGTCCTGCACAGCCACGGACCCCGTCCGCCCCGGTGAAACCCCCTGATCCGGCCGGGGCTGCGGGACGGCATCGTCGTGGGGGCAAGTTCGGGAGAGCGGGGAAGACGCGGCGGGTCCAGGCCTGGGTGGCGGCGAAGATCTCCCTGGTGTACGGCAGGAAGACGATGCCGCTCACCGGTGCCGAAGGCCCGCACGTCCACCTGGTCGCGGTACTTCTCCGGCACCGCCCGTAGGTGGTGGTGCTTGTAGGCCTCGGGGTGCAGGTCGATCTCCATCTGCGCGCGGCGCAGGGCGGCGAGGTACTTCTCGATGTCGGCCTTGCTGACGTCGGTCCCGCTCACCAGGAACCCGATCATGAACGTGGCGTCGAGGACCTTCGCGGAAGCCGAAGGCCTCGGCGATGTACAGCGGCACCCCGAACATCGTGGCCGCGTGGACTCTGCCGCTCCAGCAGGCGCGTCGAGCCGCTCGTTGGGCGGGCCCTGGAAGGTGAGGCGTGGTCTGATCCGGGGCGGAGCACCGCCCTCAGGGCCTGCACGGTGGCGAAGTGGCTGCCGGAGTGGTAGCCCGACCCCCACCGGTACCCCGGCGAGGTCCTCGCGGGCGGCGGACCGGCGACTCGGGCGGCACCATGATCGCGCAGGGCGCTACCGAGTACGGCCGTGGTCACCGAGGCTGGCCGGTCCGCTCGCTCGCCGCGGCGCTGGTGGCCCAGTGGCACGGCAGCTGATGCTTACGCCGCCGCGTCCGCCCGAACGTCCGAAGGCGCCGGTGCTGACCCGCCCGGCCGGGACTGTGGTCACCTTCGGGCAGGAAGGTGTACTCGAGCCCTTCGGCGGTAGTAGCCCTGCTCCTCCGCGACCCATTCCTGCAGCTAAGCCGTGCGGCAAGATCTTCAGCGTCATCGCGTCACTCCCAGCGTCCGTGGATCAACGGTAGGGACGCGGCCGGGCTGCGGGCTTCGGGCGCACTCCCCCGATCTGCCTCAGGGCCAGCCCCCAGACGCGGCCGTGGTCAGGGCGCGGGGGCGGTGTCGCGGTAGATGAAGTAGGCCAGCGTAGAGCGAGCAGCAGCGGGAGATGACCCAGCGCTCGGCGAGCTTTGTTGGTGGTGATCCGGACCGAGTTCGGGCAGCAGGCCGAACTCGTAGCGGCTGACCGGGTACAGCAGGGGCAGCCGTCGTGGGTCAGCATGTCCCGGCCAGGTGGGCGAGCGCGCCGAGGGCGAGCGGACACGGCCAGGACCGGCACGTGCCACGGGGTCACCTCGACCAGGTCCCAGCCCTTCCAGAGGACCAGGGCGGCCAGCGCGATGCCGAACAGGTCGCCGTGATGGCCGCCGATGTACAGGGCGCGAGTCAGGCCGAGAACAGCAGGGCCATGATGAGCCCGGCCGGAACCAGGTGCCACCACAGGTCCCGTGATGGAGGTTGGCCGCGGCGCTCGCTGCCACGACCCGGCCCAGAGCGCGGCGATCGTCAGCAGCGCGAGGCCGAGCAGGCTGTGCGTGCCTTCCGGTGGCCGCCGCTGAGCTGGTGCACGATCCAGGCGAAGGCCCCGGTCAGGAAGCCGAAGGTGCGGGCGATGGTGGATCCGGGCTCGTCCAGGTCGGGCAGGATCCCCGCGCCCGCGGTCGGCGCGTCGCCGCCACCGCCAGCTGGGTGCCGCTGACGGGCAGCAGGGCGCGCGACGGCAACGAAGGCCAGGCGCCGGACAGCGCGTGGTCATGGCCGAGCATGGCGGGCTCCCGGGGTTCAGGAGGGTCCAGCGGCTAAGCTAACCCGCACCATCGGCGAATCCCCGGGAAGCCGCGCCGTCAGGATTGGCGAGGGCCTGATCCAGTGTGCGGGTCCGGTCCAGGTCAGGTCTTCTTGGCGGGCTTCTTCACCTTGGGCGGCAGCGAGCCGACGTGGACCCGGGCCTTCTCCACCCACTGGGCGGCTAGGTCGGGTCCATCCCCGATGGGAGCTGGAGGTAGCCCCCATCGGGCGCTCGGCCAGCCGAATGGCCCGGCCCCGTCGACGGCGGACAGCACAGCGGCGTCGGGCTCGGCCAGCCGGACGCCCACCGGACCCGAACAGCCCGGCGAACATGTTGCCGTGCACGAACGCGCCGAGGTTGCCGAACATCGGCTTCACCTCGACCTCCGGGTCCCGGGGAGGATCGACCTGAAGAACGCCTTGCTCGTCCTCGCTAGGCTCGGGCATCCGCATGGCTAGGCCGGGGCGCGTTCTTGATCACGCTGAACATCGCGCCTTGCGGGTCGCTGAGTACGGCGATGCGCGCCCGACCGGGGTGTCGAACGGCGGGACGATGACCGACCCGCCGAGCTCGGCCGCCTTGGCCGCGGTGGCGTCCGCGTCGTCGGTGCCGAAGCACACGTGCCAGTGGCTGGGCACGCCGGGCATCTGCGGCGGCGTCGAGCCGCCCACCATCGCGTCGCCGGACTTGAACACCGTGTACGGCTGGCCCCTCGCCCATGTCCATGTTCTCGGTGGTCAGGCCGGTCACGTCGGCGTAGAACCTGGTCGCGCCGGAGTCGCTGGTGACGAGCTCGTTCCAGTTGATGCGTGCCGGGCTCGTTCACCAGGGTGGCGCCGATGTGCTGGTTGGCCTGCCACAGCGCGACCGGCGCGCCGGACGGGTCCATGACGAAGGACATCCGCCCGGCGTCCATGACGTCGAACGGCGCCATCGCCACCCTGCCGCCCGCGGCCTCGACTCCCGGCGGTGGCCTCGTCCGCCGAGTCCGACGGCGAAGGTAGGTGTTCCGCCATCGGCGGGGCGCCCGCGGCAGCCATCCCGGCCGACGCGGAGATAGGCGGCGACCTGGCGGCCGCCGGAGCATGAGCATCATCGAGTACCCTGCCCCTCTCCATGGGCTGGTCGATCGTAGGTCCAGCCGAACAGCCCGGCGTAGAACGCCTTGGCCGCGGCCTGGATCAAGCTGGTCGGCAGGTCCACCCAGTTCGGCGTGCCCTGCGTGTATGGAGGTGCGTTCCTGGCGCCAACTGATTCCCCTACTGGGTATTGGTTTCGGCCGGTGAAGGCGATAAGCCAGTCGAGCGCAGCCCGGCGTCAGGACTGGCCCTCGATCGGGTCGCCGCGAAGCTTCCGCCGTCCCGGGCTTCCGGTGTGATGATCTGGCGGGCCAGTGGCCGAGGACGATGCTAGGCGACCATCGTCGAGAGACGGCGACCTGCTGCCCGGTGGCTCGGGCGAAGTCCCACGCGGGACCAGGAACTCGATGGACAGAGATGCCCAGGGCGGCGCCAGCGGGCATCTCGTGCGGAGCCGACCTTGACCGTGCCGTCGAGCCCGCGGACGCGCCGAGGCCTCGAGCGTGGCCTGGGCCGCCGTGGCGACCCGCGCCTCCAGCGGACTGGTAACGGGACCGGCACCGGGCGTCGCCGCCCGCCGCGGCACAGAGGTACGTGACCGATCCGATCAGGTGATCGGCCAGTTGCGTCACGTCGAACTCGGTGCGACACCGTGGCCTTATGGTAATCGTCCTCGGCGACGCCTCGCAGGACCCGCTGGCAGATGGCCAGCGTCGGCCCGGCGGAGCTCAGCGGATCCAGGTCAGGCTTGGCCGCCCACTCGCCAGGCTCGGCGTCCCCGGCGGTGGCCGCGGTGGCGAAGCCTGCCGAGGGTAGTGCGTCCAGCCCGCGCCGTGGCTGGCCTCCTGCTCGCCGGACGAGCCCCTCGTGCGTCAGAGGTGATCATGGTCCCCGCCGCGCGGCGGGCTCCAGCGTGATGATCACGGTCGACGCGCCCGGCGGCAGCTCCGGCTCGAGCCCTCCCAGCCCCAGGTGAACACGACGCGGCGGCCCGGCTCCACCTCGGTGAAGGCTGTAGCGGCCGAGTTCCCGGGAATGACGGTCCACCGGTACTCCCCATGCCGCCCGCAGTGTCGACGCGCGCGGTGATCACCTGCCAGCGGCGCGGCCAGTCCGGCTGGGTGATCAGGGCGAAGGTCTCGTCGGCGTTCAGCGGGACGAGGACCGACTTCTCGAACGGCATCGATGTCTCTCTTTAGGGCATGGCCCGTGCGTCGCGGACGAGCTGATCGGAGTTCACGGGTCCAGAACGAGTCGGAGTTCGGCCCGGAGCGCGGCCATCCCCTGGCGTTCAAGCGGTAGTACTGGAATTTTCCTGCCCGTAGGCTCACGTGACGAGCCCGCTGTCGGCGAAGCACGCCCAGGTGCTGCGAGATCGCCGACCTGCTCACGGTGAAGTGGCTGGCCAGCTGGCTCACGGTCTGCTCGCCGGGGCCCAGCAGCTGCAGCAGGCGGCGCCGGTTAGGCTCCGCGACCGCAGCCACCAGAGTCAGAGCACGTCAACACGTTAGCGGCTACTAACGCGTAGGGCAAGAGCTGTGGGAAAGTGGGAGGCGATAGGGGGCAAGAGCCGGGGAAAGCAGGCGCAGACGGGAGGGCAAGAGGAGCGGATGGGAGGGCACGCGCCCGGGCCGTTCGGGATCATGCTTGAGCGCCGTTGACGACGGTCACCGGGTCCCGCTAGGCTTCCCGAGCAAGCGCTTGGTCGCCAGCGAGGATCGAGCGAGATGAGCAGCGATGCCGGTCAAGTACCTGTCCCAGGAATGGATCGACGCCTACAACGACGCGCTGGCCGGGGACGCGGTGCGCGGAGCGCTCAAGGGGCAAGAACGCGACCATCCACGATGGTGATCTCCGACGCGCCGCGCGACGGTGAGATCCGCTAATGGCTGCGGATCGAGGACTGGCGGCGCGGCGGTCAGCCTAGGCGACCTGGACGGGCCCGATGTCACCATCCGGCAGACGTACGAGACGTCGGCGCAGGTCAACCGCGGTGACCTGGACGGGCAGGAAGGCGTTCACCCAGGGCAAGGTCAAGATCGGCGGCAAGATGCTGAAGATGATGCAACTGCGCGGGCCGCTGGCCCAGGTGCAGGACGGCGCTGCTCGGCATCGACACCGAATACTAAGGCTCGGGCGCGCCCGGCCCCCTCCCCTGGCGCGCCCGGTTTTACATCCAGTCGGCATGCCGCGGCCAGGCCAGCAGCGTGTCGACCACCTCACGTCGGCCCCTGACCCAGGATCGCGGTAGCCGCGTACCGGCCGCGGTAGAACAGCAGCGGGCGGCCCGCGCGGCTCCGGGCCCAACGCGGTGACCTGGCCGGTGACCAGGAAGTGGTCAGCCGCCTCGTGGACGGCCTCGACGGCGCACTCGACCCAGGTCAGCGCGCGTCGTCCAGGACCGAACCCGACGGCGACGGCGACCAGGGCACCCCGGCGAACTTGTCCGCCCCCGTGGTCCCGAACCTCCTGGCCAGCTCCTGCTGCCCGTCGGCCAGCACGTTGGCGCAGAAATGCCCGGCCCGCTCGATCACGGGCCAGGTGGCCGAGGATGCGGCTGGGGCAGAACAGCACCAGCGGCGGCGCCAGCGACAGCGCGGCGAAGGCCTGGCAGGCGAACCCGGCCGGGCCTGCGGACCGCGCACGTGGTGATGACCGTGACGCCGGTGCAGAAGTGGCCGAGGACCTGCCGGAACACTGCCGCCCGTGTCCGTGGTCACGGTCATGTCCTGGTCAGCCTCGGGGCGCGCAAAGCGGTGGCCCCACAGGCTGACTCGCGGTGGTCTCCCGGGTGATCCAGGTGGCGTCGTCGACCAGCTGCCCGTCGGTGCCGTACTCGATGTCGAACCCGCCCGGGGTCCGGACGTAGAACGACACCATCAGGTCGTTGGCGTGCCGCCCCAGCGAGCCCGATACCGGTTGCGCCGCGCCTGGCGCACCGGTCCAGCGCCCGGCCCACGTCGTCCAGCGAGGCGGCCTCGATCATCAGGTGCACGATGCCGGGGTCCGCCGGGACCGGGGCCAGGGCCAGCGAGTGGTGCCGCGGGTTGCAGCCGAGGAAGCGGAACCAGACCGGAGCGGTCGCCGGGCTGGCCGCCGAACAGCTCGGGCGCCATGCGCATCGAGTCGCGCAGCCGGAAGCCGCAGGACGTCGGTCCAGAAGCCGAACGCGGCCTCGTCCCGGCCGGGACCGGCAGCACGACGTGGCCCAGCCCAGCTCGCCGGTTACGAAGCGGTTCCCGTACGGGCTGACCGACGGGCGGCTGTCCAGCGCGGCGCCGCAGGAACACCTCCAGCGCGTGGCCCGCCGGGTCGTCGAGCTTGCAGCATCGCGCCACCCGCCGGGCGGCGCACCTCGTCGGCGGTGCCGCCTTGTACGGCGACGCCCGGCGTCGGCCAGGGCGCGGCCGACCGCGGCCAGCGCGCCTGCGTCGGCGACCTCCCAGCCAGAGGCGAGGCAGCCGGTCCGGCTGCCCCGGGCATGATGACCAGACGGGCCGGGAATTCGTCCATCCGCAGGTAGACGCGCCTGCTTCGGGACCCGCGCCCTCGGCCATGCCGAGGACCTTGACGGCGAACTCGCGCCAGGCGGTTACGTCGGCGGACTCGATGCGCAGGTAGCCGAGCGAGGATGATCATGTGCTGTCTCCGTTCAGGAACTCGATCGCCAGCCGGTTGAACTCGGCGGCCTTCTCCAGCTGTGCCCAGTGGCCGCAGCCGCCGAACACGTGCAGCTGGGCCCGGCGGATCAGCTTCAGCGCCACCAGCGCGCCGTCGACCGGGTTGACCCGGTCCTCGCGGCCCCAGATCAGCAGCACGCCGCTGCCGCAGCCGGTGCGCCTCCCGCCACAGCATGCCCTGCTCGTACGATGGCCGGGTCGAAGAACGAGGCGCCCATCGAGGCCATCGCCTGCCAGCGACTCCGGGTCGCTGGCTGCGCGCGAAGCGCTCGTCGACCAGCTCGTCGGTGATCAGCCGCTGGTCGAAAACCAGCGTGCGGAGGAACGCCGCCAGCTTCTCCTCGGCTCGGGCCCGGCGGCGCGCCGAACTCGGCCAGCGCCGCTTGACGCCCTCGGTCGGGTCCGGGGCGAGACACGTTGAGGCTCAGGCCACCGGGGCCCATCAGCACCGAGGCGGTCGGCGCGCTCGGGATGGTCTCGAGCGCGAAGCGGACCGCGGTGCCCCGCCCAGCGAGTTGCCGACCAGGTGCAGCCCGTTCGATCGCCCAGCTCGTCGAGCAGGTCCAGCCAGCGCGTCGGCGGCGAAGCGTGAAGTAGTTGCCTGTCACCGGCGGCTTGTCGGACTTGCCGTAGCCGGGCTGGTCGACGACCAGGGTGCGGAAGCGGTCGGCGAAGACGGGCGAGGTTGGCTCCTGAAGTTGGACATGCCGGACGCGCCCGGCCCGCCGCCGTGCAGCATGACGACCGGGGGTGCCCGCGGTGGCGTCGCAAACCTCGTCGTAGTGCAGGTGCATGTCTCGTGCGGTGCCTTCCCGGTCAGAACATCGCGTCGGGCGGCAGGTCGTAGGCCGAACTCGCCGCGGCCGAACATCGGACAGCGCCCGCTCCGGGTCGTTGATCGCGTGCACCCGGCCCGCGTGCGCGTCCCGCCAGAACCGCTGGATCGGCGTGCCGATCTTCAGCGCCCGCCCGCCGGAGTTCTCGAACAGCAGGTCCACCGCGCTGATCGCCTGGCCGGTGCCGCGTCACCTGGTCGCGCCGGACCCGCAGCCGCAGCGGCAGCGGGATCTTCTGCCCGCGCCTGGCGTGCGTCCATCAGCTCGGTCATGTTCTGCTCCAGCCGCCAGCCAGGCCGCGTCGATCAGCGCCGCGGCCTCGGCGATCCGCACCTGCCGCGAACGGGTCCTCGGCCGACCTGCTGGCCGGCGTAGGCGGCGCGCACCCGCTCGCGCTGGTACGCCGACGTGGGCCGCGTAGGCACCCGTCGCCATGCCGATGATCGGCGTGGTGATGGCGTACGAGAACAGCGAGCCGTACGGGATGCCGGTACAGCGGCGCCGGGTTGACCTGCCTGGCCCGGGCAGGCGCATCTGGTGACGTCGGTGAAGCTCAGCGAGCGGTGCGTCCGGGACGAACGCGCGGTCCACCACGATGTCGTTGCTGCCGGTGCCGCGCAGCCCGACGGTGTCCCACGACGTCGTCGATCGACGTAGTCGCTGGCTAGGCAGCAGGAACGTGCGGAAGTCGACGGGCTGGCCCGTCGTCGTCGGTGACGATGCCGCCGAGCAGGACCCAGGTGGCGTGGTCGCAGCCGGAGGAGAAGCTCCACCGCCCGGTGAGCCGGTGGCCGCCGTCGCTGCGTGCCTCAGCCCGGCCGGTCGGGGCGTAGGACGAGGACATCCGGGTGGCCGGGTCGGCGCCCCAGACGTCCTCCTGGGCCGGTGGCGGGAACAGGGCCGAGCTGCCAGGGGTGCACGCCGACCACCGAGGCGACCCAGCCGGTCGACCCGCACGCGCTGGCGATCAGCCGGACCGCGGTGAAGAACGTGACCGGGTCCGCCTCCAGCGCCGCCGAACGACGTCGGCTGGAGCAGCCGGAAGAACCCGGTCTCTTCGCAGCGCCTTGACCGACTCGGCCGGGACGACGCGGGCGTCCTCGGTCTCCTGGGCGCGCTGCCCGAAGACGGGCAGCAGCTCGGCGACGGCCGCGACAACGGCCTGCGTAGCTCCTTCTGCCTGCGTGTCGGACGCTGCCATATCGCCTAGACTAGAACATGTTCTAGTCTTGAGGGTATGGATCAGGTTCGGACCATCGAGGCAGCGGGCGCGCTGCTTACCAGGTTTGCGCGCGGCTGGCACTGCCTGGGCCTCGGCAGCCGGTTCCGTGATGACGGTGCCGCACGCGGTCGCGGCGTTCGGCACCAAGCTGGTGGTGTTCGCCGACTCGTCCGGCGCGCTGCACGTGCTGGACGCGTACTGCAGGCACATGGGCGGCGACCTGAGCCAGGGCACGGTCAAGGGCGACGCGATCGCCTGCCCGTTCCACGACTGGCGCTGGGGCGGGGACGGCCGGTGCGCGCGCGATCCCCTACGCCCGGCGGGTGCCGGTGGCGGCCAGGACGCGCGCCTGGCGCACCCTGGAGCGCAACGGCCACGCTGTTCGTCTGGAACGACCCGGAGGGGAACGCGCCGCCGGACGACGTGACGATCCCGCGTCATCGAGGGCGCCTCGTCGGACGAGTGGACGTCGTGGACGTGGGACTCCATCCTGGTCGAGGGCGCGAACTGCCGCGAGGTCATCGACAACGTCGTCGACATGGCGCACTTCTTCTACATCCACTTCGCCTTCCCGACGTACTTCAAGAACGTCTTCGAGGGCGCACATCGCCGTCGCAGTACCTGCAGACGCGGTCCCGGCCCGACGTGGAGCCGCCTCGAACTACTGCTCGCGGGTGACGGCGCAGACCACGCTGCGGTCCGAGGCCTCCTACTACGGCCCGTCGTACATGATCGACTACCTGCTGGCACGACTACCACGGCATGGACGATCGAGAGCGTCCTGATCAACTGCCACTACCCGGTCACGCCGACCTCGTTCCTGCTGCAGTGGGGCGCGATCGTGCGAGCAGCCGCCCGGCCTGTCCGACGCCCAGGCCGCCCGGGTCGCGGCCAAGTTCTGCCGACTTCGTCGGGCTCGGCTTCCAGCAGGACGTCGAGATCTGGCTGCACAAGACCCGGATCGACAACCCGCTGCTGTGCGCCGAGGACGGCCCGGTCTACCAGCTGCGCCGCTGGTACGAGCAGTTCTACCGGGACGTGGCCGACGTCGACGCCGGACATGACCGCGCGGTTCGAGTTCGAGATCGACACCACCCGCGCGGTGGCGGGCTGGGAGGCGGAGGTGGCGGCCAACCTCGCCCGTCAGGCTGATGGGCTGGCCGATGCCAGGACGAGCGGCGGGCCGCCGTCCTGCCCGGTCGAGTGCGGGCGGTGCGGCGCTGGCGTGCTGGCCGCCAAGTTCAGCCCGCAGCACACCACGGTGCAGTGGAGCGCTGCGGCGGTGCGGGCGTGCGCTGGAGTTCTCCGCCGCCGTGTCCGCTGGGCCGTCCCAGCGCGCTGGTCGAGGGTGCGCGCAGCCTGCGGGACAGCATCGACGCCGCGGTGATGGCGGGCGGCTCGAGTGTCCGCGCCTCGAGGTGCACCGCCTCTCGAGGTAGCACCGCCTTGACCCGCGAGTACTTCCAGGTGCCGGTGGCCGAGGTGATCCGCGAGACGGACGACGCGTGCTCGCTGGTGCTCGACCGTCGCGCCGCGGCGCTGGTCTCGGTGTTTTCCTGCTCAGCCGGGGCAGTTCGTCACGGTGCGGGTGCCGTCGGAGCGGTGTGGTTCGGTGGCGCGGTGCTACTCGCTGTCGAGCTCGCCCGCAGCTCGCTGAGACCGGCCCGCCATCACGGTCAAGCGGACCGAGGCGGGTACGCGTCGAACTGGATCGTCGACCGGGTGCGCGCCGGGACCGTGCTTCGACCTGCTGCCGTCGCGCCGGGACGTTCAGCCCGCGCTCGCTGGACGGTGATTTCCTGCTGTTCGCCGCGGGCAGCGGGATCACCCCGGTCATGTCCATCCTGAAGTCGGCGCTGCACGCCGGGCGCGGCCGCGTCCTGCTGGTGTACGCGAACCGGGACGAGCGCTCGGTGATCTTCAGTGAGTCGCTGCGCGGCTCGTTTCCGGAGTTCAGCCGTACTACTGGTGGTGGTGCACTGGCTGGACTCGCTGCTCGGCGTGCCGTCGGCCGCGGCGCTCGCGGCCCTGGCCCGGCCGTAGCGCCGCCCAGTACACCACCGGCGAGGCGTTCATCTGCGGGCCCGACCCCTACCTGGCGCTGGTGCGCGAGGCGCTCGGCCAGCTCCGGGTGCCGGGCGGGCGGTGCACGTGGAGCGGTTCCTGTCCCTGGCGGAGAACCCGTTCGAGGCGACGGCGCGTCGAGGACGGCGCCATCGCGGCCACCCTGTCGGTCAGCCTGGACGGCGCTACCACGCGAGCTGCCGTGGTACGCCCAGCGCCCGGATGCTCGACGTGCTCATCGACGCGGGCCTGGACGCGCCGTTCTCCTGCCGCCAGGGCATCTGCGGTGCCTGCGCACTGCCAGCTCACCAGCGGCGAGGTGGAGATGGCGCACAACGAGGTGCTGGAGGAGGACGACCTGGCCGAGGGCTACATCCTCGCCTGCCAGGCCTTGGCCCTGACCCCCGGGGTGAGCATTACCTACTAACCTTGTCGTAAATTGCGCGGAGGGAGATCCGTGCTAAGCACGGATGCTGCGGTATCCAGAGAGGAAGACCATGCCACTGACTATCGGCGACACCGCTCCTGACTTCGAGGCCGAGACGACGCGAAGGGCCGATCCACTTCCACGACTGGCTCGGCGACTCCTGGGCGTTCTGTTCTCGCACCCCAAGGACTTCACCCCGGTCTGCACCACCGAGCTCGGCTACATGGCCAAGATCAAGCCCGAGTTCGACAAGCGCAACGTGAAGATCATCGGCCTGTCGGTCGACTCCACCGGCGACCACGAGCGCTGGGCCGCCGACATCGCCGAGACCCAGGGCACGGCGCCCAACTACCCGATCATCGCGCGACAACGACTTCAACGGTCGCCAAGCTGTACGGGATGCTGCCGACCGACGTCTATGGCGACGCCAAGTCCGCACCCCGGCCGACAACGCCACCGTGCGCAACGTGTTCGTGATCGGCCCGGACAAGAAGATCAAGCTGGTCCTGGTCTACCCGATGACGACCGGGCGCAACTTCGACGAGGTGCTGCGGGTCGATCGACTCGCTGCAGCTGACCGCCAAGCACAAGGTGGCCACGCCGGTCAGCTGGAAGCAGGGCGAGGACGTCATCATCGCCGGCTCGGTCTCCAACGACGCAGGCCAAGGAGATCTTCGGCGAGTGGGAATCGCCGAAGCCCTACATCCGCATCGTCCCCAGCTCGCGAAGTAGCGCGGCCCGGCTGAGGCTCGGATCCGCTGAAGCCGGCGCCAGGATGCCTGGCGGCGGCTTCGCGTTATGCACCATCAGCATCACGAAGTCAGGTGCGCGGGTTGCAGGAACGCACGAACCCCGGATCAGTGCGCTCGAACGCAGGTCGGCATCGCCAGTCCAGGGCGGTCCGGCGGCGCGATGGTGGCGAACGGCGGCTGGTACGCTTTGGCCGGAGAAGACGCGCAGTCGGCCAGGGACAGCGCCGCTGACGTAGGAGCGGGAGCACAGGTATAGCCGCGCGCTGCGGCCGCGGTACGAGGCCGTCGGACCGGACTGCCGTCGGGGCGCAGGACCTGCCCGGACTCCGGGGTCGACGACCAGGCCGCCGAGGGTGAGCACCGGCGCCGGGTAGAACAGCCGGGGCCGGACCGAGCAGTCGATGAGCGAGAACGGCGGCTGGTCCTGCGCCCGGCGCGCGGCGGCGGGCTTTCCCGCCGGGTCGGGCGCCGCCGGGTCGCGCGCCGCGGCGTTGTAGGCGGCCAGCGTGGCCTCCAGCCGGTCCGGGTCAAGCCCGGCGCGGGCCGCCACCGCGGCGACGGTGGGCGCACTGACCCGGCCGGCGGTCAGCAGGTACCACGCCTGCAGCCGCTGGAACCACAGCGTCGACCCGCGCACCTGGCGGCGGGCCTCGGCCAGCGTGGCCCGGTCGGCCAGCAGCCAGGCCTGCCCGCCGCGCCGCACGATCGCGTCGCCGAGCGCCGCGCCGTAGCGCGACTCGTCGCAGACCCGGTCGCCCGTCGCGGTCCACCAGCACGCCGCCCAGCAGGGCGGGCGGCGCGAGCTGAGGAAGCGCCAGACCGAGACCCGGTCCAGGAACGCGGTCGCGCCAGCTAACGCCGGTGCCGAGCCTGATGCCGCTGCCGTCGTCGCCCGGGGTGGCCAGCGGCAGCCCGCCGCGCGCGGCCAGCGCGTGCTGCGCGCATCATCGGCCGGTTGGCGGCGAAGCCACGCCGGCCGCGACGACCACGCCGCGGGCCGCCCCGACCCGCAGCGGCCGTCCGTAGCGCCGCTCCAGCCAGGCCACGGGGCGGTGCAGGATCCGGCCGACCTTCGGCACGTACAGGTAGGGCTTGACCGACCAGCGGTGCAGCACGCGGTGCGCCAGCCGGGCCCAGCCGGGCGCGCCGCGCAGGGTCGTGCACGCCACCCCGGTGACCCGGCCGCCGGGATCGGTGACCAGCCTCGCGGGCGGTGGTCTGGGTGAGCACCCGGACGCCGGCGGCGCGGACGGCAGCGGCCAGCCTGGCGTAGAGCAGGCCGCCGGAGGTGCCGCGGCCGCTGGTCCTGTGTCCCCTGGCGGCGGCGGCTGGCGCGCCGGCGCAAGCTGCTGCGGACAGCTCGCTGCCGGAGTAGTACAGGTAGTGCCGGTTGGTCGGGTAGGACGTCTTGTCCGGGCACAGGCTGCCCTCGAACGGCACGCCGTGACCCTCCAGCCAGGCCAGCATGGCCACGCTGCCGTCGCAGAACTGCCTGAGGGTGGCGGCGGGCACCGCGTCGCCGACCTCGGTGCGCAGGTAGCCGAACATCGCCCCGGGCGAGTCGTCCACCCCGGCCGCGCGCTGCTGCGGGCGTGCCGCCATCGGCGTAGACGACGCCGCCGGACAGCGCGGTGGCGCCGCCGCCGCCGAAACGGTCGAGCACGCAGCACCGAGGCGCCGCTCCGCGGCGGCGGCCTCCAGGCGCGGCGCAGGCGCCCGCCGCCCCGAAGCCCACCACGACCACGTCGGCCTCGAGGTCCCAGTCGCCCGGCACGGTGGCCTCACGGGAGCCTCCTTCCTCAGCCGACGGCAAAACTGTAACGTGTTCTAGTATGGACAGGAGGTCATGACGTCGGTGGCTGGCGGGCAGCGGCGCGTAGCTGGGATGACACGGCCGCGCTGACCGCGGCGCACCTCGGGCTGACGTGCCCTGGTCATCGAGAAGGCCGGGTCCGTTCGGCGGGTCGACGGCCCGCTCCGGCGGCGGGATCTGGGCGCCGGGCAACTCGGTGCTGCGCGCCGCCGGGGTGGCGGACACGCCGGAGCAGGCCCGCGCCTACCTGGCGCACGTGGCCGAGGGGCGTTCCGGCCGCGCGGCGGCGAGGCGCTGCTCGAGCACGGCCCGGAGATGCTCGGCCTGGTCCTGCGCGAAGACGCCCGTGCGGTTCGCGTGGGTGCCCGGCTACGCCGACTACTACCCCGAGGCACCGCGGAGGCCTGGCCGCGGGGCGCAGTATCGAGCCCGTTCCGCTCGACGGACGGCGGGTGCTCGGCGCGGAACTGGCCCGCCTCGCGCGCCCTACCTCCGCCTCCGCCGGTGGCCATCACCCAGGCCGAGTACCGGTGGCTCAGCCTCGGGCCTAGGCATCCGCCGGGGCGTCCTCGCCGCGGCGCAGGTCGCGGGCCGGGCCGCGCGGGCCAGGCTGCTCGGGCAGCGGATGCTCAGCATGGGGCAGGCGCTGGCCGCGGGCCTGCGGGCCGGGCTGGTGGCCAGCGGCGTGCCGGTCTGGCTGGACACCCCGCTGACCGGGCCTCGAGGTGACAGGACGGCCGGGTGACCGGGTGCGCGCCACGCGGGACGGCGAGCCGGTGCTGATCCGGGCCCGGCGCGGGGTGCTGATCGCCACCGGCGGCTTCGAGCGCGACGAGCAGATGCGCCGCCAGTACCAGCGCGCGCCGATCGGGACCGAGTGGACGACCGGCGCGGCCGGGAACACCGGCGACGGGATCCGGCGGGCGCAGGACCGTCGGCGCGGCCACCGAGCTGATGGACGACGCCTGGTGGGGGCCGTCCATCCCGCTGCCCGGCGGCCCGTACTTCTGCCTGGCCGAGCGCAGCCTGCCCGGCTGCCTGCTGGTCAACGGCGCGGGCCAGCGGTTCGTCAACGAGTCGGCGCCGTACGTCGACGCGGTGCACGCCATGTACGAGGGGACACTCCGGAGAACCCGCACATCCCGGCCTGGCTGATCTTCGACCAGCGCTACCGCGACCGGTACGTGTTCGCTGGGCCTGCCGCACCCGCGGCCGCTGCCCCGCCGCTGGTACGCGGCCGGGTCGGTGGTCCGCGCGGACGACCTGGCCGAGCTGGCCCAGGCGGCCGGGGTGGACGCCGACGGCCTGGCCAAGACCGTGGCCAGGTTCAACGAGTTCGCCGCGGCGGAGCCGGGACGAGGACTTCGGCCGCGGCGACTCGGCGTACGACCGCTACTACGGCGACCCGCGGCTGGCCAACCCGAACCTGGCCCCGCTGGCCACGTCCGCCGTTCTACGCCGTCAAGATCGTGCCCGGGGACCTGGGCACCAGAGGGCGGCCTGCGCACCGATGCAGACGGGCCCGGGTGCTCTGCGCCGACGGCACCGTGATCGAGGGCCTGTTCGCGGCGGGCAACGCGAGCGCAGGCGGTGATGGGCCACAGCTACGCAGCGCGCGGGCGCGACCATCGGCCCGGCCATGACGTTCGGCTATATCGCGGCGCGCACACCATGGCGCGAGGCCTCCGGGGGGCTGAGCCGATAGCTGGCGCTCGGTCGCCGCGCCAGCTGGCCGGGTCGTCATGCCGAGCACGACCATGCCCGTCAGGGCGAGGGTCAGCAGCGCCGCCGCGACCGGGACCGGGCGCGGCGCGGGGGCAAGCTGGCCTGAGCACGTTTAGTCGTCGCCGCCCCGGCCTTCCCGTTGGCGCGGCAGGCCGTGCCTGGACTGGAATTGCCGGGTGGCGGCCAGCGTCTGCGGGCCGAATATCCCGTCGTGATAAATGCCCGCGTGCGGCGGAGTCGGCGATTGAGCAGCCGCTGCAGCGCGGCGACGCAAGGGCCTTCCTGCGTAGTAGGCGATCACGGCCGGGCACGACGTGAAGCTGACGTCATCGCCGTAGCGCATCGCCGCCTGATAGGCGTAGTTACCGCTGTAAATCGTCGAGCAGGGGCACGAAAACGACTAATGCCCACCAGAACATTCTTAGTGGACCGGGCTGACATCCCGCATTACCCCCAAGGCACGCCGGAACAGCTTTCTGGCGGCGAGTTTACTCCGGCGCCTGGTGATTTATGGCCAGCAAAGCCGCGGTTAGGGGCGGGTGGCCTCGGTCCACGGACGGGCCCGGGTGGCCGCGACATCCACCAGCCGTTTCAGCCGCGGCAGCGCCACCGTGGTGAGGAACTCCTCGCGGTCGACGGTCCGGCCAGAGCCCACCGTTTCACGCCACACCGAGCGGCTAGGCGATGAAGCCCGAGGCACCGCCATCGTCGGCGGCGATCCTGATGATGGTCGGTGAAGTGGTCGAAGGGCACGCCCGCGGACAGGACGGCCCACGGTCGGTGCAGGACTCGCGGCTGGCCGACGCAGCCGGTGGCGAACACGGGATACTCCAGCTAGAGCAGGTCGATGTCCAGGTCGTCGAGGGCGCGGGCCGCCTCGATGATGGCATCCTCGCGAGCCTGGCCCTCCAGGTCCTCCCCGGCCGCGCGTACACCAGGTTCTCGATGACCACCGGCACACCGGTGGCCCGGCCAATCGCGGATGATCTCTTCGCAGACGGCGAGTCCCTCGGCGACCAGGTCAGCTCACCCGGGCCCGGGCCCGTGGAGGCCGGGCGGTCGGCGCGCAGTTGGAGAGGAAGAACTTGAGGGCATCGCCGCCCGGTCAGGACCCACTGGGCGTTCAGGTCCGGGTCGCGGTGGGTACGCGGCTCGCCCTGGTAGCTGCGCCGCTCGGACGGTTCGGCGGCGACGAGCAGGCCGCACTCCAGGGCCAGCGCCTTCGCCGCGGTGATGGCCGGGACGCCGTAGGTCGGGTCGGCACAGCAGGCCGGAGGCGGCCGGGGTCAGCACGCGGGGCGACGTCGGCCTTGGCCATGCGCAGGTCGTCGTCGGTCGCGTCGAGGCCCACCGCGGTGAACATGCGGGCGCGTGTTCCGCTGGTCATGGCGATGATGGAGAACACGTGGTTGTCCGCCGCGATGTCGTCCAGGGTTCGGGCCTGGGTGGCGTATGTCATTGCGTTCCTTCCCGGATGAAGCTAGAAGCTGGGTCCCCAGCGTAGGCCAGGGCGTATCGAAGCGAGCAGGGCGGCCCCGGTGACCCCGGCTGGACTACGGGTGAGAAGCTCAGCGCGTCGATGACGGCCGACTTGGCAACGCGCATCGCCGCCATCTGCGTCCAGCCCCGGCGGCCACGGCGCGCCGGTGCGGTGGCGACCTTCTCGATGTCGGTGAGCAGGAGCCGGGCTGCCTCCCGCCGTGTAGCGGACCGCGGCGGTCAGATCGTGGCGGGCGAGGCGGCGTCCTGGATGCGCAGGATCGACGTCGTCCTGGGTCCGGCCGTCGCCGCTGACCGACAAGCCGGCGGGCAGGTCACCACGCTCAGGCTGGCGTGGTCAAGCGCCGACCGGGGTAGCTCGGCCTCCGCGCCGAGCGCCGCCAGCACACGCCGCAGCAGCAGCCCGCCGCTGATCCCGGCCAGGAGCAGGCTGGTGTCCGGCAGCACGTGTCGAGCCGAACGACCAATGAGCCGTCACGACCTGCTGGCGCTCAGCCTCCGGCAGCGTGCCCGGGATGGAGCGGGCCAGCACGTCCGCGGTGCCGCTGGAGTTGAACAGCTCGTCCGCCCCGACCGCGCCGACGCCGACGGCCGCCACCGGATGATCGTGTCCGGCCACCGTCAGGACCGCGCCAGCGGCGCGGGGAGACGACACCGTCGTGCCGCAGGAACCCGGCCGGGCAGTGTCGGCCTGCCGTTCCTCGGGGAGAATCCGGCGGGCAGCCCGGCCGCCGCCAGGGCCTGCGGCCAGGAGGCCGGTGCCCTGGTCGACGAGACCGGTCCGGGACGCCAGCGACGGCTCGCGCACCAGGTCGCCGCCCAGGGCGAAGACTGATCCATTCCGGCACGCTCAGCCAGGTCGAGGCCGAGTAGCTAGAGCTGCCCGCTTGGCGCGCAGCCACAGCAGCTTGGCCAGAGGTGGCCTGGCTCGACCACCGCAGGCCCGTGGTGGCGCTCGAAGGCGGCGGCAAATCCGGGGTCCTCGCGGGCCAGCTGCTCGATCTCCGTGGCCGCCGCGGTGATCGAACCATGCGATCACCGGGGCGGTTTACGCACCGCTGCGTCGAGCAGCACGCCGCTCTCGGCCAGGCCGGTCACGCCGATGCCGCGCACCCGGACCGGGCCCCAGGCGAGTTCGGCCGCCCGGACGGCGCTCCCGATCAGGTCCACGGCCAGGCTGACGAGGCGGTTCGGGTGGATCTCGGTCTGGCCGCAGGCGTCCGTCTGCCACGGGGTGGACTGCTCCGCAAACGGGCGGCCGTGCCGCGACGCGCGACCAGGCCACGGCCTTGGACGAGGTGGTGCCGATGTCGAGGCCCACGACGATGCTTTCGAGGTCATGGACGCTGTTCCCCGGAGCCGCGTTCGATGAGCCTGGTAGGCACCTGGATGCGCTCGACCGGAAGGCCCGGCTGGTCCAGGCGGGCCAGGAGCCGCGCCGCGGCTACCCGCCCGACCTCGTGACCGGGATGATCCACGACGGTGACGGCTGGACGCAGCGAATCGGCCAGTAGGAAAGTCGCCGAACGAGACGAGAGGCCGATGTCCGTCCGCCCGGCCGAGTGCAGGGCCGGGACGACGCCCAGGGACGCGCGTGTGGTGGCGCTCAGGATCGCGGTCGGCGGGCGGGAGCCGCCGAGCAGGGCCGACACCGCGTCAGCGGCGGCCCGGCTGGTCGGGCATGTCGCAGTTGACCAGCTCGCTCGTCCGGCTTCAACCCGGTGCCGGGCCAGGGCATCGCGGTAGCCGCGCAGGCGGGCGGCCGAGGTGGGGATGGCGGGCGTGTCGCCGATGTAGGCGATGCGCCGGTGGCCGTGGGCGATGAGGTGAGCCACGGCGCCGAACGCCGCGCGGTGGTCGTCGATCTCGACCAGGTCCGCAGGAGCAGGCCGGGCGCGGGGCGGTACGACGAGCACGACTCGGGACAGCTGCGGCATCGAGCCAGGCGTGATCGTCGCCGGTCGGGCAGAGCAGCAGCAGCCCGCCACCCGGCGCTGCACGCATGCGCCCGATGACGTCGCGCTCCCAGGCCGGATCCCGGCGGGTGCTGGTGACCAGCACCGACCGGCCGTGCCGCGACATCTCCAGCTCCACCGCGTCGATGACCTCGGCGAAGAACGGATCGGAGATGGACTCCACCACGAACCCGATCGCGGTGTCCGTGCCCGCCCGCAGGGGATCGGGCCATCGCGTCGGGCTCGAAACCGCAGGTCGAGCATGGCCGGCCCGGACGCGCTGCCGGGTGACCGGACGCGACCCGCGGGTCGTCGTTCAGGACGCGCGAGGCGGTGCGCAGGCTCGCCCCGGCCGCGTTCGCGACGATCGAGGAGCCTGGCCGACCCGCTGCGCGGGATGTTGTGCCATCGATGGCGGCGCAACGTGATTGTGCCCTGCTTGTGCCATCGATGGCAAGCCCCAGGTAGGGCGGGGGTGAGCGGGAACGCGGAGGTCGCTAGCGGAGAGGTGGTGGAGGACGGCTCGCAGCTGGGTGGGGGTGGGTGGCGTCCAGGGGTAGGTGCGGGACGGCTGGCGGGGCGATGTCGAGGGCGTGAGGAACGGCGCGGGTCGCGGATCTTGTTCTCGTCGCGGCTTCGGCGCGGCAGGTGGGCGCCGGACGAGCTCGTCCGGGGGCAGGTGCAGCCAGACCAGGTGGGTTCGCCGCCAGGCGCCGCGTGGTGGTGATCCAGGCGATGGATGGGCCCGTTCGGTACTACAAAGGGTGCGACCAGCACACCGCCGGCCAGCCTGCGCGCAGGTTCGCGGCGGCCAGCCCGGAGCAGCGTGTCGTACCGCGCCTGCCAGTCAGCCTGGCCAGGGCCGGTCGTCGAGGTCGTGCACGCCGGTCAGGCCGGAGATGACGCGGCGTGAGCGGATCGGTGGCCACGTCGAGGTTCAGGAGGGCGGCACCGAGACGCGGCGCCAGGGCGGCGGCCAGCGTGCTCTTGCCAGGTGGTTAAGCGGGCCGGCGATCAGGACGGCGGCGAGTCCGTTCAGGGTCCGGGCCAGCGCGGTGGCCGCGGTCGGGCCTCAGCGGCAGCGACGGGAGCAGGAGGGCCTGGTAGGAGTGGTAGCAGGTCCGGCTTGCCTGACCAGGTGGAGGTGGCCGGGCGTCATGTCGGGCGCCAGCTCCTGCCACCAGCCCGCCGTGCTGGCGGTCCAGGAAGTAGCGGTCGATCTCGTCCCACCACCGGCGCCGCGGCGGTCGGCGAAGCGGTCCTCCCCGTGCGCCGGTGCAGGGCGTCGGCGGCGAGCACGGCCTCGCACGCCACCCAGTGCATGTGGGCCGTCACCACCGGCTGGCCGCCAGCGTCGACGGTAGTAGATCAAGCCCGGGTGCCCGTCCCGCTGCCACGCGCGTCGGCGACGGCGGTGTCGAACAGCGCGGTCGCCGCCTCGAGCAGCCGAGGCGGCGGGCGCTACGGCTGCCTCCAGCGTGACGAGCAGCCGGGCCCATTCGAAGGAATGGCCGGGGGTGGTGCCGGGCGGCCGGAACGGGTCGTTGGGGCGGTTCGGCGTTAGTAGTCCGGGAGTGAGCTGCCAGTTCTTGTCGTAGTGCTCGGGTATCCGCCAGCGCATGCGCCCGGGCCTGGCACGTTGACTCAGATAGTCGGCGATGGAGGCGGCCCTGGGCGTGCCAGCGCAGGGTCGCCGGTGACGTCGCCCGCGGCCAGGTACGCCTCCACCGAGTGCATGTTGCTGTTGGCGCCGCGGTACGGCCTCGGACTCCGGTGAAGCCGGCTGTTCCAGCTTTCCCGCGCGAGGCCTTCGGCGTCGGACCAGAAATGCCGAGCCGATGACGGCCGCGGCGGCCTCCAGGACGGGCACCGGCCCCGGGGACGCCTAGGCTGCCAGCGCGCTGGCGGCGGCCAGCAAGACGTGGGCGTGGGCGTAGTTCGCCTTGGAGGTATCGAGGACGTTCCCGGCCGGGTCGAGGCTGGAAAACCAGCCGCCGTTCGCGCTGCGTCGGCAGCGAGCTGGCGCAGCGCGGCGCCGAGTGCCCGCGGCCGCCAGGGCGTCCGCGCCTACCACGCCGTCCAGGTGCGCCAGCGCGAATCACGTAGGTCATGCGCGCGTTGATGTACAGCGGGCGGGGCTGCGCCGGGTCGATGCCGCCGTCGACGTCCAGCCAGCCGAATCCGCCGTCGGGCAGCGCGGCCGCCCGGCCGAAGGCGATCAGCTTACTGGCTTCGGCCTCGACGCCACGGCCCTGTCCCCGGCTGCCCTGTCCCGGCTGCGCCCTGGCTGCCCAGTCTCGCTCCCGTGCCTGGCTACTGGCCCTGGCTCGGTCATGTGTCTTCCGGTTCAGGCTCAGGACTCGCGGAGGCAGCTCGCCTGAGCCGCGCGGGATCAGCCGGACCGGGAGCACGGTCTTGCGGCGCACCGGCGCGCCGGGTCCTCGATGCGCTGGCAGGAGCCGTTCGACCGGCGATGCGCCCGAGCCCGGCGGGTCCTGGTCCATGACGGTGATCGCCGGGCGACAGCGCCTCGGCCAGCGGGACGTCGCCGAACCCGACCACGGCGACGTCGGTGCGCCCCGCCTTGTGCAGGGCCAGCACGAGCGCCATCGTGCACGGGATGTTCGAGGAGAACACGGCGGTGGGAGCGTCCGGCTCGGCCAGGCGCTTGACCAGCTCGGCGGCGGACTCGCTCGGGGATCTCGACCGGCATGCAGACGAGGTCGGGCCGGTCGGCGAGGCTGTTCTCCGTCACCACGGCTTCCCGGTAGCCCCTGAGCTTACTGGCAGGTGGTCGTCACGACTGGGTCGGAGACACCGAAGAAGGCGCACGCGCCGGTGCCCGTGGCGGGCGAGGTGCGTGACCGCCCTCGCGCGCGCTGCCCAGGTCGTCCTCGATCACGTAGACGCCGGAGAGCCCCGCGGGGCCCGGTCGACGAACACCACCGGCGTCCGCTCCTGCCAGGGGGCCAGGTAGGACTGGTCGGCGGCTCACGCTCAGCCACGATCAGGCCGCTGATCTGGCGCCGCAGCAGGAGCTCCAGGGCTGAGCGCTCGTGCTCGGCGCCGGGCGTGCAGGCTGGTCACCACGACCGCCATGCCCCGGCCGCATCAGGTCCGACCTCGATGCTGCTCGTCATCGCGGCGAAGAACGGGTCGGCGAGGTCGGGAACGGTCAGCGCCCACCGCGGCGTCCGCAGCTGACCGCGGAAGCTGCGGGCCAGCAGGTTCGGCACGTAGTTGAGCTTCTGCATCGCCCAGCGGACCCGGTCGCGGGTCTCCTCGCGTGACGATGCGGATCATCGTTGAAGACCCGGGATACGGTCTTCGCGCTGACTCCGGCGACACGAGCGACGTCGCGCATGGTGGTCATCGAGTGAGTCAGTCTCCGGCGGCGGGTCCCCTGGCACCGGGGACCATCGCACGGCACAGATGGTCAGCTGGGCTGGATCAGCAGGCTGGTCTTGTAGATCGCCGCCTGGCTCTGCGGCGACGACTCAGGTTGGCCTTGCGTGATGATGGTGAACTTGGTGCCGATCTTCGCGGTGGTCGGCTTGCCGGTCAGGGCCGCGTAGCCTGGTCCACCGCGTTGGTCCCGATCGTGTACGGCGATCTGAGCGATGAGCGCCCGCACCGTGCCCTGCTTCAGCGCGGTGACCTCGTCCGGCTCGGCGTCGAACCCGACGATCTCTGACCTTGCCGGACTTGCTTGCTACTGGCGGACGCCGGTGGCGGCGCCCTCGGCGGAGAACAGGTTGGCCGCGAAGATGCCGACGATGCCGGGTTCTTCTGCAGCGCCGCCAGCGTGACCTGCGCGGCTATGGACGCGCTGTCCTGGTCGAACTGCGTGCCCACGTACTTGAACTTGGGGTCGGCCTTGGCTGCGGCCTCGAAGCCCGCCTGGCGCTGGTCGGTGGTGCTGACGCCGGGCTTGACGTTGACGACGAGCACCTCGCCGCCGCCGGGCACGAGCTGCTGGATCGCCCTGAAGGCGTAGCCCGCGCTTACCAGTGTTGTCCGAGGAGATCTGCGAGACGGCCCCGGACGGGTCGCTCAGCGTGGTGTCGTGACGAGGACGACCTGATGCCCGCGGCCATGGCCGCGGCGATCGGGGGCCTACTGGCCGACACGTCGTTGGGCGCGATCAGGATCGCGTCAGGGCTTGCGCCGCGGTGACCGACTCGGATGATCGGGTTCTGCAGCGTGGCGTCGAACTGCGAGCGCCCTGGATGTTGACGGTGACGTTGCCGAGCTTCTTGGCCTCGGCCTGGATGCCGCAGCCCATCGTGACGTAGAAGCCGTCACCGGCCACGCCCTGGATGAACGTCATCTTGTAGGACTTGCCGCTGGTCGAGCCGCCGGTCGGCGGTGGACCCGCCGGACGCGCTCGACGACGAGCTCGAGGACGAGCACGCCGCCGCTGAGGGGCCAGCAGCACGACTGCCGTCGCACCCGCGGTCTGGTACTCGCCAGAGACCGCTTCATACCTGCTCCTTCGCGTGATTTCGGTTCGGCTGCCGGTCCCGCATGTCCCGGGTGGCACCGGATGAAGGTGCGGCGCCCGGCTGCCTGTGTCCCGCTGACCGGCATGTTCAGCTGTTGGCAACCTCGCGGAAACATACGGGCTGATCTTGCAGCAGGCTATGTCACCGATGTCAATACCATCCGATCGATGATCTTTATCACGAACCTGAACAGGGCCTGTAGGCAGCATGTATCGTTTTGATTCCAGCTATTGACATCGGTGACATGACGAAGGGACCCTCTTCCTAAACATTGCGGCATGGTTACGGCCGCGTTGCGGAACCGGCGATCGGATTCAGCGGCTCGCAGAGGCATAGCCGAGTCAGGGCCGCGGTCGATAAGGAGTGGTTCCGATGAGCGTCGCGCTGGAAGCACGCGACATCACGAAGGTGTACGGTCACGTCAGCGCGCTGTCGGGCGCCAACTTCGAGGTGAAGGCGGGCGAGGTGACCGCGCTCATCGGGGACAACGGCGCGGGCAAGAGCACGCTGGTCAGGATCCTGTCCGGGCACCGAGACGCCGACCTCGGGCGAGATCCTGGTCGACGGCCAGCCGGTGACCATCGATCGGCCCGCTCGCGGCGCGGCAGCTACGGGATCGAGACCGTGTACCAGGACCTGGCCCTGGCCCCGCACCTCAACCCGGTGCAGAACATGTACCTGGGCCGCGAGATCATGCGCGCCGGGCCTGCTGGGGCATCTGGGGTTCATGAACAACGCGGAGATGCGCGCTTGGCAGCAAGAAGGCCTTCGACGAGCTCGGCGCGACCGTGCGCAACTTCTCCGGCAGCATCGGCGCCATGTCCGGCGGCCAGAAACAGGCGGTCGCGGTCGCGCGCGCCGCCGCCTGGGCCAAGCGGGTCATCCTGCTCGACGAGCCCACGGCCGCCCTCGGGCGTGGTGCAGACCAAGGGCGTCCTCGACCTGATCCGCCGGGTCCGCGACCGCGCGGCCGGCGTGGTGAGTTCATCAGCCACCAGATGCCTAGCGTGCTCCAGGTCGCCGACGAGGTGCAGGTCATGCGGCTCGGCCGACGGGTGGCCACGTTCCGGGCGAAGGACACGACGATGGAGGAGCTGGTCGGGGCGATGACCGGCGCCGTGACCCAGGATGACGTGACGCAGGAGGACGTTGCGCGAAACGGCACAGGAGATCCAGTCATGACCGGGCAGGCCGACCGCGCCCCCGGTTCCCGACGGCGCTGCGCTCTGAAGCGGAGCGCCGAGCGAAGAGGAACCGACCGGCTACCGGCGCGGTTCGGTCCAAGCTGCAGGCGCTGCAGCATCATCATCGTGCTGGCCGTGATCGTCGTCGTCTTCGCGATCCTCAAGCCCAGCAGCCTTCCTGACCGTGTTCAACATCCGCGGGATCGTGCAGAACACCGCCATCCTGGCCGTCCTGGGTGTCGGTATGACCTTCGTCGATCATCACCGGCGGCATCGACCTGTCGGTGGGCAGCGTGCTGGTCTTCAGCGGCGTCGTCGCCGATAAAGGTGATGGCGGCCATGCGGCGGCCAGGGCTGGGGTACGCGCCCTCATCGGCGCCCTGGTGGCCATCGGCTGCGGGCTCGCCTGGGGGCTGATCAACGGATTCCTGGTCGCGCAGGGCGAAGGTACCGCCGCTGATCGTCACGCTCGGCACCCTGGGATGGCCTCGGCCTGGCCGAGGTCATCACCGGCGGCGTGGACCTGCGCAACAGTCCCGACCGTCATGGTCAACTCGGTGCGGCTTCGGCAACATCGTCGGGCAGATCCCGTGCGCTGGCCGATCGCCGCGGTCGTCGTGGTGCTCGGGATCGTGCTGCTGCACCGGACCCGGTTCGGGCTGCACACCTACGCGCTCGGCTCGAACCCCGAGGCGGGTATGGCGTTCCGGCGTCAACGTCCCCCGTCACCTGGTCAGTGATCTACGCCCTGTCCGGCGCTGGCTGGCTTACTTCGCCAGCTGGCTCCAGCCTGGCGTTCTTCCAGTCGACCACGATCGGCGGCCAGACCGCGACCAACCTGAGCGCGTGATCGCTTGAGCGCCGTCATCGGCGGCACCAGCCTGTTCGGCGGCTACGGGTCCATCCTCGGCAGCGTCATCGGGGTGTTCATCCCGGCCACGCTGCAGAACGGGTTCGTGATCATCGGCATCCAGCCGTTCTGGCAGCAGGTCGTGGTCGGCGCCGTCCTCATCGCCGCCGTCTACGTCGACCAGCAGCGGCGCGCCGCCGCCCTGCGCGGCGGCATGCCCGAGGTGAGCGGCCTGCTGGGTCGCCACGATCAGCAGGCAGGGGATCCGGCCCGGGAGTGAGTCCCGGGCCCGGCCTCAGGTTCGCCCGGCCCGTCCGGGCTCTGCCCGGCCGGCCCGTCCGCCGAAGCGAGCAGCATGAAAGCCGTTGTCTACGATGCCCCGGGAAGCTTCGCGATCAGGGACATCCCGACACCGGATCCGGAGCCGGGGAGGTGCCGCGTCCGCGTCCGCCAGACCGGGATCTGCGGCACCGGACCTGCACATCCACAACGGCAAGTTCTTCGCCGAGTTCCCGCTGACTCCCGGGCACGAGCTCGTCGGGCCGGTGGACGCGCTGGGCGAGGGCACCGAGGGGTTCCGCGTCGGGCGAGTACGTCTCCGGTCAACCCCGAACATGAACTGCGGGCACCTGCGAGTACTGCCTGACCGGGCGCACCTTCGCTGTGCGCCAACCTCAAGGGGCTCGGCACGAACTGGCCCGGGCTTCGTTCGCCGAATACGTCACGGTCCCCGCCAGCCTGGTCTTCCTCGGTGGACGGCATCGATCCCTGACATCTCCGTGTTCACCGAGCCCACGGCGTGCGCCATGCACGGCTCGGAGACGCTGAAGCCCGCGTCCGGGTAGTTCGGCCCTGGTCTTCGGCGCCGGTCTCGACCGGCCTGCTGCTGGCCCAGCTCATCGCGCGCGGCGGCGCGGCCAGCGTGACGCGTGGCGGCTTCGTCGGCGTTCAAGCTCGAGCGGGCCGAGGACCTCGGGCTCGACGCGACGTTCCTGATGGACCGCGCGGACCTGGTTAGCCGACGCGGCCAAGCTGAAGGCGGCCTCGGGCGGCGGGTTCGACATCGTGGTCGACGCCACCGGGGCGGCGGCCGTGTCGCGAGCAGTGCGTGCCGCTGACCCGCAGCGGCGGGACCGTGATGTTCTACGGCGTGACCGAGCCGGAGGACCTCGTGCGGGCCAGCCCGTACGACGTGTTCCGGCGCGAGATCACCATCAAGGGGTCCTTCGCCGAGATCAACGTTCCCGGCCGCGATCGCGGCGCTGCGCAGCGGGCGGGCCCGACCGACGGCCTCATCACGCACCGCTTCCCGCTCGACGACTACGCCAGCGCCCTGGACGCGCTGCGCGGTGACCGGACCGTCCACAAGATCATCATCGAGTGCGCTGGCAGCCGTAGGGACGGAGTGCTGGCCAGGATGAACGCGCATCTGCACCCTGGGTCTTGACCTCGGCACCAGTTCGGCCAAGGCCGTCGTGACCGATACCGGGGGCAGGGTCCCGGCGCAGGCGTCGGCTGGCTACGCCGTGAGCTCCGGCGCAGTCCAGGCTACGCCGAGAGCGACCCGGGCGACTGGTGGAGGCGCGGTGCGGGCCTGCGCCCGCGAGGCCGTCGAGGCGCGACCGTCCGCGCGGGCGGGCGCACGCCGTACGGCGATCGGGCTTTCCGGGCAGATGCACGGCCTGGTGCTGACCTCAGCCGACGGTCGAGGCGCTCCGGCGTCAGCCCTGCTCTGGGCCGACAGCCGAGCCACCGGGGCGCTGGCTGCCTACCGCCGCCTGGAGTCTAGCCGCGCTGGCCCGGCTGGCCAACCCGCTGGCCCCCGGGATGACCGGGCCGCTGCTCATGTGGGTGGCCGAGCACGAACCGGGGACGTACCGGGACGCGCGCTGGGCGCTGGCGCCCAAGGACTGGCTGCAGGCCCGCCTCACCGGCGAGATCCACGCCGAGCCCAGCGACGCATCCGGCCAGCCTGCTCTACGACGTGCCGGGCGACCGCTGGGACCTCGACGTGGTCGGCGCGCTCGGCCTGGACGCCGGCCTGCTGGCGCCCGTGCTGCCCTCGGCTAGCGCGGCCAGCCGGGCACCTCACCGCCGCGGCAGCGGCCGCAGCTGGGGCTGCCCGCGGGCATCCCGGTCGCGGCCGGGGCCGGCGACACGGCAGCGGCCGCCCTCGGCAGCGGCATCGGCCTGGGCGACGTCCAGCTGACCGTCGGCACCGGCGCGCAGGTCCTCCGGCTGCTGGCCGCACCGGTCAGCCGGGCGGACGCCGGGTCAACCTCTACCGGTCGGCGACGCCGGATGGCTGGTACCAGATGGGCGCCACCCTCAGCGCCGGGCTCAGCCTGCAACTGGGTGCGCGAAGTCATGAACGCCAGCTGGGCGGAGCTGTACGCCAGCGCGGGCCGCCCCGGCCGACCGCACGACCCGATCTTCGTCCCGCACCTGTCGGGGGAACGGACACCGTATCTGCGATCCGGCGCTGCGCGGCTCCTGGACCGCGCTGTCGCTGGCCGATGACCGGACGTCGCTGCTGCGGGGCGCGCTCGAGGGAACCGCGTTCGCGATCCGCGACGCGCTCGACGCCCTGCTTGGCGAGGACCGGCTGCAGACGGCTGGCGAGGATCGCCGGCGCGGCTGCGGCTGGCTGCAGCGGAGGCACCCTGGCGGCGGGCTGGCGGCAGCTGCTCGCGGACGTGCTGGGGCTGCCGCTGTACGCCGTGGACGTGCCCGCCGGCGTCCGGCCGGGGCGCGCGCCCTGCTGGGCGCCCACGCCGCGGGCCTGCTGAGCTTCGACGACATCGCCGGACCGCTGGCTCCGCTTGCCGACCTGGCGGCCGAGCCGGACCCGGCCATGACCGCCTTCCACGCGGAACGTCACGCCAGGTTCCGGCATATCGTCTCGGCCCCTGCGATTGCGAGGCCGCGGAGGAAGGACCGCATGACCACGGTGACCGGGAAAACGCTGGCCGAGCTGAACGTGCCGGTGCCTGGTTATGACCGCCGCCAGGTGACGGACCGGGATCGTGCACATCGGCGTCGGCGGTTTCCACCGCTCGCACCAGGCCATGTACATCGACACGCTGATGAACCGCGGCGCGGCGATGGACTGGGGCATCTGCGGCATCGGGGTGCAGCCGTCCAACACCACGATGCGCGACGCGCTGGCCGCCCAGGACGGCCTGTACACCCTGGTCCTGCAGGCACAGCGACGGCACCTGGGAGCCCCGCGTGATCGGGTCGATCGTGGAGTACCTGCTCGCGCCCGACGATCCCGGAGGCCGTGATCGAGAAGATGGCCGAGCCGGCGACCCGGATCGTGTCGCTCACCGTCACCGAGGGCGGCTACCACCTCGACGCGGTCACCGGCGAGTTCGACGGCGTCCGATCCGGCGGTGCTGGCCGACCTGCGGCCGGGCGCCGCGCCGCGCACCGTGTTCGGGCTGGTGACCGAGGCGCTGGCCCGCCGCCGTGACCGGGGCATCCCCGCCTTCAGCATCCTGTCCTGCGACAACATCCAGGGCAACGGCCACGTGAGCCAGCGGGCGTTCACCGCGTTCGCCCGCCTGCGCGACCCGGGCTGGCTGACTGGATCACCCGCCACGTCCGGTTCCCCAACTGCATGGTCGACCGCATCACGCCGCAGACGACCGACGAGGACCGGGCCGAGCTCAGCCGCGCGGTTCGGCCTCGAGGACCGGTGGCCGGTGTTCTGCGAGCCGTTCACCCAGTGGGTGCTGGAGGACGACTTCGCCGACGGCCGACCGCCGCTGGAAGACGCCGGGCGTGCAGATCGTCTCCGACGTGGAACCCTACGAGCTGATGAAGCTGCGGCTGCTCAACGCCAGCCACCAGGCCCTGTGCTATCCGGGCTACCTGGCCGGGTACCGGCTCGTGCACGAGGTCACCACGGACCCGCTGTTCGCCCGGTTCCTGCTGGACTACATGACCGCCGAAGCCATCCCCACCCTGCGGCCGGTGCCCGGCATCGACGTTCACCAGTACGCCCGCCAGCTCATCGAGCGGTTCTCCAACCCGGAGGTGCGCGACACCGTAGCCCGGCTGTGCGCCAACACCTCCGATCTCGATCCCCAAGTTCCTGCTCCCGGTCATCCGGCACCAGCTCGCGGCCGGCGGTCCGGTCACCCGGTCGGCGGCGGTCGTGGCCAGCTGGGCCCGCTACGCCGAGGGCATCGACGAGAACGGCGCGACGGTACGAGATCGACGACGTTCTGCGCGCCGCAATTGCAGGCCGCGGCGGGACGGCAGCGCGGACACCCGGCCGCGTTCCTCGAGGACCAACCGCGCGGTCTTCGGCGACCTAGCCGACGACACCCGGTTCACCCGGACGTACAGCTCGATCCTGACCGCCCTGCTGGACGGGGGCGTCAGGAAGACGTTCGCTGACCTTGACCACTACGCCATCAGGAAAGCCGCCCTGACTAGCATGCGACGCGTTGTCGTCTACCCGGACCGGATCGCTGTCGAGGCAGCGGACATCCCCGCCCCCGGCCCGAACGAGGCCCTGGTCCGCACGCTCGTGGCCGGGTGTGTGCGGATCCGACCTGCACGCGGCCCGCGGCAGCCATCCGTTCGTCCCGCTGCCGTACCGGCCGGGCCACGAGGTCGTCGGGGTCATCGAGACGCGCGGGCTCCGCGGCCGGGGTGGCGCCGGGCCAGCGGGTCATCGTGGAACCCGACCTGCCCTGCTGGACGTGCAAGATGTGCACCACCGGACGCGAGAACCTGTGCGAGAACCTGCAGTTCTTCGGCTGCGGCTACGCTCAGGGCGGCATGGCCGACTACTTCACCGTGGCCGCGAACCGCCTGCACCCCGTGCCGGACGTGCTCGACGATCACGCCGCGGCGCTGATCGAGCCGCGTTGTCCACGCCGGTGCACGCGGTACGCCTGGCCGACGACGTGGCTAAGCCGGTCCGTCGCCGTTCTCGGCAGCTGGCACCATCGGGTTGCTCACCCTCGCGGTGCTCCGCGCGCACGGCGCGGGCAACGGTCGTCAGCACCGATCCGAACCCGGCCAAGCGCCAGCGGGCGCGCGGCCCTCGGCGCCGACGCGACCATCGACGCGCGCTCGCCCGACGTCACCGGCCAGGTGCGGGAGGCGCTGGGCGGGAGCGCCGACATCGTCTTCGACTGCGTGTCCGTCCAGTCGTCGCTGGATCAGGCGATCGCGCATCGCCGACAAGGGCGGGACGGTCATGGTGGTGGGCGTCCCGGCCCGGGAGGTCACCGTCCCGCTGCCGATCGTGCAGGACCACCAGATCCGCATCCAGGGCAGTGCCACCTACCTTCCCGCGGACTACGCCGAATCGGCTGACCTGCTGCGCCGGGGAGCCGTCAGGGCGGCGGATTTCGTCACCGCCGTCCGGCCGCTGGCTCAGGTCGCCGAGGCCTTCGAGCTGGCCTCGTCGGGTCAGCACGTGAAGGTCCTCGTCAGCGCCGACTCACCGGAGAGGCTGACCGATGTCCATGTCTGATCCGGTGTCCATGTCCGATCCGGCCGTCCGGCGCCTGGACCGCAAGCTGGGCGCCATCACGGCGGGCCGGTACACCCCCGGCGACTTCGTGATCGCCGGACGCCAAGGACGCCGACATGGCGTTCGGCCTCACCTCGGCGGGACCGGCCGCGCGGCCGGGCCAGCCCGCACGGCCGGGTCCGCGCCGGTACCGCACGCGCGGCGAATTCCTCGACGACATGCGAGCCCTGGTCGCCCAGGGCGAGACTCGACATCATGCTGACCTCGGCGGCCAACGGGGAGCGGCTGGCCCGGGACGGCTCGCTGGGAGATATGACCCTGGCCGTGCGGGAAACGACAGCACGGACATCTGGAACAGCCGGGGCGGCCGCTACCCCGCCCTGCCGTCGCGGCCGTTCCGCACGGCCGACCTGTCCGCGGTCCGTCCGTTCTGCGATCTCGTGCTGTACTCGATGACCTTCAACAACGAGCTGGACCACGACCTGGCCACGCTCGAGGCGTACGGCAGTTTCCGGCGGGAGGCCGCCGCGCTGGGCATCCGGCATTTCCTCGAGGTCTTCAACCCCAACGCGCCAAGCCGCCCTGGCGGCCGGTCAGGTTGGCGCGTTCGTCAACGACTCGATCACTCGTGCCCTGGCCGGGGTCACCGTGGCGCAGCGGCCGCTGTTCCTGAAGGTGGCCTACAACGGCCCGGACGCACTGGCCGAGCTGGCTGGATACGATCCGTCGCTGGTGGTCGGCATCCTGGGCGGGTCGGCAGGCACCACCCGGGACACCTTCGAGCTGCTGCACCAGTGCCGAACGGCACGGCGCGCGGGTCGCCCTGTTCGGACGCAAGATCCAGCACGCGGAGTCGCAGCTGGACCTGGTCGGCCTGATGCGGCCCGGTGCTGCGCGGCGAGCTGAGCTCCGGCCGATGCCGTTCGCGCCTACCACGATGCCCCTGGCCAAGGCCGAGATCGCCCCGCACCGCGACCTCGAGGCCGACCTGGAGGTGACCGATCCCGTGCTGCGTGCCGGATGAGCGCGCGAGGGGGTCCTGTGCGCCGGGACGATTCTCGTCGATGTCGCCAAGGTGATCGACGCCTACCCGGCCCTCGATCACCTGGCCACGATCGAGCAGGTATCGCTGAGCACCGGCGGTCCGGGCCTCAACATGGCCGTCGACCTGCGCATGCTCGGGGCGGCCTTCCGATCGGGGTGCTCGGCGCCGTCGGCGACGACGAGCACGGCGCCTTCATCCTGGCCGAGTGCGCGCGGCTGGACATCGAGGTGGCCAGCGTCCGGACGCTGGCTGGACGCGGTCACCTCGTTCACCGACAGGTATGATCGAGCGGGAGGGCGAGCTGAGCGGACCTTCTTCCACCACAGCGGGGCCAACGCGCTATTCGACGCCTCGGCCGCCGACCTGGGGCAGGCGCGGATCCTGCACGTCGGCGCACCCGGCATCCACCCGGTCATGGACTGCCCGCGGCCCGGCGGCGCAACGGCTGGTCCGCCTTGCTCCAGCGGGCCCAGGCGGCGGGCCTGCACACCAACATGGAAATGGTCAGCCTGGCACCGGACCGCACCGCCGAGGTCGCCCGGCCCTGCCTGCCCTACCTGGACAGCATCGTGATCAACGAACTCGGAGTCGGCGCGCTGACCGGCATCGACGCTCGCGGCGCCCGCCGCGGACGGGCCGACGTGGACTGGCTAAGCGCTGGAGGCGATGGCGCTCGGCCTGATCGAGCACGGCGTCTCGGCGCTCGCGGTGGTGCACGTCCCGGCAGGCTGCGTCGCCGCCGCCCCGGACGGCCGGACCTGGCGCCAGGGCTCGGTCCGGCTGCCGCGCGAGCAGGTCCGCAGCACCATAGGCGCGGGCGACGCCTTCGCCAGCCGGCGGTCATCCTGGGCCTGCGACGACGCTGGCCGGTCGAGCGCTGCCTGCGGCTGGCGGTCGCCTCCCGCCGCGGCTCCGTGCGCGCCAGCCCGCACACCTCCGCCGGCATCCAGCCCGCAGATATCTGCCTCGCGCCGAGGCCGACCGGGTGAGCTACCGCCCGACGCCCCCGGTTCAGCATGTGTACTGATGCGGTCGTGCGACGATCCTGTCCCGGGGACGAAGTAGCACTTCCGCACAGAGCTGGCCGTGCGAGCGGTTGAGCAGCTATCGAAAACGGGTGCACCGTGGACGAGCGCCTGCTGCTGGTCGAGGACGACGCGTCGATCCGTGAGATCGTGTCTATCGGGCTGAAGGCGGTAGGCTTCCGGGTGGCCACAGCGGTCGATGGCCGGGAGGGACTGGCGCGATTCCGCGCCGACGGCTTCGACGCGGTGATCCTGGACGTGATGCTGCCGTCGCTGGACGGACTACGAGGTATGCCGCGAGATCAGGAAATTCAGCCGGGTTCCGATCGTGATGCTGACGGCCAGGACCGACCCATCGATCGACGTGGTCGTGGGGCTGGAGTCAGGCGCGGACGATTACGTCAAGAAGCCCTTCGAGTTGCCCGAGCTGATCGCGCGGCTGCGTGCCGTGCTCAGGCGGGCGGCGGCTCCGGCCGAGGCCGAGCCGATCGTGGCCGGCCAGCTGGAGATCGACCCGGCCGGTTTTACCGTGCGGAAGGACGGCATCGAGCTCCGCGCTCACCGCGACCGAGTTCCGGCTGCTGCTCGAGCTCGCCAGGCGGCCGGGTCAGGTGTTCACCAGGGAGCTGCTGCTGCAGCGGGTGTGGGACTACGAGTACCTCGGGGAGTCCCACCTGGTGGACGTGGCCATCGGGCGGCTGCGGGCCAAGGTGGAAGACGATCCGTCGCATCCGGCGGTGATCAAGACGATCCGCGGGGTCGGCTACCGCCTGGACCGGGCCTGACGTCATGGCCCGGCAGCCGACCCGGCCTGGCGGCCGACGCGGGCGGATCTGGCCGGGCGGCCTGCGGCGGCGGCTGGTCGTCGCCTTCGTGCTGGTAGCGGCGGATCTCGGCCGGTGCCCTTGCGGTCGCGTCGTACCTGCTGGTGCGCGATGCGCGGCTGGACGGCTCGCTGACCGCGAGCGCGGCTGAGGCCGGGAAGACCTGAACCTCGCCGCCACGATCACCTACCAGGCCGCCGGTGACTTTGTCCGGGCCTACGAGCAGCGGGGCACCCACGCGGTGCTGATCTTCCCCGGAGGCCGCAGGGTCGCCTCCGATAACCAGGTGAACCCGCCGATCCCGGCCGTACTGCGGGCTTCGTCCGCCGGGGGCAGCTTGGCTACCAGCGGATGGATGTCGCCGGGCAGCCCTACCTGGTCATGGCGGGAAAGGTGCCAGGGTCGAACGCTCAGCTGTACCTGTTCTTCCCCGAGCAGAGCATCCAGCGCAACCTGGCCCAGCTGCGCAACACCCTGGCGGCAGCCTGGCTCCGGCGCTGCTGCTGGTGGCGGCGCTGGTCGGGCGGGTGCTCGCCCGGCGAACGCTGGGACCGGTCGCCTGGGGCCAGCGAGGCGGCCAGGCTGATCGCCGTGCGGCCGCCTCGACACCCGGCTGCCAGTCGGCGCTGGCGGATGAGTTCGGCGCCTGGGCCGCCGCATTCAACGGGATGGCTGACGCGCTGGAGGCGAAGATCGCCGCGCTCTCGGCGGCTCAGGCGCGCGAGCTCCGGTTCACCGCGAACGTCGCGCACGAGCTGCGCACGCCGCTGACCGCGCTGGTGGCCGAGGCCTCGCTGCTCAGCGGCCAGGTCAGCCACCTGCCTGACCCGGCCCGCCGCCCGGTTGAGCTGGTGATCGCCGATGTGAGCAGGCTCAGGACGCTGGTCGACGAGCTGATGGAGATCTCCAGGCTCGACGCCGGGTCTGCGACCGGTCCTGCGGCGCTGGTCGACGTTCAGGTCCGTCGTGGCCGCGCTGATCAGCGCGCGGGGCTGGCAGGACTAGGTGGCCGTGGACGGCGGACCGCTCACGCTGACTACCGATCCGCGCCGGATCGAGCGGATCCTGGCGAACCTGGTCGGGCAACGCGGTCGAGCACACGCGGCCGCGATGTCACGGTGCCGCACCGGCACCGACGGCGCTCACGGCTGGATCGACGTGGCCGACGCGGGGTCCGGGCATCGCGCCGGAGCACCTGCCGCACGTCTTCGAGCGTTTTACAAGGCCGACTCCGCACGGGTAGACCAGGGCAGCGGTCTCCTGGCCTGGCTATCGCGTTCGAGAACGCCAGGCTCCTGGGCGGAAATATCAGCGTGTCCAGTGACGTGGCACGGCGGGTCGGTGTTCCGGCTAACCCCGCCGCTCGGGCCGCGGCGGATGATGTGAGCGAACGCGTGACGATCGCGAAGTTGAGCTCGCCGGTTATCGGGCCGTGCACAGTGGGGCGGTAGGCGCGGCACCACGAAGCGAGCGAACCTCCATGAATGCCGCCTGCGGCACCATCGCGATGATCCAGCGGCGTCATCACGCTGTTCGCCGCTGGTTGCAGAACGCCCGCGTCCGGCGCGCTCGGTCCGGTAATCGGACGCAGTCCCGCGCACCGCCGGCCGTATCCGCGTCTGGCCGTCCCGCCGGTGACTGGACCGCGAGCGCCGCGCCTCTCACCAAGCGGCCGGCCGGCCGACGGCGCTCGCCTCTAGCGGGGCCTGGCGCGACGGAGAGATCGGCGCTGCAGGCCCGGTTCTGCTCGGAACGGCAAGCTATTCGTCACCAGCCGGACCGAATTCGCGGCGACGACAGGTATCGGGCCGGGCGCCAGCGCTGACCGCATGCTGACCGGTCCTTCGGCCGGCCGAGTATGCGGCCCGGACGCTCTGCGCTCAAGCGATCCGGCTTGCCACGACGGTGCGCGGCTGTGCGCATCTCCGCCGGGATCGCGACCGTCGATCTCAGCTCGTCGTTCGAGTCGGCAGCCAGCCCCTCGGTGATGCCGCTGCGGATCGCGCAGGTGGTGTACCACGCTGACGCAGTTCCCGACGGTCACCGGCGTGCGGTTCGCGATCAACGGCCAGGTGTCAAGACCGTAGATCGGCGGGGTTCCGGTTGCAAAGCCCGCAGACCCGCGCGATGTACAGCGGGTACCTGTAAGCGATCACGGTGCGGAGCCCGGTCATCGGGGCGCAGGTGGCGCAATCCGGTCACCGTGTCTGGCACGGCTGATGTGTTCGAGGCGACGGTCAGCGTGCGCATCCTGGACTCGGCTAAGCCACGAGATCGCCAGGACATTCACCACCGCGAGCTGCGGCACAGGCTGCCGCGGCGACTACTCGGTCACGATCCCCTACTCGGTTCCGCGGACTCAGCCTGGCACGATCGTGGTGTTCGAGAGTTCAGCCAAGGACGGGCAGCCGGTCAACGTCCAGCTGATCCCGGTGACACTGGCTCCGTTACCGGCACAGGATCAGGCCGCTGGTGGGGACGCCGGTGCCCGCGGTGACCAGGACCGGGCCGTCGCCGGGGACCTGGTTGACCGAGGTGCCGCGGACCTGGCGGACCGCCTCGGCGATGCCGTTCATGCCGTGGATGTAGGCCTCGCCGAGCTGGCCGCCGTGCGGGTTGACGCGGCAGCGCGGCCGTCCAGCTCGATCGCGCCGCCGGCGATGAAGTCCCTGGCCTCGCCGCGACCGCAGAAGCCGAGCTCCTCCAGCTGCATGCAGCACGTACGGGGTGAAGTGGTCGTACAGCACGGCGGTCCGCACGTCGGCCGGGCCGATCCCGGCCTGCCGCCACAGCTGCCCGGCCGACCACGCCCATCTCCGGCAGGCCGGCCAGGTCGTCGCGGTAGTAGCTGGTCATGGTGAACTGGTCCGGGCCGCTGCCCTGCGCGGCGGCGCGCGATCACGGCGGGCGGGTGCGGCAGGTCGCGGGCCCGGTCCAGGCTGGTGACGACCACGGCGACGGCGCCGTCGCTCTCCTGGCAGCAGTCGAGCAGCCGCAGCGGTTCGGCGATCCAGCGCGAGGCCTGGTGCTCGGCGAGCGTGACCGGGCGCTGGTAGAACCAGGCGTGCGGGTTGGTCGCGGCGTGACGGCGGTCCGCCACCGTCACCCGGCCGAAGTCCTCGCTGGTCGCGCCGAACTCGTGCATGTAGCGCCGGGCCACCATGGCGACCGTGGCGGCCGGGGTGGCGATGCCCATCGGGTAGTGCCAGCCGTTGTCGACGCCCAGGTGGTGGGCGTGGCGGTCGCGCCGCGCCGCGACCCGGCCGAACCGGCGTCCGGACCGCTCGTTCAGCGCCCGGTAGCAGACCACCACGCTGGCCGCCCCGGTCGCCACGGCCATCGCCGCGTGCTGCACGGTCGCGCACGCGGCGCCGCCGCCGTAGCCGACCTGGCCGAAGAAGCCGCAGCCCGGGACGCCGAGCTCGCGGGCGACCGCGATCTCGGCGTTGCTGTCCATGGTGAAGGTGACCAGGCCGTCCACGTCGGCCGGGGTCAGCGCCGGCGTCGTCCAGCGCGGCCCGCACCGCCTCGGCGGCGAGCCGCAGCTCGCTGCGCCCGGAGTCCTTGGAGAACTCGGTCGCCCCGATGCCGACGATGGCGGTACTGGCTAGGCGGGCCTACTCCAGCGCCCAGCCGTCATCTGGTTTCTGTTCGAATCCACGCCCGTTTCGAAATGACGTGGTCGCCCAGGCCGCCGTCCACGGTCACGGCAGACCTGCTTCGTCGCCGTTTCGTTCAGCCGCGGTAACTTCGCCGCCGATGGTAGCAATACACAACTGAACGAAGTACGGT
>ERZ1370068.5909-contig-4912_pt1 | contig 38107 bp, 72 predicted proteins | sample MGYA00561227_ERZ1370068 | MGnify/ENA primary metagenome ERZ1370068 (study PRJEB38410, sample SAMEA6850437) | metagenome | study: Metagenomic assessment of the ecological functions of the soil: analysis of the soil microbiota associated with the...
GTTACGCTGTTAACAGCGAGAGCGCCGCACTGCCTGTATGTCCACGCGGCGGTGCCACGCGCGCAGAAGGCGCCACCCGAGCAGCGCCAGTGCACGTTTGTCAAATTTCTCCTGGTCACGAATCGAACCCGTTCGGGCGTGTGCGTGTCGAACCTCCGACGGCGTATCGCCTCTCGGCTTCCAGCGCGAGCCGCGCTCAGAGACAAACGCCCAATCGACCGCCCACTTCCGCGGCTTCGTCTGCCACGATCGCTGTCCCAGCGCCCACGGCTCCAGATGCTTGGCGAACTGGAGCTCCGGCCGAGGCATCGGTAAGTCGGCTGAGCTTGCATTGCTGATCGAACGGAAGCGCGAGACTTGCGCTCATGAACGGTCAGGATCCAGCGGACTCGGGTTCTTCCCGCACGATCTGCGAGGTCGCCCAGGCGCGCATCCGAATCCAGCGCGCCTCTGGCGTTTCGTTCCGCGCGGTCCAATACTCGTCGTTCATGCAGACGATCTCGGCCGCCAGGGCGTGCGCCACATCGAAGCGCTTGCCGATCGCCAACCCCGCCGGGAGGTCCGACGCACGAAGAGGCATCTCACAGCACCCTTTCCAAGTCGCCCAGGTAGCAGATCGTGACCGCGTTCATGCGCTCCGCCTCTTTGTGGCTGCGCTCGTAGAACTCGCTCAGGCGGTACCGTCCACCAACTGGTCGTCGGTGTGACTGGCTTGACCGGCTGCGTCTTCGGCCGCGCCACGAGGTGTAACCGCTGCCGTTCACGGCTAGCAGCGTCACGCTCCACAGCGGTCAACCCTCGAACCCTTGGGCCACGTCACAGCAACCTCCCCGCTGACGGCTGGTTCAGGTCGTGACCGCTGCCGGATGGCGTCTCCTCGAGCAACGGCATCATCGCCAGGATGGCCGCTCGTCCGACGTCGGTGATCCGCCACGTCCACGCCTGCTTGCCCGTACTCCGTCGTCCGCTGCTCCTCTCCACGCTCCACAAGCGCGTAGCGATGGCTCCGTTGCGGATCGGAGCAGATCGAGGACAACGGCGACGCCGAGTCCTTTCGCCGCCTCGTGGTCGGTCAACGGTCCCTTGATGTAGAGCAGCTTCAGGTACAGCCGTCCCTTGTGTTCACGCTTCTCATCGGCGTGCTTCGCCGCGGCGTGCGAGGTTTCGCCGTTCGGGCCGGAGGCGTGCGGTGAACCGGAATTGGTGTACCGGCCTGGCAACCTCTACCATTTCAACGAGACGGTCCACGACTGGTCGCGCGCTTTCCAGTTCTCGAAGTACGTCCGGAGCATCCACGCTTCGATCTCGTCGCGCGCAGGTTCAGCCGGCACGGGCGCGTCATCGAGCAGGTCCTTGATCTGCCGCTCCAGTTCGCCGGCTCGATGTCAGCGCCTCCTGTATCGGCACCTCGCCGCAACGAACGGCGTAGACGAACGCGCGGTCCTTCTCTGGCATCGGCAGTGATGCAGGCTTGCCAGTCGTCATCAACTCGACACCCTGAAAACCGAGACGCAGGATGTGCCATGAGCATGCCAGGTGTCAAACCCGTGCGCCGCTTCCAGTTCAGGACGGTTGGTCTTTTTCTGGCCGCGCTCGCCGAGTAACCGCTGTCGCTGCGCTTCGAGGTAGCCTGAGATACCGATTGCCAGCGTGACGGCTCACGATGAGCGGGGCCAATTCCTGCAGGCGCGGCACCAGCGCGTCACGGTACGAGCAGGCACGGTTCCTGCGAACGAACGAAGCATTGAAGGACTCTGCGGATTGCCCTGCATCGCTGGTCGGAGGAACTTCCGCAGGCTGAAGATCGTCAGGTCCAGATCGCCGTGCTGGCTTGGGGCGTCGTGCTTCCCTTCGCGCTCGGCTGCCGTCCGGTAGATGTGCTGTTCAGACACTCACTGAAGCCGACCGCTGCATTTAGATCCTCGACGCCAGACGCCGACCTCGTCGCGGTCGTCCTTCCAGGCAACGCCAGGCCGTGTAGATTCGAGCCTGCCGGCACGCGCAGAATCGTCGTGCGTTCGGCCATCTCTCGGTCTTTGTCTCCGCCGGACACTCCCATGCGTCTACTCCTTTGGTGGCTTCCAGCCGACCAGTACTCTGGCCACAATTCGCGCGCTATCTCGACCCACTTCTCCCCGACACGCCGCTCGAGGAACGCCAGTGGACCGTTCGCCTTCTCCGGCGTCAAGAACAGCACCTTCCGATCCCCCGAGTGCAGACTGCCAGGCCCTTGGTGGCAGCACACGCGTACCCATCAAGGGTGCCCTGGATCGGATCGTCTGCGGGTCCCCACCCATGCCCTTGTGCGTCAGATGGCCGACTTCCGTCCGTGTCCGGCGGCACAACTCACGCTGATCCGGATCGAGGTGCGGCCATCGACAATGCCCGTCGCGCTTGCGGACCTTCGCCTTTTCGGCATCCTCTCGGTTGTCGGCCTTCCGCTTCTTCTCGATCCGGGCGAGCTTCGCGGAGCCTCGGACCGGCTTCCAGTTACAGAGCGCGCGTTCCATCACGCGTCGCTCCTCGTGCTGGCGGGTCAACCCCACAAACTGCTCGTCGTCCGCAGCGCCGTCCTTGAACGTGTAGCGGTAGATCGCCCCACAGACGTCCGCGCAGCAGCGCGGCGTTCTCGGTGTCCTCCACCAGCAGCACGTCGCGATCGTCTGTGCTGGCCGGCGGCACGCAGTCAGCCGGATAGATCACGAAGACATGCGCGCCGTCTGAATAGTGCTGGTTCTGCGGCATCACGCGGTCCTCTTGACATCGAGAGGATCGGGATGACGACATGGAGCGAGTCGGCCGCCCAGCCGCGGATGGCTTCGCAGTACTCCGCCGAACTCCACCGTGTTCAGAATGGCGGTGCTCCCGCCGATGACCAGCTCGTCGCGAATCTCTCCGTTGCCGTCCGCCACAGCGAACCGTTTCGGGATGAACTTGGCCTTGAGCACCTCGTGCATCTCGTCCGGCGTGTGCCCGTGTGATCCGCCAGCATCTGTACGATGACGCCCCAGTACCATTTGTTCTGCCGCTCGCTCCGTGTCGCCCGCAATCGCTCGATGCGGATCAACACCTCGCCGTCTTTCATCCCGCGCAGGGCCTGGGACAACCCTGCGCGGTTGCGGATCCGAGCTTGCCGCCCTCGATCATCCCGGTGGTGATGTGCTCGCCGGTCATCAGCCGCGTGCCGTGACCTGTCGATCGTTGAAGAACCGAATCCCTGGCACGGCCTGCGTGCCCTTGGTTGCCCGTGCAAACGCGTTGATCGCCGTCATGTCCGGCACGAGGAACGATGTCGGCACCGTTCCAGCCGCCACAGCCGCCGCCAGCTGCCTTGACGTTGACGGTCGGATGCGCCTTCCACTGGTCGCGGTAGGTCACGCCCTGCAGCCTTCGGAACGGCCCTGGCGACGGACACGACCGGCGCTGTCTATGGGCTGGTCGAGGATGTCGGACGCTTCCTGCCAGCATGGCAACATCACCGGTCTTGACCGCCTCGGTCCCGAGCGCCGCCGCGGCCGCCAGTGTGACCGCCTCCGCCTGCCGTTGCGCCTCGGCCTGCAGCCGCTGTTCTTCTTCCAGCCGGACGCTGCTCCTGGTCGGCCTCGAACTCCACGAGCGACTTTTTGAGGATGTGTTCTGCCTCGACGAGGCGGCGCTTCCATGCCGGGCCTGCTCGTCCGCGAGCCCTTTGCGTGCCGACTCCGCTTTCCCGCTTGGTCTCCATCGCCGCGTCAAGATGCGGCGCGAACCACTGCTGGACTTGTCCCCGAAGGGGTTTGATGGACTCGCAGGAGCGGTGCTCGCGTTGATGCAGCTCTCGCGATCAACGATACGGAGATCGTGCGCGCGAGCGGCCCACGAGCGGGTCTCCGTTTCGAGCGATTGTTTCGACGGAACGATGGCGGTCTCAGTCACGTGGTGGTTAGAACGGAATGTCGTCGTCGGTCAATTCGGTGACGCGTTCAGGCTCATCCTCAACAAACCCGCAGTCATCGTAGGCGTGTGCCACGGATTCCTGCACGTCGACCTGGTCACGCTTGGTTTGCGCGCGAGCTTACGCCGCAAAGAACTCCTGCAGCGTCGTGTCGAGCGCGATAGCCGCCGCGTCGGTCTCCGGAGAGATTTCTTTCGTCGAGAGATTCGGCGCACGCGGAAAACGACCTTCCCCTTCTTGCCTTCGGTGAAGCCCTTGATCCGAATGCCCTTCTGTAGGATCGGCCCGATGGGACTTGCGGAACTCCATCCACGCGCCGAGCGCCGCACCCTTGAGCCGCAGCGATCCGATGGCCAGCGCGCCGCGTCGCCCGTTGAACGCGATGTAGCAGCTGGCCACAAACTGGCCGCCGACCACGTTCACGCGATCCTGATGTCCTTGTAGATGCCCTCGGCGATCGTTGCCGCCCTTGAACGCCTTCACCACGAGCGCGTCCTGCCGGGTGTCCTTGACCTGCGTTCGAGTGATGCCGCTGTCACTAGCGTCGTGCCACCCGTGAACGCTCCCGAGGCTGATCCAGCAGAATGAACGTAAAGTCGCTGCCGACATCGACGTTCTTCTTGGCCTCTTTGTCATGTGAGCAGTCGACCCCGTGTTCGCCGTTCCACCAAACCAGCGCGTGGCCGGATTCGGATTCGTGTTCTCACTCGGATTACTACGGCTCATTTCCACTCCTTCAACAACGGGTTGGTATCCGGCTGTGGCCGCGAGCGGAGCGCGAGCGCGTGCTGCTCACTCGCCTCGGTCGCGCATCCGTCTGAGCAGAACTCGCCCAAGCAGACGATGCGGATGGGACCGCGATACCCGCGGTCGGTCCAGTGCATCACCGTGCCGCAGCCGTCACAGCGGCGAATATCCTCGACGTATGGTTCTTCTCGCGATTCCCGTCCTGTGAGTACAGCGACCGCAGTAGCCGCAGGCCGACGGCACAGCCGGCCATCACACCCTCCTCGGATCGAGATTCGCCAGGAAGGCATCCGGCCGTACCCGACACCTGTTCGGTCATCGCCTGTCCTGCCACGTCGGCTGACGATCAACGTCAATCTCGATTGACCGGTCGGATGGCGTTCGGCAGTAGGCTTCACAGCCGTCCTGATTCAGCCGTTCGTGCCAGTGGCCGAGGACGTGCCCCTTGCGCTTCGGCCATGCGGATGGCGCGTACCGGAGGACCGCCAGGGCCAGTCCTCGGCGCACGTCGGCATTCGAGGTGGCTTGACCTGTCTGATGTGGAGCTGCTACAGTAGTCGTGCAACATCGCTGGTCTGCCGTTCCTTCAAGGGGGCCGTCTCTGCTCTGAACCAGTGGGGGCGGCCCAAAACCTTTCCGAAAAACTTGCTGTCAGCGCGTGGCCGGTCTTGATTCCCGGCTCGTTTGGGCACTCCGCGTGAGTAGGCTGTCTCCGGTTGCTCCCAAATTCGTTTCGCAGCCCCTTCCTAAGAGGGCGACGTGGGCCAGTGCCTTACCTCCGGTTGTTTTCCCCCTGCATGTCCTTCCACGCTGCACGCGCTGACAACCCTCTACCGGCGTGAACCTTTCCGGCTCTTCGCCTTGGCCTTGGCCTTCGCGCCGTCTTGGCCTTCGCTGGCGCAATGAACGGCGCGAGCGTGCGCACAACGGCGCCGAACAGGTAATCCTTCACACGCTGCTCCGCCGGCAGTTCGGCGTACGGCACGAAGCACGGGTGCGTCTTGGCCTCGGCGCACTTCACGGGACCGAAGGTCCAGCCGTCCGGCGCGCTTCTGCGCCAGCCATCCCTCGTGCGACTGCTCCGGCGTCGTGGCCGGGTCGGTGAGGATGGCCTGCACGCCAGCGAGCGCGCTGTCCTTCTGCCACTGCGGCGCGTCGTCCCATGCCGGCTGCGACTCGTCTGCCGGGAGCTTCTGACAGTAGGCGCGATTGACTTCGTGGCACACGCGAGCGATGTCGGTTGCATTCATTGAACGTGTCTCCTCTCTCGATTGCGAGTTACCGGAACCACCGTTGACACTCGCGCCACCCCAGCGGAAGTACATGTCTGACGCCGTTGACGGCTGGTTCGCGCTCTCTCAGCCGTCATCGCGTCCTCCGCGCCGTCTTCATCGGGCGCTCCGTTCTCCGTTCAGCCACGTCTGCCCATCCGGTGTGGCCCAGTAGCTGTCGCGCGAATCCCATCGCTCGGTAATCGGTCGCGCGATTGGAGCCGGCGCATGGCAATGCCCTCGCTGACGTAGGTCGCACTCAGCGCATTTCGCGACCAGTCGGTTGTCCAGCGTCGGCACCGGTGCGCCGAGGGCGTGGCCGAAGAGCACGCACCGCAGCGTCATCGGATGGCCCCTCAGCGGATGCGGGGTCGCCGTCTCCGCGGCGTGGACAAACTCGGCCACTTCGGTTTGCAGTCGCCGGGCGCAGCCGATGACGTCGCGTAGGTCTCTCGGGATCGCGGGCCGCCACCTCGCGCGATACGCGCACGCGCAGGCGCCCGGTCGCGTCGAACACGTCCGAGGACTTCGCGCATCGGATCGTCGCTGGCGAAGGCGTGAGCTTGCTGCGGGATCAGCAGGAACCCGCACTCGTGGGCCTCGGCCTCGAGCGCGAACGAGCGGCCCGTCTCACGCGTCAGCGCGATCAGATGCCGCAGCGGCATCTCGTCGGTCCCGTTCACCGCGGCGTAGGCGATCAGGCGGTCGTAGCGGCAGCCGATGCGATCCGACAGCCCGTGCGCGGTCAGATCCGAGTGATGGACGAGGCAGTTGCAGCCGCTCTGCGCCGACCGCGCGGCTGACAGGGACGCCCGAGCGTGCAGTCGCGACGGTTCGCGTTCACTTCGCCGCACTCCCCGGTTTACGCACGTCGCGTGGGCCCAGTAGGCTGCGCCGGTGACTCTCAAACGTGGGTGTCGGCGATCGCGCGGTAGACCCGCTCTCGACTCCAGCGCAGGTGGTAGTCGATCTGCGGCAGCGGCGCGATGAAGAACGTCCCAGCACGCAGCTGCCGCTGAATAGTGCGCGTCGACGTGCCGAGCAGCTCGGCCAGTTCGCCGACGAGCACGTGACCGGGTGACGACGGACCTCCTCCGCAATCGCCTCCGGGAGGCGCGCGCCCGGCGCACCGTCTACCGGCTCGCCCGACGCGACTACCACCGGGCGCTCGACGCGCTGCGCGTGGCAGAGCCATCAGGCCACCGCCTCGGACCGCGCCGGAAACAGGTCTTCAATCTGACAGCCGAAGAACCGAGCGAACTCGTGGGCGTTGTCGAGCGAGATGTTCTGGAAGCGCCCGCGGACCATGTCGCTGACGTACTGGGCGGTGAACTTCGTCTCGCGGACACAGGCCGCTTGCGACCGCTCGGTGATCTCGAACGCAGCGGCCAATCGATTGCCCGTGTCGGTCACTTGGCGGCTACGCAGTTCGCGGAGTTGCTTGGGCGTCATATGCGGCAACGCGAACGTTACGCGATACCGCTTATACGTGTCAACACTTCTTTTTGGGGAGTTTATGTGATAACGCTAATGACCGCCGATTCAACGACTTACGCGGTTGCGCGTAGCGTCATACGTGCATATCCTTTGGGGGTTGTGGCCGCGCTGGGGAAAACATCGAACGCCCTGCGCGTCGCCGCTGGGGCATGCGAATGCGGCCGCGTTTGCCAGGTCGATCGGCATCACGCCAGCGACCCTCAACGACTGGGAGAGCGGTCGCTATACCAACCTTCGTCTCGACAGCCTGTTCCGCGCTCGCGCGGGGAATCCCGTGCACACTGGAGGAGCTCATCGCTGGCGTTGACCCCATGCGAAGGGCTGATCGCCAACCGCACACGGCGTGCGGACACGACACGTCGAAATAATCCGGCAACGATGACCTCCTCTGTCCGCCCTGTTGAAGGTAAAACGGGGACTCTCCGGAACGGGAGGGCCTGATGGCGGCAAGCAGTTCGCGATCGTGTACCGCAACCCGAAGCGATCGATGCTGAAGTGCAGCGAGAGATCTTCAGCGAAATACCGACGCTCGACCTCTTGGCGCGACTCGACGGAGACAGCCGTCTCCATCCGCGCGGTCGCCACGCTCTCCTCCTCGTGTTACAACTACAGGCCTTGGAGCGCCGCGACCGACCATGGTCGCGGCCGTTCAACGGTTCGTCGTGCGGCGGCTCGGCGTGGCGGGCGGCCAGCGAAACGCCGCCGCGACTCCCGTTTCGACCACCACATTGCAGAAGAACCCGCGCGCGCAGCTGGCACGGGCGCCACTTCGTGGTGACGCCGACCACCGGTCGCCCGGGTGAAAGCGTTGAAAAGCGCCGCTGCGTGGGTGGCGGAACCCGCGGACACCGTCGGTGCCAGCGACGCTCGACCTCACGCTCGATGAGTAGCTTTCGCCGCCACGTCGCTGCTGGGACTCCTGGCGTCACAGGCAGAGAAACACCAACAAGCAGTGGTGCCGCGACTGGTCCTTCGACATGCGGCGCACACGATGGCCGCCGAGGCGCGGAAACGACGACGGTCACGATGAAGACGCGCCCTGCCAGGGCACCAGCACGTTCGTCCTCGGCGTCCATCTGACATCGTCGCGCACGGCGGCGCGAGTGCCACGCTCGCACACCGCCTGTTCACCACCCAGGAAGGAAGAGGATCTCGTCATGACGAATCTTCGCGTGAAGCGCCTGATCCTGTTGGCTCTCGTGGTCGGGCTTCGTCGCGTGCGGCAGCAGCCATCCCCGACGACGCCCACCCGCCACCGCCGACGCGCACCACGTTCCACCTCTCCGGCGTGGTCGACAACAAGGTCAACGCGAACAAAGTCGCGAGCGCCGCGCTCACAATTACGGATGGCGCGAACGCCGGGCGCAGCACCACGGCCGATGGATCGAGGAACTACCGGTTCACGGATCTGACGCCGGGAACGTTTACCGTCAGCCTGACCGGCGCGGGCTATCCAGCACGACGACCAGTGTCACGCTGGGGCAAGCCGACAAGACACAGAACCTCTTCATGGACCCGGTGCCGCCGCCGATCTTCACGCAGAGCGGCATCGGCGACAGCGTGTTCACCATGCCGAGCTACGTGACGCGCGTCCGTGTCGATGCGACGTATCCGAGCTCGAATCGATCAGAACTTCATCGTCCGTGTGAGCGGGCGCCTGCTGATCAACGTGATCATCGGCACCTGTTCGGTGGCGGATACCAAGAGCCCGTTCAGTGGCACCTACGCCATCGCCAACGGCGGGCACCGTCGAGATCGTGAGCTCAACGGGCGTGTCGTGGACGTTCACCGGTACTCCGATGAATCCAGATGCCACGTAGGGGCAAGCGCCGCTGGATCGCGACGAACATCTACGCCGACGCCAGCGGCCTCGAGGCGATCGCGCGCGCGACCGTCGATGGCGTGGCCGTGACGCGCTCGAGCGCTACGACCGGGACACGCCGATCATGAACATCCGCGTCTGGCAGAACGACACGGGGGCGCGAGCTCCGCAAGCTCACCGGGGTCAGTGCGAAGACGACGTTCGCCGCCGACGCCGAGACCTACCTGCCGCTCGTCCGCCAGGAGCTGGCGTCGTTCACGGACCGCGAGCGTCATCTTCGCGCGTGGATCCCCGTCTTCGGCGCGGTGCGCCGGCACCAGATCTGGACGCCGGCCATCGACAAGCAACTCCGCACCTGGCGCAACATCACCGGGCTGTCGGCGTCGACCGTGAACCAGCGCCGGGACGCCCTGTCCGATTTCTTCCAGAAGTTGAATGGGTCAGACGGATCGAGATCCCGTCAAGGGCGCCGTCTGGTTCGCGCGTCCGAAGAGCCGGCCGAAGGGCATCGACCGCCGGACGGATCGCGCGCGTGCTGGCGCACATGGATCCCGATCGGAAGAACCCGCTGGCGCCTGTCCCTGATGCATTGGACCGGCATGCGGCCGTCGCAGCAGGGCCGGCTCACCGGGCCGGACGACTTCTATCTGGACGACCGCGCGTTTATCGTGGACATCAACGGCCAGCCGAGGCGCGTACCGGCGGTCATGGTCCCCTCGGGCAAGGGGCGGCGCGCCCGTGATGTTTCCGTTGGGCCAGGAAGGAAGAAGAGGTCGCCCGGCCATTTCCTGCGCGTCGACGCCTTCTGGCGCCTGCCGACGCCGGACGCCCTCCGCGCGCAGATCGCCGCGCTCGAGCGGAAGCCGCAAACGTCATCGCGGACCAAGGCGATCGCACGGCTGCAGACGGCGCTCGCCCGCAAGCCTCGGCAGACGATGGAGTTGCCCGACCGCCTACAAGCGGATCGTCGCAGCCGCCAAGGCCGCGTCGGCGAGGCCCCGTTCACGGTCTATACGATCAAGCACTCCTTCGCCTCGGGGCTGCGGCACGGGGACAGACCTCGCCAGACATCCAGGACATGCTCGGCCACGCGGACATCGCGAGCACGCGCATCTATGCGCCGCGGTGCAGGCGAAACACGTGCAGGCGATTGATCGGTTGCGGGCGGATGACGCTCGCCGGTATGATGACAGCCACGCCGCGGAGCCGCTGGCGGACGAGAAATGCGTGGCACCAAAACGTGGTTCCGAAAGTGATGCCGCGTAACTCGTTGAAACAACAACGCGCCCGTAGCTCAGTCTGGATAGAGCGCCGGGCTTCGAACCCCACCGACACGTTAGGGCGCTCGCCGAACCACTCCGCCGAATCACGACTATCCGCGACTGCTCGGCCGGGGCCGCGACGACCTCCGCCTAGCCTGACGACAACTTTCGTGGTGCGCTTCGTGGCACCCCAGAGGTGCCGTGAGCTACCGCGTGCTGCCCTTCGCAGCGCGACCTCGGCCGCGGCGTCGCACGCTCGCTGACACGCCAGCGCCAGCCGGCGGATTGACGATCACCGTCTCCGTTGGGCCATCCGCCTCGCCTACCAACTCGACGTCGACACATCCACCTGATGCAGCCGGCCCGCGCTTGCGGAAGGTCGCTAGTGCAGACTCGCCAGATTCCTTGCCGCCGCGGTAATCGCTCTCCCAGGCCGGGGCCGCTCCACGCCCAAGAGCAGGACGCCACCACGATGACGCTGCTCCGGCAGCTCTCGCTGCGCCTCGACGCGTTGCAGGTCCGGAGCGATCTGTTGACGCCTGGAGGTGATGCCAAGAGCTCCGGCCTGGCGAATGTCGACATCGCGGCGCGGGAGCTGTTGCCGGACCTGACGAATTACCAGATCCTGGTCGGCGGCTGGGGGTTCATCTGCTCGCCAGGCCTGTCAGAGAGCGTGACGGACATGGGTCGGACGTATGTCGTGATCCGATGACCTGGAACTGGCCAATACGCTGACGCGCGTGGAGCGGCCCGACGTCGCTCGAATACTTTGCGGGGGTCACTGCGCCAGCCACGGCGGCTCCGTCCCGCTGAAGTCAGGCGCGAACGTCGCCGTCGATGCGCGTCCGTTCGGCCGTGGGCCTGCCGGCGACGGCTGGCATACGGTGAAGATCCGCACATACGACCTCTTCGGACGGATGCGGGACAGCCTAGCGTGCGTTCGTGTTCGTGCCGTTCCCGCACTGACTGGTTTCCTGAGCCGGCCGAATCGGAGAGCAGACACCAACCGCGCAGACCGGGGCAGCCTGCGTTCCCAGTGGGTCAGCTCTGCTCCGCCTCGGCCGGTCTCAGGGAATGCTTTTGTGGAGACGTGTCAACCACCTCAAAGGAATGCGCGCATACGATGCACTACCACCAGCGCGCGTTCAACAACTCAATGGACCGCATCTCGCCGCAGTATGGACACCTCGGTTCATCAGGCAACCGGTCTCGCCTTCGTCGGCCCAGGCTTAGTCGCCTGGACTGTTGGAATGGACACCGTTCGGCGCCGGCGTGGCGGGGTGACGCGTCGCGCTCGGCGAGTGCCTTCCTGCGCACGGCGTCGGCTGCGGCCGTGTCGAGCGGGACGTTTTCCCCCTCGATCCCGTGCGTGGCCAGCACCTGCAGGATCGCGTCGATCGCTGGCCGACCCGCCTCGAACACCCGCTGACCAATGCGGAGCCACGCCATCATCTGTTCGAAGTTCATGGCAGCCCTCGACCTGTTTCAAGAACGCCGTGAGCCTGTCACGCTGCGGAGACGCCGGAATGAGCGCCACCACGCGATCGATCGCCGCGGCGATGTCCGCGATCAGCGTCGGGACATCCGCCGGAAACGGGGCGCCCGCCGGCAGATACCGCACGAGCCGGATCATGGTGAGGTCGAGGTCGAACGCCTTCGCAAGCTCATGCCGACGATACGCCGGTGGTTGGCCTGGGTGACGCACAGCGGCGGCGCCAGCGCCCCAGCGGTGTCGCACACCAGCACCCGTTCGCCATCCTGGAGCGCCCCAGGACGGCGTGTGCGGTGGCGACAGAGACCACCGCCACGCGGCGCGGTGTCCGGAGCGGTCGGCGGTGGCTGGCCAGCGCATGAGGCCACGCCGAGCGCCAGCGCGAGGAGGAGCGTGACGGTGAGCTTTCTTCGGGTGGTCATTACACGCTCCCTGTCAACAGCGGGAATTTCTCTTCGAGTTTGTTCGTCACCGTGATGATGTCCTTGAGCGACAGCACGACGGCGCCGACGACCGCCAACCCCGCGCACTTTCCAAAGAGGTGCCAGAAGTCGGACGCCTGGATGGCGTGCCGCTCGTCACGGTGGCCGCGAGGCAGCCCGACCAGGTTGCCGATGTAAACGTTCAAGAAGCGCACGAACAGCGCGACGAACGGCTGCACAACGTTCACGACGATGTTCGGCTGATCGTGTGGCGTCACCGCCTTGGTGCCGGCCACCAGTCCAGTCACCCGTGCCGATGACCGTTATCGGGACTGGAGGCAGGACCTCGGTTGTGGTCACGGACTTTTCATTGGGTTCAGTCACGATGGATCCTTTCGTGTGTAGGGATGCGGATAGGGCCAGCCGAAGCCCCAGCGGTAGGACGTGTCGAACTCCGGACCGCCGGCGGCGCGCACGATCGGAAACATCAGCACCGCATCGAGCGGGTAGCCGTGCGCCGCGACGCAATCGCGCAACGCAATGTCCGCTCGCAGGCGATCCGCTTCTGTGCCGCCCCGCCAGTACGCGCGGTCGTGAGGGACACAGCAGGCGTCCTCATACGCCGCCTTCTTGAAGAGACCGGTCGGGTCGGAGCACTTGTCTGAGTGGAACTTGATAGGCGGACCGAGCGCGACCGGCCGCAGCGTGGCGCAGCCGGCCAAGAGTGCTAGACTCAGCACCGTTACCGCGCCCAGGGGCCTTGAAACTGACGTCAGTAATCGGCCGGTGAACGCGTCGGGAAGGCGACTACGGTCGCTGGGGGTTCGACTCCCCACGGTAAGCCTCATCGCGCGATCTCGGCGATGCGTGCGCCAAGCCGATCGGCGACGACGCGCACCTGGTGCCAGCCGCCGCCCCACTCGACCCCGATGTCTCCGCGGACGCCAACGAAGACGGTCCAGCCGCGATTCGCGACGATGAACGAATACGCCCGCGTGATCCCGTGTCGAAGTTCGCACGAGCGACCGGGGAGCCAGGCCAACTTGCGTTCTGGAAAGACAAGCGCGCTTCGGTGTCGATCGCGCGCCAGCCCTCGAGCATTGCCTTCGCCGCCGCGATCGTGTTCGGCCCGAGCAGTTGCGCATCCAGCCCCTGCTGTGTGTGGAAGACGCACCCGAGCTCGAAGCCGCGACAGAGCGCGCCATAGAGGAAGGAGAAGCGGAGCGCCGCGTCGTCGAACCCGCCGGACTGCGGCTGTCCCCGTCACGGTCCCAGAGCCGTTGCTTGCCGGGCATCGGGACTTCCGCGATCCCGATCGGTTCTCCACTCATCGCCGGTACGCAGCGCCTCGCTGAGGCCCGCGATCTCGCGGAGGCGTCGCACCTGGTTGTAGAGATCGCGCCCGCGATCGAGATGCCCCGTGACGAACGACCCGCCGGCGCCGCGATAGGAGCCATCCGGCTCGGGTTCGTCGCCGGTCGATCCCAGTGACCACGGCACCCCGGCGGCAGCACACGGCGCGCGAGCGCGAGCAGGCCGCGGCGGATCCTGCGCGATGTCGCTCTGCGAGGATGCCCGATCTCGTTCGCCACCTCGAGGAGGCAGTTGGGATGCACCCGACACGTCAGCGCCACGTCACGGAGGTGCGCTTCAATGTCGTAGCCCCCGCCGGTCAGCGCAACGACGTAGACGTAGAGCCCCCGCGCCGCAGCCGCCTCGAGGAGCGACGGCAGGTTCGCGCGAGCCATCGCCGGACGTCTGCGCGGCCCACCCCAGGTCGCCAGCGAACACACGAAGGCCGTTGAAACCCAACTCGCGCGTCTGGTCGAGGAAGGCGTCACGCTCTGGAGGCCCGCGGACGAGGATGGAGAGACCGCTCTGGAAGATCGGCCGGAACGTGCCGGCGTCCGTCGTCCAGAACCGGCCATCCACCCGAACCGGCAGGGTCGGCGGAATGTCGCGCTCGAGCGCGATGTCGATCGATGGGCCCGGCACCGTGCCTGTCGCGCACGCGCGCTTCCATCCGCGTTCAAAGGCGCACGCCTCGTAGCTGCCGGCGACGATGTCGGTGACATCGACGTTGCCGGCGCCGTCCGTGATGAGCAATCGGCCGGCGATCTCGACCGCCGCGCCGACGGCCTTGTCGCCGCCGTCCACGACTAGTCCCTCGAACACGCGCACGACGCCCGTGAACGTCTGCGCCGTCGGCGGCGACGGCTGGACACTCGGCGTCCGCGGTGGCGCGCTCCCACACGCCGCGGCGACAATCGCGAGACAGATAGACAGTGTTCGTTTCATGTTCGTCTTCATGGACGCAGCGGCACGCACCCACCCGCGTCGTCGCAGGGCGTGAGCACGGCATCGATCCGTGCGCTCAACTCCTGGTGCTGTTCGGGATCGATGAGCGCGTCGCAGTCCTCAATGATCCTGTGCAGCACTTCGCGTTCCGTCGCTGGCATCTCCGGTCAAGCTGGTCATCGCGGCCACGTGCTGCACGCGCTCGTCCGTGAACGCCGCCATGATCTCATCGCGGGTTGGGTCAGTCATTGGTTCGCTTTCACGCTCGCTCGAGGTGAACGAGCGAGTCCATCGGTCCAAACTTCGCGGTGATGCGCCATCCAGGCGCCGCCGCCGGCACCCAGCCGTCCAGCGGCTTGATGGCGATGCAGACCGCACGATCGCCGAGGATGCGCCCGTAAATCCGGCTGCTCGCCTCGGGGAAGCTACTCGCCCTGCCACACCATCGGCAGGCTATCGAGCCCTCCCTCGTGTAGGTGCCCGTCTGAAACTCCGCAGGGGATGTTCGCCCATGCCACCGCGACAGCGTCGGCGCACTTCTGCTCGTCGCCGTCAGGCTTCGGCAGGACGGCTTGCAAGCCTGCGTCGTGGTGGAACGTGCTACCGGCACCGTTAATGAGCGCGTTCCCGTGGTGCCAAGGTGATGCTCCGCAATCGCGGAACGCTGCCGGCCGGCGACGGCCGCCGCTTCAGACGCACCCTTCGGTTCGTCCGACACTGGTGGAACATGCGCACCAGCGAACAGCGGCCCGTTCTCGCCGCCGTCTCCCGACCCGTCGCGATACTCCGAGAGGTCTTTCGCTTTCCGGCTCCACGCGTCCTCCGGATCCCGTGGGAGATGCGGCGTGATGTAGGAGAGGACGTGCGGCATCGTCGCAACCCACAGCCCGTCTGGTTGCTGCGTGACGACCATGTCGTTCATCCCGTAGGCCATTGGGCACGGACGTGGCTCGCTCATGTTCCAGATCGCCACCGGATCGCACCCGTTCTGACCGGGCTCGTTGGCAATCTCGATGAACACGTTCCAGACGCCGCCGATGGTGTCCACGACGCGATGGGGGTGCGTCCGCTGCTCGTCCTGTTTCGGCATGATGTCTTGCGCGCTGGCGAAGACGACGAGCTCGATGCGCATCCCGCGCGACGCCAGATACTCGATGAACCGCGGCAGCTTCCGGCCACCAGTTGGCGTTGATGCCAGGGCCGAACGTCTGGCCCTTGTTGGGCCAGTTCACCATACGAAGCCGCGCACGACGTTGGCTCCCATCGCGGCACACCAGCTCACGACCGGACCGATGTCCTCGCCGAGCAGCCAGCGGTAGTAGAGCAGGAACATCGAGACGCCCTTGTAGGTCCAGGCCTTCCCGTTGGCGTCGGTGAAGTAGTTGCGGCCGAGCGGTAATCGGGCCGGCTTCGGCGCCGCCGCCACCGCCTGGAGTCCAGCGCCGGGCTGGACGGAACAGAGTGCTCACAGCTTCACCGCGGTAAGCCCTGCCGACTGCATGCTGCTCACCATCGCGATCGTAGGTGACACGAACCGTGTCAATGGTGCCCGTGAGCCCAGCCGTCCCACGCTTCATGCCCCACCCCACGTCTCGTCGGTCACGCCGGGCTTGCTGCTGAACTCCTCTTCAATGTTCCCGCTATGCTCTGTGGCGTCGGCCGACATGACGGTGTCGGTCAGCGAGTGACGGAGTAGGAGCTTCGGGTCTCCAGCTCGTGGCTGAGACACGAGGAGCTCACATTCCGGGTCGGTGCGGAGGCTTTCTCGCTTGAAGTGGACCCGATGCCATCCAGCGAGGGGATGTCCCTTCGGGAAGACATCGCCGGGCTTGATACTGGCGAAGAACTGGCCGAGACGGAACGCGTAACGTACAGGTTCGGACATAGGCACCTCGAAGCGAACGGCAGGTTTGAAGGGGCCGGGCGGAGGCTTCGGCGGTTCCGGCGGTTTCCGGCTTTGGCGGCACGGGTGGCTTCACCGGCGGTTCCACGGGCGGCGGCTTCACGGGAGGCTCTACAGGAGGCTCCGTGCGCCTAGCGGTTCCCACGTCGGCACAGGGCCGCTCCCGGACGTGTACGCGCGCCGTGCCGGTTCGCTCGGAGGATGAGCACGTCGTTCGGCCCCTCGCCCTGCGTCGTGCCGATCGCCGCGACGAGCTCGCCGCCGAGCGCGATCAAGTCGTTGTCGTAGCCGTTCGGCAGGGCAATCGTGTAGCCCTCCGTCGCCCCGTCCGGCTGCAGGATGAGGCCGACGCCTTCCGACCAGTAGAGCAGCCACGCCTCGCCATCGGCTCCGCCAGCCGCAGATCGACCGAGCCGAGCGCGGGCTTGGGCGCCGGCCGTCCGTCTGCCCCACCTGGCCAAATCGCCTGCCCAGCCGGAACGGCGTAATGCCAGATCGCGACGGCGTCCGGCCGCACACGGCACGTTGCCGGTTGGCGGGACGATCGTCAGCCCGAAGTTCGAGAAGTAGTCCGGCTGATACACAAGCGTGCCGTCGAGCGCGACGTCGGCCACGCCTGCGCCGGGCATGTCTCCGGGCTTCCGAACATCAGCGGCTTGCCGCCTTGGATCGTCGCCGCCCATCGTCCGCCGCCGCCGGCGATCTTGTTGAACGCGCGCGGATCGATTCGCTTCAGGTCGGTGCCGTGCGGATCGGCGAATGGTTGCCACCGCCACACGCCAGGACCGTGGTCGACGGCGGCGACGAGGATCGTGTCCGCGTCGAGCCAGCACCCGCGCCCTTCGGACTTGAACGGATACCAGTGGCCGTTGAGCGAGGCCCTGGATGCCAGCTACGCCGAGGATGAAGTCGCCGCGTGCGTTGAGCTGTCGTCATCGTTTTACTTCAGCACCGCGTAGGCCACGCCAGCAATGGTCACGAGACCGCCGACAATACCAGCGACCGTCGCGAAGAAGCCGAGCGACGGCGATGAGGATCTTCGCGCCGTCGCTCATCCTCTCCTTGCTGCCCTGACCGCGCGGATTGATTGGTCGCCAGCGTCTCGACGAGCAGCGTCAGCTTGTCCATCTGAGGATCGGCGACGCCCTGTTTGCCTTTGCCTTCAGACAATGACAATTCGACCGCCTGCAGTCGCTTCGTGATGTCGTTGTGCTGCGCAGAGCTTCGGGCTTCGGCCGCGCTCGCGGTCGCATCGACTCGGCTCTGCAAGGTGGTCGCGAGGTCAGTCGTTTGCTTCGCCAACGTCGCGATCGCCGTGTTCGCCGTGATGGCCGTCTTGGCGACCTCCTCGCGATCGACCTGTCGGATCGAGTCGAGACCGACCCGCTTCGGCGGCCTGACATCCTCGCCTGGTGATCTTCCGCGCAGCTTGCCGATCTGCCTCTTGGTACCCGTTCCCGCAGTTGGCCGATCTCTTTTTGATGGGCGATGTTGGAGTCTGCCAGTTGCGCGCGGAGCACCGCTTCGTTCGACAGCGACTTGACGGACGCCTCCACGAGCGCTTCGACATTCTTCGTCGGGTTCGCCCAATCGTAGGTATCGGGAGCACCGGCCACGCTGCGCGCGATCGGACTACGTCGTGCAGCCATCTACGCCTTCGCCACCCGCGCCCGTTCCGCAGCCACGATGTCAGCGATAACCTGCCGCATGGACGCGGGCGCGAAGGTGAGGCCCTCGTGCGCCATCATGTCGAGTAGCTTGGCGCACGACCGCGGCGTGCGCCGGCGTCGCTGCCACCCCAGCGTGCTTGGCAACAATCGCCGGCAACTTCTCACGAGCCGCCGGAGGATCGCAGCAAATCTCCAGCGCGCAACACTGTGCTCCGTTGCTCATTTCTTCGCTCCCTTTCCAATAAGAGATGGCACTTTGACCCCCAACCCTTCGAGGTATCCGCGGAGTGTCGCCAGATCCGTCGAGGTCTCCGCGTCATTGACGAGCGCCAGGTTCGCCGTCTTTCTAACCCTCATCGATTTGGCGTTGCAGGATGCCGTTTGTGTCGACCTGTTGCGCCCGCACCGCATCGAACGACGTCTTGAGATCGCGGAGGTCGGACCGCATGCCTGCCTGCGTGGCGACTTGCGTCCCCCACATCGCCGCGACGGATGCGGCGCGCCACGATCCCGTCACGCAGCGTTACCCAAGACCTCGAAACATCAGCTCCCCTGCGATCGGCCATAACCTGGATCCCCCGTGGTCTACAGGCGTTCCCAGATCCGCCCGATAATCACGCCGGGGACGGCTCAGGACGCACTCACCATGCGTTCAACTCTCGCGTGGCTTGTACGGCCACGATGGGGGAGCCGCCCCCACTCGGGATCTACCGCAACACTCGTCCGACTAACCACGCACCTAGCGCCCAACCCGCGCCAGTGAAGAACCCGACCGCGAACCAGACGCCGACGTGATAGAGACTGATGTCGTTCGGCATGACGCCTCCTTGACTACATGTCTTCGATCCGCTCACCCACACCGCCATGAAAAAGACCTCCACACCGACCGCCGGTCTTACCGGCGAGCAGCGGGAGGTCTCTTCCCGGCGATCCTTGTGGCGGTCAGCCTGGCGCTCGGACCCGGAGTGCCCCGGTGTCGACTCCGGTGCTGACCGTTCCTCGGCTGTTACTTCTTCGCGTCCGGCTCCTTCTTCGGTTCATGGACACACGTCAGCGCTGCGGCGAGCTGGTAGCCCGGCGTGGCCGCGCACACCGCCTGCGCCTGCTGGATGGTGCGCTGCAGCGGCATCGTGGTCGCGTCGAGCTCCTTCTGCAGCGTGGCAATCGCGAACGCGAGGCCCGACGCGCGGACCTGCAGTTCCGACACTGCGCGCTTCACATCGTCCGATACCACGGGAACCGTCGCCGCTGGCGAGGACGCCGGCGGTGACAACGAGCCGCCCTGCGCAACCGCGCCAGCGGCCGCCATCAAGAGAACCATCGCCATCACGGCGCCAACAAAACCCTTCATCACTACCGACCTCCCGCTGCGAGCTCGAGCGCCATGAGGCGCGCCTCGAGCCCAGCAATCGCCGCCTGCATGGCCTGCAGCGCAGGCTCCGGAGACGTGTAGGCCACGCCATTCAAATAGAGCGCAGACGACACGTTGAGCGTCCCTGCACCCTGACAACCACCCGTCGGCGATCCGATGGTTAGTCCGCCGCCGTTACACACCGTCGCGACCGTCGCGCCGTTCGCGCCGAGCAGGAAGTTGTGCGCTGACGACGTGCCGATGATCGTGGGCGAGAACACCGACGTAGTCGTGCCGTTCGTGAGGATGGCGGAGTTGCCGCCGGAGATGGTGAAGTTTCCAGCCCCAACCGTCACGCCGCCAGTAGCCTGAAGCGAGATGGTGTCAGACAGAAGGCTCGCACTCGACGCGAACGTGCTGGAGTTTCCAGTCAGCGTGAGCCCGGTTGCTGGTAACGCGGCGATGTAGATGATATTTCCAACGGTGCCGTTGGCAAGCACACTAAGCAACTTAGACGGCGTCCCGCCGCCTTGCTCGGAGCCAAATATCCCCAGATCGCCAGTCGCGGACGTGAACCGATAGCCGTTCTTCGTCACGGCAGATGAGCTATCCGCAGGCACCACGGCCACGCCGTTCGTGTCCACCGTCAGCGTGTCAGACACGACGGTCAGATTAGTGCCGTCCCACGCGACGCGCTGCCCACCTGACGCGCCGATCGTCAGCGTGCTCGCAGCGAGGACCGCGTAGTTCGTCGTCCCGACGCGCATCCGCACCCGTTCGTGCCGTCGATGACCACGTTGGAGCCCGACGCATCCCCAGCCGCGAATCCGTAGAGCGAGCCACTCACCCCGTACAGCCCGTCGAGATTCCCGAATCGCCCACCGCGGCGCGATGTTGCTGTAGGTCGTGCCTGTCCGCACGTTGCCGACGATCGTCGGTCCCGTTCCTGAGAGCACGCCCGCCGTCGAGTAGAGGTCAATGAAACCGTTCCCGGTTGTCCCGGTGTCAACCGCAGCCGCCCCTGCTGACCAGGTGTTCGCGCCGGACCCGTCAAGGTTCCTCGTGACGGTGTAGGTGTAGACACCCGCCGATCCGCCGGCAGTCGACGTCACCGCCATCCACTCCACCGCGCCGGCCTCTTCGAGGTAAATCCGATCGCCGTTCGCGAAGTTGTTAGCTGCTTGACCGTGATGGTCCCGCCTGCGGGCGCGAGGTCTGCCGTCAGGATGTTTGTTGGCGCGACAATGACACGCCCGCCGATCGTCGCGGCCGTGCTCTGCGCGACCAGTGTTTCCACCAGACAGCTCGGCGCCGTTGATCTGTCGACACTTCGGCCGTGGCTCGAACAGACATCCGTCGTGTAGCCGGTCGCCGCGAGGTAATGTCCCGTCAGCGAAAAGCTGCCCGCGCCAGGATTGACCGTATGCCCCAGCGAGAGGCCGCCATTGTGCTGCAGCCGCATCCGCTCCGTCAGCGTGGCCGCGCCGATCGCGGAGGTGCCAAACGCGATGTAGGTGCCCTGTGCCGTGTTCGTCCACGTCTCGGCCGCGTCGAAGTCAATCGCCACGATGTTGCCGGTCGCATAGGCGCTCGCCCGTACCCGAAGGCACCCACGCGCCCAATCCGATCGTCCGCCACCAGCGCCGATGGACTCGCCGCGGTCCCCGACGCGCGACGAAAACTCAACGTCGGCATGGCCGCGAACGCCGCAATCTCGACGCGAGTCGCCACGCTGTTCGCCTGCCCAACCTGCAGCAGCGTTCCGGTAATCGGTGCCGGCAGCGAGGCCGTATTCAGTGTTGATCGTCACGCGCCGCATCGAAGGCCGGTGACGCGAGGCACGTCGTGGTCAGCGCCGGAATCTTCCCAGCGCTGTTGATGATGCCGACAGTCCCCGTGCCGGCCGTCAGCCCGCGAGGGATCGTGATGTCCCCGGCACGCGTCGACTGCAACACGTTCACGCCGACGGTGAACGCATCGTTCGCTGACTGGATCAGCATCGTTCTGCCCTTCGAAAGCGATGCGCCAGCGACCAAGATCCGTGGCCTGGTCGGTCTCCCAGAAGAGTACTGCGCAACCGCGTTCCGGATTTCCTGCGCTTCCGAGAACACGTTGACCGCCGCCAGCCGCGGCAGGATCGTCCACCCGGTGGGCATCTGATCCGCTCTGCTTCGTGTAGATGTCCCCGGTGTCGGTCCGGAAGTAGGTGTAGCAGACGTCTCCGACGACGGCGCTTTCCGGCGACCCGCTCCCAGCCAGGAGGACGCACGTCCCGCCGACGATCTGGGCGCGCGACGGCGCCGCGATGAACAGGAACACCGCCACGAGCACAACCCACAGACACCGACGCATCATGCCGCCACCTTCAGATAGCCGACGGCGGCGACGTCGCTTGTTCGCCGTCCCCGGGAGGACTTGGAGTTCGTAGATCTTCGCGCCAGCCGCAGAACGTCACGGCGAACACGTCCGTGACCCAGGACGTCGAGGTCACCGCGACACCAGCGCCGGCCGAGGCGTTGTCGCTGACGTTGTAGAGCCGAGCGGTCACGCTGACCCCAGCCGCCACCGCACGGAGCCTGACGGTCTCCGTCCCGGCGGTAGTGCCGATCTCTGTCGTGTCGATCGACACCTGGACGGCGCCGATCGCCACCCATGTCGGCGTCGCGCTCCTGGCCACTTCGATCGCCGAGGCGCCCAGGAAATACACCGGGGTGCCCCCTTCGACGATCACTGTCCCGCCACCACTGATGACCGAGCCCGTCCCGCCAGTTGGCGGTCCGCTGCTTGTAGACCTCCCGCCACGGAAGCTCTGCACAACGGTCCCTTCGATCGCGGTCACGGTGCGATGGAGGACACCCTTCCGTCCCTCCATCGTGTCAACACGCGACACCAGAAAGCTGTTGTTCACGTTCCGCCTGGGAAGGGTTGATCGTCTGCGTCTGCCCGGGCTGAATGCCGAGCCGCCTGGTCGTGTGGGATGACCATCTTCCGCGTCAGCGTCCGCTGCGAGAGGTAGTTCGTTCCGGCCTCTGTTGCGGTCGCCGCCGAGTTGGTGTCCACGGTGATGACGTCTTCCCAGACGTCGTCACAGCGCCTGTTCCCCGGCATCATCAACGGTGACGACGTTCGTCAACGACACATCGGACCCGAGCGTCAGCGTGCTCGTCGGAATCGAGCCTTCCGTGTGCCAGATCAAGTTCGACGTGGTCGACACGCCGATCGAGTTCCCCGCGGCGCCTCCGGTGAGCGCACGGCAGATCATCACGAGGGGGGATGGCGCGTAGGCTTCGACCTGCGAGTTGATCGTGGTCGCCGCGGCATACGCGGAGCCGGCGCTCAGCGCCCGCGACAATCGCCGCAGTCAGATTGAGGATGCTGTCGCCCACCGATGCGCCGACCTGGATGTGCCCGTTGACGTTGGTCAGCGTGCTCTGGAACGTGTACGTCCGACTACCGATCACGACCGTGTCGCCATCGACGAACGCCGATCCGCCGGCCTCGCCGTTGAGGAAGGCGTACGCCTGTCGGGCCGCCTCATTGAACCGCACCGTCGCGCGGTTGGCGTCACTTCTCGCGCGAAGGTTCGACGGTCACGTCGCCGATCACGTTCCCATCGTTCGCGGACACGTTGAACGGCGCTGACGATGTGCTCGGATCGTAGATACGGAGGACCTTCGAATAGTTGATCTGCGCGCGTCCAGTTCCCCGCGTACTTCGCGAGATCGTCGAGTCACGTCGGAGCAACACGACGTAGTCGTAGTGGAGTTCCGGCAACGTCGGCCCAGGGTTGACCTGGCTGCCGCTCAGCGTCACCCCGAACCCAGACAGTGCATGGCAGGATGGTAGGTGTTCAGCGCCGTGTAGAGCGACGTCCCCGCTGGAATCGTGACGTTGACTGCACCGCCGGTCCGCCAGGGCGCGTTTGAAATCTGCCACCTCGACCTCGGTGACGATCTGGACCCCGCCGGAGCTGTTAGGGTGCCCCGCTCGCGTGGCGCGATGATGGTCCCACCGAAGATCCGTGTCCCGTTTTCCGTAATGATGACTTCGGCGTCGAGCGCCGGCCGGTAGGTGCCGGGAGCGACACAGCACCTCGAAGTGGGCGCTGTTCCGGGCGTTCTGCTCCTCCGTGATCCGAATCGATCTGGAACTGAACTGCCTGGTGACGCCGCGGCGATGGTGAGGACGTAGGTCGCAGGCATCGGGTTACCGGGTCAACCCAGCGCGCGTCACCACGCCCGGGATGAACGGGACGACGCCCTGCGCCACAGTCCTCCCGTCCATCTGGATCACAACCGTGCCCGCAGAGCCGGTCCGGTCGGTCGCGCCCCCTGGCCCGCCACCATCACTCGGCACGAACCCGTCACGTCGCCACCACCACCGCCGCCTGGCATCGGCAGATTGTCGAAGTTTTCGCGCCACCGCTTCGCCGCCGTGTCCGTCGCATTCGGCAGGCCGACACCTAGATGCCTCGATCAATTGCTGCGAACGTCTTGTTGAGGTTGTCGAGCGTCGTCCTGCATCGTCTCGCCGAAGTTCAACGTGCTGATGTCCTCGAATCGCTCTCACGCTGATGGCGCCGAGCAATTTGCCCGAGTCGATCAGCTTCTGGATCCACGGCCGCATGTTCTCGGGAATCGTCGTCCCGAACGCAATCGACGCTGCACCAGCGTGTTGATCTCGTCCGTCTCATCCCGGCGGGGCGAGCTTCGTTCATGTCCGCGCCGCCACGCTGCAAGCAGGTCCATGTCGTCCGATGATCTGCTGCCACCGCGACTCGTGCATCTGTTCTCTGCCGAGACCGCGTTGTCCGAGCGCGCTCACCGAGATGCCGTAGCGGTTCGCCGCCTCCTCCATCTGGGCGAAATCGACGGTGTTCTGCCCGGCTGGCGCATGCGGGGATGAGCGAGGATTGCGTCGTCTTCCGTCTCTGGCGCACCTTCGCTGGATCGCCAACCGATCGAGGTGCGGCTGCAGCGCCTCACCGAGATTCCCACCACGAGGCGCTCGATCCCGACCACGAGCGTCCCACCGAGGTCGTCGGTCAGAACTGCCCCTGCCGCTTCTGCATGCCTCTGGTGCAGAAGACGTCCTTCTAAGCGGTTGAGAGGCCCATGGCGCCCTGGAAGTTCTTCCCTTTCCAGGTCGGCCCCGGTTTTGAGAAAGGCGAACACATCCGAGAGCGCGTTCAGGTCGCTGTTCTGCGCGCGCGCTAACGCGCGTTGGCGTTCGCCCGAGGATCGGCGATGCTGGCGTTCGCCGAGCGCACTCCTGCTCGCCGGTCTGGTCGAGCCCAGCGATCTTGCCGACCAACGTTGCTGCGGCAGATGAGCCGGGGAGTTTCCGCCTTGCCGAACGGGATGGAAAGAGGATCCGAACCCACTTGCCCAGCGTCTTGCCGGGACAAGCCCGGTGTCGCCCGAGATCGCTTTGCCGGTATCGCCGCCCATCAGCGCGCTGAAGGCGAGCCGCCAGGTAGAGGCGCCCATGGCAGAACCAAGGATCGCCTCGCTGCACGAGGAGATGGTGCAGCGCAGCCGGCGATCGTCGCTGCCGACCACACGCTTCCGAAGAGCCGCGAGAGGAACCAGTGATGCGCCCTTGGCGTTGCCGAAGAAGTTCGGCAGCGTGCGCCGACGCCGAGCTTCTTTGGATCCAGCCCGCGCACACGCGATGATCCTCACGCCGCCGCCGTGCTCGCCCGCTGCCGAAGAAGTCGGGGATGCCGCCCGGCAGTGACTTGACCGGCAGGCCCCGAGGTGCCTGGTTGCCGGAGGACCATGTTGAGCCGGGCATGCATCTCGGCGATCCAGCTGGTTCGCGTCTCGCACCGCTGCGGAGGTGCGCGACCGTTTCGACGGTGATGTCGTTGGCGGAGAACACACCGCCTCGTTGGCAGCGCCATCCCATCGCGCTGTTTTCTTCAGCGCGGCGCTCAGGCCTCTCACCGCAGCTGCTGCGCGACGCTTCCGTCTCCTGGATGAGCTCCGCTACGCTGCACGGCGCCGGACAAGGGTTCGACGGCGTCCGCGCCGCCGGAGCACCACCGAGGAGGCTGCCCAGTGGGTGCTTCCCGCGAGCTCGCTGGCGACGGATCGGGGATGTCGCCGGGATCGCGGCGTCGAGAGCAGCTTCGCGTTGCTAGAACGCGCGCCAGAAACGTCGACGTGTCAGCACCTCGGCGCTTCGCCAGATTCGATCAGCGACGCGAAGCGGCGCCATTGACCGCGGCCCGGAATTGGCCTCGCATGGGACCACCGCACCAGCGGCGCATTCGCGCCGTCTCACGCCGCGATCGCGCCTCGCAATCGACCGAAACTGGATGGCGTCGTGCGCAGCCCGGTTCACCTGCGCCGGTAACATTCGTCCAGCGGGGCGGCCTTCGCCGCATCCGCGTGCTGTTCGTCGTGTCACCGCGGACTCGACGAGAACTTTGCCAAACAGCCAGACCATGGCGCGCCTGGGACCCGGCGCCGAATCAGCGCCCGAAGACCACCTGCGCCAGCGCGACGACAGGCCGCTGCGCCAGGAACCATCGAGAAACGGCGCCGTGGTCACAATTGCGCCGCCGCGCCGCCGCTGTCAAGGCCGTCGTCGTCTCTGCCGACATGGGTGCCGAGGCCTTCGTGGTCGTGGCGAAGCTGCGACCTGCGTCTTATCATCTTCTGGGCCCGGCCTGCTCCACGAGAGCTGCTGGTGCGTCGTCAGCGTCCCGGTATTTTGCCGTCGCGTCGCGCAGCGCCTCTTCCTTCTGCCACCAGCCGGTCACATCGACTTCGTGGGGCTTCGACCTTCTTAATCTGAAGCATCGACCGCCATCCGCCGCGCGACGCATGGCGGCGCGATGTCGATCGTCAGGTCGAGAGACATCACTGATCGCGAGTCTACGTCTGCTGGGTTCGGCTGGAACGGGATAATCTCAAAATTCGCGAGATCATCAGCCGCCAGCCACGTTCCGTCTGAAACTCGGCTCAGTCCCATCTCCCGTGTCCAGCCGTTGAGGACCGTCCACGCTTCCGGCGTTGAGGTCCCCGAACAAGCCGGGTCGACGACCTTGCCGATACGCGTCCGCGCTCGCACGATTGGCGTCGTCGGGCTCGCCAGCGCCTTCGCGCGCCTCGCCAGGTGTCGCAGTCGAAGAACCGCCGGGTCTTCTGCCGATGGAAGCACGCCACCATCCGGCGGTCAAGCTTTGCTGCGACTCGCCCCGACCGCCTCGGCTGAGCGCCGGAAGCTCGGCGAACGTCTGCGGGGCTGCGAAACGGCCTCGGCGCGTTGCGTCGCCTCCGCCGCCGCAATGTCGTTCAGCCCAGCCTCATCGAGCAGCGCAGATCCGCCGCGGGACGTCGAGCGACGGCTATGAACTCCCACTCGCACTTGACCGGCTGGCCCTTGGACGTGACGCCTTCCCAGCCGTCGAGGACGTAGTCGAACAGGTCGTCCTGGATCGCCTCGTCGTCTCGCGTCCCTTCCGGCCGGCGGTAGTTGCCTGGCTTCGTATGCCTGCCGCGTGATCTCTGCGGTGCTTGTCGAGCGTCAGGCGCCGGACGCGTGCCGCGATCTCTTTGTCGCCGCCTGGCACAACCTTGTCGTCCGTGATCCACCAGGTGACGGTTTCGTCTTTCAGATTCGAGGCGGCATGCGTCCTTTCGTTCAACGCGTCGGCGATCCCTAGAAGGCGACCACTGAGTTCTGCATGATCCGCGTGAGGCGGAACGGCATCGTGACGCCTGACATCCCCAGCTCGGCGCCGCTGAGGGCTTTTTCAGGATCAGGTCGCCTGCGGCTTCACCTGCGCGGCGCCCGGCCGCCGGTGTCGCGGAGTCCACAGCTCCATGCTGCAGGAACTGGTATAGCTTCCGTGTCAGCTGGTCCGTGGAGTTGATGAATGCCCCGGCGCCAGATCCAGTCGCCCTTGATGCGCCAGTGCGGCGCGCAGCCGCCATACAGCGAAATTGGCGCTCGGCGTGTTCATCCGCGGGAACCCGGACCTTCACCGACGGCAGAGGAAACTCGTTGTCCCCGGTTCGATGATGTAGTCCTGTCCCGTGGCGAACGTCCGCATCCTGCGGGCGCTCGAGGTCGAGATCGACCGTCTCCATCGGAATCGCGTCCGACGCCCCGAGCGCGCCGCCGCTCTGCACGTTCACCCTGAACGTGCCCTGCTTCCGGAAGATCTTCCCGTTGAGCGCCGGGTAGCTCGCCCCGTAGACCGTCGAGTTGATGTTGATGGAGGAGACGTTCGTCGGCTTGCTGCCGAGCACCTTGAACGACTGCTCGGCGACGCCCCGTCTCCGATCGTCTCGGCGAACCGGAGATCTTGGCCGAGGTGATCTCTTCGACGTAGAGCTTGCGATCGAGCGCGAACGTCGCGCCGAGGCCGTCGATCGACGGCGCCGGATCGAACACGTGCAGCCAGGCTCGTGGTCTGTCCGACCGCGGACGTGCTGATCGCGACGGCCGCCGGGAGACCCCAGCGCCAGGGCTCGAGGATGTAGTTGCTGATCCTCGTAGCGCATCTGGCCACCGAGCGTGATGTCGGCGGGCTGGATGTCCCCTGTTTCCGAGGGGCCGAGGAACGTTTCTCCGAACGACCGATCCTCGACGTATTTCGGCTGCAGTTTCAGCCGCCGTCGCCCATGAGACCGGGTGCCCTTCGTGACAGACGCAGCGGCGGCCCCACGAATTTGTGGCGAACTTCGCGAACGCGAAAGCCCTTCATTTCACGGCCAGTCGTCCCAGGCATCAGCGTGCCTCCTTCAATTCAGGAAAAAGTGCGGTGGTCACAGCTGCGCCTCGTACCCCACGGGGAGCGTCAGCCTGAGCGTCACGTGCTCCAGCCCGCGGTCTTCCTGAATGGCATGGCCTCGCCCGCCATCCTTGACGTCATAGTCGCCGCTGCTGACGGCACCATCGCGCACAACCGACGCGGTCAGGCTGTGGACGTCCTCGCCAAGGCGCGGCGGACGGCGTCGTAATCGCCGTTCCGCTTCCGCGCCACCCCAAATATGCAGCGAGTCCGTCCGGTCTTCCATGAACGCGAACCCGCCGGTGACGCCCTGACTCGGCGTCGGCGGGATTCGAAAGACCGATCGGCGGTTGACGTCCGGCTGCAGGTCGAACGACGCCGCAGCTCACCGCTTCGGTGAACGCGTGCGGGCTGCTGCAGCACAGCGACCGGACGCGGTCGATGATGACGTCGGCGGTCAGGGGGCCAGACATCTACGCTCATGCGCAGCAACCGGAAGGGCGCATTGGACACTTCTGACTCGCGTCTGTGCCGCTTCCGTCTCGGACACCTGATCGCTCGCGTCGGTGTCAGAATCGCCGCCGAGCAGCGGGATCGCCCGCTGGAGCGCCGCGTCCGCCTCCGACTCGTGCCCAGTCGGCCTTATCGGCCCACGGCCCTGGTCCGCCTGTTGGCGCCTCCCGCATGATGAGCAGGAGCGTGCGGAGCGTTGCCGGCGCCGAGAGGACCGACCGCCGGATGGCGCCAATCTCGCCGCTTTCGCGCCAGTCGGCGTCGCCGAGACCGACACCCGCACCCAGTAGTGCCGGGCCGATGGCGTTGGCCTTCCGCGGGATCAGTCGGATGGCGCCGCCCATGAAACGGAGCCGCCGCCGCTGAACGTTTTGCCGCTCGTCTTCGCCGTCCCGTCCGTCACCGTCATCGGCTGCCAGGCGTCGGCCCAGTAACTGACCGTGAGTGCGCTGGCGACCGCCGGGACGTTCTCGAGCAGCCGGATCGACAGGCCACGGAAGGTCTGCGCCGACCCGATGTAGAGCGCATCGTTCGCGGGCGATCGCGAAGATGCCCGCGAGGTTCACGTCGTCGGCCGTGCTGTCCTTCGCCGCCCCGGTCTGGTCGGAACTGCGCGGACGCGGTGTAGCCGAGCGTGCTGTCGGGCTCGAACCGGGTCTTCAGCCGTGCCAGGTCGAACCCCTGCGCGCGGAGAATCGGTGCGAGCCAGTCTTCGAGCGCGCGCCGGCGCTTCTCGGCCCAATCCGTGACGTTGAACGACGTCAGCACCTTCGCCTCGTAGGCCGTCAGGTCCGCGTCGGAGACGAGATCGGTCGGCGCCCAGCGCCATGGCGTCACCTGCATCGGTCGCACCTCAAAGTGGTCTTCGCTGGCCCCTTTGCCGGTGCCGGTTGAGACCCAGCGGTGCCAGTGCGTCCCAGGCATCGTCGCGTCGTAGTCGAGGTAGTGATCCCGTCGCCGCGCGCACGAGCGCCGCATCGGTCAGATACGTGTGCCGTGTCTGCGCACCGTTCGGTTCACGGATCACAACTGCGACCGTGGTCGGATCGATGGCGACCGCGTTCTGCGCGAAACTCGCCGACACGCGGACGGTATCGCCGATGTCGTGGGTATTCGCCATCGTTACGGCGTCGCCGCCGCATCCCCACCGTGACCGTGGTCGAGTGCCGCATCCGCCACGGTGACGTTAGTCACGGCTGCATCCGCCACCGCCACCGCCGTCACCACGGCATCACCGATCGACATGTCGCCGCCGCCTCGCCGACGGCGAAGCCGTTGAACGCGAACGCCGAGGCGAAGCTGGCGATCCGGCTCACCGCTTCTTCCTTTCACGGCCGCGGCCGGCGCCGGTGATCGGCGCAGCCTGCTCACGATGCTGCTTCTTCATCGCTACGACGGCCTTGTCGACCTCGGCCCAGACGTCAGGCACGGTGGCGCAGAAACACCTTCGTCGAGGCTCGACGTCGCCTCACCGATAGGTCGTCCGTGCTCGTCGTATTCCGTGACGATGAGCTGCAGGACGATCGCGTCGCGCAGCGTGTCGTGGTCTTCCACGGTTCCGCCTTCTCGACCAACTCGACCAGATTCGCGCGTTTAGACGCACGACCCGCGCGAACTCCGGGATGCAGCACGACTCGACGGTGAGGAGCGACAGGTTGCAGTAGTCCTCGCCTGTCGACGTCGACGTGACCCGCGCTTGAAGGGGTGACGAGATCGCCCGCGTCAAATACGCTGGCCGTTCTTGTCGTGTAGGATCACTGCAGCACCGCCAGTTTCACAGCCACTCCACCAACGCGTCACGGCGATCGACTTGGTCGTGTCGAGCGCCCTGACCCGTGAGGCCAGTCGAAAGCGCCCCGGAAGTTCCACGCCACGCCTGCCGCCGTCGCTAGCGTGTTCGTCACGGCGAGGGCACCGGTAGTCGTCAGCGTCATCGCGTTTGACGACCCCAGCGATGACGCCGCGGACCAGACCAAGGGATCGCCAGCGACCGAATTGTCGAGACCGAACGCCCAGTTTGTCCACGCCTGGGACGTTCATGTAGAGATACGGATCGCCGCCGCTGGCGTCCGAGAACTTGCAGCGTCAGACTGGCGTGCGCGCCGGCGGCGACGGCGTCGTTCTCGATGATGCAGTGCATCTTGCCGGTGACCGCTGCCGGTCGCCTTAAACGGTTGATACACGCCCGTGAACGTGGGCACGCTCACCGCAATCGCGCTGTCGTTGTTGTTGGCGGTCGCCGGCTGCACAAGCACGAAGTTCTGGCCGACACGCAGGGCCCGTGAACGCGGGCGGCGCACCGAACTGAATCACGTTGCTCGCATCGAGTAGCACGTCGATATGCCCCATTGCCGGCGGCATTCAACTGCTGGATCGCGTTGGTGTTGTTCTTGAGAAACCGCAGCTTAATCGGCGCCGCCCCCGTGCCGACATCAATCGCCGCATGTTGGCGTTGCTGGCCTGCATCACCGAGACGCCAGACTTGTTCGCGACCGTCCAGACATCCACAGCGAGGCGCCCCATTGATCACGCTGGCATCGTGCGCGACGAAGAACGACAGCGGCCTGAAGGACGTCAGCCCGTCCGCCATCACGCCCTACAGATGGAACTCTTGACCGAAGGTGCTGCTCGCGTAGAACTTACTTTCGAACGACAACGCCAGCATCGGCTTGGCGGGGTCTAGGCGCCCCACCGCGCCGGCGCCAGCCGTCGGGCCAAAATTCAACCCAACGTGATAGGTATCGTCGATGTAGTTCGGCTCACCGCCAGGCCCCTGCGTCCACCGCACCGGCTGATACGCACGCCCAAACGTCACGCCGCCAACGTTGCCAGCGAGCTGTCCCCACCGTGCCCGTAATGGTCGGGTCGTGTGTCGTGAGAGGACTTGCGGCTGCACCGTTTGTGATCGACCAGGTCGCACGAGAGAGCGTCGGGGTCGCACTCAGGCTGGCGCCGCCGCCGCACCAGCCGAGACGAGCACCGACCCAGCCGCTACCGGCGCACAGCCATGAGGCGCCAGCCATGACGTCTGCCGCATCCCGATAGAGCAGCGATCCCGTCGCGTGCGCGCCGTTGAACAGGCTGTTCACCAAGTCCACGAGGCGGTCCCAGTGCGACGGCTGGATGGAGGCCGGGATCCGTGTCGTCGACGCGGTTCGACTGGAAGAGTGTAGGTGTCAGCGCCATCTACGGCATCACCAACGTCGTCAGGGTGGAACGCTCAGCGCTCCCCTGCGACAGGTTCGTCGCCGAGCCAGTCCCGATGTTTCCGGTTCCGCTCGTGAACCGCATAACCACGGTCGTGGTGGCCGACCAGGACGCGAGATCGCCGATGGCGGTAGGGATCGTCGCTTCCGTCAACGAGGCCCCGAGCTCCGCCGCCGCGTCACCGAACTGCCCGGCCGCGGCATCAGCATCGAACGAGATCAGCATTGCGTCCCGCCGGCCGTCTTCCTGAGCACCGCGGAGAGCGCGTCGAGGCGTGCGCGCGCCCGTGCAAGCAAACCGCCTGCCGTCCGGTCCGCCAGCGCGTGTTTGACGAACGTCTTTGACAGCGGCAGAACGTGCCGATCGTCCGTCGCAGTTGACGGCCGCGCAGATCAGCGGCACCCGTCCCCGATCGTCACCTTGCTAGGTGCGATCCGGAGTTCGCCAGTGTTGTTGACCGTGATCGGTGCCGGAACCCGCCGTAATCGACGCGCCCGAGCTGAGCACGCTCGGCAGCGAGCCCCAGGAGATCGAGACGACCAGGACGCCAGCCCGATCCAGGCCCCACGGGACCGGCCCGGCTGACGAAGCGAGAACGCCAGCGACGGCGACTCGACTCCCGACGCGCGGCGCCGCCGAGACGCCAATCGCGACGAGCAGCGCACCGATCCCGAGCACGTGTGGAGGGTCCGGCGCATCACTGCACCGTCACCGTCCGGCACGCCGGCCCGTCGATCCCGCCATCGGAACTGGACCAGCGGACGACGCGACGAAAAGAACATGCGGGTTCTGCGCGTCAGCCGGCGCCGGCGCCGGCAGCGAGCCGATCACGACGCCCACCAGGAGCATCAGGACGAGCCGGAGAGAGTCAGGTCGCATCGATCGATCTCCTTCAGGCCGTCGCCGACAACGACGGCACGACGACACGGGTCTGTCTTGATCGGCGACGTCGCGCATCTTCGCCGCGGCGTCGGTGGTCTTGAACGTCACGCATCGCTGGAGCTCGTCGGCGTCGCGGACCCAGATCCCGCTCCGGCTTCGCGCGCCTGTTCTCCAGCCCGCCAGCGCGGCCGGCGAGCGCGAAGCTCAGCTTCGAAGCCGTGCCCGAGCCGCCGCAGCCGTCTCGTAGAAGAGGCCGCGCGAGGCGCGTGGAACTTGTGCCCCGAGGGCATCGAAGTAGGTCACGAAGAGCCGGAGCCGCTGCGTACGCCCGCGCTGGGCCTTCGGAGTCATGCCGCCATGCTGCTCGCGCAGTCGGCCTCCGCCAGGTTCACGTAGTCCCGCAGCACCAACACCTTGCCGAGCAGCCGATCCGCGAACACCTCGGCATCTCGATGCAGGAGTGGCAGGTTCCGGTTGACCATCTTGTCCAGCCGGATCTCGGCCGTCAGGTAGCCCGAGGTGCGCGATCTTCGCATCGAACACCTCGAGCGTCGGCAGGAGATGTCCCGTGTTGCGGTCGTTCATCTGTGGCTGTTCGTGGACACACCCGTAGGAACTTGATCGACGGGATCTTGCGGTATGACAACCGGACCGGGATGTCGTAGTGGCTCGGCGCGTCGTGCGCCAGGTGGTGCTGGTGGATCACGTAGCCGTGGTAGACCTGGCCGTCAGAGAGTGCCCGCCGCAGCAGGTGCGCCTCGATCAGCGTCTCGTGGTGTCGATCCAGAGGAACCAGTCCCCGGTGCAGGCGTGGAGGACGGCGTTGCGCGCGCCGGCGAACCCCTCGGGCTGTTCGTCGATCGCGTCGATCTCGAGGATCCGCGCGCCGTGCTGCGCCGCCAGCGCGTCGTCGTGTCGGTGGAGCCGGTGTCTCCGATGAGAATCTCGTCGGCGATGTGCCACACCGACGCCAAGCACCGCGCCGGGTCGTTCTCGGCGTCGTGGCGATCAGCCCGACGGAGAGTTTCTGTTGCGGCGCGTCCGGACGATCCGATCCGCGTGCCGCCGCTGGCCCGCCGGCCGTCCGTCAGCCTTTCGGTAGTGGATGACCCAGTGGCCCGCCGGTGCGAATCGGCCGGTCTGCCCGATGCTGAAGGTCCGCCCCGAAGCCCGCCTTGGGCCCCCAGACCGCCTCTAGCATCCGACGACGTGAAGTGGTGCACGTGCGTCCGCCTGCGTCAGCTGGCCGCGCCACGGGAGCTCCCTGAACGGTCGGGACGGGCAGGTGTAGAGGCACAGCGCCCCGTCCGCGACGAACGTGTCGGGAGTCGATCAGCCGGGCGCAGTCGGCGACGTGTTCCACGAGCTCCCGACGAACAGCCCGTCGAAGTGCCGCCGAGGCCTGCAGCAGCGCGGCAACGCGCCGGCGTCAACGCATCGGCGGCGATGTCCCAGACCGGCGCGCAGATGAAGGACCTGCGATCGGCCACACCTGCCGTCTCGGCCGCGGTCTGCGCGTGTTCGATGTTCGCCACGGCGTAGTCGATGCCCACGACGTGCTGCGTTGAGTTCGCCAGCGCCATCGCGATCGCCCGGCGCCGTTCCGCAGGCGATGTCGAGCACCCGCGTGCAGTCGCCGAACAACTTCGCCACGGTCTGGATGCGGCCAGAGTGCTCGGCTTCGAAGAGCGGATCCTGAATGGCGTACGCGGCGTAGTCCTCCGGGGTGTGGTCTCGTGCCGTGGAGGACACGTTCGCAGACGTCGAGTGCCGCAATCGCCTCCGATCGGTGCTGGCGCGAGGCTCGACGCCGTTGGCCTTCCATCGCGAGACGATGTCATTGGCGACATGCTCCGCCGCCGTGTGGTCGTCCTCGTGCAGCAACTGCCGCATCACGCCGAAGCTCCTGGGCGCTTATACGCGTGCCCGAAACCAGCCGTCGATCTGGGCTTCCCACTCGTCCGCGATGACCGCGTAAGTGTAAGCCTTGACGTGCGCCAGGCCAGCCGCTTCTGCGGCACGCGTGCCTCGAAGGACTGCCGGGCGCAGCCAATCCGGCAGCTTCACCTGGCATCGACGCTCGCGCGCTGGTATTCCTCGTCACGCTCGGCGTTGCCGGCGATGAGCAGCCGCTCGAAGGACGGGTGAGGCCGTCTCCAGCGGCGCACCCTTCAGCGAGCCGGCGAACGGCGTCCCGCAGGCCTGCGCCTCGATCGCGGCAATGCACGTAGAGGTCTCCAGCGAACGTCGCGATCCGGGTGCCACTGACCGCCGCGCCGGCGATCGCCTGGTGATTGCGGCTTGTTTCAGCGAGGCCGAGCGCTGCTCGATCCCGCCCTCCGCCTGGACCTGCTGCACCTGCCGGTCGAAGGTCCGCACATCGCGCCGCGAGACGTTGGAACCCTCGCCGTCGTCCATGGAGCGTGCGGCAAATCTGGGCGTCGCCTGCAGGACGCGCCTTCCAGCGCCGACCGCATCGCAGCACGGGGGCCAGCCCTCGTTCCGGCCGGCTCACGTGGATGATGCGGTGCGCGGATCCTTCGTGACCGTTTTCGGCACGAACAACGGCTCGAACCCGTTTCTTCGTCACCCAGCCGATCGGCGCCAGCTCCGGGCTGAATGTCTGGCACCACACTGCACGCCGGTGGTAGTCAGCTCGCAGCCGCGAACGCGGTGGTCACGCGTTCGCCACACGCCGCCGAGCGTAGCCCCGGCGGTTCCAGCGCGCGGCGATGAGCAAAAATCCACGGTCCCGGCGGCTTTCAGAAGCTGTCGCGTCGAATCGTTGTTGAAGGCAGAACATGAGTCCGCTGATCCGACGGCGGCGTCCGCCTCGATCAGAACGCGATTCATCTCGGAGAAGTGGTCGAACGGGTGCCACACGACGCCGGATGGCATCAGCCAGCGGCGTCACGACTTCAGCCCCTCGTGTTGGCGTAGAACGTCGCCGGCGATCATGCCCGCGGCCGCGCGTGCTCAGCGCGCCAGGTGCGGCGTGGCAGGCGGACCTCCGATGACACGCCAAGTGCAGCGTCTCCACCGATCGCTGGTTACCGCCCCTCGTGGGCGGCGCGGAGGTCGATCCAGAAACGCCAGGACGCGACGTCGAAATCCACTGCGGCCTGCACACGAAGCGATGGCGCGGCGTACCGCACCTGACCAGCCTTCCTCTGCCTTGGGGGCGATCGTATGCGGGGATCGATCAGAGTTGCGCGGCCTGGAGCGACGTGATGGCGCAGATGCGGCGCCGCCGCCGATAACGCGCGCGGGATCTGGCGATGCTGCCAGTCCAGAATCCACTCCGCGCGGGTATTCTTCGATGACTGGATCCACGGTGCGCATCGTTTCGAGTAAGTGGGACCTCGCGTCCACGGCTGCCCCTGCCCGGCGGAGTCGGGGTTACAGGTCGGCGTTTGCGAGTGTCGCCAGCGAGACGCCGGCGCGCGTCAGCGATCACGCTGCGCGTCGCGCGCCTCGACGGTGCCGCCGTTTTTCGGTGCTACGAATCGTCCCGTCGTTGACGTCCTGCGTCTTCGCCAGCGTCGCGTAATCTGAATGCCCGGCCGGGATGCGCTGGGCCTGCAAGGAGATCGAGCTTATGCGCCATCGTTCCTCTCGCGTGGTCGTGAGACCGTGCCGCCAGCCGACGTTCCACAGCGAAGCCGGCCGAGCCATGTCAGATCGGACGGCGCGGTTTGCACGCGCGCCCGCGCCATCGCGTCGGGTTGGTTGCACCTCGACGGTTGTGCTCGCCGACGGCCTGCCCCTTCTGGTTGTCTCCCGGCGGCCCGAGTTCCTGGGGCCGTGAAGAGTTCCGGCCGGTGGGCGGGATGACCCGCACCGCCGCAGCCTCGCCGGGATGAGCAGCGGTTCCGCGCTCGGGAGCACGCGCGACGGGAACACGGCGGCAGCGAGCTGGCGAACAGGCTTTTCACTGGTGAATGGCCGTGATCGCACGCTGCAGCGAACTCCTCGACGGTCGCAGAGTCAATGCACCTTCGTTGTCGTTCAGGTTCGAGATGTCCCGGTGCCCAGTTGCATGGCACGCGACGATGCCCCACTCTTCACGCGGCACTGGCGCCGTTGTTGAACGCGGACTGCCACACGTCGCCGATGATAGCTGTGCGGGTTGGCCGAAGAAGAGGACGCCTGGCCCGGCGCGATCGTCGAGATTGACCGCGGTCAGCAGCGGGACCGGATCCCGCCTCGTCGTCCGCGTCAGCTGTCGTCGTGCGCGAGCGGAGTTCGTGGCGTTCAGCACGCCGCGCGACGCTTCCTTTTCGAGGTCGGACGGCACCTGGCGTTGCCAAGCTGCGCGCGGCTGGCGCTTCGTGCGACTCCATGCCGAGCGTGTTGCGCGCGATCGCCGCCTGCGTCCCGGACACCGCGATCAGGATGTTGAACAGCCCGGCGGTGTTCGCCTGCCTGGAGCCAGGCGCGCCGTGTGCTTCGCCGGGATGACGCTCCTGACCGCTCGAGGCCGCCGGCCTGGCCCGCGGACGTAGAACTGCCCGCCGGCGACGCGATGGACCCCGATGCCCGATCCGTCGTAGTTGCGAGACACGCGACGGTGCGAGTTCAGGGCGAGGATCGACGTGATCTGCATCACGCCTCGGCCGCGACTTCGCCTGATTCTCAGAGCAGCGTCCCGACCGTCAGCGCCTGGCCGGCGGCGAGGCCGTTGATCTGGAACGGGGTCCACGGCGGTCGCCGAGTTCACCGCCGTCGAGGCGATGATGTAGTGCAGGCCGCCAGGTAGTCCGCGATGTCTCGACTGCTCTGTCATGGCGGGCGTGCCGCCATCGCCGAAGGCCAGTCGAGAAGCAACGGTGCTTCCGATCGGCGCGAGTGTCGCGATGGTGCTCCGAGATGTCACCTCGCCGATCGAGGTTCGGGGGTGAAGAGTCGATTCGTGGACAAAGCCTGAGAAAGCCATGGGCTGTATTTGCCTCCTGCCACGCGCCTTTTTCAGCGCGCGTTCCGCTGCGAACAGGTCTGATTGAGCTCTCGGCGGGTATCGCTCCGGTCCCCCTTCGCGATCCGATCCTGAATGGCGTCGACCTTGCTCTGCGAGCAATACGTAACTT
>ERZ1370068.838-contig-10768_pt1 | contig 38101 bp, 41 predicted proteins | sample MGYA00561227_ERZ1370068 | MGnify/ENA primary metagenome ERZ1370068 (study PRJEB38410, sample SAMEA6850437) | metagenome | study: Metagenomic assessment of the ecological functions of the soil: analysis of the soil microbiota associated with the...
GCTCGTACCGTGAACGCGCCGGTGGTATCGCTGACCCCGCCCGGTTTCAGCGTTATTTAAAGAGATGGTCGGCCCAGCGAATTACATCTCTGAATGAAATTTATGCACCACGCCGTCGTTGGGCGCATCAACGCCGGCGCGCTGGAATTTCACCACGCCATTGATTTTCGCTACGGTCACCGACCATTACCGCCGGGGCACCGTGACTGCTTCGCGACACCCACGGAGGGCAGATCGCGCATTTTCTTGCGTCTTCCGAGCGCGCTTGCGCTGTCGTCCAGCATACCAGCCCTTGCTGCCTGAGGCGAAGCTTCTCCACGTTGGTCGCGACTGGCTTGCCTTCTTTTTCATGCGAGCGACGGTGGCTTTCCACGCCCGCCGCATCTACAGTTCGAAACGGCCCCATCTCTCCCAGTTGAGGCTCAGCTTCATGGCGCGGTCGATCTCGACTACCGTGTCGGAAATTTCTGAATGCATTGGCTGTGGCCGTCCACAGGTCCGCCAAGCGCTGCCCACAAAGTAAGGCACCAGCCTGGAGCTGTTCTTCAGGCAAGCCTTCCAGCTCAAGCAGCATTCGCACCCTCGGGTGCCTGTGTCTCGATGTTCTCGCCATGTCGAGTGCCGTAACTTATCCCAATGGCGATACTATTCTAGCTGCCTTCCAGTCAGCGCGAAGCGTTCTTCCTTCCATCGGAACCTTTGGATCTTCTTGTAAAAGCCTCCTTTGGTTTTTATTTCGCCCACAATGTTTTCCCTCGAGCATGTGCTTTAGAAGTTGGAAGTTGAAGTTCACTTTAGTGTTCGTCGCGCACGTTCGCGAGCCTTTATTTGCCACCGATGCCCCTGGCGAATGATGTTTCCGTGACCAGATCGATCGTGCGGAAGGTCGCCGACTTCGGCCAGCCTGAATTGCGTCTCGTCAATGCGTCTACGTCCTCGATCGTCAGCGTCCATCCTTTGTGCATCAGTCGCATCACGTTGAGCACGGAGAACGTCCCACAGGTGATTCCCGATGAAGTTAGGCGTGCGTTCCTGTGATACACCACACCCTTTGCCTAGTCGCACGTCGCTGAATCCATGACCGCCTCGAGTAATGGCAGCGATCGGTCAGGGGCCATTGACTAGCTCCAGCAATCGCATGTACCGTGGAGGATTGAAAAGTGTGTGTACTGAACCAGCTGCGCTGAAAATTGAAAGCCTGGCGAGATCTTAACACCGAGACCGTTTGGCCTCGTCGTGATGATATCCTCCCGGCCCGAGCGGCGCTGACCTTCTCGAGCAAGCAGTTTGATGAGATTCTCAACTACGGCCTCCGATGATCCAGTCCACTTCGCCCGCCAGCTTGTTCAGGTCAGAGCCCCGAAGTTGCCCACCGTAATCGCTTCGCGAGCGACGGTTCGAAAACGCGGCTGGCTTCGATTTCTTCGCGCTCCCTGTATCTGAAGCGGTAATTTGTTGTAAGGCGCCGGTCCGTCCGCGTCCGGCGGCACGATATCGAAAGCAAGATACGGGACACGCCGGTATTGGCAGCGCGGCAATGCGCGCGCCCATGGGTCCCGGCGCCCAGGATGGTGCCTTACGAATGCGTTTCATGAGTAGTGACTCCCCGCGCGGCCATCCGCCGCGCATGCCGCTTAACCCCATGAGCTAACCATGAGTTCCTTCCGAGAATATGTGTGGACACGAAGGGGATCATTCTAAAGCGATCGACCCGCCATAAAGCCTTGCCCTGTATTTTGAGGATTCTGAGGCGCAGGAAACGCGTTAGTGTCGAGCGAGGGAGGAGCGCCCTCTTTCAGGGCAGCTTATGTCAACAATCGACCACTCGCTATGCTGCCAGTCCTGACGACCACTAACCGGAACCCTGCGGCCGCAGCCACTTCCCAGTCCCTGGGCGCGCCGGCTTCGAAAGAGCGAAACCGGAAACTGAAAGATCGTCCGGGCGCCACTTTCCTTTCTTGCCGCGTGCAATCTCTGAAGCCTGTGATTCGCCAGCCATGCGAGAGAAAGTCTTCTAGCGCTGCGCACTGGCGGTGCGCCGCTTGAGAGCCGACTTCCGAAGAGCAAGAATGCCGGCTTCCGGTCCTGCGTTTGCCATGCCCGCAGAAAGTCGTTCGCCAGGCCCAGGGCCAAACGTACTGAATCTACCGCGGGAAGGAGTGGTCGCTTCGCAGCTAATGGCCCCACGAACTTAGCGAAAGAGAGACTCAACCATGACGGGAAATAAGACGACGTGGAATGCACTGCTGTTTAGCACGATCGGGCGCATGTGAGAATGCCAAGAAAGATACGCAGGGTGGCGGTAGTCTGCAGAACGCCTCCCGCTGTAGAGGTTTCGTAAACCGCGCGAGTTTCAGCGGGCCTCTAACATGGAGACTCCTCAAGAGTGATTGACCGAAAGGGCCTGACTTCAGTCGGGCCCTGAATTGCTGGTTTAGCCGCTGAGGTCCGCCAGGAAATCCCCAAAAACACGACGGGCGCGTACCGAATTAGATGGGTGAGGATGGCATCGGTACGCGCCCTAATTGCTGAATCCAGTGTACGCCCCCCGCCTGCGGATGTCAAGAAAACCGTTTTACAGAGGCTTTTTTAAGAGATGATTTTCGCATCACAAATGCGGCTCCCGCCGCAAGGCCACCGATCACCATGGTCTGTGACGCACCGGAGGGAGCGCCGTGCCTGTAAACCGCGCTTTCATGTAGTAACCGAACACGCCCAGCGCCGCCAGCGTGACGGCCGCCGACCACAGCAACCCGTGCCACGCGTATTGCCGGGCGAGGATGTATACGGCGACAACGGAATGAAGCCGCGCGCGCCACATACGACAGCGCAATCGTCGATGCGCTCGTCACCGCTCGCTTCGGATCCGGCTCCTGGAGTCCCAGCTTCGAAGCGCATCATGAAATCCACCCACTTACTTTGGCCGCTGGCTCAGCGCCTCGACCACCGGCTTGGCTCGGCTTCGGTCAGGCCGTACTGCTCGAACAACTCCTCGACCTCGGCCTTCTCCGCTTCCGGAATCTCGACGATCTCGCGCTCCTCGCGCAGTTTCTCCTGCTCGTAGTGTTCGGCATCGCCCTTGGCCGCCAGATATCCGCCCAGGCCCATGGCGATCGATCCCGCCGCAATTTCCGCGAGCCCCCCAATCAACGATCAGCCGCGTGGAACTCACCGCCCCCGAAAGCCCTGCGGCCAGCGCGAACGGCACCGTCAGACCATCGGCCATGCCGATGACGACATCGCGAACGAACAGGCCGGCAGTGAAATGCTTCTCGATCGTGAGGCGTGGTCGGCATGTCTGAGGTCAGTCCTCCGGATGAGATTTCGAGATATTCCTGCGCCTTGCGCACCACCTGCCGCTCGCCGTTGTAGGCGAGCTTGCGCGGGCGCTTCGTCTAGGCGGGCAGCCACAGCGCGCGCCGCACCTCGACACGCATCTCCGGCGTGACATCGTCAATCCGCCCGAGACATACCGCAGCAGGTAGAAAGCCGATGACAATTTGAAAGACCCGTTCCCGGTCGCCCCAGGAGCGTACGTAGACGTAGCGGATGTCGGCGAGTTTGGTGATCGGGCTGGCGATGATGCCGGTTTCTTCGCGAAGACCTCGCGGATGGCTGTCTGGTCGGGCGTTTCGCCGGCGTCCACCAACCCCTTGGCAGGGCGAGGATGACTTTTCGGGACACCCGGCGCTTCGCCGGGTGCGGGTTCGGACCCTTCCTTCTGAGGCTCAATGGCCGCGATGTGCCACTCGCCGGATATGCGCCGGAGGACCACGCCGCCCGCCGGAAAACTCGCGTACCATGCGCTGACAAGTTAACAGGAATAAAGCAGTTCGTCATGCGGAGGGTTTCCGAGGACAGACAGCGAGAGGCACTGGCGGTCGGTGCCCGAAGCTCTCCGTAAGCGTTTCCCCGGACCGTGTCTCTGAAGGCGGCACTTAGGCCTTCATCATTCCTGCAAGGCCAACCTTCCAAGCTTCCAGCAACGCTAACTCATCCCCAAAGATGAGCTTCTTCCTGCCATCTTCTAGCCTCGCAGCGTAGGTTTTCCTCGAGTGTCAAAGAGCCAGCCGTGAAAGGTGACTCTTCAGCGGGCCAGCACCACTCCACCTGAAATGGCATCTTAGTGAGTAGGTGAGGATGCTGTTCTGCCCGGGAAACCGGGGTGTGGGCCTGCTTGAAGTCGGTCAAACGGATCATTCGGTCGGTGCAGGCCTTTGGGCGCGAACTTCTCGCGTCTCGTCTCGCAGCTGGTCCCGAACCACGCTTCCAGCACGCCAGGGATCTGAATCGCCCTCCCCGGTGGCGGATTCTGCGCGCGGCATCGCCCACATCGGCGTTCTCAAAGTCCTCGAAGAAGAAAATATTCCCATCAGCTTCATCGCTGGCACCAGCGTGGGTGCGCTGATCGGGCGCGGCGTACTGCAGCGGAGTTGACGCCCGAAGAATTAGAGGTCATCGCCCGCCGTGTGCGCTTCAAAACTTTGCGCGCTGGACGCTCTCGCGCCACGGCTTCGCCACGAACCAGCGCATGATCGGGTTCCTCAACAGCATTCTGAAAGTGAAGTCTTTCGAGGAATTGCATATTCCTTCCGCCGTCGCCGCGACCGATCTCAGCACCGGCGAAGGCGTGGTGATTTCACTCCGGACCGCTGGTGGATCCGGTGCGCGCCAGTTGCGCCCTACCCGTGGAATGTTTCTGCCCGTAGAATATCCGTGGTCGCTGGCTGTCGACGAATGCTGGCCCACGCTGTGCCGACGCGCCCACTCGTGGAAATGGGCGCCAAGCGAGTGCTCGCGGTGCATTTGAAGGGACGCTGGTCCAACGGAACAGTCGCCGCGACAGCTGTTTGACGTCATCGGGCAGTGCTTTGCCGATAGCACAAGATATGTGTGCCAGCCACTGGAAAGAAGCTGCTGATCTCGTGGTGGAGCCCGATGTGAGCGGCTTCGAGTACGACGCCGTTCGTGCAGACGCGCGCTCATCAAGGCAGGGAGAAACCGCCACACGCGCCGCGGTTCCCGGCCCTGAAGAAATGGATCCAGCAAGATGACGCCGCAACGCAAGCCGCGCGCGGCGCGCACGCTGATCCAGGCCGCAACCATGCCGGCGGATTAAACTCGCTAGTCGTCCAGTCGCCCATGTCTTCAGCCATTGTCGTGAACGATGGCCCATCCAGGCTTTTCTCGCGACCTTCGCGCAGCCTCAGCTGTCCTTTGCGGTTAGAAACTCTTCCTCGAAACAAAAATCCGCAAGGTGTGGCGCAAGACAACGGACGTCTCCGCCCTCTGCACTCCTTGCGGATTCAGCCAACGCTCAGTTGGCTCACTGTCAGCACAAGAGTGCTGCTATTGCCTGCTCGCTTCGACTGACATCGCCTGAGCCACCGCTGGGCGTGTTCACAAGACGTTAACCGCCCTCGAGCTGAAATCACGCCGCTCGTCAGCGTCACTTTCAACTGCGGAATCGCTGAGCACACTCGTCTGCCAATGGCTTCCCGTTGATCTACTACGCAGGCCGCCACGAACTTGGCGCCCTTCACGGTCAAAGCCACTCCTTGCTCAACCTGCGTGCGAATCCAGCGTGCTGGGCGAGCAGCGACCCGATCTGGGCACCGGGCGGCGCTTCCGCAGAATGGATTCAAGGTGTTGTTGCAACCTGGAAGGAAACAATACCGCGAGGAGCGCGGTTAGGGTCAGACGCGGGGCATGGAGATGCTCCTTATGGATGAGTCTCCCGGCTAGATCGTGAGTAGTGCGGGGATGGGACCACGCTCAGCGGGCCGAACGCAGTCGGGAACCCCGCTTTCGCCCCGGAAGTTGCGAGCGACTGATGAAAAAAGCTGGCCCATCGGATACCTGCAGACCCAGTAGTACGTGCGCGCACGCGGAACCGTGTTCAAACCCGCGAACTAGTTCAACCTCAACATTTCATTGACACTCATCCCTCACAGGAGTAGGGTGGGTCGCTTTCCCCTACGCACAAATTCAACGAAAGCAATCGATGAGCGAGCAAAAATGCGAGTGCCGGTCAGCGCTTTGTGCAGTGTCTTGATGTGCGCCCGCTGCCCCCATCGTTCTCAGCGCAAGACGCAGTGAAAACGGGATCCCGGGAGCAATCTACAACCGATCGTCAAGCGAGAACTGACGACGTAGAGATTTTCCCTCCGAGTGCACTCACGGCACCCCACGGCGGAAACTCCGCCGAGGCAATAGCCGCCACCGGGAAGTCGGTTGCGTTCCTGACCTGACTCCAAGGCGCACTTCACTCTCCCCGATCGCACGTACGCAAGACATGAGCGTCAAGGCAGGCGAGTCGGATGTGACGTCGCCAGACCGGCACGCACTTGCCGGAAAAATACCGGGGACAAAGATATGGAATTGACTTTGGCGGAACTGAAGAAGTAGCTGAAGCGCCAGCTTCGTCGTGCGCCCCACGTTTCTGCACGTGCAAAAACGGGGCCTTTCAAAATGTAGCGGGCGCTCCCGCCCCCGGCTTTTGATTTGCGAGTTTGAAAAGCATTTCGATAGCCGCCAGGGGTCTCGCTCGGTGCAGGCTGCCCGCCTCCCAAGAATTGAGCGCCTCCGCGCGCGCACACCGGCGGTCCAAAATCCACACTTCGCCGCGACGGCTGTGAGCAAAGTACGCGGAGAACCAGAGCAACCAGCACCACTTTGTGGTAAGTGCTCCAGTAATCAGCCGTGCGCGCAACACCCTTTCGCGTTCTCCTGAATGGTGCGCTGAGGGGAGAGGATTCGCTCCGGTAACGAACTGATTTACCGAGCGTCCAGGCAGCCATCAGCAGCGGCAAACGTCTTCGGCTTCCGCCGTAGCGATGCCGTCTCTTCTCTGGTCAGCGTCCTGGCAATCCTTTCTCAATAAACCAGCCGGTGCCCCAGGTTCGCGCCATTTCTCCGCGCCAACGTGGGAATCCGCGACCCAACCCTGCGGACGACGTCTTCGCCAGACATCACGCAGCTCATAGCCCTTTCCGGATTCAGTTTCCACGCGCTCGACATGCTCCCGCCGCGTATTCGCTTTGTCTGTCCGTCCGGATCGGACATGCGCAGCGTGAAACCGGTCGTTCAGCTTCCCGTGTGCGTGAGAGATAAAGCTCTCACCCGAACGATTCAGCCGCTCCAGCAACCGACTGGTTCGCCGCGTCTCCCGCCTTCAGCGCGGAAGCGACCAGGTTCAACGGCGACAGGCGCAGCAATCTCGAAGCGCTCATCTCCACGTACCCATTCCGCAAACTCCTGCGTGCCAGAGCCACGTGCTCGCGGATGTGGTGCTGCAACCCTTCCATTCCGTAGTGCCGCAACACGAACCAGAGCTTCAGCGCCCGGAAACGGCGGCCCAGCGGAATCTGCCAGTCGCGGTAATCGATCACCGCTCCCGACTCAGTCGCCTGGTTCCGCAAGTAGTTCCGGCAAACGCTGAGCGTCTGAATGAGAGCTTCGGTCGAGCCACACATAAACACGTCGCAATCGAAGTGTGAACATCCACTTGTGCGGATTGAAGCAGTAACTGTCGGCGTGCTCCACTCCGTCGTGAATGTGGCGAAACTCTGGCAGAGCGGCCGTGCCCCCACATTGCGGCATCCACGTCAGCCAGGATTCCGTGTTTACGGCAGACTCCGCAATCGCCGGCACGGATCGATCGCATTCGACGACGTCGTCCCGACGGTCGCGCATACGAAGCAGGGGACCCGCGTCGGCAGCCCTTTGTCGGCAGCAATCTGTCGCGCCAGCTCGTCGGGGCGCAGCAAACGTCTGTCCACGGCAATCGCTCGCAGGTTCGCAGCGCCGAGCCCGGCGATCTCTGCGGCCCTCTCCTACGACCGAGAGCGTCTTGCGTCGAGCAGTAGGCGACCAGCTTCCCGTCGCACCCGGTCGCGTTGCTGGCGCATCGAGTGGCCCGCTCCGACCGGCGAGCAGCGCACACAAGCGACGCGCTCGAAGCCGTGTCCTGAATCACGCTGCCGGTCGCTGGTCGAAAGAAATTTCTTCTGGAAGTCCAAGCAGCGGCACCAGCCAGTCGAGCACGTGTGTTTCAAGTTCCGTGCACGCCGGACTGGTCGCCCACAACATGCCCTGCACACCAAGCCCCGACGACAGCAAATCGCCCAGGATCGCCGGCACGTGAAGCTGCGCAAGGAAAGTAGGTCAGAGAAGTTCGGCGACTGCCAATGCGTGATGCCTGGCAGAATCGAGCTTCTCGATATCGGCCGAGCGATCGCCGAAAATCCTCTCCTTCCGCCGGGCGCAGCGGCAGGCAGTGACGCCTGCACCCAGGCTTCGCCTTCGACAGACAGGAAACGATTCGATCTTTCGAGTAATAGTCGGCGATCCAGTCCACAACCGCATGCCCGTTCCGGCGGAAATTCGTCGGGTGTCATGGAAGGATTTGTGTGGACGTCGAGAGTGACGGTTTGTCAGATTTCATAGGAAGTGGCTCGCCAGAGTCTTCTGCCCAGAGTCACCGGTTTGCAGAAACGATTCATTCCCGGTGCGCGGTCAGCCGTGCAAAACAATTTGTTCCGCTTCGCAGATGTCATCGCCGCTGGGAGGCCACGGCATACGCCCATAGTACATGCGGGTTGAGTAATCCATGCCAATCCGTCCGTCCGCTGATGCGCATCGAAAGCTCCCCGCAGATCCCGAGCATCGGTATCATGTTGCGGATGGCCCTGCGCCGGCGCGTAGCGACGAAGACAGCAGCCGGCCCTCGGCCGCGCGTAATCGAAGTCCTGCCGCATATCAAGACGCGCTGCTCGTAGTGAGTGGCGCGCAGAAGAAACTCACCAATGTTGTCGGTCGTATGCTCGTGCGTACCTTCTCGTAGTCGGTGCCGACGCGCAGAGCAGCTCCTCATACTCGCGCAGGAACCGCGTGGTATCCGTGCAGCGCTCGTTCCACACCAGCACGGCCCATCCGCGGGCTTCAGAATGCGCGCAATTCCTTCGCTGCTCTTTCGGCAAGTCGAACCAGTGCGCCGCCTGCGCCGCAGTGGCAAAATCGACGCTGCGGTCGGGAAGGCTGGTCGCCTCCGCGCGTGCCGGCGACGCTGGTGAAGCGTGGAAACGCAGCCAGCAATCGCTCAGCGGCTTCGCGCGATCTCGCGGTTTGGCTCGATGCCATACACGCGGTTCCCGTCTCTCCAGCAGCAGACGCGCGAGAAGATACCCGTCCCGCTCGCGATATGCGGCAACCTTCGCACGGGGTCAGCCCGCAGTCGGAGCGCAACGTCTCCAACACCTGCGGCGGATAACCCGGCCGATAACGAATGTAATTTTCAACGCGATCAGAAAAGCGCTGTGTGACTCTGTCGTAGGCATGCATCCAGTTCATCCGAACTTGCGATAGGCGTTCGCCCAGTCGAACCGGAACTCCTTGCTAAACTATTGGTGGCGGCTTCGTATCAGGGGCGCCTTCAGGCGCGCCGAAGGAACCGGAAGAGAACCACGCGGCGTTTAGCCGCTGTCCTAACATGCGCTTGGTCATCAAAGTCGGAACCAGCCTCATCGCCCCTGGCGGCCGCATCGACAAGGAACGCATGCGCGCCCTGCGTCGACCAGCTCGACCTCGGCCGCCACGAATACCTGATCGTCAAGCTCGGGTGCGATCGCATCCGGCATGTCGAACCTGCGCTGAACGATCGCCCAACCAGTGTGCCGCGCATGCAGGCCTGCGCCGCCGTCGGCCGCAGCCTCCTGCGTGATGCACAACCTATGAGCAGCTTTTCTTCGGCAAAAAAGTTGTGGCTCAGCTCACTGCTGTCCAGCGACGACTTCACGTCGCCCGTCCGTTACGAGAATCTGCCAGAACGCGCTGCACGAGCTCGTGAAGCTGGGCGTTGTTCCTATCGTCAACGAGAACGACAGCGTCTCCGGTACGCGAACTGGTTGGCGCGCTTCGGCGGCAACGACGAACTCAGCGCCTGCTCGCCACCGCCGTCGAAGGCCGACTGGCTCACTGCTGCTCACCGACGTGGACGGCTTCCACGTGCACCCAACGGCCGCAGATCAACTCAAGCTCACGTACGCACGGTGCGCAAACTCACCCTGGCCATGGAAGACCTCTGCATGACGGTAAAGGCAAGCTCGGCACCGGAGGCATGGCGCTCGAAACTGCGCGCCGCCCGCAGCGCCAGCGAATCGGGCGTGCACGTCGCTATCGTCAACGGGCGCCATCCCCACGCGATCGAGTGGGCGCTCGCGAAGAAAATCGGCACATATTTCCCCGCTCAGAAAGCTCGTGGTTGAATGGCTACCAGCGTCAATCCCGGCGTTACGACTCGCGAGAAGCTCGAGCCGCGCTCGTACGGCCGCGCCTCGCGTGGCACAGCTTTCACCGACGAGAAGAATCGCCTGCTGCAAGCCATGGCCGAATGCGCTCGAAGCGCAGGTGCCGCATATCCTCGAAGCCAATCAGAAAGATCTCGACTCCGGCGGAGCCATGGGCGCTATGCGCGATCGCCTCCTGCTGACTCCAGATCGAATCGCCGCGATGGTTGCCGGTCTGAGCGCGATTGCCGCTCCTGCCCGATCCGATCGGCGAAATCGTCACCGAGTGGAAGCGCCCCAACGGGCTGCTCATCCGCAAAGTGCGCGTTCCTCTCGGGCGTGATCGGCATCATCATACGAGGCGCGCCCAACGTCACAGTCGACACGGTCGCGCTCGCTTTAAAAACCGGGAATGCCATCGTTCTGCGCGGAGGAAGGAAACCATCCACAGCAACGAGCGCCTGGTCGAAATTCTGAGCGCGGTTTCCGGCCTGCCCCTCTGGCGCCATTCAATTGCTCGATTCCACCACGCGTGATTCGGTGCAGGAGTTGATTCAAGCTCGCGGCCTGGTCGGATGTCATCATTCCCCGAGGCGGCGCCGGCTTGATTAACTTCCGTCGTCGAGAACTCCATCGTCCCGGTCATCGAGACTGGGGCAGGGAACTGCCATGTCTTCGTCGACGAGTCCGCCAACTTCGACATGGCCGACCGCATCGTCCTCAATGCCAAGACCCAGCGGCCTTCGGTCTGCAACGCCGCCGAAAAGTTGCCTGGTGCACGAGAAGATCGCCGCCGACTACATCGCGCGAATCGCGAAGAAACTCCTGGATCTCGGCGTCGAACTCCGCGGGACGAAGCCGCCCGGAAACTCGCTCCCTCGCTCGCCATCGCTCCCGCGAAAGAAGAAGACTGGAGCGAGGAGTATCTCCGGCTCTGCATCGCGATCTGCGTCGTGTCGGGCGTCGACGAGGGCCATCCGTCACATCAACCGCTACTCGACGAAGAACTCCGACGCGATCGTCACCGAAAACGAAGCCAACGCCCGCCGCTTCCTGCGCGAGGTTGATTCCGCCACTGTCTACTGGAACGCCTCGACGCGCTTCTCTGACGGCGGCGAATTCGGCTTCGGCGCGGAGATGGGCATCAGCACGCAGAAATTGCACTGTCGCGGCCCATTCGCTCTCGCCGAGCTGACCTCCTCGAAATACGAAGTCTTCGGCACGGGCCAGGTGCGCGAGTAGAACAGGATGAAGCCGTGCGCTGTTTGTAGCGCCGGCGTCTCGCCCGCCTCGTCAAGATGCAGCAGGTAGTAGTTGAGTTCCCTGATCCGCATTCTTCACGAGACGCCGTCGGCATTCCCAAAACGTTCGCGGTACAATCCATAGTTCGTTTCCGAGGGGCCGTCGTGAGAGGGGTCACTCCTGACACAATTCGACCATGCTTGCCCCGGTGAAGTCGCGCCCGACTTCGACCTGCCTGTGCTCATCGGTGGCGTGAAGAAGCGTTTCCACCTGCGCGAGCAGGTTGGAAAAGGGCTGCGTGATCCTCGCTTTTTATCCGGTGAACTGGGAAGCCGTTAGCGCCCGCCAGTTGGGTGAATATCAGGCGGAACGCGAACACTACTTTCCCGCCAGCGAAGTCGTCGGCATCAGTGTCGACTCCATCATGAACACCACGGTCTGGGAGCGTGAGATCGGTCCGCTCGAATATCCGCTCTGCAGCGATTTCTGGCCGCACGGCGAAGTGAGCCGCAACTACGGCGTGTTCCGCGACAGGGCACCACTTGCCGGAGCAAGCGAGCGCGCTATCTTCGTCATCGATCGCGCCGGACGAATCGCGTTCAGCAAGGTCTACGGGCTCGAAGATCTTCCGCCATTTTCGGAAACACTTGAGGCGCTGCGAAAAATTTGACCATGGCCCGCCTCAATCGACCCGCCACACCGCCAACCACTTCTTTCACGTTCCAGGAGCATCATGAAAATTTTCCCGGCCAGTGGTCTGGCGTGCGCACTTCTAATGTTTCATCTCAGCGGAGCGGCGACACCCGACGGCAGCAAGTCCGACGGCACTCTCTTCGGGTTCCGCGACGCCTCCCAGGAACTCAAGGCCGAAACGCGCTTCCTCGCCGTGCCCGACCCGAAACTCGCCGAAGAGCATCTCCGCATCCTGACCCAAGCCCCGCACATTGCCGGATCGCCCGGAAGACAAAGCCACGGCCGACTACGTCGCCTCAAAGTTCCGCGAGGCCGGACTCGACACCGAGATCGTCGAATATCGCGTCTGGTTCAACTACCCCACCGAACTCAGCGTGGATGCCACCGCGCCCGCGGGCGTCACCATGCACGGCCCGACCCGCGAGCACGTCGACGGCGATCCCTTCCAGGACGATGCCCGCGTCGTTCCGCCCTACAACGGCATGTCGCCCTCGGGCGACGTAGAAGCTGAAATCGTCTACGCAAACTACGGTTCGCCCGAAGATTTCGGAAGCTCGCGCAGATGAAGATCGACGTGCGCGGCAAGATTGTTCTCGCCCGCTATGGCCAGAACTTTCGTGGCGTAAAAGTCTTCGTCGCGCAGGAGCACGGCGCCGCTGGCGTAATCATTTTCTCTGATCCTGCCGACGACGGATGGAAGCGTGGCGACAAATACCCGCAAGGTCCGTGGCGTCCTGACACCGGCGCCCAGCGCGGCTCGGTCGGCTACATGTTTCAATTCCCGGGCGATCCCACCACACCAGGTGTGGCCTCGGTCCCGAGCCTGCCGGACTCCAAACGCATTGCCGTAGATGAATCGGCGCAGCGTCCGAAGATTCCTTCGACTCCCATCTCCTATGGCGATGCCTGGCCGCTACTCGAGCATCTCGGCGGTCCCGAATCGCCGCGCGACTGGCAGGGCGCGTTGCCATTCACCTACCACGTCGGTCCGGGCCCGGTGAAAGTGAAGCTTCATTTGAAGCAGGACTTCCAATTCCGCACGATCTGGGATGTGATCGGAAAAATTCGCGGTACCGATTCGCCCGGACGAGTGGGTTGTCTCCGGTAATCATCGCGACGCATGGGTCTACGGCGCGAAGTTGATCCCAATAGCGGCACCACCGCGATGCTCGAGACCGTCCACGGCATCGGCGAGCTGCTGAAGTCCGGATGGAAGCCCAAACGCACGCTCGTCTTCGCCAGCTGGGACGCGGAAGAGGAAGGCCTCATCGGTTCCACCGAGTGGGGCGAACAACACGCCGACGAACTCGCGCAAGCCGCCGCTTACTTTAACGTCGACGTCGCCGTATCAGGACCGAAATTCGGCGCATCCTCGGTGCCCAGCCTCAAGCAGTTTTTGCGCGATGTCACCAAGTCCAGTGCCCAGCCCACAAGGCGGCACCGTTTACGAAGTGTGGCGCAAGGCCACGCAATCAGGGAACGACACTTTCAATCCGCAGGAAACCTCCGGCAGCACGTTCCGTCCCCCTGCCGCGCAGGCGCGGGCTGACGTCTCGGTTGGCGACCTCGGCAGCGGTTCTGACTACACCGTGTTCCTTCAGCACTTGGGCGTTCCGTCCACTGACGTTGGTTCGACCGGATCCTACGGCGTGTATCACTCCGTCTTCGACAACTTCAACTGGTTCAAGAAATTCGGCGACCCAAATTTCCTCTACGAGCAGGAGATGGCGCGCGTCTATGGCCTTGAAGCCCTGCGCATGGCCAACGCCGACGTGCTGCCCTACGACTATGAAGAGTACGGAAAAGAGATCCTCGCCTATCTCGACGCCGCGAAGAAGAAAGCGGAAAGCAAGTTCGGGTCGCAGTCGCCGGACTTCGGCCAGGCCGCTGAAGCAGCCAAACACTTTGAGGAGGCGGGCGCCAAAATTCTCAGCAAAGAACGCAAGCCGCCGGAGGATACAACGAAGCTGAACCACGCCTTGCGCGACGCCGAGCGTGCCCTGCTTGTCCCCGAAGGCCTGCCCAACCGGCCCTGGTACAAGCACGCGATCTTTGCCCCCGGCCAGTACACCGGGTATGCCGCGGTGGTGATTCCTGGCGTCAACGAAGGCATCGACTCCGGCGACCTCGAACGCACCAGAAAACAGATCGCCGTGCTGGCCCAGGCCCTGCAGAAAGCTGCTCACGTTCTAGAGGGTTACCGCTGAGGTCTGCAAGTTTTTGCACACGCGCGTTTGCCGTGGAACCCTGGGTCAACTTGCGCTACACTGCCGTCACGGTGCTGGCCGGGGAGGATGGCATCACTCTCTCTCGGATCTGGTCTCCCGCTTCTTAACTAACGTCTGCCCTTCTATTTTCGCTTCTTGATGGGTAGCGCCACACCGGAAGGCCCGCAATGCCCTTGGCTCGTATCATCACGAAGTCTGCCGACGACTCCTTGAACTTTCCATGCAGTTGCGGTCTCGCGGGTTTCCGCGTCGAGACCGTCGCACCTGACCAGATTCCAAGCGTGCCCGCCGATCTCGAAGTCTGCTCTCGAAGAGTGCGCGCCTGAAGAGGTTCTGACGAAAGCGGCTGTCGTGCAGGAAAGCGAAGATCTCTGGTCTTCGTGGCGCCGGGAGCACTCGACGAAAGATCGCGCCCCATGCGCGTCATCCCTCTCACGCCCCAGGTTGTCGAATTTCGCGCGCCCGAGTCGGGCAGCCACCGTGATCCCTCTCACGCCGCCTTGTCGATGTCGCTGCCCTGGGAGTGAAACTGCCCGAGGTGGAGAGGCAGATACCCGTTGTCGAAGTTCAGGTACCGGTCGTGTGTACGTAGAGGGAAGTTGTTCTGACGTCCAGAAGAGGACCCGCTCCTGTGCGGAACTGGAGGCGCAGGCCACTGTCTCCGCCACTCTCGGGTCGTTTCGAAAGTTGAAAGAGATTGCGACGCCCGTGCCCATCGTGATCGCGGAACCGGCCGTGGTTCCAGCGCGAATTGAGAAGGCAGGAGCCGCCCCACTTCCAATCGAAGTGAAGCTGAACGCGCCGCGCGCGCCGATGGAGGTCAAAGTTCCGGCCCCGGTGGAAGCGAGACCCAAAGCGTCGCCCAGACAATCTCTCGAGCTGAGTCAAGCAGGCTCGCCGTCGTCCAGCAGGCGGTTTCGCAGATTCCGACCGTTCCCGGAACGAGTCTGAGCCCAGGATCGTTTTTGTACAAGCCCGCTCCGCCAAAGCCGAAACGGCGCGGCCCGTGGAGGTCCTACAAGGTTGCGTTCCAAGCAGGACCGCAACTGTGGCGCACCGCTTCCGTCACATTCGCTCTACTCGTGCTGGCGGCTCTGGTGGCGACGGTTGTCGCCGTTCACCCATCTGTACCGAAGAAGGGAACTGCGGGTGCCCAACCCGGCAGTCTTTCTGCCCTGTATCGCAGGTCTCCACCCCGGAGTCAGGGGCGACCGGGCGCTCACGACGGCCGCGAACAAGCCGCGTGTCTCCAAAACCGACGCACCTGGCGGAGGTTCGCATCGCGCGCTCTGTTTCCGACGATGGCCTCATTGCGAAGGACACGGTCATCTTCTACAACCGCAAGCCTTCGCCGCCGCGCGAAGCCAAACTGCCGCCGCCCCCGGCGCCGGGTGTAAAGCGCTACTCCGACGTTAACTGATCGCTCACCGCCCTCGTGAACTGAGCGCGCGATCGACTGAGAACGCACCGCTGCCGCGCGCCATCAGCACAATCGCGATCGCGAGCGCAAGCAGGTGATACTCGAAGCCTTCACCCTTCTGTTGTCCCGTCCAATTCATGAAGAAACCGACCTGGGCGTGGACCATGAGAACCGCCACCACCATATTTCGTCGCGATGCCGAACGCGGCAATGCGGCGTCAGTACCCCCACGATCAGCCCGATCCCTCCCAGAAACTCCGCCAGGATGGCGAGCACCGCAAACGGTGCCGGGATGTGCATCATGTTCGTGAAAAAGCCCATCGTTCCCGGAAAGCCATAGCCGCCGAACCAGCCCAGCATTTTCTGCGCTCCGTGCATGAAGAACGTCATGCCCATTACGAGGCGGAGCACGGTCAGCGTCCAGTCGTTTGAAGTTGCCAGCAGTTTGCGAAACATGGAATCCCTCCTCAAGTTCAGTATCCTGCATACACGATGCGCGGTCTGCTTTTGTTCCTGATCCTCTATCTCTACATCCAGTACTTGACTAGTCATGTATTCCACCAAAAAATTAGCTCAGTTTCTCTCGAATCTTTCCAGGGTTCGAATCAGAGCCTGCTGTTCGGCGCTGGGCAGCGGTTCCATCGATTTGACGCCCGCTGCCGCCAGCGGTTTGTCGAGTTCCGCCAGCAGCCGCAATCCGGATCTCGGTGGTCCAGCAAAAGAACCTGGCGCCGGTCTTCCGGACAGCGCTCTCGCGCCGTACCAGGCGCTTGGCCTCAAGTTTGTCGAGCAGGCGAGTCACCCCGGGTGTCATCTCGATCATGCGGTCTGCGATGTCCAGCGTCGGCGTGCCCGTCTTGCCGGCACTCGCAGGATGCGCAGCACGTTGTACTGCTGCAGCGAAATCCCATGCGGCTCGACGATCTGCGTGAAACGACGCCGCAGCATGTCACTGGTCCGGTAAAGCGCCAGGATCGCCTCTCCTGCGCGGGAGAGTCGAACGGCTTCGATTGCCGGATCTCCTCGCGCAAGCCCTTCGTCTTTCGGGTTGAATGCGGCTGTCTCACGGAGAAATAGATGACACATCAACTAATGTCGTTGCAAGCTTTTTGTGGCCGCCAGAGTGATCACTAAATGCCATTGCTTCAGAGATTTGCGGACGCACCGCAGTTTGACGCTGCTGCATAAGGCCCTTATCATGGCCGAACTCCGCCCAACTTGACGCACGCCAGGGAGGGTAGGTCTTCAAAGTAGGCAAGAACTGGGAAGGGCACGGCTTCAGCCTGCACATGCCTAACTGTACTGAGCGGCTCTTAGCCGCTGGGCTTGCTTTTGAAAAATCGTAACTGCTATCGACAAGAAGTCCCAATCACACCAATGAGACCTCCCAACGCCGTCCAGCACCTGCTGCTCACCATCCCGGCCGGAGCCACGGCCACCTACCTCGCCTTGTTTCCGATCGTGAATCCCTTCGGAGGCATTCCGCTCTTCTTCTCGATCACCTCCGGCTTCACCCCGCAAGACCGCTACCGCGCCGCGCTCAAGACGGGTTTCTACGTCTTTCTCATACTGGTCACTTTCATGTTCTTCGGACGTTTCGTCCTCAACTTCTTCGGCATTTCTCTCCCGTTCTGCAAATCGCAGGCGGCCTGATCGTCGCGCAACACGGCCTGGGGCATGGTCACCGGCGGCAACCCGCATCACGCCGGAAGAAAGCAACGAAGCCAACACGAAAGAAGACATCTCCCTCACCCCGATGGCGATGCCCATGCTCTCCGGCCCGGGCTCCATCGGAGTCGTCATGGGACTCGCGGCCCACATCGTTGGCGGAAGCACCTACGAAAGCCTGACCGGCTACCTCGGCATGGTCATCGGCATCGCCGCCCTCGCCGTGACGGTCTACCTCTTCCTGCGCCTGGGCGGCCCACTCGTGGACCGCCTTGGCCCGGACCGCCGTGGGTGCCATCAACCGCATCTTCGGATTTCTATTTTGGCGATCGCGGTCCAGCTAGTGTGGGACGGCATGGCCGAGTTCAGGTAGCAGTGAAACGAAAGTGCGGCTTCACCACCGAGTCACAGAGTCACCAAAGGCGAGGGGTCGTATCAGGGCTTGCCTTCAGGCGCGCGGTAAAGGCAGAGCACGGAGGTCCCCTTCAGGGGCTGTCTGTCGCCCTTGCCTAAAGCCACGACTTAAAAACGCTCTACGCCTCATAACCGTGAATCCAGCCATTAGGTGACCTTGCAATAAAAACGACGGGCAAGGGCGCCCATCGCTCGCAGAGTCTTGTTGGAACTCCGCTTACTTCAACGTCACCAGCTTCTCCACTAACTCCGAATAATCCTTCTTCTCCAGCCCGTGCACCTGCTTGTTGTACTCGTCGACCTTCGACGAATAATTCATCGAGCAGAATTTTGGACCGCACATCGAACAGAACGCCGCCTCTTTGTAATAGTCATCGGGCAAGCGTCTCGTCGTGCATCGAGCGAGCCGTCTCCGGATCGAGCGACAGAGCAAACTGCTTTTCCCAATCGAACTTGTAGCGCGCATAGCTCAGCGCGTCATCGCGGTCGCGCACGCCCGGACGATGCCGTGCCACGTCCGCCGCGTGCGCCGCGATCTTGTATGCGATGATGCCGTCTCTTCACGTCCTTGTCGTTCGGCAGCCCGAGGTGCTCCTTGGGGGTGACGTAGCACAGCATCGCCGCGCCATGCCACCCGATCATCGCCGCCCCGATCGCCGACGTGATGTGATCGTACCCGGGCGCGATATCAGTCACCAGCGGCCCGAGCGTGTAGAACGGAGCCTCGTAGCAGAGCTCATTTTCCTTTTCGACCTGCTCCTTGATCTTGTCGATCGGGATGTGGCCGGGCCCTCGATCATCACTTGCACATCGTCCTTCCAGGCGATCTTGGTCAGCTCGCCGAGCGTCTTCAACTCGGCAAACTGCGCCTCATCGCTGGCATCGGCAATGCATCCCGGACGCAGCCCGTCGCCCAAAGAGAAGCTCACGTCATACTTCTTGAAAATCTTGCAGATGTCTTCGAAGCACTCATACAGGAAATTCTGCTTGTGGTGATACGCCATCCACTGCGCCAGAATCGCACCGCCGCGGCTGACGATCCCGGTAATGCGCTTCGAGACCATCGGCAGGTACTGGATCAGCACGCCCGCGTGGATGGTCATGTAATCCACGCCCTGCGCGGCCTGCTCCTCGATGACTTCCAGCATTACGCTGGCGTTCAGATCCTCCACGCGCTTTACGCGCGAAATCGCTTCATAAATCGGCACAGTCCCGATCGGCACCGGCGAATGCCGCAGAATCGCTTCGCGGATCTCGTGAATATCGCCGCCGGTGGACAGATCCATCACCGTGTCGGCGCCGTAATGCACCGACGTATGCAGCTTCTTCAGTTCTTCCTCGATATTCGACGTGACCGCCGAGTTCCCGATGTTCGCGTTGATCTTGCACAGCGACGCCACCCCGATGCACATCGGCTCCAGTTCGGGATGGTTGATGTTCGCCGGGGATGATCATGCGGCCGCGGGCGACTTCATCGCGCACCAGTTCGGGAGTCAGCTTCTCCCGCTCTGCGATGTAGCCACCATCTCTTGCGTGACGATGCCCCTTGCGCGCATAGTGCATCTGGGAGAAATTGCCGTCCTGATTTTCCTTCTTGCGACCGGTCAGCCATTCCGCGCGAGGCTTCACAACCTGGGTGTTGCCATTGTTGCCGTTGCTGGGAGAACCGTTTGCGGGCGTGCCATTCGTGGGGTCATGAACTGCGCAACCTCTCAAAGTAGTGGATTGCCAAATTATACGCCGGATGCGCGATGGTTCTGAGTTTGCCGCCCTACACGCTGCCAAAGCACCATCAGGTGTTCTCTGCGAACTCTGCGGAATTTCTCTGCGCCCTCTGCGTTTAAAAGCTTTTCCCCGGTTCACCTTCCCTCAACTTGTCCGTCTAACAAATCTGCACCTACAATCCCTCTGTCACCGCGAGGTCATTTGTGCAAACAGCAAGACTCACGCTCTACGCCCTGATCATTCTCTCCGCCCTTGTCGCCTTCGCCCAGTCGCCGAACGACAAGATGGCCCCCGGCTTCAGCATCGAGGCCATCGATAAGTCCGCCGACCCTTGCGTCGACTTCTACCAGTACGCCTGCGGCAACTGGCTCAAGAACACCGAAATTCCCGCCGACCAGACCTGAGTGGGTCAGCTTCACCGAACTCTACGAACGCAATCTCGTCACGCTGCGAGGAATTCTGGAGAAAGCCTCCGCCAGCAGCACGAATCGCAGCGCCATCGACCAGAAAATCGGCGACTACTACGGCGCCTGCATGGACGAAAAGGCCGCCGACTCCAAGGGACTCGATCCGCTCAAGCCCGAACTCGACCGCATCGCCGCCATCAAGAACAAGGCCGACCTCATCGACGTCACTGCCCACGAGCACATGATCGGCGCCAACGCGCTGTTCGCTTTCTACTCTTCCTCCGACCTGCACAACGCCGATCTGGTCATCGCCTACCTCGATCAGGGAGGCCTCACCCTCCCCGACCGCGACTACTACATCAAGGACGACGACAAACACAAGGAAATCCGCCAGCACCTGATCGAGTACGTGACCCAGATGTTCACGCTTACCGGCAAGACTCCGGCGCAGGCCGCCGAGGCCGCGCAAACCGTGCTCCGCATCGAGACCGCGCTGGCCAAAGCCGAGATGGACCGAACTCTGCGTCGCGATCCGAAGAATCGCGACCACAAAACGAAGCGCGACGAAATCGTTGCCTCTGCGCCGAACTTCTACCTTGAACCGCTACTTCACCGCCGTCAGATGCGCCCGCAGTTCACCGAACTCAACGTCGTCGAATCCCGAATTCTTCAAGCAGGTCAACTCGGTCATCGACTCCGAGCCGCTCGACGCGCTCAAGACCTATGTCAGCTGGCACCTGCTCGATTCCACCGCACCCTGGCTGTCCAAACCGTTCGTCGACGCCAACTTCAAAATGCAGCAGCAACTCACCGGTCAATCGGAATCCAGGCCCGCTGGAAGCGCTGCGTCGACGCTACCGACGGCGCCCTGGGCGAGGCCCTCGGCCAGAAGTATGTCGACGAAACCTTTGGCGCCGACGGCAAGGCCGCGCATGCTGAAGATGGTTGACGCGCTCGAAGTCTCGCTCGATCAGGACATCAAGGCCCTCCCCTGGATGACCGACGACACCAAGAAGCAAGCCAAGGTGAAACTCGAAGCCATCCGCAACAAGATCGGCTATCCTGACGTGTGGCGCGACTACAGCTCGCTCGAAATCAAGCCCGGCGACCTGATCGGAAACTACCTCCGCGCCAACGATTTCGAATCGAAGCGCCAGATCGCAAAAATCGGCAAGCCGCTCGACCGCAAAGAGTGGGGCATGACGCCGCCCACCGTGAACGCCTACTACAGCGGGTCGCGCAACGAAATTGTCTTCCCGGCCGGAATCCTGCAGCCGCCGTTCTTCGACAAGAAAATGGACGACGCCGTAAACATGGGCGGCATCGGGGTCGTGATCGGCCACGAACTGACCCACGGCTTCGACGACCAGGGCCGCAAATTCGATCCGCAGGGCAACCTGCGCGATTGGTGGACGGAAAAAGACGGCAAGGAATTCGAAACGCGCGCCAGTTGCGTAGCCAACGAATACGGAAACTTCGTCGCCGTCGACGATCTGAAGCTGAACGGCAGGCTGACACTAGGCGAGAACACGGCCGACAACGGCGGCGCCCGCGTCGCCCTGGCCGCGCTCGAGCAAATGATCGCGCAAGACAAAACCGGCAAGGCCGCCGAGAAGATCGACGGCTTCACGCCCGAGCAGCGCTTCTTCCTGGGCTTCGGCCGGGTGTGGTGCGAAAAACGCCGCCCGGAATTCTCGCGCACCCTGGTGACGATCGATCCGCACTCCCCGGCAAATACCGCATCAACGGCGTAGTGCAGAACATGCCCGAGTTTCAGAAAGCCTGGGGCTGTAAGGCTGGCCAGCCGATGGTGGCGGAGAATGCCTGTCGAGTCTGGTGAGAGAGCAGTTTTCAGCCGTTAGCTCTTAGCCATTGGCTCTGGAGAAAAACAATGGAGCGGCGGGCGTCCTCGCCCGCCGACTGCAGAGCAACACGAGACCATGGCGTGGTGAATTTGTAGCGCCGGCGTCCCGCCGGCAGTCCCGGGGGCGTCTCCCCTCGCGATCCGAGACGTCCAACCTCCCACCGGAGCCTGATGTTTCCTTGATTTCGGCTGCGACACTTGTAAAACTGTTCCGCCATGTTCAAACGCCTCGCCTTAATCCTTCTGGTCATTCTGCCAACTCTGCCGCCTCAGCGCTGCGCTGCCGTCTGAGGATCTGCACGCACGAGCGAACTCACTTTGGTCCAGGCCCAGAAAGCGGCGGTGTTCGACGCAAACAGTAACGGAGCGCCCTTCCATCAGACCGTAAGTTTCCATTTCTCGGGCCTTGTCCAGGGAGACGAAAGAGGCACTTTCGTACGCGACTGGGTCTCCAAGGGAACAGTGGCGTTGGAAATGGGAACTCCCGGGCTATCAAGAGATCAGTGTCCGCAACGGCAAGCAGATTGGCGAGCGTGAAACCGCAGAGTTCGGAGTCGGTGCGCGTCCAGCAGTTATGGTGGGCACTTCCACCGTTCCCGCTGATACTCGGACAAAATGACTTGGTAAAAAATCGAACCTGCAAAGGTGAATGGGTCGGACGCACAATGCATCAGGTTTGAGGCCGTCCGAGGACATAACCGTTGGGACCGTGAGATATGCGTAAACGCTGCAAACGCTACACTCGTGCTCTGGACAGATGAGCGACGCCAGATCGAGTGGACGGACTATATTCCTTTTCGATCAACCTTCTATCCCCGACACTTAGTCGTGAAGGAACTAGGAAATAAGATCATCGAGGCCGACATCGAATTTCGCGAAGCGCCCGAGCTTTCGCAGCAGGCGTTCGACATTCCTTCTGACATGCGGGTCCGCAAGGCCTGCTGAACACTTCAGCCAACCGATCGTGACCAGAGAGCAAAAGCCTGAATACCCAAGACGAATTCGGGCCAAAACGATAAAGGCTGAGGTCGTCGTTCAGGTGAAGGTGGGAGTGCAAGGCAAGGTGGAAGCCGCTCAGATTACTGAGACCGGCGGCGACGATTTAGACCGCGCCGCCCTCGACGCGGTCAAGAAGTGGGAATTCGAGCCCGCCAAATGCGACGGAGATCCTGTGACGCATAAGCTCCCTGACGCATAAGCTCCCCGTCACCATTCACTTCGGGGATCGATGACTTCGCTGTCTGCTCAAGTGCGAGAGCCAGTTTCTAACTCAATGGAGTTTTCGTTCTTTTTCCGCGCCAGCCATCAATGTATCCAAGCCACTAAACGGATCGTAAACCTCAATTCCTCGGGATCTCGTCTGGCAAGACAGTCGCAAGAATGCTTCCGGTAGTAAATGCACGTACATCAAATCGCCTGTGTCGCACGTCCAGTTCAACGAATTCTCGAACGCCATTCTGCAGCTTAATCTCGTCGACCTGTGCAATCAGCCGCTCGCCAGCCAACCGAGGTTCGCCCAACAGGTAGCCGGTGGGAATTCGAAGCGCTACAGTGCCAGAGACAGCGCCATCCGGATGAACCACCGTGAGAGCCGGCTTCTCGCTTGGTACTACCACAACGTACATGTTCCCGTCGCCGCCTAGCATCGGCCTCGGGTTGCTTGACAAACCCGTACGTCCGAGGCTCAGGGAAGCAGCACTTCATCGGGTATCGTCACCTCCCGAACTAACTTCACGTCCCGCGAGAAAATCGCAGCATACGGAATGAGTTTCTCGAGTGGACTTGTTGCCCCGGGAGAGTCGCCTGAGAAAGATAACCGACGACCAGGAATGATCCCGATGGAAACACCGCAAGACGCACGTATGCAAACTCTGCTTCTATCGGGTTCATGGCCAACACCGACCTGTATCAGGAGAACCTCAGGATCCAAAGCTGCGGATCCTCTTCATGGAAACGCTCGTAGATTTGTCCCTTCCGATCCACAGCAGAATGTGTGACAACAATTTTCTTCGCGGCCACGTAAATCTCTCCATCTGGACCAGGAGCAAAATCCTCGATGAAGGCCATTCCCATGCCGGGGCACTTTATCTAAGTCGATCGTGGCTTTTGAAGTACCGTCAGCATTCAGAACAGCCATCTCATGAGTCATTCGCCAGTTCGCGTCAGCGACGGGCGTAAGTCCGAATAGTGCGCCGCCCGCCTGCGGACTGCCCACGCGCAAACCGCCACCCAACCTCGTCAGAATATTCTTGGGTAAAGGAGTACTGGAAACCACCTGAAGACGATCTTGTGCTGGCGAAAGCGAGGAGAACAATAGGAGCGCCGCAATGCGTAGAAGCGAGCGCATGACCAAGCCTTGACAGCTGCGCAGAATAACACCCTGGTGCATCGGAGGATAGGGTCTCTTTTTTGGCGAAAAGCCAGCGAGGGCCAGACGCCTCACGACTGCCGGTCGAGACTCCGGCCTTACTGCCGGTCAGTCCTCGCCGGGACTTCCGCTACATCTACCCCGTATACACTCTCCACGTAAAGACATTTGCCGAGGAGGCACACCATGCGGCGAGATCACGCACTGAGAGTCGTCTTGGTCGTGGTGGGCTTAATCTTCTGCGCGTTGGTTTATCCCCTGATCATGTTCACGCGACAAGAACCCGCCCTGGCGATGATGCTGAGCGTATACGTCACGCTCGGCATTTTCCTTGTGCTGGCCGCACGCGACCCATCCGCAAATCGCAGCCTGATCGCCTTCACTGCGTGGTCGAGCCTCGCCCACGCCGCGTTGATGGCGTTTCAGGCATTCCGCAACTCGTCGCACGCGGCGAGTTGATTGGTGTTGGGTGTGCTCGCCGTGATCGGCCTAATACTGGTTAGTGTTGGCCCCGGGAAGAGAGCAGCTTCTCCCACAAACTGAATTCCTGCCCGAGACCGTCTCTCCGCCTTGTATGCAATCCGCGGAACGTTGTGCCAGGAACTGCTCGAACGCTTGACGGTGGGTGGCACCGGAGCGAGGAGCGTCCTAATTGTTTAAATGGCGGAGGGTCAATAAGAGCATCCACCTGTGTCGCCACTACCAAAGATTTGGACCGAATCAATCAATACTTGAGACCGTAGGTTCTGACTAGCACGAACTCTTCCTTCCCGGACTTGACATCCCTCCTTAACGCCGTTACGAGGTCCCCAATGACTTGGCCAGCCTGGTCTTTTGTTGGTTTGTTGCTGGTAATTTTGCATCCTCCTAGCACACTGCTCAGTCGCTCGCTCGGCCTCTTTTGTCGACTTGAATTCGCCGTACCAAATCAATGCTTCGCGACCATCGGGGTCTTCATGGATTCGAAACGCGGCCATTCGACCCAGCACGCGCCCATTGCCCATTGTCTTTAGCGACAACTCCTGCTTATCGGTTCCTAGAGGCGCACTCGAATCATTTGCTTTGCGCCCGTCAATGCGGGACCCAAACCAAGAACAACACGAGCGATAACATCGCGCGAGATCTGCTCAGCTTACGATTGCTGCTGTTTTGTATACCTGACCTTTACACCCGAGACCTAAGACCTAAATCCCCAAGACCCAAGACCCAAGACCTGAGACCTGTCACCGGTCACCGGTCACCGGTCACCTGCCCCTAAATCCTTTCCGTCTCTGCTCGCTATACCCGACCTGCAGTGCGCTCGTGATGATCAGGGAACAGCTTCGGCGGCCGGACGAGATCTCGTCGACCTCCACCGCTTTCCCCTCGAGCTGTTTGTAGTCCTGAAAAATCGCCGCAACATGATCAGGCGGTGCGGAGGCATTTCATTCAGCTTCGTGGTAGCTGTTGAACCTCGGGATCTTCCGTCGCCACCGCGATGATCTTGTGATCTTTCTGCCCGAGTCGATCATCGTCATCAGCCCGATCGCCCGCGCGTGGGGATGATCGTCAGCGGGACCACTGTCTCCCTGACACAGCACCAGCACATCGAGCGGGTCGTCATCTTCGGCCAGCGTCTGCGGAATGAACCCGTAGTTCGCCGGGTGGTGGTAACCGCCGAGCAGAGCATCGCGGTCGAGCTGACTCAGAGCCGTTCTGGCCTTCAGCCCCAGTTCGTACATCTCACACTCGAGCCGAAAGGAATCTCGATCCCGCAGTGTTGAACTCGGACGGCAACCGGTCGCCCGGTCGTCACGCCGCCTAGGATGGATCATCAATGCCGCCTTTTGAATGTAATGCCGGATTTTACCAACCCCTGCGACCGCCAGCGCGCGGTCTTTGCTCAAACCAATCCCGTAAAATCAGCCTCTTGCGCTGCGGCCAAGCAGCCTTTTTAGGATGCCCGTTTGCGTCTTGACCCCACCGTCCCGGCATACGGTTAAAAGTTTGAAGCCAAGGGGCCTCGGGAAATTCCTTATGTCGAGTGAAACCAGCAAATACCCGAAGTTTGGCGGCGCTGACTGCGCGCTCAGCCCTCCCTGGATGCCGGGCCATTCCCCGCTCTGCTACGGGCGTCCAGGAAAGCAAGAGCTACTGGGGCGTCACCATCAAGGAGTTGCGCGGCCTCGGCGACGGCGCGTTCACCAAGCGCCTGCGCGTTGCCGGCAATGTGCAGCCCGGATCCATCAAGCGCAGCGGCACGCGCGTGGACTTCATCCTGGTTGAGCAGGACCTGAGCTTGCCCGTCAGCTACGCCGGCACCGAACCGCCGCCCGACACGTTCAAGGACAACTCGCAGGCGCTCGCCGAAGGCAGCTTCGGCAAAGACGGGGTCTTCCACGCCAAGGCCTTGCAGGCGAAATGCGCATCCAAGTACGCGCCCGCGAAGCCTGGCGATCCGGCCTCAGGTAGTCCGAACACCGAGCCGCCCAGAGCACGACCGAGCGCGAAGGTGTTTCCAAGGGCGTAACCCTGTAACACGCGGTTGGCTTCTCTGACGAAACCAATTCGACTGTGAACGATCCTCAAGCTGCCGCATCCCCAAGCTGACGCGATCATTACCGTCACAAACCTGGTCAAGCAGTTCGGGCGCTTTGCCGCCCTGCGCGGCGTGACGGCGTCGTTCGCCTCCGGTCGCCTTTACGGAATTCTCGGCGACAATGGCGCCGGCAAGACCACCCTGCTGCGCATGCTCGCCGGGCTCGTGACGCCCACGCGCGGCACGGTCATGATTCTCGGAAGCATTCAGCCCCGCAAGATCTGCCGCGAGTTCGGTTACATGGCTCACCCATCGCTTCTCTACGACGAGATGAGCGGCATGGAGAACCTGCGCTACTTTGCGCGGCTCTACGGCTTACGCGACGCACCAACGCTGCGCCGAAATCATTGCCGCTGTTGGTCTCGACCCCACGCTTGTGCGGCCTGTGGGACAGTACCTCGCAGGGCATGCGGCAGCGCATGTCGCTCGCGCGCGCCCTGCTGCACGATCCGGAAGATCCTGCTGCTAGACGAACCGTTCTCGAATGTTGACATCCGTTCCGCACGCGAGATGGTCAAACTGCTCGGCCACATGCGCGACGCAGGCAAGACCCATCTTCGTGGTCGTACGCACCAGGCATCTCTGCTCGACGGCGCGGCCAACGAGTTCATCTGGATGGATGCAGGCCAGATCATCAACCGCACGCCCGACCTGAAGTTCATGGAGACCGCATGAGGCGCCGCCGGGCGTCACGTTCAGAAACGCTACGCAAAGATATTCGCCTGGAGTGGCGTTCGAAAGACGCCATCAACTCGATGCTGTTCTTCGCGCTGCTGGTGGTGGTCGTCTTCAGTTTCTCGTTCGATCCGAACGCCGGAAGAATCGCGCCAGATCGCCGGCGGCCTGGTGTGGGTAGCGTTTCTGTTTGCCGCGGTGGTCGCGCTGAATCAAACCTGGGCGCGCGAGCTGCGCAACCAGGTGCTCGACGCTTACCGCGTCTCGCCCGCGCCCGCCAACTCGCTGTTCCTCGCCAAGGCGCATGGGCAATTTCATTTTCGTCACGGTGCTGGAAGCGGTGATGGTCGCCGTTGTTCGTAGTTTTTTACAAATTGCGCGTGCTGGGCCCGGCGTGGCAACTGATTCCGGTAACCGTGCTGGGAACATGGGCGATCGTGGTCAACGGCACGTTTTTCGCGGCTATGTCACTGCGCACGCGCAGCCGCGAGATCATGTTGCCCCTCTTGCTATTCCCGATTACGATTCCCGCGTTAATATCGACCGTGGAAGCGACGACCGTCATTCTGGTCGGCGACCCGGCGACCTCGGCCAAGTTCTGGATCGTGCTGCTGGCCACTTACGACGTGATGTTCACCATCGCCTGTCTGGCGCTATTTGAAACGGTGTTGCACGCGGAATGAGAAAAGCGTTCCCCATCTCTCGGCGTACTGACCGCGATCTTCCTGAGCTACGCCGCTCTACCTCGCGCTGGTGGTTGCTCCTCGCGAGCAGACCATGGGCGACGTGCAGCGCATCTTCTACTATCACGTGCCCTCGGCGTGGACGGCGTTCCTGCTGTTCTTCATCAACTTCCTCGCCTCGGTGCAGTACCTGGTGCGGCGGAATCCTTCGACCGATAAGGTGGCGAACTGGATACTGATTACCGTCGCGAGTGGTTACCTGCATCGCAAGCGTGGTCATCGCCACGGTGCCGCTCTTAAGAGGCCATGCCGAAAGATGCTGAGCCGTCGGCGATCGGCCACGACCGGCGTCACCATCGCGCTGGCTTATTTCGTGATCTGCAAATTCTTCAGCGTTGAGGCCGTCGATGCGCTAGCGGTGACAACCGCTGAAGTGGGCGTGGTGTTCTGCACGGTCGTGCTGGTGACTGGACCGCTGTGGGCGCGGCCGGTGTGGGGCATCTGGTGGACGTGGGACGTGCGCCTCACCTCAACGCTGGTGCTGTGGCTGATCTACGTGAGCTACCTGATCCTGCGGCGCTATTCCATCCAGCGGCCAGACGCCGGTGATGGCGGCTTCGCTGGCCGTGTTCGGCGCGCTCGACGTGCCGCTGGTGTATTCTCGATCTGGATTTTCCGCACGCAGCATCCGCAGCCGGTAGTGGGCGGAGGTGGCTCGATCGATCCGCGCATGCTGCACGTGCTATTGATGAACTGGCTGGCGTTTCTGTGCTTCGCATACCTGGTGTGCTGGTCGCGCTACCGTCTCGAGATCATGAAGCGCGAAAGTCGAAGAGGCGCAGGCGCTTCAATCCCTGTAGCAGCCAAAGGAGCTTGGCCCGATGAACTTCCTTTACGCCGCCTACGGCGCCACCTGGGCGATCCACATCGTGGTATCTCATCACTGTGGTGCGCCGCTATTCCCCGGCTGAAGCAGGAAGTGGACGAACTGAACAAGAAGTAGAAAGCTTCGAGCCGCGAGCTACGGGCTACGAGCCATCAGCAAATCACCCTCCCGGCTTCAGTCCGGTCTCATTCCCCGTCGATGAAGACGCTGAAAGAAACCATCTCCGTCCGGAATCAATAAGTTAGCTCTGTGATATTGTGTTTCGAGGGTGAATTCGGCAGGCTGCGACTCGAAAACCACCCCGCGACCACATCACAGGATGCCCGTAAAATACCATTCTGAGCCCTACACGCGCATTCTGGGGTACGGGTGGTGGTTCAGGGGTCATCCGAGGGCGCGATCGTCGATCCTGGAGCCCCTAAACGATAAACCAAGCTTTAAAAAAATGAAATTCAATTTCGAAATGAACGCTGCCGAGATTTCGGCAGTGGAGCCCCGCTACAAGCACGAAAATCTCATTAAACGAACTGTCATCCTGAGCGGAGTGAGGCGACGCCGAACGCAGTCGAAGGACCCCGCGGCCGCGGAGGTATCCTCGAATTTAGAGGAATTTCGTACCACGAACGCCGAGAACTGGAGGTTGGGCATCTTCCACTGCGGCGGGAACGCAGCTGTGAAATCGGGGTTCGACCAGTGCGCAGGAATTCGTACTCTTCGATCATCGCGGCAATCCCGATCCGCGCCGAGGGTGAGGGTGTTTCCGCGAATCACGCGCGCGGCGAAGCGCACGCGCACTGCGTCGGCGAGGGTGATGTGGGGCGGGAAGGTCAGGGTCACTTCGATGCGCGATCCGGGTGCCACTTCGCGATCGAGATAAAAGAACACGCCGCGCGCGCTCACGTTTTGCGTTTCGGTGAAGAACTCGCCCATAGTGCTCTCGCTGAAACGGATGGCCGCAGGCAGGCGCATATCGAAACGTCTCATGGAACGGCGGTCGGTCGATTCAGCGAGCATCGGGCGCCTTTCTCAGCGAAGAGTGATGAAACGAACTGCATCCAGTCCATGGAAGGCTGAGAACTGGAACCTGGCGGTGCGAGACCGGGGACAATCGTCCGGTGCAAGCTATGAATTCAACGTGAAACGCCAATGTCCATTATTTATCAGCAGTTTGCAATAGCAAAGCACGACGAAACGAGTCGGTTACCTCGTTGCCGGCTGACGCCCTCCAAATGGAGGACCTTAGCGAGGAGGAGCGCAAAGAAGAATCGCGCGGCATGGGACGAAGCAATCGCGCTGCCAGACGGATTTTCGCGCGAGCGCAGAAAGGCGGCTTTTTCGCTCGACCAGCGGGTGTCAGGAGAGACGTCAGTGCAACTCCTTGCCGCTTGCCGCTAAAAGTTTCTTTGTCATCGGCTCCATACGGCCAAGGGCTACCGCATCGACTGAAGCCGGCGAAGCGCACTTCTTCTTCCCACGCATCAGTGGTATTAGCCCGTTTTCAATAAGCCGTCTACGAAGACAGCTGTTGTGGAGGACTCTTCCGGGAAAGCCGCCTTCGAACTCCGAACAGTATGGGCGAGATTCCTGTTGCCAGCAGCGTGAGTGCGGGAGGTTCAGGACAGGGGTAAATGTTGCTCCCTCGAACTTATAGAGCCCAGGAATCCCGCTACCGTCGGGCGCATAGTGAGCCTTAACAATCCAAGGCTCGTTTGAGCCCCAGACAAAAGGGCCAGCGACAGGCAGGTTGGTTGCGGCGTCGAGCAGGAATAAGTTGAAGGAAAAGAGTGGCGGTGTAGTTAATCGTCAAGTTACCGCTGGGGGCAATACTCGACACAAACGAAACAGCATTAAACGTGATTACACCCGAGAGAAAAGGGTCGCCAGGAACCAGCACCAACGGCGAAGAAGCTGTAAACAGGAACGGGAAGGGCGGAACCGTTGCAAGCGGATCGCATGGTGGTGTGCAAAGTACCAGGACACCACCTGCCTCATCCAACCCTCCGGGGATGGAGAAATTGTACCCACTCCCATGAAACTGAAAAATAAACCCGCCGCACGAAGCTGGGGAAGGGATACAGCGTCCCGGAGCCCGACGTCAGACGGATCGAGTCGGCGTGTGAAAACACAGCCAAGGCTAGCAAAGTGCTGAGTAGAATCGGAATCCTTTTCATGGAATACCTCCAGACAGCGACGACGTTCGAAAAGGGGCCCTTCGCTCAGCATTCGACGTAACGGCTGGACGAAAACGATAAGCTGGCGGATTGTGCTCCCACCTGACCTGCGAGTCAACTACCGTACAAGCCTGATTGCGGGATCATTTCCTTTACAATGAAAAGGCATTGGGCCTCGCTTCGTGTATCGTGTTCCATCATGACTGGCGGAGCAGAGAGTGCTTCCAAGTCAAGCAAAACATAGGGCTCGACCCGTTCATTACGAAAAAAGGGGATAAGACCGAACCATGGCAAAGAACCATTACACCACCAAAGCGAAACGTCGCAACCGCTCCGGCAAACGCAAGGACACCCAGCGAATTGCTGCCAACATGTCGAAGATCCGGGAAATCGAAAGCACCGAGTCGAAACGATCCGCGAAATAGAGCTCACCGGGTGATCGCGCACTCGCGAACCGTTTCCAACATGCACTCCCATCCTCGTCGCGACACCCGCAAACATCTCCCTACGTGTTTGGCGAACCGAAGATGCTCATAGAAATCGGACAGGTGGAGGCGATCTACCGCTATCCCGTGAAGTCCATGGGCGGCGAACGACTCGAGGAAGCCCAACTGGGGTGGCACGGCCTCGAAGGTGACAGACGCTTGGCATTCAGGCGGCTCGAAGACCGAAGCGATTTCCCGTGGCTCTCAGCCAGCACGCTTCCCGACTTGATCCGGTTTGCTCGCGCCGCCGCGATGCCGACGGTGCTCGAGGAGAACTGCCGACGCATATTCGCACGCCGGAGGGCGACGAGACTGCCGGTCTTCGGAGAGGACTTGGCCGCGGATGTTCGGACGTCGATACGGGGCTCCCGTGCAGATGATGCAGTTGAAGCATGGCATCTTCGATGAAGCGAGCCTCTCCGTAATCGCTCTCGATACGGTGCGCGAGATTTGTCGACTCGCAGGCCGGAGCCCGGACGTGCGGCGATTTCGCCCCAATGTTTTGGTTCGTTCGCTGCGATCGACTCCGTTTCAGGAGGATGAGTGGGTGGGCGGTGCTGCTCACCTTCGGCGAGGGGACGACGCCCCAGCCATCGCCGTCACGATGCGCGACGTTCGCTGCTCGATGGTGAACCTTGATCCCGACTCAGCCAGTCCTGCGCCAGAAGTGCTGAAGGCGGTCGTTCGTGCGAACCAGAACAACGCGGGAATCTACGGCACCGTCACGCGCATCGGTCGACTGGCGGTCGGACAGACCATCTTCCTCCGCGCGGCGACCGAAAGGAATTGAGACCGTGGAACCATCCAAAGCGATGCTGATCCTGGTTGCCGGCCCGTACCGCTCCGGCACGAATGACGATCCGACGTTAATCCGGAAGAACGTGCAGGAGATGGAGTCTTATGCGCTGCCCATCTTCCGCGCCGGGCACATTCCTGTCCTCGGGGAGTGGCTGGCCCTGCCCCTGGTGGAGTTGGCTGGGTCGCGCAAGATTGGCGACGAGGCTTTCAGTGAAATCTTTCATCCAATCGCAACTCGGCTACTTGAAAAGCGCGATGCCGTGCTCCGGGTTGGTGGTCCTTCCGCCGGAGCCGATGAAATGGTGAGAGTTGGCCGGAGCCTCGGCTTGAAGATCTACTCAAAGCTTGCGGAGATTCCTGCGGTGGAGTGACCGGGAGAGTCCTGTGTGTTGCTTTCTTGCAAGATAGTGATTCGATCCCTGACGATGTGACACTGATGTGACACTAAGGACAGCATCAAAGGTTAACTTCCGGTTCAACCGGAAGCAGTGTCGATTGGCGAAACAACCCCACCACACGGCTTGGCCCGTCATCCTCTCGCATGCACCTAAGGAATAATCCCTTTTCCACAGATCGTCACAGTTGCAATCCCTAAAGCGGGGCATATACTTCCGCCCGCATCAAAATCCAGCCGCTGAGGGTTCCCCCATGAACAAGGCAGTTGAGGTCATGCTCACCGTTTTGGCCCTGGTCGGATTGTTCTGTGCTAGTTCCAAGAACGCTCCAATCAATCTCTCGACACAACATTCCGTCGTGGTCGCTGACGGCAGTGATCCCATGCCGATTTGCCGAAGGAAGAGGTGCTTCTAGGCTGAACCCTTAAGCCGGAGCACTTTGCCCGTCGACAAGCGCTTAGCCCGCCGAGAAAAGAAGTTGCATGCCGGGTTGAGGGAGAGGTATGCTTCTCGCCTCCGGGGCCTGCCAAGCGATGAATTGGATAACGTATCTGAGTTGGGTGGCGGGACCTGTCCTGGAAATCACCCTTCTCGCTTGCATGGTCCGTCGCAAGCTGCATCCAGTTTTCCCGCGGTTTTTTCGTACATCGCCTTCCAGATTCTCAAGTCGGGCGTCCTGTTCCTCACTTACCGTTATTACGAGGAGAATTACTTCGACGCCTACTGGACGGGCAACGCCATCAGCGTGATCCTCGCGGTCGCTGTCATGGACGAAATGCTGCAGCACGTCTTCAAGGAGTACGGGGGCGCCCAGAACCTGGGCTCGGTCATTTTCGCTGGGCTTGCGGACTCCTGCTCGTACTGGCGATTGTGACCGCATTTACCAGTCAGCAGGGCAGCGCCGATCGAGTCGTGGCCGTGGTGCTCACTTTCGACCGCAGCGTCCGCGTCATGCAATGCGGGCTCTTCTGCCTCTTGATGATTCTCTGCCGCCTGCTCAAAAATTGCTGGCGCCAGCAGGTCTTCGGCATCGCGCTGGGATTCGGAGTCTTCGCCAGCATTGAGATGATCCTAGTCAGCGTCGCGATGCGTTATGGCGGCGCTGCGGGTGCGACTGTCGGGCTGGTGACGAGCGTAGCTTACAACGCGGTCACGATTCTCTGGATTGGCTACCTCGCCCAACAGGCCCACTCGATCCCGGCCGTTGAAAGAGCACCGCGTCTCGACTTGGTTTTGGCTGATCCCGCTGCCAGTACGGGAGCTTTCCCTCTCCATGGTAGAGCGAGCGGTCGAGGACGTCATTTCGCGCAATCCTTGGCCGCGACCTGGCACAAACGGTCCTCACATTGTTGGGCGCGAGCCCGGCCCTGGGGAGAGCAACTAGCACGGCTCCTGTCCAGAAGCACCCAGCATGCAAACCTCGATAGAGAGTAAACACCGAAGAGACTTGGCCACCGAGGGAAGGGGAGGTTGTCCATTTCAACTCGTCGGCCGGGTTGAAATCTGGTGTTCTCAAGGAAGCCCGCTGGGGACTAGTGTGGCGCGACTTCATTCTCGAGGATGGCCGCGTCATTCCCGAGCACCGGGTGGCGGGATGCCCCGAGTCGCCGACCTGGCGCAGCTCCGACGACGTTTCGCAGGAAGAACGCGAAACGTGGGAAGAGCGTCTGGTTTCCATGGTGGAGAGCGGGGTCGATCCGCGGGATCGCGAACAAACTTTCTGGGCTGAACTGAACCAGTATTTGGCATATATCTATTTAAGGTTTCAACGAGGCGAGCAGAAAGGGTGAGACCGCCGGGCAACCGGCGCTCGCGCACGCTGTCTGATTGAGGCATAGATCGTGGACGAAGAAGATCGGAGTCATCGAGTTCGCAAGTCGCTTGCCGAGGCGAGACTCGTGGAGATAGAACCCGACGAATTCCCCGACCGCATTCGAGAAGTGAAGCAAGTCGCGATCGGACACCTCGGCGACCTGCTACTAAAAACGATACCGGTCTGGTGGAGCGCCGATCCGTGGCCCACTCTCTGGGCACCTTGAGGAGACTCGAGGCCACGTTGCGTGCGGACGCCGATCTGCAAAAGTCGGGACAGGCGAGCGAGCCTTCAACGCCGAAGCGCGACCGAACCAGCGATGATGAGTGAGATTTTGGATGTGAACAGGAATTGACGCCGGGTCGCCGGTGACGCGCCTCAATTTGTCCTCAACAACCTTCTCCGCGGTGCTCGTCGTCCCAGTCGTAACCGCACGACCTTCTGCCCTTGCATCGCGCGTCGTTGGCGAAAAAGTGCGCCGTGAAAGGCGCTGGACTTCAGCGGGTGCAACTCCCGCCCGGGAACTGGTTCGCTCCACCCGGTAGCAATCGAAGCGGCAGCGGAGGCAACGAAGCTGTCGGAGCTTTCGATGAAAGGGTCGCTTAGCGACTCCGCGAGCGTGCAGGCCGTAACGTGAGTGAACGCTGAGCAGGCCCCGAAAAACAGTTGCAGGAGCCGACCCTACTTTTTCACGGGGAAGGCCGCTGACGATGGAGAGCGACGAGCGAACAGGCTCCATTGAACCTGCCGGGGTAATGGCGATGGCATGTACGCATAGGAGACCAGACGCAACACGGGAAGCCCCAGCGGTGATCGCGGTCGGGATCAACTGGCAACTCGCGAGAGACAGGCCGGGCCGTGTGGGGTGGCGGAGAGGTCCGTAGTACCGAGGAAGCCGGGTAACTGCCGGCGGAGGGAAGGGACCTCAGTGTAAAGACGGACGCAAGAAGCGACGAAGGACATGGGGCATTGACGATGAGTCTAGCCACCCCAGGTTTGTGTTCAGCAGTCGCAGACGGCGTCACACGGAACATCGTGAGTCTTTTCCGAGAGCCGGATGCGGGAAATCTGCCTGTCCGGTTCGATGAGCGGGAACAGGAAACAGAACCAAGCCAAACCGGACTGCGGTGGCGCGGCGAAAGCCAAGTCAATTATCCACCGGGAGACTACAGTTACTGCGCCTGTTCTCGACTCTACTCGCGTCTCTGACTGCTGTGCATCCCCGGTTTGCCTCTCGGAGGCCGCCGGTCCTCTCCGATCTTTCTAAAGATGGTCCCCGCGGCGGCATCTTATTTGGGAGTTGGGCGCATCTCATGAGGCTTGAACGACGGGGGTGGTGCTGCGTTCGCTTGACACTCCTATCCGCTGGATGTTTAAGTAGTTATTTGTTTTTCACGCGAAGCTGGAGACTGTCACTGCCGTCCCGCACGCCACGGGGCCGCGGAAAAGTTTTGTGCCGTTCTGCATCCCTCTCCACCTGAATTGAATACGTCGGAGGAACTCGTGAGATTGAATCGTCGTGGGTTGGGTCGAGGCCTGTTAGCGAGACGAATCGTGCCGGCCGGGTTGCTGCTGGTGACCACCGGAGCGGCATTGTTGTCGCTGAGCGCCCACCCTCGGACTTCCACGAGCGCCGTGGCTTCTGCCCGTCCCGCCGTTTCCTCCCCGCATCCCTGGCCGCCCGGGGGCAAAGAGTTACGGACACCTCCCGCTTGATGTTTGAATCGAACCAGGGGCAGACCGACCCGAGCGTCCGCTTTATCGCCCGGGGCGGAGGATATGGACTTTTCTTACCGAACGCGAAGCCGTGCTGTCGCTGCACGCCCGGTCGCCGCTAAGAATGAGCAGCCCAAGAGTTCCGTAGTCCGGATGACGCTTGCCGGTGCGAACCCGCACCCCGAAGTTTCGGGGACGGCGATGCTTCCCGGGAAGAGCAGTTACTTCATCGGGAACGACCCTGCGAAGTGGCGCCGCAATATTCCGCAGTTTGGCCGAGTCGAGTATGCGCAGGTGTATCCCGGCATCGACCTTGTTTATTACGGGAGTCAGGGACATCTCGAGTACGACTTCCAGGTTTCTCCGGGCACTGATGCGCGCACGATTCAGCTCGGATTTGAGGGAGCACGCTCCGTAAAGCTTGACTCCGGGGATCTGGTTCTGCGACCGATGCCGGGGATGCGTCTGGAAGCGCCGCGGGTCTACCAGATGGACGGAAATGCGCGCAAGCCGGTTGCCGGGCACTTTGCGTTGCTGGCAGCGGATCGCGTTGGCTTCGAGATCAGCGACTATGACCGGACGAAGACGCTGGTCATCGACCCTGTGCTGTCGTACTCCACGTATCTGGGAGGCACCGGGAGTGAATTGCACCCGTCGATCGCGGTCGATTCTGCGCTCGACATGTACGTGACGGGGACGACTAGTTCCACAGACTTTCCTCCTGTCAACCCGGTCCAGGCCACGCTGAAGGGCACTGCCAATGTGTTCGTCGCGAAGTTCGATCCGACCGGCGCAACGCTCCAATTCGCAAGCTACCTCGGCGGAACGGGAGCGGACTCGCCGGTAGGCATCGCGGTGGATGCCGCGACCAACATCTACGTTGCGGGCATCCACGAACTCGACCGACTTCCCAACCTCGACCAGCGCTTTTCAAACTGCGCCCAAGTCGCCCGGGAACCAGCATGCGTTCGTCTCAGTGCTGAACAACCCATCGGGCGATAATGCCTACACTTTGGGTTACTCGACGTATCTGTCGGGCTCGAATACTGACACGGCGTCGGGCATGACGCTCGACAACAAGGGCTTCGTCTACGTGATTGGAATCACGAACTCGACCGACTTCCCGCTCGCTCCGTCGGCCGGAACTTTCCAATCAACCTTGCAGGGCGCGAACGCGTTTTTCATCAGCAAGGTCGCTCCCACTTCGACGGGAAGCAACAGCCTGAATTTCTCGACATACTTCGGGGGCGGATTCCCCACGAATGGAACTGTGACGGGGGGCGCGCTTGCGGTAGATAACAACGCCAACGTCTCGAACATCTACTTCACAGGCGGCACCAACTACATCCACACGGGCCAGAACAGCCAGACCGACTTTCCCATCGTCAACGCCTTCCAGCCTTGCCTGGATACGGCACCGAGCAACCCGCTTCAGACGACCTGCCCGACGGACGTCACGCTGCCAGACGCATTCGTCGCCAAGCTGAATCCGGGCACCACCACCGGTGCGCAGTTGCTGTACTGCACGTATCTTGGGGGTACGGGCACCGATGTCGGTAGCAATACGTAACTGAACGAAGTATTAC
>ERZ1370068.10389-contig-9093_pt1 | contig 38100 bp, 62 predicted proteins | sample MGYA00561227_ERZ1370068 | MGnify/ENA primary metagenome ERZ1370068 (study PRJEB38410, sample SAMEA6850437) | metagenome | study: Metagenomic assessment of the ecological functions of the soil: analysis of the soil microbiota associated with the...
CTTCGGGTTATGCGATTCGGTTGCCGTGACGCTCCCGGACTGGTCATCAGGCGTCGGCGCGCCAGTCGGACCCCAACTCGGTGCACCGCGCGCGGCAATCATCCCGGCGGCGTGTTCACTTAGCCAGTGCTTTACCGTACCCAGATGAAGCGACACACAAATGATGCTGGCGAGCAGCGTGCTGGTGTTGGCATCCGGCGCGTAGACGAACTCGTCGAGCACGACGCTCGACGCCGAGCCCAGCCGCAGCATGCTGTTGTCCAGAAGCACGGACGTGGAGCGCGCCGTCGCCAGTACCGTCTCCAGCAGCTCGCGCGCGTATGGACGTCGTCCTTCAGAATAGAGGAACGCGCCGCGCGGTATCCGGCGGCGTGCCATAGGCCCAGACGCGGAGCCGACTGACATCTCCGGCCACCTCGGCCTGCGCCGGCTGCCACGCAGCCGCCAACGCGGAGCATCCCCGCCAGAGCGATCGCCTCGATCGTGCGGACATTCGTCCGCTCTGCCTTAGGATGGAGCGACTCAGCGTCGGCTTAGTCTCTGTTGCCGCGCGATCGGTCGACGGCCTGTGGTCGCCATTGCGGCCGCGCACCCAGTCGGGCGGCAGCGCGTACGGCTCTCGGTGTCGCCGCCGGCGGCCGTCTCGATACCTACCTCACGGCCGCGAACTCGCGTGGCATCTGCGGGATCGGGTAGCCGATGGGCCGCGCGCTCGCGGAGCGGACCGCGCGGCGCCTTCGCAGCTCGATGACACCGTAAAGGCCTGGCCGGCATCGACGGGAATCCACGTCGGGCTTATCGCAGACGCGCAGGTCGACGCACGCGCTCGACATCGACCTCCGGTCGTGCCGTCAGCCAGCGACGAACAGCACCAGCTGGGTTCCGCGAATCACCATCGAGGCGGTCGGCGGCGCAGCGCGTCACGTTCTGCTTGTTCTTGATCTCGCCGGTGACGAACCGGAACGCGCCCTGGCGAAGGAGATCGCGACATCGCCCTGGTGACTATCGGGTCGTAGACGAAGCGGTCGAGCACGACCGACGACTTCGCGCCGACATAGAGAGTTGGTCCGATCGAGGAATACCAGATTGGTGGCGCCGGCGGGGTTGGTATCCGACTCGCTCGTTCGCGTAGACGGTCTCGTTCTAGACGATCGCTGGCTTCACCGCCCGCACGCGCAGTGCCGGTGGCGCCCTGATATTCGCGCTGTCCGACGCGCGCCGACCTGCGGCTCAGCCGCGGCCGGCTGCGCCGACAAACGCCCGCCGCCAGCGCAATCGCCGACGTCACTCGCAATGCCCACCCGCGCATGGCCGCTTCCTCCAACCCTGTCACCCGCTCTCGCTTCCACCCCAGCAAAATTGTAGCCGACTCACGCCATCATACTGATAGGGCACCATCAGTCATGTAATGGCCGCTTACCATGACTGCCGCGGTCGCGCGCGGCGCGAGGCAGAAAACCCCGCCCGAAGGCGGGCTGAAAGTTTGCGTGTGAGGTGGAAAAGTCCTCGTCGCGTCAGGGACGTGTCCCCTAGCTCGGAGGACAGACAGGACAGCAGCCATCCGCCGGAAGGGCGGATATCGACCGTGTCACCACAAGGTTTATAGCGGATAAGCACCGGTCGCCGGGTGTGTCTTTTCTGTGGTCTGTTGGCCGTCATTGACTGATGTCGGGACCCACTGATTTCGGCGGAGGGCAATGAGTCCGGCAGGACGAAAAAAGGCGCGACAAGCGCGGCCTTCAAGTCGATGATTGAGGAAGTCAGTGGTGGGAGTATGGCGGACAGGTCTTAACAGCCGGTTAATCCGGTCCGTCGTTTCGAGCAGCCCCGACAATCCTTAACTTGGGATTAACTCCTGCCCCTATGATGGCGCGTGTCCATCCGCGAAGGAGGCGGCCATCAATGAATCTGTCGTCGGCGTCAGAACCATCGCCGCCATTGGCCTCACTGTTCTCTTCGGCTGGATCCTCGGATCATCCGAGCAGCCAGGCATCGACGCCGCCGTCGCCGTCGAGACGAGCGGCCCGCAAGACGTTGACCTTGAAGACCGACCGCGCCGGTCGGCATCACATCATTCGTGCGGCCGTGATCGGTCCCAACGGACACACGCAGCTGGTGCATCGTTCATCGTCCGATACCGGGGCCACCGACATGGTGCTGCCGGCATCGATGATCGCGAAGCTGGGGTTCCGCGAGAGCTACGAATCGTCGAGTCGGTCGGCGTCCAGACCGCCAACGGCGTCGCCGAGGGCCTGCGTGGTTTCCTGCAGCTCGCTCGAGCTCGGCGGCCCCGATCACAACGACGTGCTCCAGCGCGTGCCCGTGATGTTCATGAGCGACGACGACACGGCGGCTACGCGCTCATGGGCATGAGCGTCCTCGGCCGCTACAACATGACCATCGAGGACGCCGAGGACCAGCATCATCCTGGTGAAGCGGCGCTGGCACAGCGCGCAGCCCGGCGCGCAGCGGACGCGCTGATTCGCCGCGGGAACGCTTTTGAAGAACAAGACGGCGCGTGCCGGCGCGCGCGCGCGAGCGGATGTCGCGCTTGGGCGGCGCTCGCAGGCTCGTGACGTTGCTCGGCTCGGCCCGTCGGCCCAGCCGCCCGCAGCATGGTCCGCTCTGGTCGGAAGCACGACGGTGGCGGTGGTGCCGGAACCGACCTGCAAGCTCTTGAGGTCGAACTTAGCGCCATGAGGCTCCACGAACGAGGCGGCACCAGCGGCAGGCCCAGTCCGGTGCCTTCGTCAGCGCCGGCGTGCGGCGAGCCGTCGGCCTGGCCGAACGGCTCCATCACGCGGGCCAGATCGCTGTCGGCGATACCGATGCCGGTATCGGCGACCGACAGGCCAAAGCCGCCCGTCCGGGATCCTTGAAGGCGCGCACCGCCACGCTGCCGCCGCGCGGCGTGAACTCGACGGCGGTTGGCCAGCAGGTTGATGAGGATCTGCTTCACCAGGCGCTCGTCGCCCCACAGCGTCGGCAGCTCCTTCTCGACCTCGGTGGTGACGCGAACGCCGGGATCGGCGGCCCGTTCCGGTGACCAGCCGCGCGGTCGCCTGCGCCGCGCCGCCGAGCTCGACCGCCGTTTCGAACAGCTTCAGCTTGCCGGCTTCGATCCGGCTGAGGTCGAGGATGTCGTTGATGATGTTGAGCAGGTGATTGGCGCTGTCGTGGATGTCGCGGACATAGCCGGCATAGGCGGGAATGCGCGATCGTGCCGAGCACCTCGTTCTTCATCAGCTCGGAGAAGCCGATGATGGCGTTGAGCGGCGTTCGCAGCTCATGGCTCATGTTGGCGAGGAACTCGCTCTTTGCTGCGGTTGGCGAGTTCGGCCCCGTCGCGCGGCCCGCCGCAGCTCGCGCTCGCGGCGCTTCTCTTCGGTGATCTCGGTCATGGTGCCGACGATGCCGCCGTCGCGCGTCCGCCGCTCGGCGATCCGCAGCCAGCGGCCCGTCGCGCCAGCTCCATATCGAACGAGGCCGATGGGATTGGCGTGCTGCAGCGCGCTCGCGCACCCATTCCTGGATGCGGCCGGCGGCCTCGGGGATGAGGCCCTGGGCGGCGACGGCGCGCGCCACGTCGTCGAAGCGGGCGCCGACGACGATCAGATTGGCGCACGCGCCCGTGCAGCTCGCGGAACTTCTGGTTGAACGGGAGGATGCGGTCCTGGGCGTCGTAAGAGGACGAAGCGCCTCGGAGATGCTCTCGAAGCGCGTCCAACCAGCTGCTGCTGGGCCTGAGGCGGCCATCGGCTCGCGCGGCGCGCGGGCGCTGATGCTCGCGCACGAGGGCGATGTAGACGGCGGCCACCGCCCTCCTGCATCTCCGTGACCGCCAGGTCCATCGGGAAGGCCGTGCCGTCGCGCCGCCGGCCCATGATGCCGCGCGTAGGAGCCGCTGCGCCCGACCGCGGACAGCAGCGACGCCGTGGCCGCGCCGGCGCCGTCGCCGAATCCGGCGGTGCCCGTCAGCAGGGCCGAGAAGTTCTGCCCGATGATCTCCTCGGGCGAGTGATCGAAGATGCGCTGGGCGGCCGGGTTGAACGAGCGGATCGTCGCCCATCCCGTCGATGGTCAGCAGGCCGTCGAAAGGTATTGTTGACGACGCGCCGCATGAACGCGTCCTGGTGGCGCAAGGCCAGGCCCTGCGCCAGCAGCCCGACGCTCTGGTCCTCGATGCGGCCGGTCAGGCCGACGCAATAGGTGAGCAGCGTGGCGATGATCCAGGGCGCCGTATCCACGATTACCGGAAACTGCATCTGCGCGACGATTGCCGCCGCTTCGAGGCCGAGGATGATGCGCCGCCGTGCAGGCCAGCCCGACGCCCCATGACCAGACGCGGAAGCGCGATCCCGCGACGAAGACGATCAGCCAGCGTAATCAACGCCGCCAGCAGCTTGGGAGCGCGCTGCAGATCGCGCCCCTGCAGCAGCGAGATCGGTCGCCAGGGCCTCGGCGAAGAACGCCCGGCAGCGCGCGCAGGATCGGCACCGACTTGCTGTCGCCCAGTTCCGTCGCGCTGGCGCCGACGAGGATATGATTGCCGCGCACGACGGCGGGATCGAAGTTGCCATGCAGGACGTTGGTGAACGAGGCTGCGGGATCAGGTCCTTGCCGGATTGCCATAGTCGATGTGGAAGGGATCGAGGGCGCTCGCGCTCCGCGCCGGCCAGCATGACCGGCAACCGGACGGATATAGCCGACGTTCTCCTGCCACTGATCGACGATGCGGCATCTGCCGCACGACGCCGTCCGGCGTCGACGGTGATGTTCAGCGACGCCAGGCGCGCGCCGTGCGCGGAAGCTGCGGCAGCGGCTGCGTATAGATGAAGTTCACGTCGCCCGCCTGGTGCACCAGGTTCACGTCGGTGGTCTGGCGACGCTGCTTGAACACCGGCAGGATCACGCGCGGGCCGTAGCGGCTCAGAGCCTCGGCCAGGCGCGCATCCTCTGCCGGCACGCGATCCGGAGCTGAAGTCGATATCGAGGCGCGACGTCCTCGGCGCCGGCGGCGAACAGCCGGTCGAGGCAGGTCCGCATAGAGGGAGCGCGGCCAGGGCCACACGCCGACCTGGTCCCGAGGCTGGCGGCGTCGATCTTGACCAGGACCAGACGGTCCGGATCGCCTCGCTCGCGCAACGCAGAACCGCATGTCCGAGAGCTTGTTGTATCGATGAAATCGAGCGCGCCGACGACGTGCAGCGATCGTGACCAGCCGCGAAGACCAGCGACGCTCTTGATGATGAATGCGACGTACGGCTTCATGCGCGCCATCGGACCATCGGCCGCGAGCCAGTGCGGGCATGGCTTGCCCGCGGCCCGCCGCGCGCCGCCTTACATTCCGCAGGTATTTGCCAACAGTTGCGTCATCGTTGATGTCAAAATCGTGCTGTGTTGGTCGCACGGGCCGGCACCCATGGCGCCGGCCGAGGCAACGAATATAGACCCGCTTCGCTAATCTCCGCTTTCTCCGCCGTGGCCATGTGGGCAGCCGTGACCGCCGTGACCATCGCCGTCGACCGGAACCGCCGTCATCGCCTTCGCCGGGACCGTCGCCGTCGCCGGGGTCGCCGCCGGCTCGCCGGGATCACCGGGGTCGCCAGCCGCGCCGCACGCTGCCCGGGATCCAGCATTGCCGCCACCGCCACTGCGCCGTCGCCGCACCATCACTGCCGCCGCCCTCCCGTCACCGCTGCCCTTCGCCACCACCGCCGCCGCCAGGTGGCTTGGCTGTTCGTATCTGCGGCGGGTTCGACTGAGTTCGCCCCGCCCGTGCCCTGGCCCGAGCCGTCGCCGCTCCGCAGGTTCGTCGGACGTCGACCGCCGATCGAACTGCCGCCGGCGCCAACGCTGGCGGTCTGCCCGGCGCCGATCAGCGTTCCCGTGCCATTGCCACCCGCGGCGGCGCGCACTTCGACCGTGCCCTCGGTCACCGCGACGCTGTCGCGCCGAGGTAGTTCGCGCTCACCGTGAACTGCGTGCCCTTGACCAACACGACCAGATAGGGCGCGTCGACCTCGAAGCTGCGGTCCGGCCGCGGTCCGATGTCGAAGAAGATCTTGCCGAGGCTCTGCCGGACGACGGTCATCAGGCCCTCGCCCTGTCCGCCGGCAGGACGAGGACGCGAATTCGGCGTCAGTCTGATGTGATCCACGCCGTTGTCCAGGACGGCGACCCCATCGGAACCGGTCGCGATCTCGCTCTGCCCGGCGATCGGGGTCGCGGCAACTGGCAGCCGCCAGCACGGCGGCACTTCCCCGGCCGCACGGACGCAGTACCGTTCCGCGGACCTCCTCGGCCAGCCAGGCGCCAGCGCCGCCGGATCGGCCGCCGCAGCCAGGCCGGACGGCGGATTCGGCCGCCGCCCGTCGACAGCATCGCCAATCCCAGAATGAATGCCGCCGCAATCAGATTGCATGCGGCGCGGCGTGAAGCCGCTGAGCCTGAAGGCTTGGGCCGGCCTCGCTGACATACCCTGCCTCGCGGATCCGAGATGATGCCACGCTCAGGTTTCCGACGAAGCGGGAATGGCAGCGTCCGCTCGGCACGCGCGGGAACCCAGGCAGATCCAGCCTGAGGCCGCAATGGTAAATCATTCGTTAACCAATTCCGTTCACCGCCTCGCCAGCCGCGCGCGCGGTGCGCGATCTGCGTCGGCCTCGGGCTGTTGCTCGATGGAGGTTCTGCGTCATCTGTTCTTTGTCACGCCTGCGGACTGCGGCGATCGATCGATCAACGACGCTCAATGCCGGTGACCGCCATGGCCGTGATCGTCGTCGCCGTGATCATAGCTGATGCCCGCGTCGATGGTGGCCTCGCGATGACCGATGACAGCCCCGCCGTTGTCGCCATCGTCGCGCCACCACTATCAACGCCGCCTTGGCCGCCGCCATTCCCGATCACGAGCGTCGTTGCCGTTCGCTTTCCGATCGTCGCGGCCCGCTGCCCGTTGCCCTCACCGCGCCCGCCCCTGCCGGTTCGGCACTGCTGCCGACGGCATCGTCAGCGCTGGCGCTGAGCGCGCCTGGACGCCGCCTCGACAGCCCGCCGCCGATGATCCGTCGCTCGAGCGCGCGAGCGTGGACGCCCTTGCCACGGCGCCGGCGGGCGGCATCGCCAGACGGGCCGCCAGGCGTGACGGTGTCGCTGTGGCGCAGCCGAGACGCTGGCGCTGCCGCCCGCGGTCACGTCGATCGAGGATCCGCCCGCGGTGGCGGAGACGCCGACGACGCCCTCGCTCACCTTGATGGCGGCGCCGGCATCGGACACGGTCGTCGTGAATTTCGTTCCCTTTACGATCGCCGACGATATAGCGGCGTATCCACCTCGAACTGCGGGCCCGGCCGCTTGCCGACGTGGAAGAACGCCGTTCCGATCCAGTGGATGACGCGGGTGACGGGATCGCCGCTCGCCTGCCGGCAGCTCGATCTCGCTGCTCGGCGACGAGCGAGATCGGATCGATGCCGTTGGTCAGTTCGATCCTGCCGGAGTCGTCGGTGCGCACGACGCTGCAGGTTCGATCCGCGCACCAGCCTACAGCGACTCGCCATTGACCTGTCATCGCCGGCACGCGGACGGCTGAAGGCGGCGCCCTTCAGTTCCTGCGCGATCCAGCGGCGCGTTGCTGCGGCGTGGACATCGGCGGCCGAGGGCTTGCTGTCGCCCAGCGACGAGCGAGGCGACGCCATCAGCGGGACCGCTGCCGCGATCGCCAATGAAGCCGACGGCAACGCTCGGCGCATTGCGACCGCGAGCGCGACCATGATCGACTGCGGAGTTAGGCGATCGTCGCCGCCATGGCACCCATCACCTGGGCCGTGTCACTGCTCAGGGCGTTACAATCGAGCCTAGGTCCCGGTCGGTAAACGCGCCGTAAAGGAAGATCGTTAACGCGCCGGTAATTCGTTTCGGCGAGGCGGCTGAGCAGCGCGGGCGGACCTAAGAGTGTAGAGACCGCGTACGGCATGTGCCCAGGCAGACCGAGGAGCGGGCGTTGACGGACGTTCGTTGCGTGCTGGATGCCGAGGCCATGCTGCGGCGAAAGCCCGGTCTGGTCGGCCGAGGAGCAGGCCCTCTACTGGGCAGATATAATAGGTGCGACCCTGCACCGCCTCGACCCGGCGACCGGGCAGACGCGGACCTGGAGGATGCCGGAGTCGATCGGCTCGTTCAGGCCTGCGCGCCGGCGCCGGCGCGGTGGTCGCCCTGCGCAACGGGTTCCACCCTGTACGATTTCACGGACGGAGCGGCTGACCTTTCTATCCGATCCCGAGGCGGAGGAGCCGCGCACCCGCTTCAATGACGGCAAGGTTGGCCCCCGATGGCCGCTTCTGGGCGGGGACCATGGACGACAATCCACGAGCGGCGGCCGATCGGAGGGGCTCTACCGGCTCGATCCCGACCACTCCTGGCATCAAGATGGTCGACGGTCTCATCAGTACTCCAACGGCCTGGCCTGGAGCGCCGACGGCAAGACCATGTTCCACTCGGACTCGCGAGGCGCAGGTCATTAATGCCTATGACTGACGACCTCGGCGCCGGCGCCATCGCCAACAAGCGCGGCCGGATCGCACGGCCGAGCGAAGCAGATCAGCCGGCCGGACGGCGGCGCCACCGACATGGCCGGCTTCTGCTGGGCGCCGGGCATCTCCGCCGGCATGTGCTCAATCGCTGGTGCGCCTGACGGCAGGCTCGACCGCCAGATCCCCTGCCCGCGCGCGGCGCCGACCACGCCCTAGCTTCGGCGGGCCTGACAGCGAAGACGATCTTACATCACGTCGCTGCGGCAGAACGTGAGCGCCGAGAAGCTGGCGGCCAAGCCGCTCACCGGCGGCATCTTCGCGCTCGAGGTCGCGATGCTGCCGGCGTGCCTGTCGCGAAGTACAAGGGTTAATCGTTCGATGAACGTCTGCATGGTCGGCTACGGGATGATGGGGCAGTGGCATTCGGAGGCGCTGAAGCGGACGGATGCGGTGCTGCACACCGTGGTCGGCCGGCGCGAAGAGGCGGCCAGGAGTTCGCCGCGCGCGCTACGGCTACAGCAAGTGGACGGTCTCGCTCGAGGAGGCGCTGGCCGATCCGGCGATCGACATCGTGATCATCGGCAGCCCGAGCGAGCAGCACGAGGCGCAGGCGATCCAGTGCCTCGAGGCCGGCAAGCACACGCTGATCGAGATTCCCGATCGCGATGAGCCTGGCCGGCGCCGAGCGCGTGGTCGCCGCCGGCGAGCGCGAGCGGGCAAGGTCTACGGCCTCTGCCATCCGATGCGCTTCCGCCGCGAGCGCGAGGCGCTGCGCGCGCGCGTGCGCGGCGGGCGAGGAGAAGATCCGCGCACATCGCCGGGCGGTTCTTCATCAAGCGGCTGGTGAACATCGGCGCCACCGGCTACCGGCGCAGCTGGATCGACAACATCCTCTGGCACCACTTCTGCCACTTCGTCGATCTCGCCATGTATCTGTTCGACGGCGCGCCCGTGCGCAGCGTGCAGAGCTATCATCGGCCCGTGCCACGAGACCACCGGCATCCCGCATGGAGTGCGTGGTGCTGGTGGAGACCGAGGCCGACCAGTCGCTTCATGGTGCACGGCTCCTACCGCGCACCTACCGCTTCTACTGACAAGCTGATCGTCACCGACCGCGAGACCTACTTTACTACGACATCCTCGCGGGCACGCTGCGCACCGAGGCCGGCGCTACGCCGACATCGAGGGCGAGCAGGAACTGCGCGCGCGTGATCTTCGACTTCATCGACGCGCGTGCGGAACCGGCCGGCCGCCGCTGGCCTCCGGGCCCGTCGGTGCTGCCGGCGATGCGGGTGCTGCAGGCGGTGCAGGACGACTGGGATGCGCGCTACGGTGCGCGCTCCATACCCGGCCGACCGATGACCTGAACGCATGACCGCTCCGCCAGGGCGGCATCAATTGGCATGGGGCGGCGGGTCCACTACTAACTCGCAGAAGAGACAGGGCGGCGCGCCCCAGGGAGAATAATCCGATGGAAGCCGCACGAGCGATAATCGAGACCGATCAGCGTCACCCTGATCCATCCGCTGCCACCACCCGAAGGACCACGAGCAGCCGATCCTGTCTCGTCGAGGGCCGCAACGAGATGCTGATCGATGCCGGACGGCAAGCAGAGTATATCGACGGCCTGTCGGGCCTGTGGAACGTGAACGCCGGCCACGGCCGCAAGGAGCTGGCGGACGCCGCGGCCGCAGCAGATGGCGAAGCTGGCCTTCACCTCGGCCTACGCGCGGCGCCTCAAACATCCCGCGTCGACGACGGCTGGCCGAGAAGATCGCCGAAGCGTCGCCTATTCCAGCAGCCCGCGATCTGTTTCACCACCGCCGGCGCTGAATCGAACGAGTCGGCGTTCAAGATCGTCGCCGCCTATGCCTGGAAGCTGAAGAGGCCAAGCCGGGCAAGGTGAAGGTGATCCTCGCGCATCCACGGCTATCACGGCGTCACCATGGCGGCCATGAGCGCGCACGGGAATGGCCGTCCTATCACAAGATGTTCGAGCCCGCTGTGCCCAACTTCCTGCAGGTGCCGGCACCTACTATGCCTATCGCTGGCCGGGCAACGAGAGACCCGGGCGTCGGCGCGGCCGATGCGGTCGAAGCAGGCCATCCTGAAGGAGGGCCCCGATACCGTTGCTGCGCCGTCATCGCCGAGCCGGTCATGGGCGCCGGCGGCGTGATCGTGCCGCCGCACCACCTACTTCCCGCGCCTGCGCGAGATCTGCGACTCGCCATGATGCGCTGCTGATCGCCGACGAGGTGATCACCGGCTTCGGCCGCACCGGCCGTTGGTTCGGCCCTCGGCCACTGGGGCGTCGAGCCCGACATCGTGTCCGCTTCGCGAAGGGAGTCACCAGCGCCTATCTGCCGCTCGGCGGCGTCATCATCTCGCGCAAGGTGCACGTGACACCATGCGAGCGCACCGGCGGACCAGGAAGTTCATGCATGCGGCGACCTAGGCTCGGGCCATCCCGCCTGCTGCGCCGTCGGCCTGCGCAACGTCGAGCTGATCGGAGAGCGAGAAGCTGGTCGAGCGCTCGGCCCTCGCGGGGCGGCGGCTGCCGCTCACCGGCCTGGAGGGCTTGCGCGATCTGCCCAACGTCGGCGACGTCGCGCGGGCTCGGGCATGATGTGCGGCATCGAGCTGGTGGAGAAGAAGGAGACGCGCGCGCCCGCGATCAGCCTCCGGCCCGCCGCGTCGCAGGGGCGAGGCGCTGTCGCGCGGCCTGATCTTCCGCCTGCGCGGCGGCGCGGCCGACCCGGCGATCAGCGACACCATCTCGCATCGCGCCGCCGCTGTCGGCACCGGACCGGGACGCTCGACCGCATTCCCGACATCATCCGGGCGTCGATCGTCGCGGCGACGAGTGAGTACCGGCCGCCGTGTCCAGGACCGGCGGCCTCTTCACTCTCAATGCTGCAAGTCCATCGGCCCATGCGCGGGCGCGCAACTGGTACCGGCTGTCGGGACTGTCGGTTGATTTTCCTGCGGCGCAGCGGGATTAGAACGGTATGGCCGCCGGCCGAGAAAATCCGATATCGCTTACGCCGTCCGAAATCCGGGTCATCGTCATCGGCGCCATGCTGGCGTTGTTTCTGGCCGCGCTGGACCAGACCATCGTCTCCACTGGCGCTGCCGCCGATCGCCAACGATCTCGGCGATTTCGCGCTGATCTCCTGGGTCGTGACCGCCCATCTGCTGACCTCGACCTGCGCCACGCCGATCGTCGGCAAGCTCAGCGACCTCTATGGCCGGCGCAAGGTGCTGAGCGTCTGTCTGGGACTCTTCATGGCGGCGTTCGGCCCTCTGCGCGCTGGCGCCCGCCATGGTTCCGCTCATCCTGGCGCGGGCACTGCAGGGGCTGGGCGGCGGCGGCCTGATGACGCTGGCGCAGGCGACCATCGCCGACGTCGTGTCGCCGCGCGAGCGCGGCCGCTATGCCGGCTATTTCTCGATCGTGTGGGGCGGGTCATCGGTGCTCGGGCCGATGCTCGGCGGCATCGTCACGCAACGCTATGGCTGGCCCGTGGATCTTCTGGATCAATCTGCCGCTCGGCATCATGGCGCTGCTCGTCGCCGATCGCGCCTTGCGCAAGCTGCCGGTGGCTCATCGCCGCTCGCCGATCGACTATGCCGGTATCCTGCTGCTGTCGGGCGCCACCGTTGCGCTGCTTCTGATCCTGTCGCTCGGCGGCAAGCGGCTGCCTTGGACGGGGGCTGCAATCACTGGCGCTTCTTTGCCGCCGCCGTCATTCTCGGCGGCCTGTTCCTCCGCAACCAGAAGCGCTCGCCCGAACCGATCGTCTCCGCCCCGCAGCTTTCTCCAGGGCAGCGGCGTGATAGCGACCTGTATTGGTCACGATCTTCCTCATCTTCGGGAGCTATCTCGCGCTGGCCGGTCCTGCGCACCGATCTACTTTGCAGGTGGCGCTGGGAATGTCGGTGAGCGACGCCGGGCTCCTGATGATCCCACTCGGGCTGGCCAGCGTCTTGACGGCGCAACCTCGCCGGCCAGAACCACGCGCAAGACCGGCCGCTACAAGCGCCCGCCGCTCATCGGCATGCCCATCGCCATCGTCTGTCGCTTGCGATGGTGGCTTCTACGCCGATCGCCTCTCGGCGCCTGGTGGCCGCCGTCGCTCTCATGGTGGTTGGCCTCGGCGTCGGTCCGATCTTCCCTGTGCCACGGTGGCCGCTCAGAATGCCGCGCGCGCGCGGCCAGCTCGGCGCCGTCAGCGGCGGCGTCGCGTTTTCACGGGCGCTGGGCGGCGCCATCGGCGTTGCCGCAGCCTCTGGCCCTGGTACTCGGTCTCGCCGCCGGCGCGCTCACTTCGGCCGGACAGATCACGAGCCTCGAAGACCTGGCGCGCGAACAGACCTCTCGCCGGAAGCACGGCTTCGGAGTCGCCCGTGCGTTCGGCGTCATGTTCGGCGCGGTCGCGGCGGCGCTGGCGATCAGGCTTGCGGTCTTCGCGCGCGTCGAGGATCGGCCGCTCGGCGAGCGCTCGCCCTGGCCGCTCCCGCGCGGGTGAACGGAGGCACTGGTCGAGCGCGTGAGCTCTCTACGCTGCGCGACGCATATTTCGCCTCGTGAGAATAGCAAGATGCCGGCATGCCGCTGCAAAACCGGGTGACGCCCTTCGGCGAGATCGTTGCGATCGCCCAGCGCGGCATGTTCATGGGCAACCGCGGCATCATCCACGACCCGCGGACGCCGGACATTGCTGCGACGACGATGGACGACAAAGGCGTGGATCACGTGCGTGCGCGCTACAGTGGGCGTTCGACGCGACGTGATGAGCGCGCGCAGCTGGACCGGAACTCTTCTTCCTCGATGAATCGACGGCGCTCGCCGCCGGACACCGGCCGCCCTGCTTTTTTGCCGTCGCGAAGCGGCGGGGAGGTTCCAGCAGCGCGCATGGACGGCCGGCAATGGCGGCGATCGTCCGTCCGCGCCCGGGATTGACGAGGTGCTCGCATCGCGAGCAGCTGGCGAACAGAGCGCAAAGCGGCTGCATCTCCTGCCGCATGCCGATCGACGCGCCTGCCGGACGGCGCCATGGTGGCGATCGACGACGCCAGCTACCTGATTGCGGAGTGGACGTGCGCTGGAATGGACGGAAGAGGCGGATACCGGAACTCCGCGCGTACCCTATCCGATGAAGCTGCTCACGCCGCCATCGACGCTCCGCGCCCTCTGCGCCGGCTATCGGCCGATCCTCCACCCGACGGCGGCCTCAGCTGCCGACTGGCGACTTCCCGAACGCGGTCAGCGTCCAGCCGGCCGAGTTCCTGCCAGTAGCGGGCCCAGGCGCGGGTGCCGTCCTTCAGGCGCTGAAGGCGGAAGAACTCGTTGGGGGCGTGGTAGTCCTCGTCCGCCGTCGAGAAGGAGAAGAAGACCGGTCTCGGCGCCCGATCTGGCGGAAGATGAGGCCGATGGGGATGGTGGCGCCCATGCGCACGCGCAGGGCCTCTGCTCATAGACCTCCTCGAGAATCTGCTCGGCGAGCGCGAGGCCTGGATGCTGGCCGGGAATCTCGTAGGCCTCCGAGCCGTGATCGCCGGGACGGACGTCCACCGTCACGCCGCGGCGGGCAGTGGGCCTGGAGATGGCGCGGCGATGCCGGCGACGATGTCGTCCGGGCGCTGACCGGGGCACGAGCCGGCAGGTGATCTTGGCGTGCGGCCTCGCAGGGGATCACCGTCTTCGTACCCGGCCCCTGATAGCCGCCCCACAGGCCGTTGATCTCGAGCGTGGGGCGCAGCCACTGCGCTCGAGCAGGGTCCAGCCGGCCTCGCCGGCCTCGCCGGCGCGCCGATGCTCTGCGAGGTAGCGCGCGCTCGTCGAACGGCAGGCGCGGCGATGGTCTCGCGGTCGATCGGCGGCGTCGCCGGACGCCGATCGTAGAAGCCGGCGACGGCGACGCGCCCGTTCGCGTCGTGCAGCGAGGCGACGAGCGCGCGCCAGCGCCTGCGCGGGATTGGCGACGCGCGCCGCCGTGGCGGCCCGGAGTGCAGATCCTTGCCGGCGCCGCGTGACCGTGAACTCGAGCGCGGCGATGCCGCGGCTGGCGACGGTGATCGAGGGCTCGTCGGTGCCGCCACATCGCGCCGTCGGCCGAGAGCACGAAGTCGGCCGCCAGCTCGGTCGGCATGGGCCTGCACGAACGGCTCGAGATTGACGCTGCCGCGTCTCCTCCTCGCCCTCGATCATGAAGCTTGATATTGACCGGCAGCCTGCCCTCGGTGCGCAAGAAGGCCTCCGCGCGACGACGATCGGGATCAGCATCGGCCCCTTGTCGTCGGAGACGCCGCGGGCGTAGAGGCGGTTGTCGCGCACCGTCGGCGTCGAACGGCGGGCTCTTCCATTTCTCCAGCGGATCGGGCGGCTGCACGTCGTAGTGGCCATAGACCAGGATCGTCGGCTTGCCCGGCGCGCCCAGCCAATCGCGCGGTCACGATGGGATGGCCGGCGTGTGGATTGATGCGGACGTTCTGCGATGCCCGCCGCCGACAGCTGGTCGGCGACCCACCGCGACGCCTGCGTCACGCTCTGCCTTGTAGGCGGGATCGGTGCTGACGACTGGGATGCTGGCGAAGGCGACCGAGCCGCTGCAGGATCTCCTCGTGATGTGATCTCGAGATACGCCAGAGGCGCATCCATGGCGATCTACTTGCCTCCGTCCACGCTCAGGACCTGGCCGGTAATCCAGCCGGCGTAGTCCGAGGCGAAGAACAGCACGGCGTGGGCGATGTCCTCCGGCGTGCCCAGGCGCTTGAGCGCGATCGACTCGACGAGACGCTCGCTGCCCTCCTCGCCATAGGACTCCCATTGCCGCTCGGTGGTCGGATTGGAGCGCACGAAGCCCGGCGCGACGTTGTTGACCGTGATGCCCCAGGGCCCGAGCTCGTGGGCGAGCTGGCGCGTCAGGCCGATCTGCGCCGCCTTGGCCGAGGCGTAGGCCTGGATGCCGGTGAGGCTGATCGCCGAGCCCGGCGCCGCTACGAGATGTTGATGATCCGCCCGCTGCGCGCGCGCCTTCATGCCGGGCGCCACGGCCTGCGAGCAGTAGAACGCGCCGGTCACGTTGACGTCGAAGATGGCCTGCCAGTCCGGCGGCGTGATCGTCTCGAGCGGCCGGCCGACCTGGCCGCAGCACGCCGCCGGCATTGTTGACCAGGATGTCGCACCTGGCCCGGCCGCGCGCCCGGCCTCGGCGACGAAGCGCGTTCACCTGCTGCGGGTCGCTGACATCGACGCGCGCGCAGTCGCGCAGGTCGTCGCCGCACAGCCGCCGCGTCTCCGTCGAGCTCGTCGGCGAGCACGTCGCAGGCCCAGACCCGGGCGCCGCGCGCCGCGAAGGCCATGCGCGATGGCGCGGCCGAAGCCGTGGGCGGCGCCGGTGACGATCACCGTGCGCCCGTCGAAGCGCGAGGTTCATGAGCGGCGGCGGATCGGCGCGCATATCGGCGAGCGCGTCCAGCATGTGCCGTGCCCATGGCGGCCGCCTGGCCGTCCTCGATCGTCTTGGATCGAGCGCGATGCAGCCGCGTCGTGATCGGCGCGCCGACGCCGCGTCTCGGCGGCCGACGCGCGACGATCGGGCCGAGCTGGGCGTCGCTCTCGGTCGCGCCGCTTGCGCACGGCGAGGTCGCGCCAGATGCCGCTATGGGTCTTGGCCGAGCGGCGGTTGAAGGCGACCAGCGTCGTCGATCGATGGCGCATCGCCGCGCCAGCGTCGCGCCCGGCCATGAAGGCGCGCGGATCGAAGCCGTCGAACGGCTCCAGCTTCGACGCCGCTCGGCGTCAGCGCACGGCGAGCGACCTCGCGCGCCAGCGCGATGAAGATCGGCGGTAGCGCGGCATCGGCGAAGCAAGTCGGCGATCGACTCGTTGGTGAGCGCGGTCGGCGAACAGCAGCGCGCCGTAGGCGAGCTTGCTCCAGAGATAGCCCCAGATATTGGGTCGTCAGCTGGCGCGGTCGTCGAAGTCGCAGCAGCAGGCGTGCAGCTCCTCGGCGCGCGGCGTGATCGTGCCGTCGATCTCGCCGACCACGACGGCGCCGCGGCCGCCGTAATGGACGACGCCCGGCTCCATGATAGTCGGCGCCGAAATTGACGAAGGCGCCGATCGTCCGCGCGCGCGCCGACGATCGCGCGGCGATCGCCAGCTCGTTGAGCCCGTTCTGCAGCGAGACGACATAGCCGTCGGCGGCCAGGATGGGCGCCAGACGCTGCCGGCCGCCGCCCGCCGTGTCCTGCGCCTTGACGCAGAGCAGCACGTGCTCGAGCGGACGCCTGCAGCTCGGCCGGGCGTCACGGCGTTGGCTCTGACGCGGAACTCCGGCGATCGGCCCGGTGATGGCGAGGCCCTCGCGCGCTGATCGCCGCCACGTGATCGGCCGCGCGGTCGATGAAGAGCGACCGTCGTGGCCGGCGCGCGCACGAGGTGGGCGCCGACCGTGCCGCCGATGCGCGCCGGCGCCCCAGATCAGCGATCGGTCGTCGCTGCCATCACCAGCCGCCGTCGATCAGCGCGCGCGTCTCCTCGACGGCGACGTTCCAGAGCGCAGCATCTCGTCGTCGGAGCGCTCGTAGTAGCCGCCGAAATTGCCGTCGCCGAGATGGGCGCGGACTTCCTTCGGGTTCATCAGGCGCATGCGCGTCGAAGTCGATCATCGGCTTCTGCTGGCTCGGCTGCGCGACAGCCCGGCAACGCGCGTCCACGGGAAGTTCTCCATCCAGGAGGCGTGGCGAGGCGACGGGATCGATCTCCTTCACCTTGGCCCAGGTCTTCGGCGCGTTCCACCAGTTGTGGAACTTGCACCTGCGCTGTCCGGATGCGTCGGCCATCCATTCCTGACGGCGAGGACTGCAGCCGGCGCGTTGCCGCCATGGCCGTTGACGAGCAGCGATGCGGCGGAAGCCGCTGGTCGCTAGAGGCTGTCGAGGACGTCGCGGACGACCGCGGATGCAGCGTCTCGACGCGCAGCGCTGACCGTGCCGGGAAAGGCCATGAAATAGGGCGTGATGCCGTAGCTGAGCGGCGGGAACACCGGCACGCCCAGCGGCTCGGCGGCCTCGGCGCGAGACGCGCTCGGCCAGGATGCAGTCGACCATCAGGCTGAAGCCGGCATGCTGCTCCGTGCTGCCGATCGGCAGCACCGCGCGGTCGTCGCGCTTCAGGTAGTCCTCGACCTGCATCCAGTTGGCGTCATGGATCTTCATTCTATGACCTCCTCCCTGGTCATCCCGCCGCCGAGGCCCTTCGCGATGAGCGTGTCCGCCGCGCGCAGTTCCTCCAGCGTCCGGGCAGCAGCACTTGCGTCGATCTCGCGCGGATCGGGGGCGTGGCGATATTCGAACGCCTGCACGCCCGGCTGCGAGCATCCGGCGCGACCCGCTCCGAGCCGCTGGCATAGACCACGACGTCCGACGCGGCGCAGCACCTCCTTCAGGTCGGGGCTCTCCAGCACCGTGGCCTCGAGCTCGACGGACATGGGGCGCGAACTGCTGCACGCCCGCCTTCATGATCGGCAGGAACTCCGGGAAGGTCGAGATGACGGCGAGACGCGCCGCGGATCGATCGGTCGCCAGCGCCGTGCGCGTCTGGTCGGCGGAATGAAGCGGATCGTTACGACACCGCCGGTCCGGTCCCACGCAGGTCGACCACCTCGGCCTTGCGGTTGGGGAACGTCAGGATCGAGGTCGCGCGCTGAGCGCCGCGCTGGCGGGCGACGTCGCTGCGCGGTGAATTCATCGAGCGTGATGCCCGTGGTGCGTCGCCGCGCGGCAGCAGGCGGCGCTGGATCTCCGCCACGTAGGCGCGCGTGGCCTCGGCGAACGACGCCGACGAACACGATCCGCAGCGCCCGGCCGGCCGCGTGTGGAGCGATGCAGGCGCGCATTGAACAGGCGGGCCAGCTCGGCCGCTTCGATGCCACCGCCGCGGCGGCTGCCGATCAGGTCGTCGACGCGACGCTGCAAGGCCGCGAGTTGCGGGCGAGCAAAGCCGGCGGCGGCGCGGCCTGACGAAGGTGCCCTGGCCGCGATGCGCCTCGATCGAGCCCGGCCTCCTGCAATCCGGCGTAGACGTTGCTCACGGTCATCGGGGCGATGCCGAGCTGGGTCGCCATGTCGCGCACGGAGGGCAGACGGTCCCCGGCATCAGCTGGCCGCACGCAACCCCGTACTCGATGAGGCCGCGCAACTGCACGCCGAGGGCCACGGGCAGCAGGCATGATCGACTGCAAACTCCATAACCATCCAACCGAGACGATCCTGATGTTCTAGTGTCTCATAACACGTCACCGCCCGACCGGCAACAAACGGCCATCGGCGCTATGACACCGGCACCACCGTCAACTCGCCCGGAATGCGGCTTTTTCTGCCGATTGACAGGCCGATGGCAAGACTCTAGTGTTACAGCCAATTATAACACACAGACCTCTGCGCGAAGCACCGGAGACACTGGAGTCAAACATGAAAAAGCTGATTGGAGCGCTGTTCAGCGTCGCACTCGCCCTGGCCGTGGCGCGCACCCGGCCGCAGCCGCGGGCAAGCTCGTCTATGCGCGCTATGCCGACTCGTTGTTGCTCGATCCCGTCTTCAACGACGCCAACGTCGACATCTGGATCACGACCAACCTGTACGACACGCTGTTCCTGCCGACCGACGACGGCAAGGACGTGCAGCCGGGCCTCGCCACCGCCTGGCAGGCGGCCGATGATGGCCTGAGCTACACGATCAAGCTGCGAGAAGGCGTGAAGTTCGCCGACGGCACGCCGATGACGGCCGAGGACGTCAAATGGTCGACTCGAGCGCGCCGCCAACCCGAAGAACGGCATCTGCAACTTCCTGCTGACCTCGATCGACAGCGTCGCCGTGGGCGACCCGAGCACGGTCGTGATCAAGCTGAAGCAGCCCGATCCCGTCCTGATCAAGGCGCTCGCGACCTTCAATACGGCGATCCTGCCGATGAAGGCCTACGAGGCCGTCGCCGGGCGCGACCGACGAGGAGAAGGCCGAAGAGCCTCTCGCCGAGCATCCGCGTCAGCACCGGCCCTTCAAGTTCGTCAGCTGGGAGCGCAACGTCTGCCATGAAGCTGGCGCGCAACGAGAACTACTGGCGCAAGGATGCCGACGGCAAGCCAGCTGCCCTATCTCGACGAGATCGAGTTCGTGATCATCCCCGACGACGCCACCCGCATCCTGAAGCTGCAGGCCGGCGAGGTCGACGGCGCCGAGTTCATTCCCTATGCCCGCGTCGCCGAGCTGAAGGCCGACCCCAATCTCGACATGCAGCTGTGGCCGTCGACCAAGGTGAACTACCTCACCCTCAACGTCCGCCCGACCCTCAAGGACGGCTCGAAAGATCCGATGGCCGATCCGCGACGGTGCGCCAGGCCATGAACTATGCCATCGACAAGGACGCGCTGATCAAGATCGTCACCTTCGACGTCGGCCAAGCCGATGACCTCCTTCATGTCGTCGGTCGACGCCCTACGTGAACGACGAACGGCCCCGCCTTCCCCTTCGACGTCGAGCCAAGGCGAAGGCGCTGCTGGCCGATGCGGCTTCGCCGACGGTCTCGACGTCACCTGCCTCGCGCTCGCCGGCAGCGCCGACGAGAGCGGCCATCCTCTCGACGGTTCAGCAGATGTGGTCGCAGGTCGGCATCCGCCTGAAGATGCGAGCAGGTCGACAACGCCACGCGCACCGGCGCAGCTACCGCGCCGGCGACTTCCAGATGCGAGCTCGGCGGCTGGACCGACGACATCGCCGATCCCAACGAGATCGTCTCCTACTTCGCCTACTCCCCGAACATCCAATCCATGCATTCGGGCTGGGAGGACAAGAAGGTCAACGAAATCTTCGAAGCCAGCGCAGAAGGAGATGGACGCGGGAAAGCGGGCCGCGCAGTACAAGCGAGATCCAGGACATCTTCATGGCAGCGCCGCCGATCATTCCGCTCTACGAGTCGCCCTATCCGGTGGCGTTCCGCAAGTCGGTGAAGGGCTTCGTGCGCAGATCCCGCTCGGCAACAACATCTTCGTCGGCGCGTCGGTGGAGAAATAGACTAGCCGCCGATCTGATGCCGGATTGAACCGGGGCGCGGCGTTCGGTAGGCTTGACGCCGCGCCCCTTTCTCTTGCCCGCGACGACCGTTGGCGATGCCGGTTCAGTCTCAGGTACGTCGTCCTCAGGCTGCTGCAGATCGTCCCCACCTTTCTCCTGATCATGGTGGTGATGTTCGTCCTCGTGCGCCTGCTGCCCGGGCGATCCCACCAGCGCGCTCCTGGGCGATGCGGGCGACCGACGAGGCCGTCGCCGCGCATCAACGCCCAGCTACGGCCTCGACAGGCCGATCCCCGTCCAGTTCGGCGTCTTCCTCGAAGCTTCTTCCGCGGCGATCTCGGCGACTCCATCGTCCTCAAGACGCCGGTGCTCGGCGCTCATCCTCAGACCGCCTGCCCGTCACCCTCTTCCTGACCGCGTCATGGCGGCCGCTGCTCGCGGTCGCGCTGGCGGTGCCCCTCGCCTTCGTCGCGGCCCTGCGCCATGGCAGCGGGACGGACAGCGCGATCCGCAGCCGGCTTCCAGATCGGCCTTTCGACGCCGGTGTTCTATCTCGGCATCCTCCTGCTGACCCTGTTCGCCGCGCAGCTGCGCTGGTTTCCCGTCGGCGGCTACGGCGACAACCTTCGGCGACAAGCTCTATCACCTGTTCCTGCCGGCGCTCACCCTCGCGCTCAGCCTCTCGGCCGTGCTCATGCGCAATCTGCGCAACAGCATCGTCGAGGTGCTGGAGGCCGAGTATGTCGATTTCGCCCGGGCCAAGGGGCTGAAGGCCCGGGTCGTGCTGGGCAGCCACGTGCTGCGCAACGCCGTGATCTCCACCGGTGACCCTGTTCGGCCTCAACATCGGCACGCTGCTTCGGCGGCGCTGTGATCACGGAGACCGTCTTTGCCGTGCCGGGCGCCGGCCGGCTGATGATCGACGCCATCTTCGGCCGCGACTATCCGGTCATCCTCGGGTTGACCTTGGCGCTGGCGCTCCTGGTCTCGCTCGTCTTCCTGGTGACGGACTTGGTGCAGGCGCGCGCTCGATCCCAGGTGAGCGCATGAGCGTCGCTGGCGGACGCGGTCGTACCATCGGCGGCGGCCGCGCTTCCGGCGGATCACTGGTCGTCGGGCATGGTCCTGCTCGGGCTCTTTCTGGTCGCCTCCGCCGCGCCGGGATGGTTGGCGCCCTACGATCCGCTCGCCTTCGACTATGACGGCGATCCTGCAGCCGCCGAGCGCCTGCGCATCCTTTCGGCACCGACAATTTCGGCCGCGACATCCTCTCGCGCGTCATCTGGGCGACGCGCATCGATCTGCAGATCGCCGTCTTCACGACCGTCTTTCCCCGTCGTCTTCGGCACGATCGTCGGCGCGCTTGGTCGGCTATTACGGCGGCTGGCTCGACATGCTGTTCCGGCCGCGCTCGTCGATCTCGTCGTCACCTTCCCGTTCCTGGTCATCGTCATCGCCATCGTCGCGGTGCTCGGTCCCGGCCTCCTCAACATGTTACATCGCCGTCAGCGCGGTCGGCTGGGTCTTCTACGCCCGGCTGATGCGGGCCGAGGTGATGGTGCAGAAGCAGGCCGACTATGCCGCCGCCGGCCGTGTGCTCGGCTATGGCGAGCTGCGCATCATCTTCCGCCACCTGCTGCCGAACTGCCATCGCGCCCGATCATCGTCTATTGGATGACGCGACATGGCGCTCGGCATCCTGCTGGGCTCGAGCCTCGGCTATCTCGGCCTCGGCGCCCAGCCGCCGACCGCCGAATGGGGCGTGCTGGTCGCCGACGGCAAGAACTTCCTCAACACGGGCTGGTGGATCTCGTTCTTCCCGGGCATCGCCATCGTGCTCACGGGCCTGGGCTTCAGCCTGCTCGGCGACGGCATCGCCGACCGCCTGCGGCGCGGACGGTGAACGATGGCCGCGGCCCGCACCGCTGCTGAGCGTTGTCGGACTTGCGGGTCTCGATCGCGGCGGCCGCGCGGCCGCTGGATGCTCGTCGACGGCGTCGTCAGCCTGCAGGTCGGCGCCGGCGAGGTGCTCGGGCTCGTCGGCAGAGTCCGGTTCGGGCAAGAGCCTGACGCTGCGCTCGATCGTCCGTCTCGTGCAGGCCGCCGCTGCAGGTCGCGCGGCGAGGTGCGCTGGCGCGGCGTGAACCTGCTGGAGCTGCCGGAGAGCCGACTGAACGCGGTCCGCGGCCGCGAGATCGCCGTGATCTTCCAGGAGCCGATGACCGCGCTCAACCCCGTGCTCACCGTCGGCGATGCAGATCGACGAGAACGCTGCGCGCGCATAGCGGACTCGACGGCCGCGGCCGCCGCAAGCGCGCCATCGAGCTGCTCGACCGCGTCGGCATTCCGGCCGCGCAGCGCGCATCGACGACTATCCCGCACCAGTTCTCCGGCGGCATGCGCCAGCGCGTGATGATCGCGATCGCGCTCGCCTGCAGACCCGAAGCTGCTGCTCGCGGACGAGCCGACGACCGCGCTCGACGTCACGATCCAGGACCAGATCCTGAAGCTGCATCCTGCGGCCTGCAGGCGGAGCTCGGCATGAGCGTGGTGCTGGTGACCCACGACCTCGGCGTGATCGCGCCAGAGCTGCGATCGCGTCGCCGTCATGTATGCCGGCCGCATCGTCGAGCAGGCACCGGTCGCGCGATGCTGCTGCGCGAGCCGCGCCACGCCTACACGCTGCGGCCTGCTCGATTCCGTTCCGCTCGCCGGTCATGCGCAGCGCCCGCTGCGCCCGATCGCCGGCGCGCCGCCGGCCTCCAGCGATCCGGCCGGGCGGCTGCAGCTTCGCGCCGCGCTGCGGCTACGCGACGGATGCCTGCCGCCAGCGCGCCGCCCGCCGCTGATCGAGGTCGGGCGCGATCACCTGTCGGCCTGCCTGCACCATCAGCGGGTGGCGGCGGAGGCCGGCGCGGCCATGACGCGCGCCGCCGCAGCGACCTCTCCTCGAGGTGACCGGACTGAGCAAGCACTTCGCGGTGCGGCGTGCCTTCTGACTTCGCGCGGCAGCGCTCACGCGCCGTCTTGCGCGCCCTCGACGACGTAAGCTTCGCAGGTTCGTCGCGGCGAGACGCTCGGTATCGTCGGCGAGATCCGGCTGCGGCAAATCCGACCTTGGCGCGCTGCCTCGTGCGGCTTCATCGAACGCCGGCGGCGGAAGCATCCGTTTCGATGGCCATGACGTGTTGGCGTTGCAGGGCGCAGACCGTCGCCGCTATCACCGCCGCGTCCAGATGGCGTTCCAGGATCCCTATAGCTCGCTCAACCCGCGCGATGACCGTGGGACAGGCGCTCGGCTGAGGCCATCCGCATTCCACGATCTCTGCGCCCGCCCGCGCAGACCACGCGCGCGTTGCCGAGCTGCTCGAACTCGTGGGCCTGCCGGCGACGGCGGCAGAGCGCTATCCGCACGAGTTCTGCGGCGGCCAGCGCCAGCGCATCGGCATCGCGCGCGCGCTCGCGGTCGAGCCGGACTGCTCATCGCGCGACGAGACCGTGTCGGCGCTCGACGTCTCCGTGCAGGCGCAGATCATCAACCTGCTGCTGGAGCTGCAGGACCGACTCAGTCTCACGTATCCTCTTCATCGCCCACGACCTGCGAGTGGTGCGGCATCTCTCCCATCGCGTCGGCCGTGATGTATCTCGGCTCCATCGTCGAGATTGGCGAGACCGAGCGGCTCTTCGCCAGGCCGGCTCATCCCTACGCAGCCGCGTTGCTCGCCGCCGCGCCCGAGATGGACCCGACGCGCCGTGGCACGGGACGCCATCGCGCGGCGAGAGCCGCCGAGTCCGCTTCGACGTTCCTGAGCGGCTGCGCGCTTCCGCACCGCGCTGCAACCGCGCCTCCGGACCGCTGCGCCGCCATGCGGCCAGCGCTCACCAGCGCGGGCGACAGCCGACTGGTCGCCTGCCACCATCCGTTGTCCTGACGTACCCTCACGGTACTTGGGATTGCCGCTGAACCGGTCGTGCGCCGCGCTTCGAGTGCGCGGTGGGCCTCCGCGGCGTCGCTGAGCGCAAAGGCCCGCTGGCCGATCTCGACGCCCCGAGCGATGCCGCGGCGCATGCGCGTCGAACAGGCGGTCGGTGATCGCGCGCACGTCGGCCGGCGTGCCCGTGTAGTGGCCGAAGCTGCGGGCGCGAGACGCGCGCCGGTTCCAGCCGGCGAAGGCCGCGATGTCCTCACCGGCTCGATGGGGCCGGGAGGCCTCGGCCGTGAAGCTGACGAGGTGGCCGCGGCAGGGCGAGCGCCTCGTAGGAGCGCAGGAAGGTGTCGCGGCCGACGGCGTCGTAGACCACGTCGCAGCCGCGCCTGCCCGTGATCTCGTGCGACCTTCCACGAAATCCCTCTTCGGTGTAGAGGATCGGATAGGCGCAGCCATGGGCGCGGGCGATGCGCGCCTTCTCGAGGCTGCCGACCGTGCCGATCACGACGTGGCGCCGAGGGCGCGCGCGCCCACTGACACAGGGAGCTGACCGACACCGCCGGCGGCGGCGTGCACGAGGGATGCTGTCGCCTTCCTTCACCTGATGGACGCGATGCGAGCAGGAACTCCGGGCGGTCACGCCCTTGAGCAGACCCGCGGCGGCGGCTCTCGTCGGGAATGTCGTCGCGGCAGCACGACCAGCAGATCGGCCTTCATCGTGCGATATTCCCGCATAGGCGCCGGCGGCATGCAGGCGCAGATCACGCGATCGCCGACGAGGATGCCGTTGACCGCCCGGCCCGACATCGACGACCACGCCGGCGCCCTCCAGCCCCGGCACGCCCGGCGGCTGCAGCAGCGGGTGGTAGTCAGTGCGCAGATAGACGTCGATGTAGTTCACGCCGATGGCCGTGTGGCGCAGGCGCACCCTCGCCGGGTGCCGGGCACGGGCGCGCTCAGGCGCTGCCACTTCAGGACCTCCGGCCCGCCGAAGCGATCGAGCACCATGCCGTTGCACTCGATGGGCGCGCTCGACGACGCCGCGCTCGCGCGCCGCGGCACGGCACGCGCGGCGTGCGCGCGACCCAGGCCCAGCTGGGGCCTCACGGCGTCGAACCCGGCCTCGTAGACCTGCTCGCCCGACGAGCGCGCGGCGAGCGCCGCCTCTTCGCCCGGCGGCGTGCCGAAGCTCGACCGCCACTCCAGAACGTGCCGCCGCCGTCGGTGACCGGCTTCAGGCGCGCACCGTCGCGACATAGCCGTAGAGCGGGAGCGGCGCTTCCAGGATGCAGTAGGTGAAGCTGTGGTCGCGGTCGGAAAGCTTCAGCAGCTGCTCGCGCAGCCAGCCGCCCTGCCGGAGCCGGAAGCGGCGCACGCAGCCGATTCATCGGCGGCGCGGCCATCCTCGATCGCGCTCTCGGCCACGATCGGATGCCAGCGGTGCATGGCCGTTGAAGTCGCGCAGGAACGTTCCAGACCGCGCCTGATCGGACGCGTCGACGACCGTGCTCTTGCGGACCTTGACCTGCCCCACGGAGACGGCTCTACGCGCCGCGTGACCTGGCGCTTCAGCGCGTCGAAGCCGCCCTGGAATACGCCGTTGCCGACGAGCTCAGCGAGCTGCTTCCTCGCGCTCCGGCGGGCAGTGCGAATTCCGACCACCATTCGATGAAGCTGCGGTCGCCGTCCGGTGATCGGCGTGAGCTTGAGGGTGGCGATGTAGTTCTGCACGCCCATCGGCGATCCTAGGATCGAGTAGGTGCAGGTGAAGTCGAAGTCGGAGAGCGTCAGCAGCTGCTCGCGGATGCTGCCGCCGCCTCCTTCAGGTTGAAGTTGCGGATGCAGCCGACGCGGTCGGCCGGCGCGTCGTTCTCGATCCGGCTGTCGCGGATGAGCGGGGTGCCATTTCGGCAGGCCGTTGAAATCGCGGATCACCGCCCACACCCGGTCGGCGGGCGCCTCGATCACGCTCGAGCTATAGACCTTGACCATGCGCTGCGTCACCCGGTCAGCCCGGCGGCTCGTCCGCGGCGGGCCTTCGACGTCGGCTGGCTGAGCGCATCCGCGCGCAGCTTGCTCCACATCGCCGCCGCTGAGACCGATCTCCTTGAGCAGCGAATCGACCAGGGCGCCTGGGCGCTGATAGCGCAGCGCGCTGCTGACGATCGTGATTCGGCAGAAATTTCCGCGCCTCCTCGCCGCCGGCGCCCGGCACGCCACCGCCGAGTCCGTCGACATGCAGGATCCGGATGCCTTCGATCTTCTCCAGCGGCCTGACGCTCTCGCGGATGATGCCCTCGATCTTGTCGATGAGGCGCAGGCGCGCGTTCGACGCCGCGACCCGGGCTCAGGATGTTCGTGCGCCTCGTTCATCAGGCGCGAGCCCTCGGCCGTCAGATCTCGTAGCGCAGCTTGGCCGCGAGCGGCCCGGATCTTCTCCGCCTTCGGCCTCGCCCTCGGCATCCAGCCGGCGCGCCTCGGCGCGGTCGCCGGCGGCGAACTTCTCGGCCTCGGCCTGGCAGGCGCACATGCGGATGCCCGTCGCGCTCGGCGTCCTGCTGGGCCGCGATGATCTCGATCTGCTTGCGGCGCTCGGCCACCTCGGTCTCGCGCGCGGAGAACACCTTCTCCTCGGCAGCCACCGCCCTGGCCCGCGCCGTCTCGGCGACGGTATGGGCGTCGGACCTGGGCCTTCGAGGCCTCGGCGATGGCGATGGCGCGCAGCTGCTCGGCCAGTTCGAGGGCCTTGCGCCGCTCGACCTCGAGCTGCTGCGTCTCCTGCTCGCGCCGGATGCGCGCCTCGTCGAGGGCCTGCTCGGTGGTGATGCGCGACTTCTCCACTTCCAGCCGGGCGGCGATCTGCGCCTGCTCGGCCTGCTGCTCGCGCACGGCACGCTCGCGCCAGCTCGGCGCGCTGCAACGCCCGCGCGCACCTCGACGTCGCGCTCATGCTCCAGGCGCGCCGCCTCGCCCTCCTGGTCGATGGCAGAGCGACAGCTTCTCGGCTTCCAGGTTCTTGTTGCGGATCTGGATCAGCGTGTCCTGCTCGATGTCGTTGCGGATCTTCTTGCGCCGCTCGATCTCGCTCGGTCAGGCGCGTCAGGCCCTCGGCATCGAAGGCGTTCGACGGGTTGAAGAACTCCATGTTGGTCTGGTCGGAGCCGGTGAGCGACACCGACTCCAGCTCGAGGCCGTTCTTCAGCAGGTCCTCGGCGACCGACTGCTTCACGCGCCGCACATAGTCGCCGCGCTTCTCGTGCATCTGCTCCATCGTGATCTCGGCGGCGACCGAGCGCAGCACGTCGACGAACTTGCCCTCGAGCAGCTCGCGCAACGCCTCCGGCTGCATGGTGCGCTGGCCCAGCGTCTGCGCCGCGTTGGCGATCGCTTCGGCAGCGACTGCACGCGCACGTAGAACTCGGCCACCACGTCCACGCGCATGCGGTCCTTGGTGATGAGCGCCGACTCGCGGCCGCGCTTCACCTCGAGACGCAGCGTGTTCATGTTGACCGGGCATCACCTCGTGCACGATCGGCAGCACGAAGGCGCCGCCGTTCACCACCACCCGCTGCCCGCCCAGGCCGGTGCGCGACGAACGCGACCTCCTTCGACGAGCGGCGATAGAGCCAGTTCATGAAGTAGACCGCGATCGCGATGACGATCGCCAGCGATGATCACGGTCACGACGATCGTGCCGATGGTTTCGCCAGACATCTTTTCCTCCCCGCTGCCGCGCCGGCCCGCCAGACAGGCCGGCTTCCCAGCGGTTACTCTCGTTTGATCCTCTTGAACTTCCGCGTCTGCTCGGTGAGCGCGATCTCCGTCGGCAGCCGCTCCATGCTGGAGGCGCCGTAGAAGCCGTGGCAGTCCGGGCAATGCTTCAGAATGTAGGTGGCGTCCTCCGGCATGGAGATCGGGCCGCCATGGCAGAGCACGATCACGTCCTTGCGCACCGCGCGCGCCGCGGCCGCCCAGGCCGTGATGCGCGGCACGCAGTCGGCGAGCGTCAGCGCCGTTTCGGCGCCGATCGAGCCGCCGGTCGTGAGACCCATATGGCAGACGATGATGTCGGCGCCGGCCTTCGCCATCGCCGCGGCCTCGCCCTCGGAGAACACGTAGGGCGTCGTCAGCAGGTCGAGCTGGTTGGCCTTGCGGATCATCTCGACCTCGATGCCAGTAGCCCATGCCGGTCTCCTCGAGGTTCTTGCGGAAGACGCCGTCGATGAGCCCGACGGTCGGGAAGTTCTGCACGCCGGAGAAGCCGAGGCCGTCAGCTGCGCCAGGAAATGCTCGGTCAGCAAGAACGGATCGGTGCCGTTGACGCCGGCCAGCACCGGCGTGCTCTTCACCACCGGCAGCACCTCGCGCGCCATCTCCACGACGATCTCGTTGGCATTGCCGTAGGCCAGCAGACCCGCCAGCGAGCCGCGGCCGGCCATGCGATAGCGGCCGGAGTTGTAGATCACGATGAGGTCGATCCCGCCGGCCTCCTCGCACTTCGCCGATAGCCCCGTGCCGGCGCCCCCACCGACGATCGGCTCGCCGCGCGCGATCATGCCGCGGGAATTTTTCGAGGATGGGCTTTGCGGGAGATGCGGGGCATTGCGGATCTACCGCGCCGACGATCTCGAGAAGTTCTTCACCAGCGCCTCCGCGAATGGCGGATCGTTGATGTTGCAGGGCAACCGCACGAGCCGGCGGCGCGGCGTCTGCGCGCACGGTCGCCTCCAGCGCCTTGAACAGCGCGGCGTCGGCGGCCGGGTCGTGGAAGGCGCCGCCGGGCTGATCGAGCAGCGATACGCCGCCTTCAGGGATGAGGAATCGCGACCGGACCTTCCATCCGGTTCAGCCGCTCGCCGATCCAACGCCCCATGCGCTCGTTTTCCTCGGCCGTCGTGCGCATGAGCGTGACCTGCGGATTGTGCTGGTACAGGTTGCGGCCCCTGTAGTGCGCCGGCACGGTATCAATGGGGCCGAAGTTGACCATGTCGAGGGCGCCGCAGGAGGCGACATAGGGGATGCGCGTGCGGATGATGGCGCCGAAGCGATCCTCCCCGGCGCTCGATCACGCCGCCCATCAGGAGGTCGCAGACCTCGGTGGTCGTCACGTCGACGACGCCGGCGAGCAGGCCGGAATCGGCGAGCTTCTCCATGGATTGGCCGCCGGTCCCGGTGGCGTGGAAGACCAAGCGTGTCGAAGCGCTCCTCCAGCGCCTTGGCGACCGCCTGCACGCAAGGCGTGGTGACGCCGAACATGGTGAGGCCGATCGCCGGCTTGGTGTCGCTCTGCGCGCGGCGCGCATGGGTGATCATGCCGGCCAGCGCATGGGCGGCGTTGGAAAGCACCTGCTCGGAGATGCGGTTGATGCCGGCGACGTCGGTAACCGGAATACATCATGCAGATGTCGACCGGCCCGACATAGTCCTTCACGTTGCCGGAAGCGACGGTCGATACCATCACCTTCGGCACGCCGACCGGCAGCCGCCGCATCGCCGGCGTGGCCAGCGCGGTGCCGCCGGAGCCGCCGGCGGAGATGATGCCGCCGAGATCGCGGGCGCGTGACGATGAAGCGCCTCGAAGGCCTCGGCCATGGCGCGCGACAGAGCGGCCGCGATCGTCGGTGAAGACCGCCATGGCGCCCTTCGGATGGAAGCGCGCCACCTCTGACGGGCCGACATCCGCCGGCGAGGGCTTGCGGCTGGTGCTGAGATCGACCGTGACGACGTCGAGGCCGAGCCGCTCCAGACAATTCCTGATGAAGCCGAGATCGCGCCCCTTGGTGTCGAAAGTGCCGGCGACATAGGCGGCCCGGCCGGCCAGTTGCGCCACCGGTATCTGCGCGGTTGCCGCCGGTGCTTCCGCTTCGGGCGCTGCCTCGGCCGCCTGCCGGGCGCGCCAGCGGATTGGCCTGCGACCACAGCGTCGGCGCGCGCGCCACCTGCACGACCGGCACCGGCGCCGGGCCGCCCATCGGCTCGCCGCTCTCCGACGTCGAGCCTGGCGGCGCACCTGGAATACGTAGGTCGGAGTCGGCTCCAGCAGCTCGTCGCTGCGGCGCGTCGGCATCCTCGTCGCGGGCGCGCACGCCGAGGAGGCGCTGCTGCAGATCATGATCGTTCGCCAGGTCGCGCGCCGGCATTTCGCGCACGATGCGGCCGTTGACCATGATCGCGACGCGGCTGGCAGACGTTCGTCGCCACGCCGAGGTTCTGCTCGATGAGCAGCACGGAGATCTCGCCTTCTTCGGCGAGGCGCCGCAGCATCTCCGAGAGCCGGTCGACGATGACCGGGGCGAGGCCTTCGGTCGGCTCATCCATCACCAGCAGGCGCGGATTGGCCAGCAGCGCCCGGCTGATCGCGAGCATCTGCTGCTCGCCGCCGGAGAGCTGGGCGCCGCCATGGCGGCGGCGCTCGGCCAGCTGCGGGAAGGTCTCGTAGATGCGCGCGACCGTCCAGCGGCCCTTGCTTCGTCGCGCCCGCCAGCCGCAGATGCTCGTCGACCGTCAGCGACGGCCAGACGCGCCGGCCCTGCGGCACGTAGCCGATGCCGAGATTGACGATGTCGTGGGTCGGCAGAGCCCAGGAGATCGACGCCGGCGGCACGGATGGCGCCACCGGCCGCCGGCACCAGCCCCATGATCGTGTTGCAGAGCGTCGTCTTGCCCATGCCGTTGCGGCCGACCACGGCGAGCACGCCCTGATCGAGCGTCAGCGATACGCCCTGCAACGCATGGGCGTGGCCGTAGTAGACCTGCAGGTCGGCCACCGCGAGCGCCGGCCCGGCGGCAGCATGCATGGCGGTCTCAGCCATGACGCCCGCCCAGATAGATACGCTGCACGTCGGGGTCGCGCTGATCTCCGCGGGCGTGCCGTGCTTGAAGATCTTGGCGTTGTGCATGACGCGTCACGCGCTCGACCACGCGCAGGGCGACGTCGAGGTCGTGCTCGATGATGATGAAGCCGATATGTTCCGGCAGCGCGCGCAGGAGCTGCACCAGCTCGCGCCGCTCGGGCGGCGACAGCGCCGGCCGCCGGCTCGTCGAACAGGATGAAGCGCGGCGCGCCGGCGAGCGCCATGCCGATCTCCAGCTGCCGCTGCTGGCCGTGCGCCAGATCTGCGACCAGCTGGTCCGCGACCTGATCGAGGCGCACGGCGTGGGCCAGTTCGCGCGGATTGCAGCGCCGCGTCGTCCTTCAGCGGTCGGACGCAGCAGGGACAGCCGCCCGCGCGTCACGCCGCGGGCGGCCAGATACAGATTGTCGATGACCGGTCAGCCCGCGGAACAGCATGGAGTTCTGGTAGGTGCGCCGCAGGCCGCGGCGGATGCGCTCGTAGGGCGGCAGCTGCGTGACGTCTTCGCCGAAGAAGCGCACGCGACCGCCGGTGGGCGGAAAGTCGCCGGTGATCGCGTTGAACAGCGTGGTCTTGCCCGCCCCGTTGGCACCGAGGATCCGCGCCGCTCGCCGGCCCCGACGGTCAGGTCGATGCCGTGCGAGCGCGACGAGCGCGCCGAAAGTCCGGCTCACGCCCTCGAGGACGAGGGCGTGAGCGGCGCCGGCCTGGCGCGAGTCTCTGGGCTTCCGCCATTACCCGGTCCTAGCAATCGGGGTCATAGTCGCTGCCGCACTACGGGCATTGCGGGTTGTCGCGGCTGACCGAGCCCATGGCCAGGAACATGTCTTCCTTCATGCCCAGGAGCTGGTTCACCTGCGGTATCACCTTCACCACCTTGTTGTAGAGATTGCCGTCGGACCCCTTGCGGCGACCTCCGTCAGGAAGATGTCGGCGACGGCCTGGCGGTTCTTGTCGAGCGTGACCTTGCCGGTGGGCGTGTCGAGATCGAGGCTCGTCAGCGCCTCCCGGAACTTCTTCTGGCCGTCCGAAAGGTCGCCGCCCACCTTGTCGAGCGCGGCCAGCATGGCGGAAGTCTCGCACGTAGTAGCCATGCGGCGAACAGCGAGCGGCGACGGAAGCCGTCGATACGCCGCCTTTGTAGGCGGCGACGAAAGCCTTCCAGCGCGGATCGTCCCAGTTGTCGGCGATCGGGCCGGCCGAGGGCGTGCCGACCACGTAGGTCTTGGTCGGGCCCTTCGATCCCAGGATGGTCTGGTCGACGGTGATGGAGCCGCCGATCATCGGCTTGCTGCCGCCGCCCTGCTGATACTGGCTGAGGAAGTTCACGGCGTCGGCGCCGCCGAGCGCCACGTAGACGACGTCGATGTCGTCGGGGATCGAGGCGACGATGGTGGAGAAATCCCTTGTTGCCGATGGGCACCCAGAACTTGTCGGCGACATGGCCGCCGGCATTGCAGTAGCCGATCATGAAGCCGAACACCTGGGTGTACGGGAACGAATAGTCCTCGGCGACCGTCACGATCTTCTTGTAGCCCTTCTCGTTGAAGGCGTATGCGCCGAGGCCGGCCCTGCCATTGCGCGCCGTCGGTCGTGAAGCGGAAGAAGTTCGGCGCCGGATCGCGCAGCGTCGTGTCCTGCGCCGCCAGGTGCCGTTGATGAAGGTCACCTGCGGCTGAGTCTTGGCGTATTGCTTCACCGCCAGACCCTCGTCGCCGGAGAGCGGGCCGATCAGGACTCTGCACGCCGTCCTGCTCCACCAGCTTGCGCGCCGCGCTTCACGGCGCTGTCGGGCGAGGCGTCGGACGAGCCGGTGATCAGCTCGATCTTCTTGCCGCCGGCCATGGCGTTGTGCTCCTTCAGCGCCAGGTTCAGGCCGCGCGTGCCTGGTCCTGGCCGAGGACCGTGAAGCGCCCCTTCCAGCGTCGCCAGCCCGCCGACCTTTGACGGTCGTGCCCTGCGCTTGGGCCCCCCCCGCCCATCGCGATGAGCGCCGCCGCGGCCGTGGCCGCCAGGACGCTCCGTCTCGTTACTCCAGACATCGTCGACACCTTCCTCTGCAGTGTGATGCCCGCGGTTCGTCGGCGGGCCGGTCATGGCCTCCGGTCCTTCGCCAGCCGCCGGCCCCACCGGCCGACCTGGCCCAGCGCCGACGAACCGCTGCCCAGAGCCCCAGCAGCCCGTCGGGCGAGAAAAGCACGATCGCAAAGGGAACACTGCCCGATCAACGAGGTTGGAAGCGTTCGCGCATGTCGATCAGATCGATGGCGAAGTTCTGCAAGAGAACGAAAACACGATCGCGCCGATGAACGGGCCGATGGGATGGCGCAGTCCGCCGAGCACAGCGATCACGAGGATGTCGATGAGCCAATCCGGTAGCCGATGGTGCTGGGCGAGATGCGCTAGTTCATCCACACCAGCAGCACGCCGCCGAGCGCGGCGGATGAAGCCGGCGAAGGAATGCGCCGCCGACGCGATGGTGGATATTTCGGAAGCCGGTGAGCGTTCATGTTGTCGCCTGGTAGCACAGCCTTCCTGAAGGTTTGAAGCGGCGCCGGATGGCGGATCGCAAGCAGCTGACGGCGCGTCAAGAGCGCTTGGTTTTTATGGTAGAAACGGCAGCGGTCGAAATACTGATCCGCACCAATCGTGGGTATCAAAGCGTTCCCAGGCGCGAAGCCGCTAGCCGGGCTGGGGAAGACGCCATAGTTCCGCCGCGTGATGGGGAGATAAAGGGAGTGATCGGGCGATCGTGGATGCTGGAGTGGGGTCCACGCGCTGAGACGATCGGTCGGGCGTTGTGTCGCGGTCAGCATGACGAGCGCTGCTGGAATGTGGATCGCTGGTGGGCTAATCCTGAGCTCAGGCTTGGTCTTGAGCTGAGACCCCGATCGAACGCGATCGCGGGAGGTTATGGCTGCGCCTGCATTATACTTTTGAACATCTCGAGTTAGAAAGACCGCTTACGCCCCTGAGAGAACGGCGTGAGGAAACATGAAGGCAGATGCAGATCACGCCGTAGAAGTTGACGCTCCAGGCGCTGATCCACCGGTGGACGGTCCGGTGAATCGAGAGTGTAAGGCGGAAGGTAATTATCGATAAAGAGCTTTTGTCCCAGGAATCAAATATGGCGCAACCGCCAAAGACTGAAGGATAGCGAAGCGCCATCCGTTTCAGGGTCGCGGACGCTCGCCAGCGCCGGCTTCGTGCCCGATCCTCAGGTAAGCCGCGGAAACGCCACCGTAACGGTGATTACAGAGTAAGCGTACGACCAACAGCTCGCGGCAGGCGCAAGCCCCGAGCCATCCCGGCACATCCGACGAGGCGCGACGGGCAACGCCGCCGCCACGCTGGTCAGTCGCGCTGATTGACGCGAACACGACCATGATGCCAGCGTAGGCAAAGAGAGTGCGTCATCATGGATGATAGAACGATAGGGCGGAAGCGCCGACACCTGCTGGTGGCTTCCCGCCAGCCGCTGATGTAGCGAAAGCGAAGTGGCAGACGAGCCGCAGCATGCTCGGCAATGGTGGACGCTATGGCTGCATGCTGGCTGCCGATCGCCTCCTGGGTGTGGATTTTCACAGGCTGCCCACGGCTCGTGTGAGCTGGAGAGGCCAGCCAGCGGTAGAGCTCAGAGGGCGAGACCATGATCGTGATGCTCCAGCACCAGCCAGGAGAATGACCTGATGGAGCCAGCCAGCCCTCGAATAGGCAGGCCTGCGTGGAAGCTTGACCAAATGGGCCACACGCTCAGTGGTGTGGATCTCTAAGTCTATGGTTTCAAGAGAATACTGAGAGTTCGATCACCCAGGGGCCTGCCAGAGGTCCCAGTCTCTCCTTGAGGTGCAGAAGATGACTGTTGAGCGTCCAAAGCAGACTGCCTGTTATGCTGCATGAGGAGAGGAACCTGGAAAAGGCCGCCGAGGCTTGAGGAATCGTGGCGGTCCATGCCATCCAGCTTATAGAAATTCAAGAGATAGCAGACAAAGTTGATTGTAATTGGCAGATTAGTCGCCTGTATGAGTGGAGTTGCCATGCACCAAGTGAGGTGGTTCGCCGCCAGGTGGTGATGCTGCTCAGAATGGCAACAGCCAGGTTTCCCGCCTGGAGATAGTAGACAAAGATTGCAACACCGCCCCGCTCACACCCAGGAGGCTTTTCAGGTTGGTGAGCTGATCGCTGACGCGCATTCTCACGACCCATGATAAGCAGCAAAGCAGGTTTCATCTCCCAGTATGGTGGAGGTTAATTTCCATCATCACCACCTGTACGCTTATAGTGGAGGCTGAGGTCCAGTAGATATGGATGTTGGAGCACGACCGCCGTCTAATTGCGGATGCTGATGTCGGGCAGGTAGCCGGTTTCAGCTGGCTCCAGCCGCTGGCTGTTCCTTGCTGATCTCGCCAGCGCTCGCACAGCCAGGCGCAGTACTTCCATCACTGGCAGGCGATGATCAGCGTCGATTGGGCAATTTAGTCCTGGCAGCAGAAGGTGGAGTCCAGGAAGCCGGCAGATCCCCAAGCCGCATTGGATACGCCGCGCTGGTGATCTTCTTCACGTCTGATCGGTGACTTCCAGTCGCCGCGCGCAGAGTAGACGCGCGAGAGCGTTGTGTCCATGATGTAGGGCCTGGCGGTTGGTGCAAAGCTGACTCAGTTTAGTCGGTATCGCTGGCGCCACAGAAATGCTTTCTGCTGGCCTGTGGAGTCGAGAGAGCGCTGGCTGGCGGGGCAGAGGCGATGCTGATGCGATCTCCGATCCTGCGCCACGGGACAGATCCGGCGAGCGTATTGGCTAGCAGGCTAGGAATGACGCCTCCTACTGATGGGGCTGCTAAGAATCTCCTGTCAAGCATTTGCACGCCTCCCGGGCAAGAATCCGCCAGTCTCTCTGAGAGATTGGGAGCCTGATATGGTCGTGCAGCTGATGAGACTGAACATGCGGCAGACCGCCTTGCGCATTCTCCCAGGCCCTAGTCAGAAATGAACTATCCTGCGCACGCCTGACATGGGTGGTAGCAGAGGTGGACGCTCTGAGCCGCCACAGGCTGATCTCCTTTGGCTGGGTGCTGATGGTGGTAGGCATCCCGGATCGGTGGCTCGCCGTTGATGGCGCGCCGTGACACTAGTCAGTGAGTGCTTGCTGCGCCGCCACGCGCGACGCAGGCGTAATCCCGTCATAGGGGTGCGCGACGCGCGCGCCAGCAGGCGCGGGCGCGAACAGGTGTGCCCCTCCGGCGCTTTAAAAGATCGATCCAGGCTGTGGCGCCATCCGGTAGGAGGAAGCGGTGGCGGGGCCAGAGGCCTGGTACAGAGCGGCTTATGCCGCCGATATACCGTGTGCCGCTGGTTACTTAAAGATCGTTGAACAGATAAGTGCTTGATTTGATGTCTGCAACTAAGACGCCAGATGGGGATGCCGCCTCAAACGTCGAAGATCTGGCATTACCCGAGAACAGATGCCCGCGATTATGCCTCTGACGCCACCAGTGCGCCAGGGCGTCCAGATAATCTTAGCGCCTTTTTTCACGGTCGCGGCGTCGGCAAGGTCGAATTCGCTCTGCAAAGATTCAAGATCACAACGCGGCGCGCAAGCTGACTGAACATGGGCCATGGTGGCGGTAACACATCTGATTTTCGCTGACAGCATCCTCGTCCCCGCTCGCGCCGGCTGAATAGCGCAGTACTGGAAAGATACCTGACGTCGGTCGCGCTACCCCGGCCAGCGCCGTAAGCTCCCGAAAGATAGCCCCCGGCAGGCCTGGGCAGATCAGCGTGCCCAGGCGTGACCAGCGCCACGCTACGAGATTGTGCCACTGGTGTCGCCGTGGCGGTTTCGGCCAGGGATTTATGGCTTCCCGACGATGCCGCCCAGCGTTCCTGTGGCCTGCGGCGCTCTAAGGCCTGAAACGGAGCAATGAGGCAAAGCCGGCCCATGGCGCTTTATGGTAAAGAAAATGTCCCAGAACAGCGCCAGAGTGCACCAGCCCACCTGATCACGGTGATGTGCCGATAGACGATCGTGCCCACTGGAGGCTTCGAATGAAACAAGCGCTCGATGCCGGCGCTGCGTGCCACCGCGCACCACTGCATCGGACATTAAGGCCCTGATCGACAGCGGCTCCCGTCGCCACACAGTCGGAGCCCGTGATTCGGCCGCACCGTGCGGCGCTGTTGATGCAGCAGCGTGAACTTGCGGTGTGGAAGACATTGAATTTTGCCGCCGAAATGTGGACGAACAGGATGGCAGACGCCCCCCAGCCCATCCGTAATCTCCGACGGCCGCGCGCCGAGATGACCTGCGGTACTACGCCGCCCGCTCCAGCGCGATAATCGGCTTCGATACGATGCCGCCGATCTGATAAATGACGCCGCCCGGCCTCCAGATGGTGATCAGGCTACGCCCACGCCGGCGGGCGTGCCCGTCGGTGATGATGCCGCCAGGCATGGTTTTTGTCGGGCGAGATCGTCGATCAAAGGTCGGTATGCCCAGCGATGAGGCGGTGTTGGCGTCCGGCTGTGTGCCGCGCGAGCTCATCGCCAGTAGCATCGCGCGATCTGCAAAGTCTTGCTTCACGTGGTTGACCAGCCAGTTCCCACGGGTAGAAATCGGCCCTGGATTTGCCATCGAAGCATTGCTTAAAGGTGACTCCTGAGGTCCTGCAAGGGTATCGCCGAGCAATAATACGCACCTGAACGTAAAGGCGGGCGT
>ERZ1370068.10243-contig-8959_pt1 | contig 38097 bp, 68 predicted proteins | sample MGYA00561227_ERZ1370068 | MGnify/ENA primary metagenome ERZ1370068 (study PRJEB38410, sample SAMEA6850437) | metagenome | study: Metagenomic assessment of the ecological functions of the soil: analysis of the soil microbiota associated with the...
GGTATTACTTCGTTCGGTTACGTATTGCTCACGACTTGCGCCTTGTCCGCGGCGACGTGAACGAGAGTGTCCGCGCCGAGCTGCTCGATCATCTCGACGGTTCCCGAAATGGCCGGAGGCGGCTGCCCGCCGAGCGCGAGGTGCTCGGGCCTCACGCCAATCGTGACCTCGCGGCCCGGCTCCACGCGGACGTCAGTGCGGACGACGCCTGCGGCGCCGAGCGCAATGCGACCGTCCGGACTCGGCGAGGCCCGAGACGAAATTCATCGCCGGCGAGCCGATGAAGCCCGCGACGAAGATCGTCGCCGGATTCTCGTAGACTTCCATCGGCGTGCCGATCTGCTCGGCGCGCCCGGCGTTCATCACGATCATCCGTTGCGCGAGCGTCATCGCCTCGACCTGGTCGTGCGTCACGTACAGGCTCGTCGTCGACGAGCCGCCGGTGCAGCTTCTGGATCTCGAAGCGCATCTGCACGCGCAGCTTCGCGTCGAGGTTCGACAGCGGCTCGTCGAACAGGAACACCGCGGGCTCGCGGACGATCGCGCGCCCCATCGCCACGCGCTGGCGCTGGCCGCCGGAGAGCTGCCGCGGCTTGCGCTGCAAGCAGCGCGCCGAGCTCGAGAATTTCCGCCGCGCGATTGACGCGCGCCGCGATATCGTCCTTTGCCAGCCCGCGGATCTCGCAGCCCGTACGCCATGTTGTCGAACACGCTCATGTGCGGATAGAGCGCGTAGTTCTGGAACACCATCGCGATGTCGCGTTCCTTGGGCTCGAGCGCGTTGACCACGCGGTCGCCGATCGCGATCTCGCCGCCGGTGATCTCCTCGAGGCCCGGCGACCATCCGCAGCAGCGTCGACTTGCCGCAACCCGACGGGCCGACCATCACGATGAACTCGCCGTCGGCGACGTCCACGTCGATCCCGTGGATCACCGCGATTGGTGCCGTAGCTCTTGCTGACGTCGCGCAGTTGGACTCGGGCCATATGTCATTTCTCCGCGTCGACCAGGCCCTTGACGAACCACTTCTGCATCAACAGGACGACGAGCGCGGGCGGCAGCATCGCGAGCATCGCCGTGGCCATCACCAGGTTCCATTCGGTCGCGGCGTCGCCGCCGGCGATCATCCGCTTGATGCCGATCACCGTCGTGTACATCGACTCGTCGGTGGTGACGAGCAGCGGCCACAGGTACTGGTTCCAGCCGAAGATGAACAGGATCACGAACAGCGCGGCGATGTTGGGCGCGCGACAGCGGCACCACGACGTCCCAGAAGAACCGCATCGGGCCGCGCGCCGTCGATGCGCGCCGCCTCGGCGAGCTCGTCGGGAATGGTGAGGAAGAACTGGCGGAACAGGAACGTCGCCGTCGCCGAGGCGATCAGCGGCACCGTGAGGCCGGCGTAGGTGTCCAGCATGTGCGAGGTCCGAGACGACCTTGTACGTCGGCAGGATCCGCACCTCGACCGGCAGCATCAGCGTCACGAAGATCATCCAGAACGCGAGCGCACGAAACGCGGAAGCGGAAGTAGACGATCGCGAATGCGGACAGGAGCGAGATCGCGATCTTGCCGATCGCGATGACCAGCGCCGTGACGAGGCTGTTGAACATCATCCGGCCGACCGGCGCGCTGGTCACGTTGCGTCGACACGCCCTGGCCCAGCACCTTCGCGTAGTTCTCGATCAGGTGCGATCCCGGAATGCAGCGGCATCGGCGCTTGCAGCACCTCGTCCACCGCAAGCGTCGACGCGACGAACGTGATGTAGACCGGCAGCGCGACGATCGCCACGCCGATCACGAGAACCAGGTGGGAGACGAACGTCAGCACCGGGCGGTTCTCGATCATTCCTTGCGCGCCCGAGCCATGCACGCCAGGGAGGCAGCAGATGCGCGGAGACACCAGCACGGAACCGCATGCGTGGTTCCTCTCGTGTCGGTCGGCGCGCTCATCAGTATTGGACTTTGCGCTCGACGTAGCGGAACTGCACGACGGTGAGGCGTGATGACGATCGACCATCAGCACCACCGACTGCGCGGACGAGCCGCCGAGGTCGAGGCCCTTGAAGCCGTCGGCGTAGACCTTGTAGACGAGGATCTGGGTCGCCTGGGCCGGGCCCGCCGCCGGTCGCGGCGTCGATGATGCGCGAACGTGTCGAAGAACGCGTAGACGATGTTGACGACGAGCAGGAAGAACGTCGTCGGCGACAGCAGCGGGAACACGATCGTCACGAAGCGCCTGACCGGACCGGCGCCGTCGATCGCCGCCGCCTCGATCAGCGACTTCGGGATCGACTGCAGGCCGGCCAGAGGAAGAACAGGAAGTTGTAGCTGATCTGCTTCCACACCGCGGCGATCACCACCATGATCAGCGCGTCGGTGCCATTGAGCAGCGGATCCCACGGAATGCCCGAGCCTCTTCAGCCAGTGCGCGACGACGCCGAGCGTCGGGATTGAACAGGAACAGCCACAGAGATCGCCGCGACGGCCGGCGCGACCGCGTACGGCCAGATCAGCAGCGTCTTGTAGACCGTCGCGCCGCGGATCACGCGGTCGGCGAACACCGCCAGCACGAGCGAGATCGACAGGCCGAGCGCGGCGACCAGCACCGAGAAGACCGCGGTGACCTTGAACGACGCGAGGTAGTCCTCGTCGTGCGAACAGGTGCCCTGAAATTGTCGAACCAGACGAACTGCGTACTGGTGCCGAACGCGTCCTGCACGAGCAGCGACTGGTAGAGCGCCTGCGAGGCCGGCAGGAAGAAGAAGACGAGCGTGATCGCGATCTGCGGCGCGATCAGCGCGTACGGCAGCCAGCGTGACTCGAAGCGGGCGCGTTTTTCCATGCGGGCGAGCGCTATTCTACGCGCTGTGAACTCAGCCGGTCGCGCTCGCCGCGCAAGCGGCGAGAGCGCGCACTAGCGTGCACGCGCCGGTCTACTGCCCTTTGTTGGCCTTGTTGAACCGGTCGATGATCTCGTTGCCGCGCTTCACCGCGTCGTCGAGGCCCTGCTTCGCCGTCTTCTTGCCGGCCCAGACCGGCTCGAGCTCCTCGTCCATCGCGTCGCGAATCTGCGGCAGGTTGCCGGCGCGCACGCCGCGCGAGTTGGTTCGTCGTCTTGACGATCATCTGCTGACGGCCACGTCGGTGCCGGGATTCTTCTCGTAGAAGCCGGACTTCTTGGTGAGCTCGTACGCAGCCATCGTGATCGGCAGCATAACCTGTCGCTTGCGAGAACTCCGCCTGCGACGTCCGGCTGCGACAGGAACGTGAAGAACTTGGCCACCGCCTTGTACTCGTCCTTCTTCTTGCCGGCCATGACCCAGAGGCTCGCGCCGCCGATGATCGTGTTCTGCGGCGCGCCGGCAACGTCGGCGTAGTACGGCAGCGTCGACTCGGCGAACTTGAACTTGGCGTTCTGCTTGATCGTGCCGTAAGCGGCCGACGACGTCGTCATCATCGCGCACTCGCCGCTGTAGAACTTGGCTTCCGGCTCGTTCTTGCGGCCGCCGTAGACGAAGTAGCCCTTCTTGATCCAGTCCTGCATGTTCTCGATGTGGCGAACCTGGACCGGGCCGTTGAACACGAGCTTCGCGTCGGACCGCCGAAAGCCGTTTTCCTTGGTGAGGAACGGCACGTTGTGCCAGGCCGAGAAGCTCTCGAGCTGCGTCCAGGTCTGCCAGCCGGTCGTGAACGGACAGGCGTGCCCGGACGCCTTGAGCTTCGCCATCGCGGCGACGCACTTCCGGCCACGTCTGCGGCGCGCGGTTGGGATCGAGCCCCGCCTTCTCGAACGCGTCCTTGTTGTACCAGAACACCGTTGTCGAGCTGTTGAACGGGAAGCGACAGCATCTGGCCCTTCGCATTCGTGTAATAGCCGGCCACCGCCGGCACGTACGCCTTCGGGTCGAACTTCTCGCCCGCTTCGGCCATCACCTCGTACACCGGCTTGATCGCGCCCTTGGCCGCCATCATCGTTGCCGGTCCCGACCTCGAACACCTGCAGGCAGTGCTGGCGCATTGCCCGCGCGGTACGCGGCGATCGCGCCGGCCATCGCTTCCGGGATAGCTGCCCTTGTAGACCGCCGTGACCTTGTAGTCGCTCTGGCTGTCGCTGAAGCGCTTGGCGAGCGCGTTGACGCGGTCGTTGTTGGCACCGGTCATGCGCGTGCCACCACTGGATCTCGGTGACGGCCTGCGCCGCTGCCGTTGCGAATGCCGGCGACCGCGCAAGGCCGCGGCCAGGCGCGCAAGCGCGTTATGCGCTGAGACATGGAGTTCCTCCTCGACAGAATACCGAGACGCCAGTAATGGCGCTCTCGGACGTGACGATTCTATTGCAAATTGGCGGCGAAGCGGTGCCGCGGACGACCGCGCATCAGGAAGACGCGCGTACACCGATTCCCGCTTATCGCGCGATGACAGCGTCAGTCGGCCGCAGCGGTGGTGCGGAACCCGCTGTCGCCGCCCGTCGCCCTTCGCGATGACGCGGCGCGCGAGCAGCGTATAGGCGGTCGGCACGACGAACAGCGTGCAGCAGCGTGCCGAAGCTCGATACCGCCGACGATCACCAGCCGATCTGCGTCCGCGACTCGGCGCCTGGCGCCGACGCGCGCGAGCGCAGCGGCACGGCGCCCAGCACCATCGCGCCGGTGGTCATCAGGATCGGGCCGCAAGCGCAGCGTCGCGGCATCGATCACCGCTTCCAGCAGCGGCTCGCCCTTGCGCTCGCAGCTGGTTCGAGAATTCGACGATCAGGATGCCGTGCTTGGTGATCAGGCCAACCAGCGTGACGAGCCCGACCTGGCTGTAGATGTTGAGCGTGCCGCCGGCGAGCCACAGCGTCAACAGCGCGCCCGTCATCGACAGCGGCACCGACAGCATGATGACGAACGGGTCGACGAAGCTTTCGAACTGCGCCGACGAGCACGAGATAGATGAACGCAGCGCCAGCACGAACGTGAAATAGATTTCGCCGCCGGACACCTTGAACTCGCGCGACTGGCCGTCGAGGTCGGTCTGCGCGGTCGGGGCAGCAGCGCGACCTTGGCGGCGGCGTTCATTGCCGTCGAGCGCCTCGCCGATCGGCATAGCCGGGCGCCAGCGTGCCCGGTGATCTTGACCGCGCGCAGCCGATTGAAGTGATTGAGCGACTGCGGCGCGACCGCTTCTTTGACGTCGACGAGATTCGAGCAGCTGCACCATGCTGCCGTCGCGGCCGCGCACGTAGGTATCGCTGATGTCGGCGGGCGTCGTCCGGTCGAGCGGACGCCACCTGGACGATCACGTCGTACTGCTCGCCGTCCTTCTTGAAGCGCGTGACCTGGCGGCCGCCCAGCATCGTTTCCAGCGTTCGGCCGACCGTGTCGACGCCGCACGCCGACGTCGGAGAGCTTGTCGCGGTTGATGTCGCACGCGCACTTCCGGCGTGTTGAAGCCGCAGGTCGATCTGCAGGTTCTGCACGCCCGGATACTTGCGCACTTCGTCCAGGAACCGGTCGACCGTGCGCTGCAGCTCGGCGTAGGGCACCTGCGACATCACGACGTACTCGACCGGCGTCGAGCGGAACGACTGGCCGAGCGACGGCGGATTGATCGGGAACGCGATCGCGCCGGGAATCGCCGATCATCGGCAGCCGCAGATCGTCGGCGATCTGCTGCTCGCACTGCGGTGCGCTCCTCCCACGGCTTCAAACGCAGCACGGCGTTACCGTCGACAACGGTCGGGAAGCCGGAGATCGGCGGTGAAGGCGCCGGTCTCCGGCAAGTCGGCGTAGAATCGCCTCGATCGGCTTCAGCATGGTCGGCCGTGTATTGCGGCGTGGAGCCCTGCGGCGCGGTCACGCAGCGCGAACACGACGCCGCGGTCTTCCATGCGGCGCCAGCTCGGCCTTGAGCAGTCGTAAGACACGCGACGCCGAGCCCAGCACGACGAGCCAGGCACCGACCACCACACAGCCGGTGGCGCAGCGTCCACGTGAGAGCGCGCGGCGATAGCCGTTGCGTGAGCGCCGGGATCCAGCCTTCGACCAGGTTGTAGACCCACGAGTGTCTTCGTCTCGTGCTTGAGCAGGATCGAGCACATCATCGGCGTGAGCGTCAGCGCGATGAAACCGGAAACCACCACCGCGCCGGCCAGCGTCAGCGCGAACTCGATGAACAGCGCGGCCGGTGCGGCCGGTGGCGAACGCCAGCGGCGCGAACACCGAGGCGAGCGTGAGCGTCATCGCGACGATCGCGAAGCCGATCTCCCTTCGCGCCGTTGCAGTGCCGCCTTCATCCGCGGCATTCCATCCTCGATGTGGCGGAAGATGTTCTCCAGCATCACGATCGCGTCGTCGACGACCAGGCCGATCGCCAGCACCAGCGCGAGCAGCGTCAGCGTGTTGATCGTGAAGCCGAACGCGTACATGAGCCCGAATGCGCCGATCAGCGACACGCGGGATCGTCACGATCGGAATCAGCGTTGCGCGCAAGCTGCGCAGGAAGAAGAAGATCACAAGCACGACCAGCACGATCGCCTCGCCGATCGTCGTCGAACACCGACTTGATCGAGCGCTCGATGAACACCGACGTGTCGTAGGCGACGACGAGCTTCATGCCCTCGGGCAGCGTCTCGTTCATCTTGTCGACTTCGGCGCGCACCGCCGTCGACAGGTCGAGCGGATTCGCCACCGCCTGCTTGATGCACGCCGATGTTGAGCGAAGGCTTGCCGTTGTAGCGCGAGATCACCCGCTCGTCGACCGGACCGACGTCACGCGTTGCCGACGTCGCGTGATGCGCACCGGGTAGCTGCCGACGTTGGCGACGATGATGTTGTTGAACTGCTCGGGCGTGCTGCACGTCGGTCTCGGCGACGACGGTGAACTCGCGCGCCGACGATTCGATGCGGCCGGCCGGGATCTCGGCGTTCTGCCGCCGGATCGCCTCCTCGACGTCCTGGACGGTGAGCTTGTAGCCGGCGAGCCGCGACGCGGTCGATGTCGACGCGCATCGAAACCTGGCGCTCGCCGAAAATCCGCACGTCGGCAGCGCCGGGCAGCACCGACAGCCGCGGCTGCACGTAGCGTTTCACGAAGTCGGTCGCTTCGAGCACGGTGCAGCCACCCGACTGCACCGAAATGTAGATCACGGGCAACGAATCGGACCTCGACCTTTGCGATCACCGGCTCGTCGGTCGTATCGGGCAGCTTCGCCGCACGCGCGGGCGACCTTGTCGCGGCACATCCGCCGCCGCAGAGTCCGGATCGCGCTTGAGCGTGAAGCGCACGTTGATATTGCTCCGCTCCGAGCGGCTCTGTGACGTCATGATGTCGACGCCCTCGATGCCGGACAGCGAATCCTCGAGCGGTCTTGGTGATCTGCGACTCGACCACTTCCGCCGACGCACCACGATAGGTTGTCGTGCACGCTGACGACCGGCTCGTCGATCCGCGGGTACTCGCGCACCGACAGGCGCGTATACGAGATCATCCCCATCAGCAGGATGATCAGCGACAGCACCGTGGCGAAGCACCGGCCGCTTGATGCAGATCTCGGGCAGTTGCATTGAGCAGCGTTGGCGGCGTCAGGACTTCGGCACCGGCTTCGAAGCGTTTTCCGCCTTGGCGGGCGTGATCGGCGACGTCATCTCCGCTGCGGTGGCGCTACTCGCCGGCGGGAACGCCCGCCGGCGCATTCGGTGCCGATATGGCAGCCGCATCGGACGACGCGGGGCGCGCTGCCAGCGTGACCGGCACGCCGTCGCGGATCTTGAGGTGGCCGGCGGTGACGACGATGTCAGTCGCCGAAAGTCCCTTCAGCACTTCGACGTTGCCGTCGCGACGCTGTCCGACTTCGATCTTCACGCGGTTGGCGCGCCCATCCGTGATCCGGAACACATACTGCTCGTCGCCCTGCGGCACGATCGCCTGCTCCGGAATGACGAGTGCATTCTGCTCGTCGCGCGTGATGAGCCTCACGCGGGCGAACATACCGGGTCGCAGTGACGTGTCCGAATTGCGAACCACTGCGCGGATCACGATCGATCGCCCCGCGGCGTCGAACCAGCGGATTGACGGCCGCGACACTGCCCTCGAACGTCTTGCCCGGCAGCGCGTCAGCTGGACTTGCAACGACTGGCCGACCCGCACTTGCCTGAGCGTACATTTCCGGCACGCGGAAATCGACCTTGAGCGGATCGATCGATTCCAGAGTTCACCACGTCGGCGCCTTCCTTGACGTAGTCGCCGATCGAAACGACGCGCAAGCCGATGACCCCGGAGAACGGCGCCTTGATTTCCATCTTTGCGAGCTTCGCCTCGGCGAGCTGCAAGTCCGGCTTCGGCGACGCGCAAATTGTTCTCCGCCTCGTCTCGCGCCTGCCCCGAAATGAAATTGCTCTTGGCCAAATCGACGCGCGCGGTCGTACTCGCTCTGCGCGAGCTTCAGGTTGGCGCGACTTTGCTGCACCTCGGCTCGATTGATCGCCGGGTCGAGCCGAATCAGCGTGGCGCCCTCGGTGACGCGCTGCCCTTCCTGGAACTGAATCGCGCTGATGCGGCCGGCGACCTCGGGCCGCACGGTGACCGATTCGTCCGAGCGGAGACTGCCCACCGTGGTGATCGCCTGCGGCATCGGTTGCAACGCGACCTTGACTGCTTCGACCGCGACGCCCGGCGTCGGCGCGCTGGCGCTTGCTCGCCGTTTGCGGCGCGCCGCCCGCGTCGAGGGCAGCCGTATGACCCGCGCTGTTCGCGCCGAACCAAAAGCCGCCCCGCCGCCGCAACGGCGATTCCCCATCGCGGCGATAACACCGAAGACCGTCTTGTTCATTCGTTCGTGGACTTTCCCGTGGCCATGTCCGGCGCCGGAGGGCGCGCGGCAGGCCGATTCACCAGCAAGTGTTTGTCCGTGCGTTTCGTCACGCAAAAGAGACATACCGGGCGATCGTATTTGTTGCCACCGTCGGCAGCGTGCCTCGCCGTGGATCGTTCGAATATGTCGCTCGATACCTCGATCAAGCACCGAATGAACGATTATGCGCTGCTGGGCCGCTCGCGGGCAAACGCGGTGCGGCAACGCCGGTTCGCGACGCGCAAGCGCTGCTAAACTCGAACGCATCGACCGACCGGGAGTTGCCCCGATGCGGCGCAATCTGTCTTCCCCCGCCGCGCACTGCGCATGCCTAGGCGCGTATTCGTCGCTCTGGCGGTGTTGTTGCCGGTTTTCGGCGCCGCGAGTGGAGGCGCCGCATTTCGCAAGCTTTCCCGGCGCGAAACCCGGTGCGGCTGGTCGTTCCATTTCCGCCGGGCGGACTCGCTCGACGCCGTCGGCCGCGCGATCGCCGACAAATTGACGCAGGCGTGGGGCCAGAGCGTTGTCGTCGACAACCGGCCGGGCGCCGGCGGCAACATCGGCGCCGACTTTGTCGCGAAATCGCCGCCGGATGGCTACACGGTCGTGATGGGCGCGCTGTCGACGCACGCGGTCAATCCGAGCCTCTATCGCGAAGATGCCGTACGACGCGGCGAAGCGACTTCGCGCCGATCACGCTGGTCGCGATCACGCCGAACGTGCTGGTCGTCAATCCGGCGCTGCCGGTCAACTCGGTCAAGGAACTGATCGCCTACGCCAAGGCGAATCCCGGCAAGCTGTCGTTCGGCTCCGGCAGCAACGGCAGCGCCGGGACATCTCGCCGGCGAGCTGTTCAAGGTCGACACCGGCGCGGACATGGTCCACATCCCGTTCAAGGGCGGTGCGCCCGCGACTGCAGGCGCTGCTCGCCGGCGACACGCAGTTCATGTTCGACAACCTCGCGCAACTCGATGCCGCAGGTGAAGGCCGGCAAGTTGAAAGCGCTCGCGGTGACGACTGCGCAACGATCGAAGCTCGTCCCCGAATTGCCGACGATGGCCGAAGCGGGCGTTCCGGGATTCGACATCTCGACGTGGTTCTGGCCTGTTGGCGCCGGCGGGCACGCCGCCCGACGTGATCGCCAAATGGAACGCCGACGTCGACGAAGATGCTGAACTTCGCCGGACATGCGCGAGCGGTTGACGGCGCAGGGCGCCGAGGCCGCGCCGACGACGCCGGCCGAGTTCTCCGCGTTCATCGCGCAGCGAGATTGGCGAAGTACGCGCGGATCGTGAAGGCGTCGGGCGCGAAAGTGGATTGACGGGCGGCGGAAGCGGAGTGGCCCCGCCGCGCGCCTATTTCGCCTTTCGACTGCTTCACGTTGAAGGTCTGGCCGGCAATCGTCATCGTCCCGTTGCGGTTCTTCGGGTTTCCCGTGTAAGCCGAAACAGAGTACGTGACGGTCCCGTTGCCGCTGCCGCTGCCTCGCGCCGCCACTGATCGCGATCCACGACGCGTTGCTCACCGCCGTCCAGGCGCAGCCGGCCGGCGCGCGTGACGGCGACGCTCGCGCCTCCCGCCGCCGCTGCGGAAGCTCGCGCTGCGTCGGCGACGATCGCGTACGTGCAGGGCACGAAGTCGACGGCGATCCGGCTGCACCGTGCCGCCGAGGCTGACGACGTAGAGTTCCCCCTGCTCGTCCTCGCCGAAGGACGAGATGTTCAGCGCGGTGTCGAGAAGGAGGCTCTGCGCTGCCGTCCCACGCCGAAGATCTCGCCACGAGCAGTAGTCGCCGTAGACATAGGTGCCCGAGCAGGCAGCGCTCCCTGCGTGCCACGATAGACATAGCCACCGGTGATCGAGCAGCGGCCGCCCGAGTGCGTCGTAGTCGAAGATCGGAAAGATGTAATTTCCGGGAATGCAGCAGGCGACGGATCGATGTCCGGTGCGACGCCATGCCCTCGATACACGCGCCAGCCATAGTTGCCGCCGCTTCACGATCGGGCGTGTCGACCTCCTCGCGCGTGCCCTGTCCGACGTCGGCCACCCACTGCTGGCGCCGTCGAGCCGGTCGAAGCTGAAACGCCACGGGTTGCGCAATCCGAACGCGAAGATCTCGTCGCGGCCCCGGATTGCACGAAGAGGGATTCGTCGGCGGCGACGAATACGGCGCGCCCGCGACGGTGTCCGGATGGTCGACGTCGATCCGCAGAATCTTCGCCGAGCAGCACGTCCTTGTTCTGCGCGTTGTTCGGCGGGTCGTTGCCGGAGCCGCCGTCGCCGACCCCGATGTAGAGATAGTTATCGGGACCGAAGGCGAGCATGCCGCCGTTGTGGTTGCGTATTGCGTCGGATGCAGGATCGTCAGCAACACGGTCTCGGCCGGGTCGGCGACGTTCGCGTCGGCCGACACCTGCGATATTCGCGCGATGACGAGCGCGCCGTCGCCGGGCGCGCGTGTAGTAGACGAAGAAACGGCCGTTGGCCGCGTACATGCGGATGGAACGCGAGGCCGAGGAGCCCCCGCTCACCGCCGGCGACGACTGCTGCGTGCGGATGTCGAGGAAGGCGGTCGGCGTCGACGCGCCCGGCTGCAGCACGCGAATGATCCCGCCCTGCTCCACGATGAAAAGCCGGTTCGAGCCGTCGCTGCGCGTTGCCGACGAAGACCGGGCTCGACAGGCCGCTCGAAACGATGGGGATCAGCTGAGTTCAGCGGCGAGCAGCGACGGCGACGGGCAAAACAGCGCCGGCGGCGATCAGGCCACGCAGCTTGGGCGGCATTCTCATGGGGGCAAGCTCCTTCCTGTTTGCAGATGCAACCAGGCTCCTCTCCCCGACGGCGCCGTCCCGCGAAGATTTTCGTAGTCGTCGCCGCGCCCTGGGGAACCCTTAAGCTCCCTCTGCCGGCGCAGTCTATGCCATCGTCATCGCCGCTGTCCACCATGCAGGAGCGCACGCCGGACGATGCACAATGCTCGCGGGAAGGCGACGCGATCATCGATCGCCACGAACGGAGAGGTGGATCGATGGCGCGACGATCCAGTTTGTCGTCACGCGATAGAAACAAGTGATTCGAAACAGGAGGCAACATGCATCGATTGATCTCGGCCGGGTTTGCGTGCACTGGCCATCGTTGTCGCGGCCCTCGCCACGCCGCTCGCATTTGCGCAAGCGACCTATCCGAGCAAGCCGGTGCGACTCGTCGTGCCGTTTCCGGCCGGTGGCACGACCGACCTCCTGCGCGCGCCGCCGGGCAAAAGTTGTCGGAAGCCTGGGGTCAGCAAGTGATCGTCGACAACCGGCCCGGCGCCGCCGGCAACATTGGCAGCGAACTCGTCGCGAAGGCGGCGCCTGACGGCTACACGTTACTGATGGGCACCGTTCGGCACGCATGCGATCAATCCGAGCTTGTACGCGAAGATGCCGTATGACCCGCACGTGAAGGATTTTGTGCCGGTGATACTCGTCGCGGGCGTGCCGAACGTGCTCGTCGTGAATCCTGGCCTGCCGGTGAATTCAGTGGCGGAATTGATCGCGTATGCCAAGGCCAATCCCGGCAAGCTCAATTTCGCGTCGTCGGGCAGCGGCACATCGATTCATCTCTCGGGCGAGCTCTTCAAGGCGATGACCGGCGTGGAGATGACGCACGTCCCGTACAAAGGCAGCGCGCTCCGCGCTGACCGACCTCATCGGCGGACAAGTGCAACTGATGTTCGACAATTTGCCGTCATCGCTCCGCGTTCATCAAGGCCGGCAAGTTGCGCGCGCTCGGCGTCACCAGCGCGCGCACGCGCGACGGCGCTGCCCGACGCGCCGGCGGTCGCTGACACGGTTCCGGGATTCGAGGCGTCATCGTGGTTCGGCATTCTCGCGCCCGCCGGGACGCCGCGCGAAGTCGTCATGAAAATCAATGCCGAGACCGCGAAGTGGCTTGCGTCACCCGATGCCAAGGAAAAACTCGCGAGCCAGGGTGCGAACGCGGCCGGCGGATCGCCGGACGTTTTCGCGAAGCACATTCAGACGGAGACCGCCAAATGGGCCAAGGTGGTCAAGGACTCCGGCGCGAAGGTCGACTGAGCGCCGATCAGTCGCATTCGCCGACGCGCTTGCCCGAGAACGTGTGCGTCATTTCCATCGTCTCATCGCCCGCCTTGCCCTTGAGGTGCATCCGGCCGTCGTAGCTCGCGGGCAGCGAGATCTCACCCGTTCCGATCATCGGATCGGTGCCGCTGCAGAGCAATGTTGAACGTGACCTTGTTGCCCGGCGCGTTTCACGTCGGAGTGCTGCACCCTTCGGTCATCGGAATCAGATCGTCGTCTTTGCGCGTTTTCGGCAGGCACTTCCGCTGGGTCTGCGCAGGCATCGCCATCGGCATTCCAGGGATGTCCATTTTCGTCGTGACCTCCCACAGCTCGCCTTTGTCCTGCGCAACGGCGGCGAGGCCGCCATGACAGCGACAACACCACCATCGCGGCCGAGCGCAACGAGAGCACTGGCACACAACCGCGCCGATTCCAATTCGCGAATCGAGACCTCCACGCATGCTGCGTCTCCCCGATCGTTTAGAATGTGGGGCTCGCGCCCCGAGCGATGCGAACGCCGGTCAGGATAGCACCATGACAATCGAACGCCGCAACGTCGGTAAGCGCCTTTCCGACCTCGTGATCTTCGCACCTGCGCCAGGGCAGCGGCTCGTCTATCTCGCGGGTCAGGTCGCCGAGGATCCGAAACAAGGCATCACCGCCCAGGTGCATTCGGTGCTCGCGCAAATCGATCGCTTGCTCGCCGAAGCCGGCACCGACAAGCGCCGCATTCTTTCTGCGACGATCTATTTGCCGAGCATGGCCGACTACGCGGCGATGAACGCGGTGTGGGACGCTCGGGTGCCGCAAGGCGAAACGCCCGCGCGAGCCACGGTCGAGGCAAGGCTCGCAAACCCCGAGTTCAAAGTCGAGATTCAACTGGTCGCGGTCGCCGGCTGATCAATCTGCTCGCCCCATTCGCCATGCCCACGTCCTCCGCCGAGAAAGCCGTCCTGACGACGCCTGCCGAAACCACGCGCCGCGAAATCGCGCGCGCGAGTCGCGCGGCGACACCGGTGACGCGCGCGATGTTCGACCAGCTGATGGTGCCGTGCTACGCGCCTGCGCCGTTCATTCCGGTGCGCGGCGAAGGCTCGCGCCTCTGGGACCAGACCGGCAAGATGTACATCGATTTCGCCGGCGGCGTCGCGCGTAACGGCGCTCGGCCATTGCCATCCGGCGATGATCCGCGCGCTCGAGGAACAGGCGCGAAAGCTCTGGCACGTCTCGAACTGGTTCACCAACGAGCCCGCGCTGCGGCTCGCGCGAGCGGCTCGTCGACGCCACGTTCGCCGAGCGCGTGTTCTTCTGCAATTCGGGCGCCGAAGCGAACGAAGCGGCGCTCAAGCTCGCGCGCCGCTATGCGCACGATCGTCATGGCCGGCACAAGACGCGCATTGTTTCGACGATGAACTGCGTTTCCACGGCCGCACGCTCTTCACCGTCACCGCCGGCGGGCAGGCGAAATACGCGACCGGCTTCGGTCCCAATCCGGCGGGGATCACGCATCTGCCGTACAACGATGTCGCCGCGCTCGAGCGCAGAATTCGCAGCGCACGGCGACGAGATCTGCGCGGTCATCCTCGAGCCGATGCAGGGCGAAGGCGGGATGACGCCGGGACGCCGGAATATCTGCAGGCGGCGCGTCGGCTTTGCACCGCGCACGGCGCGCTGCTGGTCCTCGACGAGATCCAGAGCGGGATGGGCCGCACCGGCACGCTGTTCTCGTACATGCAGAAGGGCGTCGTGCCCGACATCCTGACGAGCGCGAAGGGTCTGGGCGGCGGATTTCCGGTCGGCGCGATGCTGACGACCGACGGAGATCGCGCGGCGTGTTCTCCGTCGGCGTGCATGGCACGACCTACGGCGGCAATCCGCTCGCCTGCGCGGTCGCCGGCGCGGTGTTCGACGTCATCAACACGACCGAGGTGCTGCGACGGCGTCAAGGCGCGCCATGCGCTGTTCATGGAAGGGCTGAAGGCGATCAACGCGCGGCGGCACGTGTTCGCCGATCTGCGCGGCGAAGGCGTGTGGCTCGGCTGCGAGCTCGATGACCCGTGGCGCGGCAAGTCGATGGACGTCATCAGCGCGGCGGGCGAGGCCGGGCTTGCTCGTGCTCGTCGCGGGTCCCGACGTCATGCGCATCGCGCCGTCGCTCGTGATCATCGCTCGACGAGATCCTCGAAGGCCTGGCGCGGCTTGAAACCGCGCTCGAGCGCGCGCTGATCTAGCGCGGCCCGGCACGATGTTCTTCGTCCGGCCCGATCGCGCGCGAGGATCTTCCCGCCGTCCTCGCGCTGTCCGAGCGCACCGGCACCGGACTCACGACGCTGCCCGCCGATCGCGAACGCCTCGCCGCAGCGGATCGAGCGCTCGCTCGCGTCGTTCGCGGGCACCGCCGATCGCGCCGACGCGTGCTACATGTTCGTGCTCGTCGACAGGCGCGCGACGATCGCGTCGTCGGCATCAGCGCGCATCGAGGCCGCGCGTCGGCCTCAAGGAGCCGCTGGTACAACTATCACGTCGGCACGCTCGTCCACGCGTCGCGCGCGCTCGACGTCTACACGGTCGCGCCGACGCTTTTCCTCGCCAACGACCACACCGGGCACACGCGAGCTCTGCTCGCTGTTCCTCGACCAGGCGCTATCGGCATCGGCAAGAACGGCGCGCTGCTCGCGAAGAGCCGCCTGCTGTTCATCGCCGAGTTCGCGCAACTGCTTCGCGCCGAAGGTGATCGCCGAACTGCGCGGCAAGCTCGACGCCGACGGCCGTAGCCCGTTCTGGGAAGGGCTCGGCCGCCACTTCTTCGCGATGGAGTACTCGACCGCGGACTACCTGACGGGCATCGGCCAGAAAGTCGTTCATCGCCGAGTTGATGCCGAAGCACCCGGTGTACGTGAACCTGCTGCCCGCCGCCGCGCGCGACGCGATCGGCGCCGTGCACGCCGACACCGCGCCTGCGCGCGCGATGCTCGAGCAGGAAGGGTTCCGCTACGAAGGCTACGTCGACATCTTCGACGCCGGCCCGACGCTCGAATGCTTTCGCGACAACATCGACGCGGTGCGCCGCTCGCAGGTGCTGCCGGTACGCTCGGTGAGGAGGATCCGGTGCCCGACAGCTTGACCGACGACGTGCTGTGGCTGGTCGCGAACCGCAAGCTGGGCGCATTTCGCGTCGCTGGTCGCCGCGGCGCCGGCGCGGGTCGACCGGTTTCCGCTGCTCGCCGTACGCGGCGACGGCGTTGGGCGTCGGCGAAGGCGACACCGTCGCGCAGCCGTGCCCCTGTCACCGCGCGACCGATGAGTGCCGCCGGGCCGCCGTCCCAAGGCACGAATTACTCCCCCTTTGGGGGCAGCGCAGCGGCGACAGCCGCAACGCGTGGGGTCCATGCCAGGAATACAACTTCGACGGCATCCCCGGGCCGACGCACAACTACTCGGGCCTCGCGCGCGGCAATCTCGCCGCGGAGAAAAATGCGCGGATGACCGCCAACCCACGCGAGGCGGCGCTGCAGGGCTTGGCGAAGATGCGCGCGCTGGCGGCGCGCGGCATCCCGCAGGCGGTGCTTCCGCCGCACGAGCGTCCAGCTCGTGCCGGCGTTGCGCGAACTCGGGTTCGCGGGGAGCGATGCCGACGTCGTCGCACGCGCCGCGCGGGACGCGCCGCACCTGCTCGCCGCGTGCTCGTCGGCCGCCGCGATGTGGGTCGCCAACGCGGCGACCGTCGAGTCCCTCCGGCCGACACCGCCGACCGGCGCGTTCACTTCACGCCAGCCAACCTGGTCGCGCATTTTCATCGGTCGCTCGAAGCGGAGACGACGACGCGCGTGCTGCGCGCCATCTTCGCCGACGCAACGCGTTTGCGGTTCACGATCCGCTGCCCGCCGCGGCGCAGTTCGGCGACGAAGGCGCCGCCAACCACACGCGCTTCGCCGGACGACGGCCGACGCCGGGCGTCGAGATGTTCGTCTACGGACGAAGCGCCTATGGCGGCGCGCCGGCGCCGCAACAGCTATCCGGCACGACAAACGCGCGAGGCCTCGGAGGCGGTCGCCCGCCGGCACGGACTCGACCCGCGCGCGTCGTCGTCGCGCAGCAGACGCCCGACGCCATCGACGCCGGCGTGTTCCACAACGACGTGATCGCCGTCGGCAGTGGAGCAACGCTGTCTGTCTCACGAAGCTCGCGTATCGTCGACCAGGCCGCGGTGCTGGACCGAGCTCGGCCGAACCGTCGGGCCGGACTTCACGCCGATCGTCGTCGCGTCGGACGAGCTCTGCGTCGCCGACGCGGTGACCGACCTATCTGTTCAACAGTCAGATGATCGCGCGACCGGACGGGAAGTTTCTGCTCGTGGCGCCGGCCGAATGCGCGACGCATCCGCGCGCGCGCGCGCGTGCTCGACCGACTGGTCGCGCGGCGGCACGCGAATCGCGGAAGTGATCACGTTCGACCTGCGGCAAAGCATGCGCAACGGCGGCGGACCCGCCTGCCTGCGCCTGCGCGTCGCGCTGACGCTGCAGAGCGAGCGCAGCGATTCAGCGCAAACGTGTTTCTCGACGATGCGCTGGCGGACGCGCTCGATGCGCATGGATCCGTCGCCATTACCGCGATCGTCTCGCGCCGGAAGACTTGGGGATCCCGCCTTGCTCGACGAATCGCGCCGCGCGCTCGACGAGCTGTCGACGCTATTGCGGTTGCCGGTCGATCTATCCGTTCCAGCGCACCGGCGCGCCGTAAGATCGCTAAGTCTGCGTGCAGCAGCGGCGCCGCCGCGACGCGGTTGCCGCCACTGCGCTTCGCCACGTACAGCGCTGCATCCGCGGCGCGCAGTGAATCGGTCGATCGTCGTCGCGCGCGAGCGGATACGCGGCGACGCCGAACCCGGCTCGCAATTCGATCGGCGCCTCCGGCGTCTTGATGTCGACCACCTGCAAACGGACTCGAATGCGCTCGGCCGCCGCGACCGCCGGCGGGCGGTGTCGGACTCCGGCAGCAGCGCGAGAAATTCATCGCCGCCCCAGCGCCCGATGACGTCGCCGCGCCGCGTCTCCTCGTTCGCGATCTGTGCGGCCATCGCCAAGGCGCGGTCGCCCGCGGCATGCCCGTAGCGATCGTTGATCGCCTTTGAAGCCGTCCAGGTCGAACATCATCCAGCGCGTAGCGACGCACCGTAACGCAGCGCGTTGGCGTGCATTTCCTCCAGCTCGTCGGTCAGCCACGCGCGATTGTGCAAGCCGGTCAGCGCGTCGTGCGTCGACTTCTGCGATGCAGTTGCGCGCGAAGCTCCGCCTGCGCGAGCGTCGCCTCCGCGAGTCGCGCGAAGGCGGCGAATTCGGCTTGTTGGCCGACGCGATCGAAGTGAGTCGGCGTTGTCGGCGTAGAACACGAGGATGCCGCTGCTTGCGCGCGTTCGGATGTGCGGTGGAAATGCGGCGGCCACTTCGAACCCGTACGATTTGCTCGCCGCGCGCCAGGGACCATACAACGAAAAGCGCGACGACGGTCGCGTGATCCGATTCCTCCCGGCGGAGCGCGCGAGAAGGCGGGACCCATCGACGTCAGCAGGTTGCGCTCGATGACGAGCGCGTCGGCATAGGCCATTGGCCGGGCCGACGGCGACCATCGGGCGGATCTCGTGCGTGTCGGGGTGGCCGAACCACGCCCACGCGAGGCCGGATGTGAGCGTGGCCGCAACCAGGCCTTCGCACATGCTTTGCACGAGCGCGAGGGCATCGCTTTGCGCCGCCAGGCGGGCGGTCGCCTCGAGAAGCGCCGTCGTCACCGTCGCGCGCTCTTCCAGCGGCGCGGGCGCCGGGCCGTGGACGTCGTCGGTCGCGATCGGGATTGGTTCGGCACGCGACTATTCTAAGGCCCGCACGCGCGGCCGGTGCCGAAAACGTTTCAATCGGGACCCATTACTCCGGCCGCGGCGGCGGGCGTGCGTCCGGTGCGTGCGCACCGGCGATCCGATCATCGCCCCCACGGCGAGCGCCAGTCCGAGGGCACCACGACGAGCAGCGTCGGACGAAGACCGATGCCGGTCGCAAGCGCGCCGCCGATCAAGCGAGCCGAACGGCGCCGCGGCGACGGTGCAGGAAGCCGCATCGTCGCGGTCATCCGCCCCGAGCAGCCGGTCCGGCGTGATCGCCTGCCGCAGCGCCAGGTAGTTGATGCCGTAGAGCACCGCGCCGAAGTCGAACACCAGCATCGCGAGGCCGAGCGCGATCGTCGCGACCCACGGCGGCCCCGGAGACGAGGCCGAAGGCCTGCCATCCGAACGCTGTCAGCGCCAAGCCATAAACGATGATCGGCCCGACGCCGAACACGGTGCGACAGACCGCTCGGCGCGCGTCGGCCGCGAGCACGCAACCCACGCCGCCGAACACATAGGCGACGCCGATCGCGCCGGCCGACAAGTCTGAGCTCGCGCGTCGCGAACAGGATCAGCACGGCGATCTGCATGTGGTGCAGCACCTGCCACAGCCCGGCGAGCCACCGCGAGCGACGAGCAGCGTCCGGCTGTTCCACACACGAGCAGCAGGCCCTCGTGGATCTCCGCGCCACACCGACCGCGCTCGTGCCGTGCGTGCACGTCGTTCGGCGCTCGCAGCCGGCGCAACAGCAAGCGCCGAAACGAAGAACGTGACCGCGTCGAGCGCGATCGCGAACGGCGCCGTCAGCGCCTGGATCAGGCAGCCCGCCATGCCCGGGCCGATCAGCGCCGACGACGTCTCGCCGAGCGTGATCTTGGCGTTGGCCTCGACCAGCCGCGTGCGTCCCGGCCATCTGCGCGAGCAGGACCTGATACGCCGCGCCGCCGACGACGTTCTGCACTGCCGCAGAAAAGCCGACCGCGTAACAGAATCTCGATCGACAGCGCGTCGAGACCACGCCGCGACGGGAATCGCGAGCAACGCGAGCCCGCGCCCGATGTCGGCGGCGATCACGACCGGCAGCTTGCGCACGCGGTCGAGCAGCACGCCGGCGTGCAGGCGACACCAGCGCGAACGGCAGCGTCTCGAGCGCGATCAGCACGCCCATCTGGAACGGCGTCGCCTGCAGCAACAGCGCCGCGGTCAGCGGCAGCGCGAGGTTGGTGATCTGCGCGCCGAACGCCGTGATCGTCAGCGACGATCCAGAGCTTGCGGAAGTCCGCCGAGCGCCAGAGGCCTTGGAAGCTCTTATGAAACAGTCGCTGCAGACGATACATGATCGGCACTTATGCGGCCCTCGCGATATGCGCGCGCGCGCGGACGCAAAACGTCGACAAACAAGCGGAAGACAGGAAACCGAAAGGCAACTGCGGTGAAACGAAGAGAACGCCCTCGATTTCCGGTCTCGCCGCTTTAAACCCGGCGGGGTGACCCGGCCGGGCGCTAATGCGGCGAAGAGAACGCTCCGCGGCGACGAAATTCGTCCGGTGCGAACCGCACGAATGCTCCACGCCCACGCGCGCGTGCTCGCCATCGCTGCCAGCGTGTCGTGCAGTGGGAAGGTGGGAGTTCATCGGTGGTCCACTTGGTTTGCGATCGATACTACGATTGGCAATTGTAGCCGCGAGTGGCCGCGCGCGGAAAGGAGGCGCGACGCGCCGCACAGGGCGCCGAGGACCGCCGCTTGTCGCGGCAACGCAACGGTCGACGCCCGATCAGCGCGCGCTATTGCGCCGCGCAAGATCGAGGTCGACGAAGCGCCACGATTGCCCCTGGAACACGTTCTTGACGTAGCCGCGCACCCACGGCCGCACCAGCGTGTTCTCGATCCGGTAGACGGCAGCGCCGAAGGGTGCATAGGCCGCGACGATCGCGTTCAGCCGCGCGTAGGCACGATCGCGCTCGAGACCGAGCCGCAATTTCCGGCTTTCGCGATAGAGCCGGTCATATTCGTCGTTCGCGAAGTGCGAAAGGTTGTCTTCGCTCGGACCGTACGCGAGCTGCATGTAAGAGATCGCCATCGCTGGCGCGCATAGCTGACCTGCCACATCGGTAGCTTGCCTGCGCGCGCCATCTTCAGGAGCTCCGGCCACTTCTGTTTGACGAATTCGACCCGCACGCCGATGTCCTGCAAGCTGCGCTTCCACAGCTCTTCGCGGATCCTGTCTTCGCTCGACGTCGCCGATCCCATCCGCAATGTGAGCGGACGTCCGTCCGGCTGTTCAGCGGTAGCCATCGCCGTCACGATCGACGAAGCCGAACTTGTCGAGGAGCGCGCGCGCGAGCGCCGGGTCGTAGGGCACCCACGTCCGCACGCCGGCTTCGTGGCCGGACACACCAGGTGGCACGATCTGCGTCGCCGTCGTCGCCTGGCCCTGGAACGCTACGCTGATTTCGGCCGGCACGTCGAATGCCGACAGGATCGCGCGCCGCAGCGCGATTTTTCCGGCGCATGTCCACCGACCAGCCGGATCGCGCATGTCGAAGAACGCGTAGAAGCCGAGCCCGGCTTCGGCGGCACGATGCAGCGCGACGCCCTGCTCGGCGTAGTACGGCAGCAACCGATTCGATGCGTCGAGCACGCGGGCGGCGTGATCGCGCGGCACGTTGAAATAATCGAGCTCGCCGCTGTTGAACGCGAGGACCTGGCGATTCTGACTCCTCGATGATCGAGATTTCGACCCGGCCGATCTGCGGCATCCGCTTGCCGCGCATCGGTGGCACCGCGGCGCGCGTCGCCGCGTCGGCATCCGCGGGAACGTCGGGAAACGTTTCCAACCGGTAGTCGCGGTTCGCCTCGAGCACGATCTTCCGTCCGCGTCGCCACTGCGCGAGCTTGAATGCACCCGTCCCGACCGGACTTCGCCTGCGCCCACCCACTGCCTGTCGCCATAGGCTTCGATCACCTCGCCGAGCGACGCCAGCGGTATTGGCGAGCGTGAGCTGCGGCAGGAGCGCGTAATCGGGCTCTATCAGCGTCAGTTTGAGCGTGTAGCGGTCGACGGCTTGCAATCCCTCGATCACCGCGTCGTAGTCGAAGCGTCCCGTTTCGCCTCGCCTTGGCGACCGCGGCGTCGGCGCCGACGAACTTGCCACGCAGCAGGAAGAGCGACGGCGAACGCGTGCGCGGGTCGAGGATCCGCTTCCACGAATACGACATAGTCCTGCGCGATCAGCTCGCGGGGCTTGCCCTTGAAGATGGGGTCATCGGCGAAGCGGATGCCGTGCTTCAAGCGAATCGTCCACGCCCGGCCATCCGCGGAAATCTCGGGTAGCGCCTCGGCAGCGCGCGGCACGACGCGAACGGCCGCGCGAGGTAATCCCATTCGTAGAGCGTGTCGAGCATCGACCCGATGAGCGTGTTCGAGTAGAAATCGCCCGACGCCGCCGGATCGAAGCCGCTCTCGGCGATCGGCAGCATGACGCGCAACGTCTTCGCGGGATCGGCCCACGCCGGGCGCGGCGTCCGCTCGCGCATCGCATGCGATACGCAGCGGCGACGGCGACGATGCCGATCGCGCGGCGCCACCGCATCATCGCGTCATGCGCGCCGCCGGGCCAGTCCCAAGGCGCGCATTGCCCCCCTGGGGGGCAGCGCAGCGAGCGAAGCCGCAAGCGTGGGGGCCGTCATCATTTCGCGGCGAGGACGCGGCGCGCGTTGTCGATGTCGAGATACGGGAACGGGTACTGATTCGTCGGGTTGTACTTGAAACCGACGACCCACGGCTGCACGATGACGTTCTCGATGCGGAAGCCGTTCAGCACCCACGGCGAGTAGGCGCTGACGAGCTCCGACATCCGACGCAACTGCTTCGTGCGCTTCGGGGCTGTCGGGCATCGAACGCGAGCCTTTTCGTAGAGCTTGTCGTATTCGGGCAGGCTGAATCGCGCGAGATTCGAAAAGCCCGCGTCGTGGCCATAGAGCAGCCCGTGAAGCCGAATCCCTCGGGCGTCGTGTTGATGTTGCCGAGCCGCCACGATCTGCAACTGGCCGAGCCGCGCCATCTTTGAGCAGATCGGGCCACTTCTGCTTGATGAACTCGAGCTTGATCCCGATCGCGTTCATGCTCCGTTGCCACAGCTCGTCGGTCTGCCGGTCGATGACGCTGCAGGCGTGGAGGCCATCTTGATCGTCAGCGGACGGCCGTCGGGCAGCTCGCGGTAGCCGTCGCCGTCGCGATCCTTGTAGCCGAAATTGTCGAGCAGCGTCTTGCGCGGCGGCGACGTTGAACGGCGCGACGCGCGTCGAGCGTAGGATCGTGGCCGGACATGCCGGGCGGGACGATCTGCGTCGCCGGCATCCCCTGGCCTTGCCGGATGACGCGGATTTCCTCGTCGATGTTGTAGGCCATGCGCGATCGCGCGGCGCAGCGCGATCTTGTCCGGCGTGTAGCCGCCGACCACCGGATCCTCCATGTTGAAATACGTGTAGTTGATCGCCGGCTGCACGTCGCGCGAAAGCGTGACGCCCTGCTTGCGCGAATTCCGGCTTGAGCTTGCCGTCGGGTCGTCACGACGTTCGCGACGATCTCGTTCGGCACCGCGAGAAAATCGAGCTGCTTCTGCGAAAACGCGAGAAGCCGCGGGTTCGCTTCCTCGATGATCGAAATCTCGATCCTGACCGATCAGCGGCAGCTTGCGACCGGCGAGCTTTGCGCACGAGCGCGCTGTCGGCGGGATCGGTCGGCTCCGGATAGCGCTCGTCGCGGAACCCGGGATTGGGCACGAGGATGATCCGCTGCCCGCGCCGCCAGTCCTTGAGCTTGTACGGACCGGTGCCGACCGGGTTGGCCATCACCCATCCGCTCGCGTCGCCGTAGGCGTCGACCACTTCGCGCGCCACCGCGGCGGTGGGCGTCGTCGTCAGATTCGCGAGCAGCTCGTAGTCGGGGAAGTTGAGCTTGAACCGCAACGTGTAGCGATCGAGCGCCTGCAAACCTTCGATCGGCGCGTCGTAATCGAACTTGCCGGTCTCTTTCTCCTTCGCCACGACCGCATCCGCGCCGACGAAGCGGCCGTCGACGATCTGCAGAAAGTTGGAGCGCATGCGCGGATCGAGCAGGCGCTTTCAGGCCGAATACGTAGTCCTGCGCCGTCAGCTCGCGCCGCTTGCCCTTGAACGCGGGATCGTCGGCGAAATAGATGCCTGGACGCACGCGGATCGTCCACGTCTTGCCGTCCGCCGAGATTTCCGGCAGCGCCGCCGCGGTGTTCGGGACGAGCTTGTACGGCCGCGTCAGGTATTCGTATTTGATAGAGCGGATCGTAGATCGCGCGATTGACGTAGTTCGAATACAGCGTCGCCGCCCGACTGCGGATCGAAGCCCGGTCTCGGCGATCGGGAACGAGACGCGCAGGATCTTGTTCGGATCGGGCTGCGCATCTGCGCCGCTCGCCAACATCGTCGCGACGACGGCGAGCAGCGCGACGGCGAAGCGACGGATCACAGCGCTTTCTCGATGTCGGCTGCGATCGATTCGGGCGTGTCGTTGGGCGCGAAACGCGCAATCACCTTGCCGCCGCGATCGACGAGAAACTTGGTGAAGTTCCATTTGATCGCCTCGCTGCCGAGGAGTCCCGGCTTCGCCGACTTGAGGTACTTGTAGACGGGCGCCGTGTTGTCGCCGTTGACGTCCACTTTCGCGAACAGCGGGAACGTGACGCCGTAGTTGAGCTTCGCAGAACGACGCGATCTCGTCTTCGGTGCCCGGCTCCTGCGCACCGAACTGGTTGCACTGGAAAGCCCAGCACCTCGAGGCCCTTGCCGCGGTATTTTTCGTACAGCGCTTCGAGACCCTTGTACTGCGGCGTGAACCCGCACTGGCTGGCCGTGTTGACGACCAGCAGCACTTTGCCCTTATAGCGGTCGAGATTGACCGGCTTTGCCGTTGATGTCGTCGACGGTGAAGTCGTAAAGCGTCGTCATGGAAACTCTCCGCGAGGCGAGCTTGGGGACGGCCCGGCAATGGTGGCGATTATCGCTCCGGCGGCTTCGGGCCGGCCAGCGGGCGGCATGCCGACGGCGCAATGCGTATGCGGTACAGTAGCAGCGACCGATCATGCCCGATGCCCCCACGCTGCTCAGGCCCCATCTGCGCGATCTCGGCGGATTCACCGTCCGCCGCGTGCTGCCCGCGTTCGGTCATCAGACGGTCGGGCCGTTCATCTTTCTTCGATCACTTCGGCCCGGTCCGGATCGAGCCGGGCGTCGGCATGGACGTCCGCCCGCATCCGCACATCGGCCTCGCGACCGTGACGTATCTGTTCGACGGCGCGATCGTCCATCGCGACAGCCTGGGCAGCGTGCAGCGGATCGCGCCGGGCGACGTCAACTGGATGATCGCCGGGCGCGGCATCGTTCATTCGGAGCGAAGCGCGCCCGAGGATCGCGCGCCGCGGGCATGCCGATGCATGGCCTGCAGACGTGGGTCGCCTTGCCGCTCGCGCACGAGGATGCGGCGCCTTCGTTCGTTCACGTCCCCGGCGCGCAGCTGCCGCGCTTCGACGTCGACGGCGCGCGCATCGTCGTCGTCGCCGGCCACGCGTTCGGCGCGCGCGCGCCCACGCCGACGCTTGTCCGACACGCTGTACGCGGCGGCGGAGATCCCTGCGGGCGCGACGCTCGTCGTACCTGCCGAGCACGAGGAGCGCGCGGTCTACGCGGTCCGCGGAAACGTCGACGTCGACGGCACGCTGCTGCCCCGAAGCGAACATGGCGGTCCTGGCGGCCGGCGAACCCGGCACGCGTGACCGCTTCAGGCCGCCGCGACGGTCATGCTGGTCGGCGGGGAAAAGCTCGACGGCGAGCGCCTGATCTGGTGGAACTTCGTCGCCAGCTCGCGCGAGCGGATCGAGGCTGCGAAAGCGAAATGGCGCGCGCAGGCGTTCGGCAGCGTTCCCGGCGAGCACGGAGTTCATCCCGCTGCCGGAGCGGCTGATACGGCGCTTCGCGTTGTCGCGGTTTCGAACGTATCATCCCGGCATCGGCGCAGTGAGCCGTCAAACCGCGTTCGGGCCCCGGCCGACGGCGGCGCGCATCGAAGTCCTTGGACCGCGCCTATGACGCAGAGTCAAATCGACCCGACCCATGGGGTCCGCGAGCGACCCGTCAGATTCTGTGACGGCCGATCAGGTCGCGTTTTGTCCGGTACCTGGTTCGTGCTCGCGAACGCCGTCGAATGCGCCCTCGACGGCAATCGTCATCACCTGTGGTGCCGGAATACCCGCCAGAGTTCTATCATCGCTTCGCGCGCTATTTGGCCGCGCGCGGCGCGGCGGTGCTGTCGTTCGACTACCGGGGCATCGGCGCGTCGCGCGAAGGAAGCCTCCGGAATTTGAAAGCCGGCATGGACGATTGGGCCGTCCAGGACCTTGGCGCCGCGCTTGCCGAAGCGCGCACGACGTATCCGCGGCTACCGCTGTCGGCAGTCGCCCATAGCATCGGCACGCTGTACGTCGGCGCGACGCCGGACGCCTCGCGCCTTTCCAAGCTGGTCTTCTTCGGTCCGCATCACCGGCTATTGGCGCGACTACGGACCGCGACTGGCGTTGGCTGATGCGCGTCGTCTGGCACGGCGTCATGCCCGCGGTCACGAAGCGGGTCGGATATTTTCCCGGCCGCAGGCTTCGTTTGGGCGAGGATCTGCCGTCGCAGGTCGCGTTCGATTGGGCCGCGCGCCGGCAACCGGAGGTGGCCGCGACCGCGGAGTCCACGCGGGAGGTTCGGTCCGGCCTTGTCGCGTTATGGCGAGTCCGGGCCGAAACGCTTGCGCTGTCGATCAGCGACGATGCCTTTGCGCCGCCGGCCGCCGGCGCGGCGTCTACTTGTCGATGTATCCCAACCTGCGCGTCGGTCCACGAGACGATCACGCCGGCGAGCCCTAGCTGCCGGCAAGCTGGGCCACTTGGGGTTCCTGCGCAGGCCCGCGGGCGAGTTCTTTTGGCGCCGCGCGGCCGGATGGCTGATCCCGCGCGACGATGATCGCGCAAAGTGGCGAAGATGCGCGAACGTCGACCGAGCAAGACTCAGCGAGCGCCGGAGCGCGGCGCGTGACTACCCCCGACTGTTGCTTCAGGAGAACAAATGCTTGGATTGACGCCACTCGGACAGGCCTACGGTCGTTCAGGCTCGATTCTGTTCCACCCCGCGAGGTGCCGCCGCCGCGTCGTAGGTGCTCGTCAGGAACTCCGGTCAACTCGCGTCGCCGGCGACTCCGCGGTCCGCACGGCTTCGTACGGAAGAATGAATTCCGAGAGGTCAGTGCTGGCAGAACGCGGCTGCCGGAACGCACGGCAGCGTTCGACTCAGCCCATCGGGCTCCGGCGCTGCATAGGCGTAGAACGCCGGCTCGCGAATCGCGCCGCTCCCCGGCCAGAATCCGTGACTGATGACTTCGTGCGAGTACGATTCGCGCGTGATCGAATCCGCGCCGACGCGCGGAGGCGCGCGGCGGCCGGAGAATCGCGTCACCGCCAGATCGAAGCTTCCCCAGAAGAAATGCACCGGGCTGCACTTTCCGACAAAGCCAGCAGCGAAAACTCTCGAACACCGGTGTGATCGCGACGCAGCGTTCGCCAGAAGGCGTACGCCGATGCCGGATCGTACGACCGGTGCAGCGTGTCCCGCCTCGAAGCGAATCGGGTCCGGACCTCGACCGGCATCGTCCAGATTGCGACATCGATGCCCATGCGATGCAGCGCATCCATGAACAATTGGTAGAAGTCGGCCACTGTCCGCGGCTCGAGCTGCGATCATTTCGATGTGCGCCGTCGGAGCGATCAGAATGACAAGCTGGTGCGCGACGAAGTCGAAGCGTGATCGTGAGCGCGCGGCTCTCCCGCAGCCAGCGCGAGTGTGGTCAGACCGCGAGCGGTCGGGCTGAAACTGCGACATTCCAGAAATGATTGGTGAGCGGCGTCAGCGCAAGGCAGACTTTGCCGACGACTTGCATCCACATGTGGAGCGTCGCGTACGTGTCCCGCCGTACGTCGAGCGGCAAGGCGGGCCACGCTTCGTCTCGCTGCGAAGGGAAGTAGCCGCCATCGACGCGCGCATCCGTCGCTGGTATTGCTATTTTGCCCGCGCTACCGACCCGCCAGCTCCATGGCCCGTTCGGCCTCTCAGGCGCTCTGCAGGTCGCGCGAGACGGTCGCGACGGCAAGCGTGCGACCGCCGCGCTTGTACGTGACGGCGCAGTCGCGCGCGGCCAGCGCGCCGTCGATCTGCGACGGCGTCCCATTTCTCCGCGTGGCCGACGTAGTTGATCGCGACGTCGTAGTGCTGGCTCCAGAAGAACGGCACCGCATCGAACGGCTCGCGCTGACCGAGCATGTTCCGCGCGGCCGACCTGGCCCTGACGCTCGGCCACGACCCAGTGCTCGACGCGGATCCGGTCGCCCGAATGCGGATCGGGCCAGCGCGCGACGTCGCCGGCGGCGAAGACGCCCGGCGCGCTGGTCTGCGAGATACGCGTCGACCGTGATGCCGCGGTCGACCGCGAGACCGGCGCTGCTCCGCCAAGCGCGATCGCGGGCCGCACGCCGACGCCGACGACGACGAAATCCGCGTCGAGCGTCGTGCCGTCGCTCAACGTGACGCGCGTGCCGTCGATGCGGCCGACGGTCCTGCCCAGGTGGAATACGACGCCTTGCGACTCGTGCGAGCTCGCGGACGAAGCGGCCGACCTCGGGCCCCATGCACGCGCTCGAGCGGCACGCTTCCGGTCCGACGACATGCACGTCGATCCCGCGCGCGCGCAGCGACGCGGCGACCTCGAGGCCGATGAAACTCGCGCCGACGACCACCGCGCGCTTCGCCGGACGCGCCTTGGCGACGATCGCGCGGCTGTCGGCGAACGTGCGCAGATAGTGGACCTGCGCATCTGCCGCGCCGGGGATCTCGAGTCGCACCGGGTCGGCGCCGGTCGCGATCAGCAGCGCGCCGAACGCGATACTGCGCTGCCGTCTTCGAGCGTGCACGCGCTTCGCTGCTGCACGTCGATCGACGACACGCGCGAGTCGAGCACGAGGTCGATGCGACGCTCGGCGTAGAACTCCGGCGCGCGCAGCGGAATCCAGTCGTCCGGCGCGGTGCCGGCAAGGAAGTCCTTCGACAGATTCGGCCGGTCGCACGGCGGCGAATCGTCGGCGCTGATCATCGTCAACGCGCCCTCGAAGCCCTTCGCGACGAAGCATGTCCGCGGCGGCCAGCCCGGCCGCGCCGCCTCCGACGATGACCACCGACGCCGGCACGCTCGGCGACGCTGCGTGTGCAGCGTGCTGCCGCGGACCGGCGGGCGAGCTTCTCGCGGACGAAGACCTTGTCGCCGACCCGCTCGACGCGCCAGCACGCGATCGGATCGAGCGCAGGCGCGCGCAGCGCCTCGCCGGTGCGCAGGCTGAAGCAGCGCGTGATGCCACGGACAACGCAACGTGTCGCCGGCGATCAGTCCCTCGGCGAGCGGTCCGTGGTAGTGCGTGCAATGCGCGCCGACCGCAAACAGCGCGTCGCCGCGCCGCAGCAGGATCGCGTCTTCGCTGTCGACGCGCCCGGACGACCATGCGCACCGTCCGCAGCTCGCGAAGCGGAATCCCGCTTCTGAAATCAGGAGCTCCGAGAGCCTTCCTTGTCTGCCATGAAGTCCTCGACGCAAGGTCGATCGCGCAGCGCAGGCGGGATTAAACGGCATCGTACCGCAATCCTGGCGCCGGCGACGGTGCGATTCGCCCTCAATCCGGCGCGCGCCGTACGCCGCCGCCGCCGGTGGTGTCTGAATCACGAACAGGTCGCCCGCGCGCATCTCGACTTCGCATCGTCGCACCGAATTCCTCGCGCGTGCCGTCGGCGCGCTCGACCCAGTTGCGACCCGACGGCACCGGGCCATGCCGCCGGCGACGCCGAACGGCGGCGACGCGCCGATGGTTGGCCAGCATCACCGCCGTCATCGGCTCCAGAAAGCGCACGCGCCGCTCCGCGCCGTCGCCGCCGCGATGCGGCCCGCGCCGCCGCTGCCGCGCCGGATCGCGAACGATCTCGAGCCGCACCGGAAAGCGCCACTCGAGCACTTCGGGATCGGTGAGCCGCGAGTTGGTCATGTGCGTCTGCACGACGCTCGCGCCGTCGAAGTCCGGACCCGCGCCCGCGCCGCCGGAGATCGTCTCGTAGTACTGATAGCGTGTCGTTGCCGAACGTGAAGTTGTTCATCGTGCCCTGCGACGCCGCGAGCACGCCGAGCGCGCCGTACAGCGCGTCGGTCACCGTCTGCGACGTCTCGACGTTGCCGGCGACGACCGCCGCCGGATAGCGCGGGCTCGAGCATCGATCCCTCCGGGATCACGATCGTCGCAGCGGCTTCAGGCAGCCGGCGTTCATCGGGATCTCGTCGTCGACCAGCGTGCGGAACACGTAGAGCACCGCCGCTTTGCAAACGGCGGACGGCGCGTTGAAGTTGGTCGGCTGCTGCGCGCTCGTGCCGGTGAAGTCGATCGTCGCCTGCGCGCTTCGCCTCGATCGATCGCGATCGCGCACGGCGATCGTCGCGCCGCTGTCCATCTCGTACTCGAAGCGGCCGTCCTTCAGCACGCCGAGCACGCGGCGCACCGACTCCTCGGCGTTGTCCTGCACGTGCTGCATGTAGCGCGCACGACCGGCAGGCCGAAGTGCGCGACCATTTTCGCGAGCTCCTCGGCGCCCTTCGCGCACGCGGCGACCTGCGCGCGAAGATCGGCCAGATTCTGGTCGACGTTGCGCGACGGGTAGCGGCCCGCACGCAGGATCGCGCGCATTTCGGCGTCGAGAAAACGGCCTTCGGCGACGAGCTGCACGTTGTCGAGCAGCACGCCCTCCTCGTCGACGTGCGTCGAGTCGGGCGGCATCGAGCCCGGCGTGATGCCGCCGATGTCGGCGTGGTGGCCGCGCGAGGCGACGTAGAACTCGGGCGCCTCACTCGCCCTTCGGCACCCCGTCCCCCGTCGAGGGCGAGGAGCGTGCATCGCCGGTGCCGGCGACATCGGCTCCTCTCCCGCGCGCGGGAGAGGACGGGGTGAGGGAGAAACACCGGCGCGATCACCGTCACGTCCGGCAGATGCGTGCCGCCGTTGTAAGGAGCATTCAGCACGAACACGTCGCCGGGCTGCATCGTGCCGCGCGCGCCGGTCGATGATCGTCTTCACGCACTCGCCCATCGAGCCCAGGTGCACCGGCATGTGCGGCGCGTTGGCGATCAGGTTGCCGTCGGCGTCGAACAGCGCGCAGGAGAAATCGAGCCGCTCCTTGATGTTGACCGAGTACGGCGGTGTTCGCGAGCGTCACGCCCATCTGCTCGGCGATCGCCATGAACAGGTTGTTGAACACTTCGAGCAGCACGGGATCGGCGGTGGTGCCGATCGCATGCACGCGCTGCGCCGCTCTCGACGCGCTCAAGCACGAGGTGGTCGAGCGGCGTGAGCGTCGCCTGCCAGCCCGGGCTCGATCACCGTCGTCGCGTTCGTCTCGCGGATCACTGCGGGACCGTCGATCGCGTCGCCCGGCCGCAGGTCGTCGCGCTCGTAGATCGATAGCATCGCGAAACGCGCCTTGCGTGTAGACTTGTTACTGCGTGAGCGGCGCCAGCGGCGCGCGCGCGCGGTGCGAACGCCGGTCGCTCCTCGGCGGCCGACTGCGCGCTGCCGACCGCCTCGCACGGCGACTGCCTCGATCACCAGCGACTTGCCCGGCATCAGGAAACCGTACTGGCGGCGATAGCGTCGCTCGAACTCGGCGACGATCGGCGCGACGGCGCCGGCCGCAGGCAACTCCAGCGTCGTGTCGGTGCCATCGTATTTGACGATGCAGCGAGCGGCGTGCAGCCGATGCGCGCCGCGTCGATGCCCTTGGCGCGCCACTTCGCCGCGCGCCGGTCGCCTCGAGCGATTCGCAACATCGGTTCCGTACCGCCGCGAGCGCCGTCGTCCGACAGTCGCGTCTCGACCGCCTGCTGCCGCAGCGCACGCACGTCGGCGAGCCCCATGCCGTAGGCGGACAGCACGCCCGCCAGCGGATGGATGAACACGCGCGTCATGCCGAGCGCGTCGGCGACGCAGGCACGCGTGCTGCCCGCCAGCGCCGCCGAAACAGCACAGCGTGTACTCGGTGACGTCGTAGCCGCGCTGCACCGAGATGTGCTTGATCGCGTTGGCCATGTTCTCGACGGCGATCCGCAGAAGCCTTCGGCGACCTCCTCGGGCGATGCGCGACGACGCCGGTTCTTGCTTTCGATCTCGGCGGCAAGCGCGGCAAACTTTGTCCGCACGATGCGGCGCGTCGAGCGGCTGCCGGCCGTCGGTCCCGAACACGCGTCGGAAACAGCTCGGGATCGATCTTGCCGACCATCACGTTGCAGTCGGTCACCGTCAGCGGACCGCCGCGCCGATACGATGCCGGACCGGGATTGGCGCCCGCCGACTGCGGGACCGACGCGAAAGCGCGCGCCGTCGAACGTGCAGATCGAGCCGCCGCCGGCCGCGACCGTAGTGGATGCATCATCATCGGCGCGCGGAGCCGCACGCCGGCGACCTCGGTGACGAACGCGCGCTCGTACTCGCCGGCCCAGTGCGTGACATCGGTCGACGTGCCGCCCATGTCGAAGCCGATGATCCGGTCGAAGCCCGCGAGCCGCGACACTTCCGACGGCGCCGACGATGCCGCCCGCCGGGCCCGACAGGATCGCGTCCTTGCCCTGGAAACGAGTGCGCATCGGTCAGGCCGCCGCGAGCTCTGCATGAACTGCAGACGCATCGGGACCGGCGTGCGTGATTTCCTTCCTTCGCGCGTGGCAAGTGCCAGGCGTTCGGGTGACGCCTGTGAGTCCGCATCCACCTGCCCGACGTAGCGGCGCAGTATCGGCGACAGGTAGGCGTCGACGACCGTCGGTATCGCCGCGCGAGACCAGCTTCATGAGCGGGCTCACCTCGTGCGACACCGAGACCTGCGCGAAGCCGATCGTGCGCGCCAGCGCCGGCGCAGCGCCTGCTCGTGCTGCGGGAAACGATAGCCGTGCATCAGCACGATCGCGACCGCGCCGATTCCCGCGTCTGGTGCGCGTCGCGCAGCGCGGCCTCCGCCGCGCGCGATATCGAGCGGCTGCACGATCTCCCCGCGCGCGCCGATGCGCTCGTCGACCTCGATCACGCGCTCGTAGAGAAGCGACGGCAACTCGATCCGGCGCACGAACGAGCTTCGGCCGATTCTGGTAGCCGATCCGCAGCGCATCGGCGAAGCCGCGCGGTGATGACGAGCGCGGTCCGCTCGCCTTTACGCTCCAGCAGCGCGTTGGTGGCGACTGTCGTGCCCATCTTCACGGCACCGATCGCGCCGGCCGGGATCGGCGCGCCCGGCGCGAGCCCGAGCAGCTCGCGAATGCCGTGGACGGCAGCGTCGCGATAGCGTTCCGGGTTCTCGGACAACAGCTTGCGCGTCGAAAGCGTCCCGTCGGGCCGGCGCGCGACGATGTCGGTGAACGTGCCGCCGCGGTCGATCCAGAATTCCCAGCGGCCGGCGGTGGCGGTCAGTTTCGATCATCGTCGCAACCCTTCGATGCCATTTTCGTCATGCGCGCGAGGATCCGCGGGCGCGCCGCTCCGGCATCTGGTTCAGCGCCCTCAGACTCGTCCCGCGGTTCTGCGGCGGGCTCCGCGCCAGCTCCACGTAGGCGGAAACGTCGGCTTCGTCGAATTGCGACGGCAGGATGTAACGTTCGGCATAGCGCCGATACACGCCTCGAGGTCAGGAACAGTTCGAGGACAGCTCCGGATCGATGTGTCCGATCTCTCGGCGCCATCGCGCGTCCATGATTCCGATCGCCTCGGAAAGTGTCTTGCCCATGCTTGTACGGACGGTCGGCGGCGGTGAGCGCCTCGAAGATGTCCGCCAGCGCCACGATGCGCGCCTGCCACGCTCATTTCCGCCGCGTCAAAGCCGCCTGGGGTAGCCACGTGCCGTCCAATCTTTCGTGATGTCCGCCGGCGATCTCCGGCACGGTTTTCAGATGCTTCGGGAAGGGCAGCCGCGACAGCATGATGATCGTCTGCACGACATGCTCGCTGATCTTGTAGCGCTCTCTTCCTCGGTCAGCGTGCCGCGGCCAGATGCGCAGGTTGTAGACCTCGCCGTAGTTGTATTTGTGCAGCGGGAACCGGGATCCGGAAGCGCCAAGGTTTCCGTGCTCCGGGACGTTCGCTTCGGCGCGGTCGACCAGTGCTCCGGCTTGTCGGCAAGCAGATGCTCGACGACGGGGAGCGGCGGCGCCGGCGCACGACATCTGCGCGCCCGCTCGTCCTGCGAGAGCCCGATGCGATCGTCGAGCGTGCGCAGCCACGTGCGCTCCGCGATCGCGCGGATGCGCTCGACTGTCTCCGGCGCCATGGACTCGCCGCCTGAGTTGCACGCGGCGACGAACGCAAGCTCGGCGTCGAGGTGCCTCCACTTCGTCTCCAGCTGCGGCCCGCGAGCGGCGCGACTCGCCGCCGTCGCCGACTTCGCTCGCCAGTAGTCGATCTCGGCGTCGCGCTTCAGCACCTCGAAGCGCATGCCGGATCTCGTGCAGTCGATCGTGAGATCGTCTCGCAGCTTGGTCGCCTTGTCGACGACGTATTCGGGCGTCGTCACCTTGCCGCAGTCGTGCAGCCAGGCAGCGATGCGCAGCGCTTCCCACTCGTCGTCAGTCCATCGCGAAATCGCGGAACTGGGCCTTCCTTCGCCTCGCAGGCCGCCGCTGCGAGCATCGTGGCAGGCTCAGGCACGCGCTGGCAGTGCCCGCCGGTGTACGGCGACTCTGGCGTCGATCGCGCCGGCGACCAGGCGGATGAACGATTCGAGCGGCGCTCCTGCGCCTCCAGCATGCGTCCTGGTTCTCGATCGCGATGGCCGCGGTGCCGGACAGTGCTCTCGATGAACGACACGAGCTCGCGCGGCAGTCGCCCGTCGCCGCGTCGCTGAACAGGCACGAGCGAGCCGATGATCTCCTGCGTCCGGTTGCGCAGCGGACGCGATCGCCGTCCGCGAGTGATCGCCCAACGCACCTGCCAGGGCCGGAAAGCCGCGCGGATGTCCGGGATCCGGATCAGAGTCGCGTGACGACCGGTGCCGCCGCGCGAGACAGCGCGGCGAACGGGGTGGTCCACGAGCGCCGCATCGTCATCTCGCGATCGGCGGCGCCACTACCGGTTGCTCCCCGCATCGCGCCGCGAGCGGACGTCAGCGTGCGTCTCTCATCGTCGAACAGATAGATCGCGCCTGCATCGCTCCCGCGCCGCGGCGATGGTTTCCGCCAGCACGCGTTCGAGCAAACGGTCGGAATGCTCGGCCGAGATCGTCGCTGCGATGCCGAGAGATTGACGGATGGTGGACTTCCATCGTGTCCATCGTCGCGCCGAGTACCGTCGATTTCCTTGACCGCGGAGCGTGTGGCGGCCGAGCGGGGTGAAGTCGAATCGCTGCACGGCGCGCGCCTGGCCCGCTGATGACGGCGCAACGGTTTTTGGCGACCAGCCGCGAGGCAGCCACGCCACCGGGATGCACGGCAGGCGCGATGGACAACGTGATCGAAGTAGCGATTCGCGGCTGACGCGGCGCGCATCGCCCAGCCCAGCTCGTCCGCTGCGGAGTCCAGCATCGCTTTAAAGACTATAGGCGCCGCGTGCTCCGCCATGCCTTCGATCTGCAGCGGACCGATCGCGCGCCTTTCCATTCCCATCCATCGACGGACAAGCGAGAGGCGACGTCGCGCGTCGCGCCGGCCTGGCCGATCGTTTCCGTATCGGCGCGCGACGAGCGCGGAGCGAACCGAAGCTCGACACCTTGGCGAGGCGCGGGTTGCTGCCGTCCCGCGCGTCCTGCGTGATTCGATCCGGAGCTTGCCATGGGCGAGAAGCAGAAACCATCGGCGATGGAGAACATAAGCACGAGCTCGGACGACGGCGAGAGCTTCTGACGCTACGGGGGCGCAGCGGAAGATCCAGCGCGGCGTCAGATCAGCGCCGCACGGCGGCGCGGCGCGCGGCGCGGCGGGCGGGCGTCACCCCGACTATCGCGAGGTGCTGAAGAAAACGTACGGCACGGCAGAAGTCCTGATCGCGCCGCTCCATTCCGATCGCCTCCTGAGTACCAGCCGCGGGTGCGCGGGTCAGAGAGGCATAGTCGGGAACATCCGCGCCGCTCGACCTCGCGGAGGCTGTCGTCGAGAAATATCTGCGTGCCGCGCGGCGCGGCTTTGGCCCCGGCGCTCGACGCTCTGCACGAGAAAGGCGGCGGCGGGTGGCGCGCGGGAATTGGGCGCGCGCGGCGGCGTTCCCCGCAACGGACGGAGCAGGAAAAAATCGCCGTCGGCGTACCCACGTAGAGCGCAGACAGCGATCAGCTGTGCCGAGCGCGTCCGCGACGTAGGACACGCCCGGCCATCCTTTCGGCGAGCGTCGTACCGCGTTGCCGAAAGCTGTTGGTGCGCGAGCACGAAGTCGACCAGCGATTTCCACCGGCTGGTAGATCGACTCGACTCCGCGACCGTTTCGCGCCCGATGGCCTGGAAGATCGTCCGACGCCGATCCGGGACGAGGCTCCCGGTTCTGGGCGCTGGTTGTGCCAGCCGATCGCCGCGCCCGCGACGATGATCAGCAGCGTGAACGGCGTCGCAGCATGTAGATGTGGAGCGGAAGCGCCTGCGTCCGCTCGCGCCGGCGGCGGAACGCCAGCCGTCCCGCTGCGGTGCCAGCCCGGGATCGGACGACGTGGGCGTCTCGCACCGTCGTAAAGGACGAGCGCCGACATTAAGCGGAAGCCGCCGCCGCTGCCAGCCGGCGACGGGACCTCACGACGGCAGTGCAAGACGCCGCGCGATGCGCTTCGCCAGTTACGCCCGCGACGTTTTGTGGTAAATATCGCGCGTCCTTGCGCCGGCATGACGCCCGCCGTGCCACCGACGGGGAGATGCTTCATGAAACGACTGACCGCCGCCGCCGCCGCGCTCGGCGTCGCGCTGGCCCCACCGGCCGCCTTTGCCACGAAACGAAGTGAGGACCTGCCGCACCTCATGGCAGCTGCCCGGCGTCCAATTTCCACACCGAGAACCTGCAGCAATTGCGCCGCCACCGACGTCGAGAAGGGAAGCGGCAGCAAGCTCAAAGATCCAGCTGCATCCGAACGCGTCGCTGTTCTGAAAGCGCCACGGAAATCAAGCGCGCGGTTCTGCAGAGGCGGCCAGGCGCAGGCCCGGCGAGAATCCCTGCTCGTCAGTTTCGAGAACGAAGATCCGCTGTTCGGCGTCGACGGCGTGCCGTTTCTCGCGGCGTCGTACGGCGATCTGATGTAGCTACTACAGGCGTCATCGAAGAAGGCGCGCGGAGGACAAAGCTCGCGAAACGCGGGGCATGATGCTGCTCTACACGGTCGCGTGGCGCCGCCGGGCATCTACGCAACCGGACGCTGAACGGAATCGCGGAAGCGAGGGCCTCAAAGTGGCGCGCGTACAGCCCCGCGACGTCAGAATTGCCGGAAGGCTGGTCGGCGCGCAGCCGCTGATCACCGTCCAAGCGTCGGAGGTCTCACGAGGCGCTCGCGATTCCGGTGTCATCGGCTCGCTCATCGTCGTCCGGCGCGACCGGCTGCACGACTCGAAGACCTACGGAGAGCATCAGAGTTTCTGACGACACGCAGGCGTGGCTCCCCAAGAACGCCGTGATCGCCAACAAAGAAGCGTTCGATGAGACAAGACAAGCCTACCCAACAGGCGCTCTGAAGGCGGCCGCAGATGCCGAAAGCGCGCGGCTGGAAAGCGTCGGCGGAAAAGAACGGCTGGTATCTCGATCAATTGAAGCAAAGGGCATGAGCATCGTGAAGCCTTCGGACCAGCTCACCGCCGATCTTCGCAAGGTCGGCAAGCTTGATGCTCGCCGAGTGGCTGAAGAAATCAGGTGACGATGGCAAGAAAGTCGTCGACGCGTATCGGGCGCTGCAATAGCGACCTGAACGTGCGCGCCGGCGCTTGACCGGCTTTACGACGCCGCCGCTTATCTGGCGGCGTTGTTTTTGGCGGGTACACTGATCTTCGTGCTGCTCGGGATCGCCGGCAGGATGCTCGACTGGTTCGTTCCCGGCACCGACGCGTACGCGAGGCTATTGCATGGCAGGCGCGGGATTCCTGGCGCTTGCGCATACGCTGAAGCGCGGCGAGCGCATCCGCGTGTCGCTGGTGCTGGAGCAGCAATACGTA
>ERZ1370068.6197-contig-5196_pt1 | contig 38096 bp, 43 predicted proteins | sample MGYA00561227_ERZ1370068 | MGnify/ENA primary metagenome ERZ1370068 (study PRJEB38410, sample SAMEA6850437) | metagenome | study: Metagenomic assessment of the ecological functions of the soil: analysis of the soil microbiota associated with the...
ATTGTACTTCGTTCAGTTACGTATTGCTGCCGCCGCCGCCGCCTGCGCGTCCTGCTGCGCGAACTCGTTCTCGAACTGGCGCGCACGCGCACGATGCCGGTGTTGAGCTCGAGGCGCCGGAACTTGTCGAGCGGATACTGGCCGATGAGCAGGCCGCCGGGTGACGCTTTGGGTGCGAAGGCGCCTTCTCGCGGAAGAAGGTCGGAGGGCGTAGGGGAGGCGAAGAAGAACTGCGTGGTGTCGAAGGCGGTGAGCCCGTAGTGCAGGCGCTTGGCCCAGGTTGATGTAGGTCGCCGTCGTAGCTGCGGAACTCCGCGGCACGGAGAGCGCGGTGAACGTGAAGTTCTGGTCGCCCAGCACGTCGGTGAGGCGCGACCTGGCTGCCGCCGAAGAAGTCGCCGCTGGAGGTGACGCCCACGTTGAGCGGCGGCCGCCCCTCCAGGAACAGCTTCTCGAACAGGCGCTTCTTGCGCTTGTTCTCCGGGACCACCTGGTGGACCACGTCGGGCTGGAAGTCCACGATGGCCTCGGCGGCCGACCTGGACCTCCTGCTCGACCTCCTTGATGCGGCTCCGTCGGTGTCGATCGCGCTGCAGCCGGTACTCGCCCTTGAAGTAGCTGATGAAGGCCGAGCCGCTCAGCCGCTCCTGGCCCGGCAGGCGGCGCGGGCGCCATGTTGCCGCCCAGCGCGTCCGTGTACTGCTGGATCACGCCCGGTGTGCAGGTCGAGGCTGCGCAGGTTGGAGATGTCGTCGTCCTCGGTCGGAGGAGTAAGTAGAGCGCGTTCCCGTCCGCGGAGAAGGTGGGCGCGTCGTCGTCGTAGGGCGCCGAAGGTGAGCTGGGTCTTGCTGCGACGGGTTGTCGAGCGGGAACGAGTAGATCTTGTCGTGGCCGCTGATGCGCCGGCGTGTAGACGACCAGGCTTGCCGTCCGGCGAGATCTGGGGATCTGCGTCGGCGAACGCGTCCTGCGGTGAGGTTCTTCGACCTCGCCCGTCTCAGGTCGAGCATGAAGATGTCGGAGACGCCGTCCTTGCAGGCGCGGCGAAGAGCGCGTGGCGGCCGTCGGGCAGCAGGCAGGGAGCCTGCGCCTGGTCGAGCTCGACCGGGACGCGGCGCATGACGTCTGCCGTCGAGCACGGAGACCAGGATAGCAGGCTGCGCCGCTTGCTCGTGCGCGCGAAGAAGGCGACCGTGTCGCCCTGCGGGATCGAAGCCGATCGAGCGCCCGGCCACGAACTCGTCGTGAGATGGTGATGTTCTCGAACTCGCTCGGTGTAGCCGCTGGTGAGGTTGCGGATCACCGCGCCGTCCTGGGCCGAGAGCAGCACGACGTCCGCCTCGCCGTCCGCCGCGGTTGCCGGTGAGCGCGGCCACCATCTCGCCCGAGGGGCTGGGGCTGAAGGCGAAGACCTGCGTGAAGGGCGTCTTCTCGTGGTTCGGGCGAGAGGTCGCTTGCCGTAGTCGCTCGGCCGCTGCTTGTCGCGGAAGGGCTTGAAGCGCTCCTTCAGCCACTTCTCGAACGGCCTCGTCGAACTCCTCGGGCTTCATGCGGAACGCCTGCTGGTAGATGTCCTCCATGCCTGCCGCCCACGATGTTCTTGCGCAGCGTGTAGAGGAACTGCCGGATGCCCTCCTTGCCGAAGCGGGCCTCCATGAACTCGAAGGCGGCGTGGCCGAGGTTGTAGACGACGCGCGGGTTGAGAAGCCCCGGTACTCCGTCGAGCGGCAGAGCTTGGGATCTGGTCGGTGACCGCGGCGTCGCGGATCGGTCATCGAGGTCGAGGGGTCCCAGGTCCCGCGCATCGTAGTCGGCCAGGCCCTCGTCGATCCACAGCGGGATGTGCCGCTGCATCGAGGCTGCGCGGGATGAGGTCGAACTCGAAGACGTGGGTCAGCTCGTGGGTGATGAGGCCCTGCAGCTTGTCGGGCGGCTCGTCGATGGGCACGCACCATGCCGGCCGCGCACGGGCTCCGCGAAGGCCAGCGACACCCTCCGGGCACGAAGTCGGGGAAGAGGTTCGTCTGCTCGAACTCGGAGTGGGTCTTGTAGAGGATGAGCGGGATCGGGAAGCGCGATCTCGTGCTTCAGCGTCCGACGAGACCTTCTGGTACGCGCTCTCCGCGTAGGACGACGACGCCGCGCCAGGTGCTGCTCGAACTCCGGGTAGTAGTAGACCTCGAAGTGCGGGCTCTTGTAGACGCGCCAGGCGAAGTTGTCGTACTTGACCTTGTTCTTGCCGAAGTAGGGGACGAACTGCGCCGCGCAGCCGGCGGCAGCCGCGGCCAGGGACAGGACAGCGGCCAGGGCCAGCAGAGTCCCCGCCGGACCGAGGCGCGCGTCGTCATGCGGTTTCCTTCATTGGAGCAGGACGCGCGGTGCCGCGGATCTTCTGGGGCGAGATCACGCCCAGGAAGTTGGGCAGGAGCCGGTCCATGAGCTCGAAAGTACGAGCGACAGCGGAGAGATCTTCTGCTCCTCGCCGTAGAGGACCTCCTCGGTGAACTTCTCCTTGTGCAGGGTCTGCCCCGTGCGGCCGTCGACGAAGTAGAACTCGGCGTTCAGGCTGAAGCCCTTGCGCTCGAGGTAGCGGTTGCCCGCGCACCAGGCGCGGGCGGTTCGTGCCGGGATCGCGCACCACGCGCTCCTCGGACTGGAAGCCGGAGCGGTTCTGCGCCTCGAAGCCCATGCGCGCCGGTCACGATCAGCGGGTTCTGGAACTCCTCGCCCACCTTCCGCCAGAACTCGGCGTCCTGCAGCACGCGGTCCGCCTCGAGCTTGTACTGCTCGCGCTCCTGCTTGTTGTACTTGCCGCCCTCGCCCAGCTGCTCCAGGCGCCTTCTCGAGCGCGTCCTGCAGGGGGCGGACGGTCAGCTCCAGCACCTGCAGCTTGGCTGTTGGAGCGGAGCTGGTTCTGCAGCGAGCGCGAGCCGTCTCGGACCGAGGTCCACGTCGTGTCTCGGCCAGGCTCGGTCACGAAGCCCGCGACCAGGACGCGGCGGAAACGCGCGACGTCGATCTTCGACTGGACCGGGGCGTCTCCACCGGCACCTCGACGCACGCTGGCACAGCCGGTTCCCCACGCCAGGAGCGCGGAGGCCGAGCTATGGAGGAGGCGGCGTCGGGACGGAGCCGGAGTCGGAGTCGGAGTGGCGTCGGCTTCTTGCTTGCGATTGCGCTTGTCATCGGCCTCCCGGAACAGATCGTAGTTCTGCTGGATGTAAAGGTTGCCCGGCGAGCTTGAGGGCACTGCTCGTAGACATCTCGCGCGCCTTGTCGAACTCACCCTGCTGCTCCAGCGCGACGGCCAGGTCGTTGAGCGCTTCGCGCGTTGTCGGGGTTGAGCGCCACCGCGCGCTCGAACCGGAAGCGCGCCTCGCTCCAGAGACCCGCGCCGGGCGACTTCGATGCCGAAACCGGAGCTCTTGCCTCGGCGGAGGCGGCCGTCTGGCTGGCAGAAGCGGGCAAGCAGGAGCGACGAGGAGCGGCAACACCGAGACCATGAACGTTCTCCGGAGCTCGGCTGAAATCTTAGCCGCCGTCGCTGGCCAAAGCAAGGTGGGTGCCACCGCCGCCCGGCTGCGAGCACGCCGTACGGGATGCGTCGGCCATCGATGGGGCGGCGGCGGCTCCTGTCCGAGGAGGGGACACCGCTGTGCCAGACGCGGACACGCCGCCGGACCTTGACAGGCGGGGGTCGCCCTACGAATGAGCGCCCTTTCGGCGGCCCCGGAAGAGAAGGCGGCCTCCCGCGGCGCTGGACCTGCTCACGCTCGCTCTCCTTCGCCGGCCTTGCGCCTCGGGCGGCCAAGGCCTCGCCGGGCGGGGCCTCGCTCCCGGACGTTCTCGCCACACCCGATGCCCACGCCGACGTGATCGGTGACGAGGCGCGTAAGGAGCTTCGCTACGGGACAGCCTGGCGTCGGGCCGAGGACGAGGTGCGCCGTGCCGCGCAGGCTCGGCGTCCGGATCGCGGGCTGGGACGAGCCGGACTTCCCGGCTCCTGCTGACGCAGATCTTCGACCCGCCGCCCGTCCTCTACGTGCGCGGCCGGCTCGAAGCCGGCGACGGCGAACGGAGCGTGGCCATCGTGGGCTCGCGCGCCGCGACCGCCGCCGGCCGGACCCTGGCCCGCAGCCTCGCCCGCGATCTCGCCGCCGCCGGGGCCACCGTCGTCTCGGGCCTCGCGCGCGGCATCGACACCGCGGCCCATCAGGGCGCACTCGACGCGGAACGGGCGCACGGTGGCGGTGCTCGGGAGCGGCATCGACCGGATCTACCCGCCGGAGAACGCCGCCCTCGCGAAGCGGATCGCAGACACGGGCGCGGTCGTCTCCGGAGTTCCCGCTCGGCACGCCTGCCGCTGCCCCGACCACTTCCCGCAACGAAACCGGATCATCGCGGGCTGGTCGCCGGGGGTGGTCGTGGTGGAGGCGCGCCGCCGGAGCGGCGCCCTCAACACCGCGCGCACGGCCGCGCGACGAAGGCCGGGACGTCATGGCGGTTCCCGGCCACCCTTCCCAGCCGGCCTGCGAAGGGACGAACCAGCTTCTTCGGGACGGGGCCGCCCTCGTCCGCGACGCTCGCGATGTCGCCGCCGGAGCTGGGGTTCGAGCTACCGTCGCCGAGAACGCGCAAGCCGTTCAGCGATCCGGTGCTTGGCGCCTTGCGGCGGCGATGCCCCGTCGAGCCTGGAGGACCTCCGGGCCCGGGCGGGCTTGAAACGCCAGACCTGCTGGCCCGTCTGAGTCGATTGGAGCTCGTGACGAGGTCCGCCGACTGCCGGGGCGCTCTTCGTACGGCACCATTGACAGGCGTCATCTTCTTACTAGTAGACAGGACGGAGGCGAAGGGCAGACGTGGCCAAGAACCTCGTGATCGTCGAGTCGCCGGCCAAGGCGAAGACGATCAACAAGTACCTCGGGCAGGGACTTCACCGGTGAAGGCCTCCATGGGACACGTCCGCGACCTGCCCAAAGAAGAAGCTGGGCGTGGACGTGAAGAAGGGCTTCGCAGCCGAGTACGAGATCCTGCCCACGCGCAAGAAGATCCTCGACGAGCTGAAGGCCGCGGCCAAGGACGCGGACATCGTCTACCTGGCCGCCGACCCCGACCGCGAAGGCGAGGCCATCTGCTGGCACCTGGCCGAGGCCCTGGGCGTCCGCGAGCAAGAAGAAGTTCAAGCCGCGTGGTCTTCAACGAGATCACGAAGCGCGCGGTCGAGCGACGCCTTCCAGGAGCCCGGGCGAGGTCGACGAGAAGAAGGTCGACGCCCAGCAGACGCGCCGCATCCTCGACCGGCCTCGTGGGCTACAAGGTGAGCCCCATCCTCTGGGACAAGGTGCGGCGCGAGGCTCTGCCGCCGGCCGCGTGCAGTCCGTCGGCGCTCAAGCTCATCTGCGACCGCGAGCGCGAGATCAAGGCCTTCGTCGCCGAGGAGTACTGGACGGTGGCCGCGCACCTGGCAGCCGCGGCAGCCGCCAGCCTTCACCGCGCAACCTCGTCAAGAGGGACGGCAAGAACGTCGAGATCGGCAACGCAGCGACGAGGCGCGGCCGTGCGCGCGGACCTGGAGGCGGCCGACTTTCACGCGTGGCCAAGGTCGCAGCGCGAAGGAGCGCCGCCGCAATCCGGTGCCGCCCTTCATCACCTCGAAGCTGCAGCAGGAGGCCTTCAAGAAGCTGCGCTTCTCCGTCGAAGAAGACGATGCAGGTGGCGCAGCGCCTGTACGAAGGCGTGGAGCTGGGCGCGGACGGCAGCGTCGGCCTCATCACCTACATGCGCACGGACTCCACCCGCATCTCCGACGACGCGCTGGTCCGCGGTGCGCGGAGCGCATCGGTCACGACCTACGGCGACGAACTACCTGCCCGAGAAGCCGAACTTCTACCAGCAGCAAGAAGGACGCGCAGGACGCCCACGAGGCCATCCGGCCCACGTACCTCGGACCGCGACCCGGAGTCGATCAAGAGATACCTGTCGCAAGGACGAGTACGCGCTCTACAAGCTGATCTGGAACCGCTTCGTGGCCTCGCAGATGCAGCCCGCGGTCTACGACGAGACGATCGGTCGACATCGAGGCCGCGCGCGTATCTGCTGCGCGCCAAGGGCTCCGACCCTGAAGTTCAAGGGCTTCCTCGCCGTCTACGAGGAGACGCCGGACGAGAAGCGCGAGACCAGAAGCCGCAGGAGGAGCCGGCCGGGCGACGGCGGACGACAGCCGCGCCGGACGAGCCGCGGCCCAGCTGCCGCCGCTCGCGGAGGGCGATCGCCTCACCCTCAAGAAGCTCGACACCGACCAGCACTTCACGCAGCCGCCGCCGCGCTTCTCGCGAGGCGAGCCTCGTGAAGGAGCTGGAGGAGAACGGCATCGGCCGGCCCGTCCACCTACGCGTCCATCATCGCGACCATCGAGGCGCGCGAGTACATGGAGAAGCGCGAGGGCAAGCTCTACCCCACCGAGCTCGGCTTCCTCGTGACCGACCTGCTCGTCGAGCACTTCCAGGACATCATGAACGTCGAGTACACGGCGGCCATGGAGCCGGAGCTCGACCGAGATCGAGGAGGGGCAAGGACAACCTCCTCAACACCCTCAACCAGTTCTGGAAGAAGTTCGAGAAGGACCTGAAGAAGGCCGTCGAAGGAGATGAAGGACGTCAAGGCGCATGGAGGAGCAGACCGACGAGGTCTGCGACAAGTGCGGCAAGCCGATGGTCATCAAGTGGGGCCGCTACGGCAAGTTCCTGGCCTGCTCCGGCTATCCCGAGTGCAAGAACACGCGCCAGATGGCCGGCAGCGAGGGCGACCGGCGGCCCGGAGCTCCACGAGGACGTGGCCAGGAGGTCTGCCCCAACGACGGCCAGCCGATGGTGCTCAAGAAGGGCCGCTTCGGCCCCTTCCTCGCCTGCAGCAACTATCCGGACTGCAAGGTCACGAAGCGCCTCGTGCGCGGCGCGGAGCGGCAAGCTGCAGGTGGAGCAGCTGACGCCCATCGACGAGGCGTGCCCCGACTGCGGCAAGGCCGCTCATGTGGCGCCGCGGCCGCTTCGGCCCCTTCATCGCCTGCAGCGACTATCCCAACTGCAAGTACATCAAGAAGAAGGAAGCGCAGCGAGATCGGCCTGCCCTGCCCCGAGTGCGGGCAGGGGCAGGTGGTGGAGCGCAAGGGACGCTGGGGCCGCTCGTTCTACGGCTGCAAGCGCTATCCCGAGTGCAAGTTCACCGCGTACCACCAGCCCGATCCCGAGCCCTGCCCCGACTGCGGCCGCGCCGTACCTGCTGGAGAAGGAGACCAAGAAGGAAGGCAAGGTCATCTTCTGCGGGAACGAGGCGTGCCATTACAAGAGGGAAGCCGCGTAGTCTCCAGGCTGATCACGCTGGCCCTCTTGCCGAAGTATTAAGGCAGGGGGGGCACTTGCGCGCACCTCGATGGGCGCTGCGCGACCCCTGCAACCCCCTCGCGCGTGCGCCGCCTGCTGCGCGGCGCCGCCGTGCTCTGCGGTCGGTGAATCGCCCGTCGCCTCGTCCGACTGCTGCGCTGCCGCGGGTTGCGATCAGGTGGCCGGGCGGCTTGCGCGCCCAGATCTTTCTTCCAGCGTTCCAGGTAGCGCTCGGTGCGCTCGGAGTGGACGCGGAGCCATGTGGCTCTGGAAGCGCAGGCCCTCGAGGATCGACGCACACAGCGCCGGAGGCACTTCCGAAAAGTCGACCTCCTTCGTCCCCCAGTCCGGCCGGCGTCCCGTCGGCATCCGGTGAAGCCGAACTCCCGCGCCAGCTCCCACGAGCTGAAGAGATGACCGGATCGCTTCATCACACGTTCGCGTCGCCGGCCAGCGCGGCCACCGCCCGCCCGACGAAGAGCGGCGACTCCGACTCGAGGAAGTTGCTGTCCTTCTTCCCGCCCTCCCCTCCAGTTCGCCTCGGTCACGCCGAAGTGATCCAGCATGCTCTCGGAACGGGAGGAACCCCGGCGTGATCGCCACCGCGGCGACGCCGTGCGGCCACAGCTCCGTGGCGGAAGATCGCGGCCCGGGGCCTTGTGCGCCAGCTTGACGATCTGCGCCAGCACGTTACCGCTGCCGCCCATCAGGATGTCGTTCTCGGTGACCTCGACGAGCAGGCCCCGGCGCGCGGCGACCATGAGGCGGGCCGCGTATTGGGCGGTGACGACGTGCGACAACGTGGCCTGGCGCAGGATCGCTTCGCCCTTGCCCAGGTTGACCTCCCAGAACGAGCCCCATTCGCTCATCAGCGGGTCTTCACCCGCGATGCTGTTGACGAGCACGTCCAGGCGGCCCCGCTCGCCTTGCACGCGCGCGAAGAGTTCCTCGACTTCCCTTTCGACGGTGTGGTCGAGCGCGCGCCGGATGGCCGTGCCACCACGCGGCCGTGATCAGGGCCGCCATCTCGTCGATGGTTTCCGGGCGGGCATGCAGGGTGATGGCTGGCCGGGGACGCTTCGACCGGTGCAGTAGACGACCGCGCCCGCCTCGCCCAGCGCCCGGGCGATGCCTGCGCCGGCCCCGCGCGTAGCGCCGCCACCACCGCGACCTGTCCCTCGAGAGCCTTCATCGCGCCCTCCTCGTGAGTAGTATCCAACGGCCATCGCCTCCGGGTGGTGAGGTGATCCCGCGTGCGGGCTATCATGCAAGACGCAGATGACTGAGCGCGTCACCATCGTCGGCGGGGGCTGGCCGGCAGCGAAGCGGCCTGGCGCTTCGCGCGCCGCGGGGTGTCGGTCGATCTCTTCAGGATGCGGCCCGTGCGGCAGAACCCCGTGCACCAGACGGGCGATCTGGCCGAGCTCGTCTGCTCGGAACAGCCTGCGCGGCAACGCCCTCGACCAGGCGGCGGGGCTCCTCAAGGAGGAGATGCGCCGGATGAGGCTCGCTGATCATCCGCGTGGCCGACGAAGTGCGCGTGCCCGCGGGCAGCGCCCTGGCCGTGGACCGCGGGCTCTTCGCGCAGAAGGTCACGGAGGCGGTGACCGCCTCCCCAGGGTCACGCTCCACCGCCAGGAGACGCCCCGCATCCCGGACGGGCCGGTCGTCATCGTGGCCACCGGTCCCTTGACCTCGGACGCGCTGGCGGCGGAGATCGCCGCCCTTCGTGGGCCAGACCCATCTCTACTTCCACCGACGCCGGCAGTGCCGGTGGTCGACGCGGAGACCATCGACTCCCTCTCGCACGTTCCGCGCCTCGCGCTACGGCAAGGGCGGGGACGACTACGTGAACTGCCCGCTCGACGAAGCGGAATACGACGCCTTCTACCGCGCCCTACCACCGCGGAATGCGCGCGAGCTCCACGCCTTCGACCACGAGTTCTTCTTCGAGGGATGCCTGCCCGTCGAGGTCATCGCCAGCCGCGGCCGCGACACGCTCCTCTTCGGTCCCATGAAGCCGGTCGGCCTCGTGGATCCGCGACCGGCCGGCGCCCTTCGCCGTCGTGCAGCTCCGGCAGGACAACCTGGCGGCGAGCCATTTCTCGGTCGTGGGGTTCCAGACGCAGCTCAAGTGGGGCGAGCAGAAGCGCGTGTTCCAGATGATCCCCGGCCTCGCGGGGGCGGGTTCGTGCGCATGGGCATGATCCATCGCAACATCGTACGTGAACGCGCCCTCGACCCTCGAGCCGACGTTCGAGACGCCGCCAGCGTGGCGGGCTGTTCTTCGCCGGACAGATGTCGGGCGTCGAGGGCTACGTCGGAGTCTGCCGCCTCCGGGCTGCTGGCCGGCATCGGGGCCGCCTTCCGGGCCCGCGGGGAGGAGCCGGTCGCCTTCCCCGGAGGACACCGCGCTGGGAGCGCTCGGCCGCCACATCGCGCAGCGACCCCGAGCACTACCAGCCGACGAACATCGCGTTCGGCCTTCTCCCCGAGCTCGCCGCAGCGCGTCGGCGACAAGGCGCGCCGGCGGATGGCATTGGCGGAGCGGGCCCTCCGCAGTCTCGAAGGATTCCAGTCCCGGTTGGGCGAGCCTGGAGTCCTCGCCGTCGCCACTCCCCGCCCTCTCCCGGGGCTGACGTGCAGGCGGAGATCGCCGCCTTCCTCCGCCATCTCGACCGCGAGCGCAACGCCTCGCCGCACACCGTCCAGCGCGTATGGGAGAAGACCTCGCCCAGTTCGCTCGCCATGTCCCGCGCCGGAGCTGGGGCGGGATGAGCGCCCGCAGGACGTCGACCATCTCCTCATCGGGCCTTCCTCGCCCGCCTGCACCGTCGGGGCCTGAAGTCCCGTTTCCGCCGCGCGCAAGCTGGCCACGCTCGGACGTTCTTCAGGTATCTCTGCCGGGAAGGGTGCTCGACCGCAACCCGGCGCGGTCACTGCTGTCGCCGCGGCTCGAGAAACGGGTGCCGACCCACCTCGACGAGTCGGACGTCGCCCTGCCTGGTCGAGATGCGGGGACGAGCGCCGCGGCCTCTGCGGTCGCGCCATCCCTCGAGCTTCTCACGCCACGGGGATTCGCTGCTCGGAGCTCGTGGTCTGGACCTTGGCGAGATAGATCGGTCGTCTCGAGATGATCCGTGTGCTGGGTAAAGGCAGAAAGGAACGGATCGTCCCGTTCGGAGGTCGCGCGGGGGCCGCGATCGACGCCTATCTCCCCTGTCCGCAGCCAGGCGCCGCCCACGAACCGATGCCTTGTTCATCAACGCGCGCGGCGGCCGGCTCACCGATCGATCCGGTACGGCTGCTGGTCGCACAACGCGTGAAGGCTGTAGCACTTGCGAGGACGGGTCAGTCCCCACACCCTGCGGCACAGCTTCGCAACCTATCTCCTGGAGCGGGGCGCGGACCTCCGAGCCATCCAGGAGCTCCTCAGGCACGCCAGCCTGTCTACGACCCAGCGCTATACTCACGTCAATACGCGCCATTTGCTGGATATCTACAATAAATCACACCCGCGAGCCAAATAAATACGTCTATAGACGGTAATAAGACTGACGGACGGCCGTTTCGCGTCCAATACCAGCGGAAACCCATGACGCCGACCGACGAAGATCTGGTTGTGGCCTTCCAGTCCGGCGACATTCCCGCCTTCCCGATCAGCTCGTCCGCCGCTGGGACCGCAAGATCAGGGCGTCATCTATCGGATCGTGGGCAATCACGACGAAGGCGCGCGACCTCAGCCAGGAAGCGTTCCTCAAGGCCTACCGCGCGCTGGGCACGTTCAAGCAGGAGGCGCGGTTCTCCTCCTGGCTCTACCAGATCGCGATCAACGCGACGCGCGACCGCTGCGCCGCGCGCCGGCGGCGTACGCGGATCTGAGCCTCGACGACGTCGAGGAGAGAGGGAGACACGCGCTGCGCGACGCTCGCCCGAGCGCGCTCGACCTGATCGAATCGAGCGACCTGTCGCGCGTCGTGGCCCGCCGCGATGGCGGCGCTGCCCGAGGAGCAGCGCGAGGTCGTGATCCTCAAGGAGTACCAGGGCCTCACGTTCCCCGAGATCGCGGAGACCCTCGACGTGCCCCTGTCGACGGTCAAGACGCGGCTCTACCGCGGGCTCAGGCAGCTGCGGGTGCGACTCGCGGGACAGGGCATCCACGGCGGAGCCGCCGTACCGGTTCCCAGCGCATGAAGGAGCGAGGAGACGTGATGGACTGCGACGCTATCCGAGACGACATGCTCGACGTGCTCTACGGAGAGGGCGGAGAAGCGCCGCGGCGCGGCGTCGAGACCCGCCGGGCGGCCTGCGCCGACTGCCGCCGCGAGACTGGCCGACCTCCGGCGGCTGCGGGGCGACCTCGCGCACCGGGGGCTTCCCGAGGGGCTCGGCGCGCCTCCGCCGCCGCCGTGCGTCCGCGCCGGCTGCCCTTCGGCCTCGCCGCCGCCGCCGCCTGGTCCTGGGCGCCACGGCCGGACTCGCGTTCTCCGGGGTCGAGATCCGCCGCGACGCGGCCGGCTTCTCCGTGCGCGTCGGCCGCGGGTCGGGAGACGCGCGCCCTCGCCGACGTCGAGCGCCGCCACCGCGAAGAGGTGGCGGCCCTGCGCGCGGAGATCGCGGCCATCCGCCCCCGCGATGACCGCCAGCTCCACTGCGCACGGTGGCCGACATGATCCACGAGAGCGAGACGCGCCAGGACGAAGCGCGGCTGGCCAGCCTGCGCGTGCTCCGTCAGAGGACCGAGACCCAGCGGCAGTACGACCTCGCGCGCATGAGCGCGGGGCTTTCGTATCTCGACGGCAAGGCCGGACTGCGAGGCGGCGCGCACTGACGGAGCTCGTGGGCCATATCCTCCAGGCCTCGCAACAAAAGTAGGAGCCTGCGGCCATGACCCCGCGTTCCGCTTTCGCCCTCGCCATCCTCCTCGCCGGCGGCTCGCCGTTGCCCGCGCAGACGGTGGCGCACGGCCACGGCGGCCCCGTCTCCCCGCGCCGAGCTGGACGACCTGCGCACTTCCCTCGAGACCGCGATCGGGCGCCCGGGGCGCATCCGCCTGGCCGCGGGTCCGCGCACGGCCGGCCGCGTCTATCGACTGAAAGGGCTACGGGGCCGTGATCGTCACTCGCCCCGCGCGCCCTGCCCGCCCGCCGCTTCGTCGTCCGCCGCGGCGGTCCCGGGCGCCGGGCGGTTGCGCCCCGCCAACCACCATGGGGCCGCGCGTCGTGATCACCCTGCCCGACGGGACGTTCGATCTGGGCCTGATCGACGCTCGGCGACCTCGAGCGCGAGATGGAAGTGCAGATGGCGGCCCAGGCCGCCGCCCTCCGCGAGATGGAGGCCGCCCAGAGCGAGTGGACGCACGCGAGCTGACGAAGAAATCCGCGAGCACCTCCGTCTCGTCGAGCAGCAGGCGAGGCCTTCCGGCTGGAAGCGGAGCGGGCGCGGCGCAAGGCCGAGCGCGAGGTGCGCACGCGCCTGGCTCCCCACGCCCGCGGCGGTGGTCCCGCCCGATCCCGTCGCCCCCGTCGCTGCCCGTCCTGCCCGCGACGCCGCCCGTGCCCCCACTCCCACCGCCGGCTCCGGTCGCCGACGATTCCTTCTTCACCCCGGACATGCCCTCCCGCCCGAGCCGCCGGACGCCCCCCGCCATGGCGCTTCTGGTTCGACGTCACGGACGACCCCCGACCTGCCCGATGCGCACGGATGCGGCGGATGCCGACGCGGTCGTGACCGCCGGTGCGCGAGCGCGTGGTGGCCGGGCTCGAGGCCTATCGCCGCCCGCTGGCCTCACTGAGGACGGAGGACTTCGTCACCGTCGCCGTGGACCTCGTCCCCGACGTGCTCCTGCCGCGCGTCCGGCGCGGCACTCTCCTCGATGCGCGTCCGCGCCGGCGATCTCCAGGGAGCGGCGTACCGGGCCGCCTCTCCGCCGCCGACTTCCGCAAGCGCGTCGAGTTCGAGGAGAACTAGCGCCGCAGGAGGATGGCGGTCAGCACGGCAGCCAGGCTGCCGTCGGTGACGGCGAAGAGGAGAAAGCTCGCCGGCGAGCCGTGCTGGAAGTGGTCGAGCACGAAGAGCGCAGCGCCGAGGCCCTTGGCCAGGACGCCGGCGACCCATAGATAGCCGCGGCGCGCTGCCTCCACGTCGCGGGCGGCCCAGAAGTAGCCGGCGGCCAGCGAGAGGGTGAACACGCCGTTGAGCTGCGCGTTGATCAGGGGAACCGGCGGCGGAGCCCCCATGGCCGCCGCCACCTGGGGCGCCACCAGCAGCATCGGCACGGCCAGCGCGAGATCGTAGACGCCCGACACCAGGGCCAGCGTGCGCAGCGCACCGAATCGTTGACCGTCCTGCATGCGGCCCCTATACTAATCTTTTTCGCCGCGCACCCAGAGGCGCGCATGTCCACTGCCAAAGCACTCCACCGGTACGACCATCCTCGCCGTCCGCCACCGCGGCGGCTGCGCCATCGCCGGCGACGGCCAGGTCACCATGGGCCGCACGGTGATGAAGCAGGAGCGTCGAAGATCCGCCGCATGCACAACGGCGCAGGTCCTGGCCGGGTTCGCGGGCTCGACCGCGGATGCCATGGCCCTGTTCACGAAGTTCGAGGCCAAGATCGAGGAATACCGCGGCAACCTCGAGCGCGCCGCGGTCGAGCTGGCGCAGGACTGGCGCGACGGATCGCGTGATGCGCCGCCTGGAGGCGTTCCTCATCGTCGCCGATCGCGAGTCCTCGTTCCTCCTCTCCGGCGCGGGCGACGTCATCGCCCCCGACGACGGGATCGTGGCCGTGGGCAGCGGCGGATCCCTACGCCCTGGCGGCCGCCCGCGCCTTGGCCCGCCACACCGACGCTCGACGCCCCGACCCTGGCCCTGGAGGCCATGAAGGTGGCGGCACAGATCTGCATCTACACCAACGACCAGATCACCGTGGAGAGCCTTAGGTGCGCTTGCCCTCCATCCTCTCGCTGATGCCCATCCAGCTCCCGGCCTCCAGCGAAGAGCTGGCTGCCTCGACCGCCTCTCCCCGCGCGAGATCGTGGCCGAGCTCGACCGCCACGTCGTCGGCCAGGACGCGGCCAAGCAGCGCGGTGGCGATCGCGCTGCGCAACCGCATCCGCCGCCAGCGCCTTCCCCGGAGGTGGCGGCCGAGGTCACGCCCAAGAACATCCTGATGATCGGGCCCACCGGAGTGGGCAAGACGGAGATCGCGCGCCGCCTGGCCCGCCTCAGCAGCAGCCCTTCCTCAAGGTCGAGGCCTCGAAGTTCACGGAGGTGGGCTACGTGGGGCGCGACGTGGAGTCCATGATCCGCGACCTCACGGAGTCGGCGGTGGACATGGTGCGCCGCGAGAAGCAGGCGGAAGTGCGGCGCCAGGCGGAGAGCAACGTCGAGGAGCAGCTCCTCGATCTGCTCCTTCCCCAGGCCCGCCCACACCCGCAGGAGACGCTCCGTCGAGGACCCGGCCGCGCGCCGCCGAGCAGTCCCGGTCCACGCGCGAGAAGCTGCGCAGCCAGCTCCGGTCGGAAGCCTCGACACGCGCGCGGTGGAGATCGAGGTGCGCGAGAAGAGCTTCCCGGCTTCCAGATCCTTTCCTCCCAGGGCGTCGAGGAGATGGACATCAACGTCAAGGACCTCGCTGCCCGGCCTCTTCGGGAACAAGACCAAGCGCCGCCGGCTGAGCATTCCCGACGCGCGGGCCGCCCTGGTCCAGGAAGAGCTGAGCCGGCTCGTGGACGCCGAGCAGGTCGCGCACGCGGCCGTCGGACGCAGTGCAGAACTCGGGCATCCTCTTCATCGACGAGATCGACAAGATCGCGGGCCGCGAGGGCGGCCACGGCCCCGACGTGAGCCGGGAAGGTGTCCAGCGCGACATCCTGCCCATCGTCGAGGGCACGACCGTCTCCACCAAGTACGGACCCGGTGCGCACCGACCACATCCTCTTCATCGCGGCCGGGGCGTTCCACGTCGTCAAGCCCTCCGACCTCATCCCGGAGCTGCAGGGCCGGTTCCCCATCCGCGTCGAGCTGGACGCCCTCACGGAAGAGGATCTCGTGCGCATCCTCACCGAGCCGCGGAGCGCTCCTCGGCCAGTACCAGGCCCTCTCTGTCGACGGAAGGCCTGGCCCTCACCTTCACCGAGGAGGCCGTGCGCGAGATGGCCCGCTTCGCCATGGAGGTGAACCAGGCCACCGGAGAATATCGGCGAGCGCGGCTCGCGACTATCCTGGAGACGGTGCTGGAAGATCTCTCCTTCGAAGGTCCCGAGAAGGGCGAGCGCTCCGTGCGGATCGACGCGGACGAGGTCCGCCGCCGCCTCGCCCCTCTGGCCCGGGACCAGGACCTGAGCCGGTTCATCCTCTGAAGACACGGGACGGCGTGGCACGCCCGGGCGGCTGGACGCGCGCGCTTGCGCTGGGCGCGCTGGCTCTGCCGCCTGCGGCAGCGCGGCGACCCGCTGCCGCCGCTGCCGGTGACGCCGCAGGCTGTCACCAGCCTGAAGCTCGCCCAGCGGGGCGACACGCTCGAGATCACCTACGACGCCGCGTGCCACCACCGGGGTGCGCGCCTGGGCCTCCTCGACATCGAGATATTGCGCGCGGACGTGAACGGCGATTTCCAGAAGATGGCCAAACGGTCGAAGCGCCGGGCCGCACCCGGGGAGAGCCTCGCCGAGACCTCGCCCTTCCGTCGCCGGGCACGACGGTGCGAGTGGCCGCCCGCGCTCTCGATCGCGGCCGTGTCTCCCGCCCTGTCTTCCGTGGCGACTCTCGTTGTTCAGTCGCCTCCACCCGCACCCCACGACCTCACGGCCGAGATGAAGGGGAGTGGATCGCCCTGAGCTGGATGGGGACGCATTCCCAGCCCTCCGCCTCCGAGCCCTTCGCCCAGCCCCTCGCCCTCGCCGTCCGGGCCGCCCGGAGCCTCCCGAGCCCGCGCGTCAGCCCCACGCCGGTGCCCGCGGTCTCGCCGGCTCTTCCCTCGCCGGGATCCAGCCCGGCTCCGAGCCCAGCCCCGAGCGGGCTCGCCTCACCACGGCCCTCGCCCTCGCCGACCCCCACGCCCCCGCGCGCGGGTTCCTGATCTACCGCCGCCGGGTGGACCGAGACGTACCGTGGGCCGCTCCGGTCCGAGCCCTTCACCACGAACGCCTTCGAGGACAAGACGGTCTTGCTGGGCCAGACCTGGTGCTACGTCGTGGGGACGGTCGTCTCCACGGAGCCGGTGGCGGAGAGCACGCGGTCGAGCACGAGGCCTGCGTGAACGTCGTCGACATCATCGCCCCCGCCGCGCCCAGCGGGGTCGCCGCGCTGGGCGGGCCCGACGGCGTCGAGGTCTCGTGGAGCCCGTCCACGGAGCCGGATCTCGCGACCTATCGGGTGTACCGCGAGGCGCCGGGCGGGCCCCGGGAGCGGGTCGGCGAGGTCGCCCCCGAGACGTCGCTGCACGATGCCACCGCCGCGGCGGGCGCGCGCTACACCTACACCGTGACCGCCGTCGACCGCGCCGGGAACGAAAGCAAGCCCTCCGCGCCCGCTCCCGGCGGCCGCCCCTGAGGCCGCGAGTGCTCCGGCCTCGTCGCGGCGATATCATTTCGATCGAGGTCTAGGAGGGCTCCGCATGCCGCTCTACGAATACGTCTGCGCCTCCTGCGACGGGAAGTTCGAGTGCTACGTCCGCTCGTGGAGCGAGAAGTCTCGTGCCCGTCCTCGCCGGGGCCGCGACGTCGAGAAGCAGCTCTCGACGTTCGCCATGGCCGGCGGCGGCGCGGGCTCCGCTTCCGGGGGCGGCGGATGTGGATGCGGCCGCGGCGGCTGCGGTTGCGGACATTGAGCCAGCCGACCGACGATCCTCGCCGACAAGATCCGGCGCGCCGAAGAGGGAGGGGAGCGGAGCGGCGGGAGCGGCAGCACCGCGAGGGCAAGCTCACGGCCCGCGAGCGGGTCGAGCTGCTCCTGGACGAGGGCACGTTCGAGGAGCTGGACAAGCTCGTCGAGCACCGCTGCCTCGACTTCGGCATGGCCGAGCAGAAGGTGCCCGGCGACGGCGTCGTCTCCGGCTACGGCAAGGTCGGACGGCCGCCTCGTCTACGTCTTCGCCCAGGACTTCACGGTCTTCGGCGGCAGCCTGTCCGAGACGAACGCCCGCAAGATCTGCAAGGTCATGGACCTCGCCATGAAGATGGGCGCGCCCGTCATCGTGGGCCTCAACGACTCCGGGGGCGCGCATCCAGGAAGGGGTGGCCTCGCTCGGGGGCTACGCCGACATCTTCCTGCGCAACACCGCTGGCCTCGGGCGTGGTGCCGCAGATCTCCGCCATCCTCGGCCCCTGCGCGGGCGGCGCCGTCTACAGCCCCGCCATCACCGACTTCAACGTGATGGTGAAGGACACCGCGTACATGTTCGTGACCGGCCCCGACGTCATCAAGACCGTCACCCACGAGGAGGTGACCAAGGAGGAGCTCGGCGGGGCGATGACGCACAACGTCCGCTCCGGGGTCGCCCACTTCGCGGTGGACGACGACCGCGCCTGCCTGGCCCTCATCCGCGAGCTCCTCTCCTACCTGCCCTCGAACAACATGGAGGAAGCGCCGCGGCAGGCGAGCCGACGATCCCGCCGGACCGCGAGGACGCGGCCCTCGACACGCTGATCCCGGCGGAGGCGAACAAGCCCTACGACATCAAGGGCCTCATCGAGGGCGTGGTGGACGGACGGCCGCTTCCTCGAGGTACACGCCCACTTCGCGCCGAACATCGTGGTGGGCTTCGCGCGCTTCGCCGGGCGCAGCGGTGGGCATCGTGGCCAACCAGCCCGCCGTGCTGGCCGGCTGCCTCGACATCGACGCCAGCGTGAAGGGCGCGCGCTTCGTGCGCTTCTGCGACGCCTTCAACATCCCGCTGGTGACGCTTCGAGGACGTGCCCGGCTTCCTGCCCGGCACCGCCCAGGAGTTCGGCGGGATCATCCGGCACGGGGCCAAGCTCCTCTACGCCTTCGCGGAGGCCACGGTGCCCAAGATCACCGTCATCACGCCGCAAGGCCTACGGCGGCGCCTACTGCGTGATGTCGTCGCAAGCACATCCGCACCGACCTCAACTTCGCCTATCCGACGGCGGAGATCGCGGTGATGGGTCCGGAGGGTGCGGTCAACATCCTCTACCGGCGCGAGCTGGCCAGGCCGCCAGGATCCCGACGCCCTCCGCGAGGAGAAGGTGGACGAGTTCCGCGATAAGTTCGCGAACCCCTACGTGGCCGCGGACCGCGGATTCGTGGACGAGGTCATCTACCCGCGGCAGACGCGGCGGAAGATCGTGGCCGGCCTGGAAATGACCCGCAACAAGCGGGACCGCAACCCGCCGCGCAAACACGGCAACATCCCCTGTGAGGCGCCTCCGCAAGATCCTGATCGCGAACCGCGGCGAGATCGCGGTGCGGATCGCCCGGGCCTGCCGCGAGCTCGACATCGCGTCCGGTGGCCGTCTACTCCGAGGCGGACCGGGCGGCGCTCGCACGTGCGGATGGCGGACGAGGCCGTACCTCATCGGGCCCGCGCCCTCCCGCGAGAGCTACCTGCGCATCGACCGCGTCCTGGAGGCGGCGCGCCGGAGCGGCGCGGACGCCGTGCATCCCGGATACGGCTTCCTGGCCGAGAACGCGGCCTTCGCGCGCGGCCTGCGAGGAGGCGGGCCTCGTCTTCATCGGGCCCCGCAGCGAGACGATCGCCCTCATGGGGGAGAAGACCTCGGCCCGCCGCCTGGCCGTGGAGGCGGGTGTGCCCGTCGTGCCCGGCACCCTGGAGCCGGTGGACGATCTCGAGGCGCTGCGCCGCGAAGCCGACCGCATCGGCTTTCCGGTCATGCTCAAGGCGGCGGCGGGGCGGGGGCAAGGGGTTGCGCCTCGTGCCCGACTCCGCGTACCTGGCCTCGTGCCGCGGAGCGCGCGCGAGCCGAGGCCCTCTCCGCGTTCGGGGACGGAAGCCTGTACCTCGAGAAGGCCCTCTGCGGCCGCACCACATCGAGATCCAGGTCCTGGCCGACCACCATGGCCACGTCGTGCACGTCTTCGAGCGCGAGTGCTCGATCCAGCGCCGCCATCAGAAGGTGATCGAGGAGAGCCCGTCGCCCTTCGTGACCCCGGAGCTCCGCGAGCACATGGGCGCGCTGGCCGGTGGCGCTGGCCCAGAAGGCCGGCTACCGCAACGCGGGCACCCTGGAGTTCCTGGTGGACGCGGGCCGCAACCCGTATTTCCTCGAGATGAACACGCGCCTGCAGGTCGAGCATCCGGTGACGGAGATGGTGACCGGCCTCGATCTCGTCAAGCTGCAGATCGCCATCGCGCAGGGCGAGCCGCTGCCGTTCGCGCAGGCCGACCTGCGGCAGAGGGGCCACGCCATCGAGTGCCGCGTCTACGCCGAGGATCCCGCCCAGGGCTTCCTCCCCAGCCCGGGACGGATCGTGGCCCTGCGCGCGCCGGCCGGCCCCGGCGTGCGCGACGACAGCGGCGTATACGAAGGCGCGGACGTCCCCATCCACTACGACCCGCTCATCTCGAAGCTGGTGGCCTGGGGCGCCGATCGCGCCGAGGCCATCGCGCGCATGCGGCGCGCGGTGTCCGAATACGCCGTCCTCGGCATCACCACGACCCTGCCCTTCTTCGAGCGCGTGCTGCGGCACCCGGCCTTCGTCTCCGGCGACGTCGACACCGGCTTCATCGAGCGCCATTGGGCCGAGCTGGGCTCCGCGCCTTCGGACGAGGCGCGGGACATCGCGGTGGTGGCGGCGGCGGTGCGAGGCGCTGCGCGAACGCGCGTCGGCGCCGCGCCGAGCCGTCCAATGCCGGCTCCGGATCGGCCTGGCGGAGGCGCGACTGGCGCGGACCTGGGCCCGGCGCGATGATCTACGACGCCACCGTCGACGGCCGTACGCGTGCGCGCGGAGGTGCGCGCGGGCGCGGACGGCCGCTACACGGTGCGTCTCGACGGCCGCCCGGTCGAGGTCGACGTCCGCGACGCCGGGCCGCACGCGATGAGCCTGATCATGGACGGCCGTGCGCACGAGGTCATGATCGAGCGGCGCGAGAGGAGGCTACCGCGTCGTGCTACGCGGCCAGGTGCTCGACGTCTCCCTGGTCGAGGGACCCGCGGGGCGGTGGCTCCGCGGCGCATCGGTGGGCGGACCGGCGCGTGTGCAGGCGCCGATGCCGGGCAAGCTCGTGCGGGTCCTCGTGAGCGCGGGCCAGGACGTGGGCGCGGGCCAGGGGCTGGTCGTGATGGAAGCCATGAAGATGGAGAACGAGATCCGCGCGCCGCGCGCGGGACGGGTGAAGGAAGCCCCGGTGCGCGAGGGCCAGGCCGTGGAGACGGGCGCCCTCCTCGTCCTCCTGGAGTGACCCGCCGGCTCCCCCGGTCCGCCATGAAGCGCCGCTCCGTCGTCTTCGTCGTGCTCGTCGTGGCCCTGGGCGCCGCCGTCCTGGCGCGTGCCGGCCTGGACGGCGCGGCTCCTTTCCGAACGCCTCGCTCGTGTCTTCCACCGGCCCGTCTCCGTGGGAGGCGTGCGCTACCACCTGGTGCCGCTGCAGGTCGAGGTCACGGACCTGCGCATCGGCGGCCCCACCGCGGACGCCGAGCCTTTCCTCGAGGTGCCGCGTCTCGCCGTCACGCCGTCCCTGGCCGCCCTGGCCGATCGTCGCCTCGTGCTGACGCGTGTCGTGGTCGAGCGTCCCCGCGTCCGGGTCCACGCGTTCAAGCAGGGTGGCGACGACCTCCGCGCCTCACCCTGGGAGGGCCGGGGCGCGAGGTGCAGATCCGGCGCCTGATCGTGGCCGGAGGCGAGCTCGAGCTCGACCACCAGCGCGTGCCCTCGACCTGGAGCTGCCGGACGTCGGCGGACGTCTCAGCCAGCGGCGGCCGGGTGTGCTGGCGGGGACGTTCTCCTTCGGGCCCGGCCCCGCCCGCTTCGGCTCGCGTCCGCCGCTGTCCCTCCGCACGCAGATGGACCTCGTCCTCGAAGGGCCCAACATCACGATCGGAGTCCGGCACGCTCACCGGCGATCGCACCGATCTCACCTATCGCGGACGCGTCGCGCTCTCCCACTGGGTGCGGAGCTGTGGATCGGCGGGCGAAGTGGACCTCGCGATCCTGGACCGTCATGTGCTGGCCAGCGACCTCGGCCTCGAAGGCCACGGCCAGTTCCGTGGCACCGTCCGCCTCGACCAGGGCCGGTTGCGTGTGGCCGGGCGCCTGGACGGCACTCAGGGCTCGTTCGACGGCGTGGCCGTGCCGCGCTATGCGGGCGACGTCCTCTGGGACACGAAGGGCATCCGCGTGCACGGGCTGGAGGCCACGCTGCTCGGCGGGTCCGGGAAGTTCGAGATCGAGGTGCCGCCGGGCCCCGGCCAGGCGCGCGTGGATGCGCAGCTCGAAGGCATCGACGCGGAGGACGCGGCCCGCCATCTGTTCGGCATCGGCCAGGCGGGGCTGGGAGCAGGGGCCACCGGCGAAGTCTCCGTACGCTGGCCGCGCGGTCGTCGCGCGGGCGCTCAGCGGCCGCGCCGCCCTCGACTTCGTGCCGCGGGAGGACGGGCGCACGCCTCCGCGGCCGGCCTCGTGTGGCGCGCCCAGGACGGGGCCCAGTTCATCGAAGATGCCGCAGCTGCAGACGCCGGCCGCGCAGGCCCATCTCCAGGGCCCCATCGCCATCGACCGCAAGACCGATCTCGCGCGTTGGAGGCGCGCAGTACGGACGTCGCGGCCGCGGACGCGCTCCTCGTGCGCGTCCGCCGCGCCCTGGGCGCACGCGGGGCGGAGCCGCGTCGGCCTCGGCGGCGCCGGCGTCTTCGAGGGGCACTGGCGCGGCACGCTGGACGCGCCCGTCTTCGAGGGCCGCTTCACGGGGACGACATCGCCTACCTGGGCGTCCGCTGGGGCCACGCGGAGTGGGTGGGCGCGTTCGATGCGCGCGAGGTGCGGCCAGCACTCGCTCGTCCTCCGCCGCCCGGGCGGCGAGCTCTGGGTGGACGGCCGCGTGCAGACGGGCGACCTCGGGGACGAAGACGCGATCGACGCGCGCGTCCGCATCGCGAACTGGCCCGCGCCCGACCTCGTGACCGCGCTGGGCTGGGATGTCGCCGTGCAGGGACTCGTCTCCGGCGAGGCCACGCTCACCGGGCGCCGCAGCGAAGCGCACGGCACCGTGCACCTCGCGAGCGGGGCCGGCCGCTACTACGGCGTGCCCTACGAGGATCTCGACCTCGCGCGCGGTGCTCCACGGCCGCGTGACGGAGGTGACGAGGAGGGCGCGCCCGCATCGGGGGCGGAGCCGTGGACTTCGCCGGCACCGTCACCGACGACGGCATCTACGACGGCCGCGCCCACGCGGAGGCGCTCGACGTGGGCGCGCTCGTTCCCGCGAGGGCTTCGGCCCTGCGCCTGGGGCGACGCGTCTCGGGGTCGGTGCTGCTGCAAGGGACGCTGGCCCGCCCGCGCGTCGAAGGAGACCTCAGCGCCGCGCGCGTGTTCCTGGGGACGAGGGGCTCGGCGCGTTGGAGGGACGGATCACCGGGACGGGCGACGGCCGCGTCGCGGTGGACGCGCGCTGCCGGTCGCCGCGCGTGGACCTCGCCCTGAAGGGCAGCCTGGGTGTGGCCGCTCCCTACGAGGCCGACCTCGCCCTGACCGCCGAGCAGACGAGCCTGGACCCGTTCGTGCGCGTGGCGTCGAACCTGCCCGCCGCCGTCGGCATCGTCGCCTCCGGCGCCCTGCGCGTGCGCGGTCCGCTCGCCACCCCGCGCGCTCACGGCGGAGGCGGACGTCCGCGACCTGCTCGTGTCACTGCCCGACTACCCGGTCAAGAACCGTGCTCCCCTCCGGTTGTCCTCGCCGACGGAGAGCTCGAGGTACGGCGCCTGGAGCTGTCCGGGGAAGGGACCGACCTCGCGGTGGCGGGCACGGCCGCCCTCGTCGGCGACGGGACCCTCGGACCTCACCGTGCGCGGCAGCGCCGACCTGCGCGCTCTCCCTCGTGAGCACGGAGCTGCGCGGTCGCGGCGCGGCGCGCGTCGAGGTCGCGGTCTCCGGCACCCGGACGGAGCCCGTCGTGGAGGGAACCCTCGACGTGGACAGCGGCGGCATACGCCTGCGCGGATTCCCCACGGCGTGGAGGACGTGCGGGGACGGGTCCTCTTCGACGGGCACGCCGCTCATTTCTCGGGGGTGACGGGCACCGTCGGCGGGGGCCGGTCGAGCTCGAAGGCCAGGCCGCCTACGTGGGCGGGCGCCTCGATGTCCTTCGACGTCCAGGGCAACGGCCGCGCCATCGCCCTGCGCTACCCGGAGGGCCTGCGCAGCGTCCTGCGACGCCGATCTCCCGCTTCTTCGGCGACAACGCGCAGCAGTGGCTCACGGGCAAGGTCGCGGATGCGGATGACGGCGATGGACGCGCCGGTCACGACGTCGCCTCGAGCTGCCTGGCCCCGCCGGAGCAGCTGCGGTAGGAGGCGGCCACCTCGGCAGGGGGCGTGCGCTATCGACGTCAAGATCGATGCTCCCGGGCACCGCTCAAGATCGACAACAACCTGGCCACTCCTGCAGGCGCGCGCCGATCTCACCGCTGCAGGGGAGCTACCGCCGCCCCGGTCAGTCCTGGGCCGCGCGGAGATCGACCGCGGCCGCGTCTACTTCCAGGGCAACACCGTACACCGTGCGCCGCGGCACCATCGATTTCACGAACCCCCAGAAGCTCGATCCCCTCTTCGACGTCGAGGCCGAGACCCGCGTCCGCTCCTACCGACGTGACCCTGAAGGTGAACGGCACCCTCGAGCGCGTGTATCCCACCTTGAGCTCCGACCCGCCCCTCAGCACGGTGGGGATCCCCGGCCTCCTGGCCGGCTTGGACGAGACCGAGGTGGAGGACGCGCAGCAGGTCCAGGGCGATGTCCGCCGGCTGGCCGGGCAGGGCGCGGCCACCCTCGCCGCGGGCCGGCATCTCGGAGCAGATGGGCTCTGGAGAAAGGCGCGGCCCGCCTCGGGCTGAACCGCTTCTCCATCGACCCCAACTTCCTGCGCGGTGAAGGGGGCGGCAACCCGACGGCGCGCAGTGACCCTGGGCAAGCGCATCACCCCGACCTCAACGTCGTCTATTCGCAGGACCTGACCGGCAGTGAGGAGCGCCTGGTGGCGGTGGAATACACCCTGTCCGACCGGCTCTCCGTCCTCTTCACGCAGTCCCAGACCAGCGGCTACGGATTCGACCTGCGCCTCCGGCGGCAGGCGCATGAGCGCGTTCGTCCTCGCCGCCCTCCTGGCGGGGGCGCGGCGCCGGCCCCGGCGGACCCGCCCCGGCGCCGATCGTGGCGTCCGTGCGCATCGAGGGCGATGCGGCGGATCAGGCCCGGCTGGCCTGGTTCGTCGAGATCCAGCCCGGCCAGCCGCTCGATCCCCGAGCTGTCCGCCACGTGGTCGAGCTGTTCTACGCGACGGGTGAATACGCGGACGTCGTCGTCGAGACGACACCCGTGGCCGGGGGCGTGAAGTGGTCTTCCGTCCGCGTCAAGGCTCCGCTGCTCAGCGAGGTGCGGGTCGAGGGGCGACCGCCTGATGAAGCGCGGAGGCCCTGCGCCGGACGGCAGCGCCTGCGCGCGCGAGCCCCTCTGGCCGGCACGGCTCCCGGATCAGGCGGCGGGGGACGTGGGGCTGGCCCCTGGCCCAGCCGAGGGTACCTCGAGGCCCGCGTGAGCGAGAGCATCCGTCCCACGGCCGGATAGGCGCGCGACGCCATCTTCACCATCACCGCCGGCCCTCGCGTTCGCGTGTGGCATCGGCGCGCGTGGCGGGCCCGCCCGCGGTGATGGCCATCCTCGAGCCGGACATCCGGCCTCACGTGGCGAGTCTTCCGGCGCGAGCAGACCCAGGCCGCCGCCCAGCACATGCGGACTGGACCTCTGCTTGTCTCGGATACCGGCGCGCCGCGGTCACGGTGGCTGAGTCCTACGATCCGGCGCCGGAACTCATGAAGCCTGGTCTTCCAGGTCGATGCCGGGTCCTCTGGTGGACCTGAGTGCGCGGGCCTCGACGAGACCCGTAGCTCGGGGCCGCATCCGGGACCCGCTCACAGGAGGGCGCGTCGGAAGTCGGACGCGGTGGAGGAGGCGAGCTGATCTCCTGGAAGACGACGCGCGGCGTCAGGGGCACCGGCTGGCGCATCGTGACCCACCACGAGGAGTAGCGGGCTGCGCCGTCCTGTGTCTACTGACGTGGAGGCGGGGCCGCGCGCCACCGTCGCTTCCTGTGCGCGTGGAGGGCGAGGACGGAGGGGCTGAGCGTGGCGCCCAACAGTGGCCGCTCGGAGCCCCTCGCGTCGAGCGCGACGGCGGTGGCGGCGGGATGCCGCGCTGACGCGGGCCCTCGAGGAGCGCGGCACCCCGCGGCTCCGCGTGGATGCCGACGTCCCGGACGGGCGGGGGCGACCTGCCCGTCGTCTCTTCGCGCCCGCACCGGTCCGAGCACGCGGGTCACTTCCCTGCGCGTCGAGAGCCCGCAGCCCCTGCCGTCGGAGAGCGCGCCCCAGGAGCTCTGGCTGCGCGAGGGCGGGCCCTACCGCGTGACCGACCTCGCGCGCGACCGGGACACCGTGCTCTCCGCCTACCGCAACCCGGCTACCTCCAGGCCGACGTCCTCCCGGAGGCATGCGTTCTCGAGGATCGCGCGGAAGCAGCCGTGGTCCTCCGGGTGGTGCCGGGCGCACCCACCACCGTGGACCACGTCGTCATCACCGGCCTCGAGTCGACGCGTGACGTCGTGGTGCGGAGGGAGCTCGCGGTGAAGGAGGAGAGCCCCGGCCCTGACGCGCGCTCGAGTCCCAGCGGCGCCTGGGCGCGCTCGGGCTCTTCGATCGCGTGACCATCACCGAGATGGACCCTGACTCACCGCCGCGCCGCAGCGTGGTCGTGCGCGCGAGGAGGCGCCGCTCACCTCCGTGGTCCCACGGCATCGGCCACGCCGAGCAGGACCACTCGCGCGGCAGCGTGGAGGTGACGCGCCGGAACCCTAGGCTCGGCATGGACCGGCGCCTCTCCGTCTCGCGCGGGCGAGCTTCCGCGGGTTCCGGATGCTCGGCGTCGTTCCGGGAGCCGTACCTGCTCGGGCGCAAGCAGGAGCTCTTCTTCACCGCCTTCCGCGAAGAGGAGGACCGCGAGGCCTTCAGCTACGTGCGCACGGGGTCACCCCGCAGACCGCGCGCAGTCTCTCCCACAACTGGAGCCTCATCCTCGCGCGAGACCTACGCGGAGACGCGCACCTTCAACACCACGGAGCCCCTGCCTGTCCTTCGGGCGCGAGTTTCTGCCCAGGCACCCTCTCCGGGCCGTCGCGCCTCCGTGGTCCACGACACCCGCGACGACCCCTGGACCCGCGGCGCGGACACTTCCTCCTTACGGACACGCAGGTGTCGCTCCGCGTCCTCGGAGGGCAACACCCTGGTGAAGGGTTCGTGCAGGGCGCGACCTGCAGGCTCCTCACCGCGGGCACGCGTCGTGGTCCTCCGCGCGCCTGGGCCTCGCGCGCACGTTCGGCGAGGAGCAGCTCCTCGTGCCCACGCCCGACCGTTTCTTCGCGGGCGGCGATTATTCGATGCGTGGCTTCGGCGTGGACGAGGTGCGCCCGACGGCGGCAACGCACTGATCCTCGGCGGGTGGAGCTGCGCCAGCACCTCGATCGGGTCGTTCTGGGGCGCCGCCTTCGCGGAGACGGGCAACGTCTATCCGCTCGTCTCCGACCTCACGCTGGACGATGTCCGCTACACCGCCGGCCTCGGGCTGCGCCACAAGAGCGCCCTCGGTCCCCTTGCGTTTCGACTGGGGCTACAAGCTCGACCGCCGGCCGGGCGAGAAGCCCTACCATCTCCACTTCACGATCGGCCATGCGTTTTGAGCTCGTGGCCGTGCTCCTCCCTCCTCGCCGCCCCCGGCCGGGCGGGGGGTGGTGGAACGGATCCTGGCCGTGGTGGATGGTCGCCCCGTGCTCCCTCTCCGAGGTCGCGCTCTTCGAGAAGGTGCGCGGCGACACCGAGCGCCAGGCCCTGGACGGCCTCATCGACGAGCAGCTCATGTACCGGGAGGCGGCCCCGGCTGCCCCCAGGCCGCGCTGACGGAGGAAGAGGAGCAGCGCGCCTTCGAGAGCCTGCGCGCGCGGTGTCGCCCGCCGTCAGCGCGGACGAGGAGGAGCAGCTCCGCCGCCTGGCCCGCCGCCAGGCCGCCATCCTGAAGTACGTGGGGTTCCGGTTCCGGCCCCAGGCGCGCGTGAGCGACGAGGCCGTGCGCGCGGCCTACGAGGCGGAGGGACGAGGCGAGGGCGGCTCGTTCGAGGAGGCCGCGCCCTGCGATCCGCGCCCGGCTCGTCGAGGAAGACGTCGTCGCGCCGCATCGAGGGATGGGTCACGACCCGCGGCAGGCCGCCGAGATCCGCTACAACCTGGAATCGCCGGGCGCGCGGGCGGGACCGTCGTAGGCCCTGCGCCAGTCGTTCCAGCGGATCCGCCCCAGGTCCGCGAAGGCGACGGCGCCCTTGAAGGTGCCGACGCGCGTGGCCTCGTCGTTGCGCCAGGTGACGGGCACACTCCGCGATGCGGAAGCCGCGGCGGCGCGCGATGAAGAGGGCCTCGACGTCGAAGGAGAACCCGTCGAGCCGCGAGGGTGCGAACGCCTGCTCCGCCGCTTCCAGCCCGGAACGCTTGAAGCCGCACCGCGTGTCCTGCAGGCCGGGCAGGGCGAGCAGGCGCACGCAGAAGTTGAAGAGGCGCCCTGGAGTTCTCGCGGTACCAGGGCTGCCGACCTCGACGTTCGACTCGGGCAGCGCGCGCGAGGCGATCACGACGTCGTAGCCCTCGTCCATCTTCTTCATGAGCCGATCGAGCTCCTCGATCGGCGTCGAGAGGTCCCGCGTCCGTCATCAGCCGCCGGTCGCCGCGCGCCTGCAGCATGCCCCGGCGCACCGAATACCCTTTGCCCCGATTGCCCTCGTTGCTCACCACCGTCACCCCGGCCGCGGCCGCCCGGGCCACCGTGTCGTCACGCGATCCGTCGTCGACCACGACGATCTCAGTGCGGGCGCGCCGGACAGGTAGCGCTGGATCTTGTCCAGGGTCAGGGGCAGGCGCCGCCCCTCGGCTGTAGGCCGGGATCACCACCGACAGGAGCGGCGTGCTCAGCGTCCGCCTCGCGCCAGCGGTTCGAGGAGCCCCTCGAGTCCGAGACGGACGTCGACGAGGCCGAGGTCGCGCGCGCCCCAGCGGATCTCCTCCATGCAGTAGCCGAGCAGGCCGCCTTCGTCCGTGCGATCCGCCTGCAGGGCGGCCAGGGCCTGCCCCTGGCCGGCGTCCACCGCGCGCAGGAACCCGGCCAGCATCGCGGGCCGTTTCGAGCCGGCCGTGATTCTCGCGCACGTGGAGGGCGGCCAGCACGCCGATCCTCTCCCGCAGCTCCGGCGACGCGTACAGATGGCGGAGGAACGCTTCCACCTCCGCCTCCTCCGTGGTCCGGGATCGACGGGCACGACCACGCCCTCCGGGAACTCGTCCGCGGTCGGCGCTGCCCGCGCTCACCAGCACGGGCCGGCCCACGCCTGCGCGCGCACGACCGCGCCCGACATCTCGCCGTGAGAGGGAAAGCGCAGGGCGAGGACGACGTCGGCGGCGGCCACGGTGGCGCTCGAAGTCCGCGAGCTCCAGGCGTCCGGTCACGCGCAAGCCGTCCCCGAGACTCGGCGTCCCGCGCCCACGACTCCAGGGAAGGCGGGGTCGCTCGCGCCCGCGATCACGAGCACCGCTTCGGGGTGCTCGGCGCGGAGCCGCGCCATCACGCGCACGGCGACGTCGAGCCGCTTGTTGACGGTGGCCAGGCCGGGCGCGGTGACGATGAACGCTCCTGCGGGCAGGCCCAGGCGGGCGCGGCTCTCCGCCCGCGACGGCGGCGGCTCGATCGGCAGCGAGAGATGGTGGGGCAGGTGAAGCTGCGGGCGGCCGGGCAGGCGGCGGGCGACGCGCCCCGCGGTCTGTCGCGCTGAGGGTCACCACCCCCAGGCTGCCTTCGAGCACGCGGTCGTTGAGGGGGAAGAGCGCGGGGAGGAGGTCGCCGCCGAGCGCGCGCGCCACCTGGCGGCCCACGAAGGCGCCCGTCTCGCCGTAGGCGCGGCGCATCTCGCGCAGGTAGCCGGGACGTCGCCCCGCTCGACCGTCTCGTGGAGGACGAGGTGATGCAGGCTCCAATCGTGGAGCACGACGACGCCCCGGCCGCGCGCGGGCGGCCCGGTACACGAACGCGTGCGCGGGCGAGTTGCCGAGGTGGTAGAGATGGAGGTCCGCCTCCGGCGCGGCGCGTGGCTCCTCGCTCACCGTCACCACGTCGAAGTGGCGCGCGAGGGCGGGCAGGCTCTCCGCCACGTAGTCGGCGATCCCGGAAGGAGATGGGGGCAGCGGGCTCCAGACGGCGAGGCGGGTCGATTTAGTCATCGACCCCACCCCATCCCTCCCCACGTAGGGGAGGGAGATGCGGTGGCCAGATCGGTAGCCGGATGCTCATCGAATCGACTCCGTCAGGCGATCGATGACGGCGTCCCAGGTGATGTCCGCCACCCGCGCGTAGCCGGCGTCGCCCATCTCGCGCAGGCGCGACCGCGGCAGGACCATAACGTGTCGATGGCGTGGGCGATGGCCTCGGGGTTGGGCTCCGCGACGACGCCCGTCTCGCCGTCGCAGTGACGAACTCGAGCACGCCGCCCGCATCGGACGTCGTCACCACGGGCTTGCGCGAGAGGAACGACTCCACCGTCACGTAGCCGTAGTCCTCGTTGAGCGGCGCGTAATAGGCGGCGCGGGCGCCCGCGTAGAGCGCGATCAGCTCGTCGGCGGAGACGAAGCCGAGCAGCTCCACGCGGTCGGCCACGCCCAGGCCCGTCGATCTGCTTGCGCAGCTCCTCGGCCAGCGGGCCCGCGCCCGCGATCTTGAGCTTGGCCCCGCTGCGCACGCGCTGCATGGCGTCGATGGCGAGGTCCAGCCGCTTGAGCCGGTCCAGCCGGCCCGCATAGAAGAGTAGTCCCCGTAGCCGTCGGTGCGGTACCGGCCCAGGTGATGGGGCGGGGATAGAGCGACTCCCGGCCAGGCCGTTGTACTTCCGCAGCCGCTCGGCCACGTTGCGCGAGATCGTGTACACGGCGCGGCATTCCGTCAGGGCCGCGGTGTCCATGGCCTGGATGGCGCTGCGGACCTGGACGTCCTCCGGCGTGTCCTGGAAGGAGCAATAGGGCGTGCCGAAGAGGTCGTAGGCCTCGCGGTGCTGGTGGAAGAGCCAGGCCACCTTGCGCGGGTGACGGACGAGGAAGCTCGGGAACTTGGTCGGGATGACGAGGTCCACGCGGATGCCGCTTGCTCTCCGTCACGTCGAGCAGCCGCCAGGCCAGGGCCTGGCGCACCAGTCTCGGACACGGGATACCACTTGAAGGGTACCGCGGCCACGTCGGCGCGGAAGCCGCGCCGCTCCAGGTTCGCGCGCAGCTCCGAGACCAGGATCTCCGCCCCGCCCGTGACGAACGGCGCCTGGGCGGCGCACACCAGGACCGTCTTCATCTCGCGGCGAGCCGCTCCTCGAGCTGCCGCGCCCGGTCGCGCACGTCGCGCAGATCGCGCTCCAGGCCCAGCCGCCCGCGCTCCGCCTCCGCCAGCACGAGGTCGATCCGCTTGCACGAGGTCGTGGACGTGGGTGACCAGCTCCTCCTGGAGGATGAGGTGCCGCTCGTCGATCTCGCCCATGTGGCGCCCGTGCAGGCCGAGCACCTCGTCGTAGTGCCGGTGCGTCGCGTGAGGCGGGCGTCGATGTAGTCGAGCAGCGCGTTGTCGAACTGCACCTGCCGCGAGTTGAACGACTCCTGGGCATCCAGGACGCGGGCCAGGACCCGGCCCAGGCCCCGCGCGAGCAGACGCCGCCAGCCCCCGCCCCCAGCGTGTCCCGTCACGCGCCAGCCCGCGTTGAGGGCCGCGTTGTCCGGCCGCGGCGTGGCCGCGATGGGGGCGGCAGCGGGATCGGGCGGCAGCGGGACCGGGCACCTCGACCGCCAGCGCCGCGGGCAGCGTCGCCGCCCGCTGGTGCAGCGCGCGCGCGCACCGCTCTCGCGCACCCGCCGCAGCTCGTCCGCGACCTGCTGGCGCGTCGGTCATGCGTCTCCGCGCCACATGCCGGCGATTCTAACCGCGGGCCGCCGTCGCGGTGGCGCGCGGCTTGCGCGCCAGCGCGAACACGCTGGCCCCGATGGGGAGGGCGAGATGCCGCACCAGCCGGGCGCTCCACGCCGAGCAGGTTGCGGAACGTCCACTCCAGCGGGGGGCAGGAAGCCGACGTCCGAGCCGTGGCGGTGCAGCAGGCGATCGAGCGTGCGCCGGGCCAGCGATCACGGGAAAGAGGAGGCGTGTTCGCGTAGGTGAGCCGCGGGACCTCGAGCCGCTCGCCCTCCAGCAGCCGCCGCACCTCGCCGCGCGTGTAGCGATGGCGCGAGTGCACGGCCTCGTCGTGGGCGCCCCACAGCATCTTCAGAGCGGGCACGCGCACGAGGAAGAGCGCCGCCCGGCTTCATCACGCGCGACGATCTCGCGCACGGCCGCCGCGGTCGTCCTCGCACCCAGCGGTGGTAGAGGACGTCGAACGAGGTCACGGCGTCGAAGCTTCCGTCCGGGACGGGCAGGGACAGGAGGCTGCCGCGGGTGGCCACGCCGCGGCTCCGGCAGAAGCGCAAGGCCTCGTCCGAAGGTCGACGCCCACCGTCCGCGCCCCAGGCGGCGGAAGTGGGCGAGATTGTTGCCCGTGCCGCAGCCGGCATCGAGGATGCGCCGGTCCTCCGCCCGCCGTCCGGCCACTCCGCGGCGAGGAGGGACAGGCTGATGGCGCGCATGCCCGCGTACCACCACTGGGTCTCCTCCGCCTCGTACATGCGGCCGTATTCCTCGAGGTTCATCGCGCCTCAGGGGCACGACGCGCACGACGTCCACCAGGGCCTGCCCTCCCGGCGAGCACCTCGAGCGCGAGCGCATTGGGACCGCGGCGCACGAGGCCGCCGTCACGCGACCCTCCCACCTCCGCGAAGGCCGCGGCCAGCGAGGCCTGCGCGAACGGGCGGCCGTTGAGCGTCACGCGCAGCGTGCCCGAACTCCTGCGCGTGCACGGACACCGCCGCCGGCCGCACGTCCACCACCGGGAGGAAGAGCCGTGCGCGTCCCTCCACCTCGCGGCAGATAGAGGCGCCGCCAGGGATGGTGGCGCACGCTCCATCCCTCGCCCAGCCAGGCCTCGCGGCCGAGATCGCCCACGTCGATGGCGCCGGACCGTCGGACCAGCACGTCCTGGCCCGGCGAGGAGGTCGTAACGCGCGGCGGGCAGGTCCTCGCCGCGCCGCGAAGATCCAGTTCGCGGGCCAGCGCCGTGGGCGCGCCTGCCATCCCGCTCAGGAGCGCGCGCTGTTCTCGGCCACGGCCGGGAAGGGAGACGGTGTCGTCGCGGGGATGAGCTCTGGCGCGGTACTGCGCCACGCAGAGGAGGTTCGAGGCCACGAGCGCCCCGCCCGCGAGGGCAGCCAGGCGCAGCGGCCGCTGCGCCGCGCCGCCGTGCGCACGAGTTCAGGATCATGGCCAGACCGAGGGCGAAGAGCGGCAGCGCGGCAGGAAACGCGCGTTGCCGAAGCGTGCCGCTCCACCAGGGGCGCAGGCTGGCATTCACGAGGCGAGGACGGCGAGGGCGGTGAGCGCGCCCGAGGGCCGCGCGGTGTCCGCGTGCCGGCGCGCAGGGCGAGGACCGAGGACCGCGATCGTCAGCACGCGGGCGCCCAGAAGAAGGCCGTGGCGCGACGAAGAAGAGCTGTCGAGCAGCGACGGACGGGCCAGGAGGCGCGCCGGTCCGCCGCCACTTCGGTGAGACACGCGAGCCGCGGCCAGGGCGCACTCGAGCGCGGCGCCGCGGGCGATCGCGTCCGCGGCCGAGACCGCCGACGCGCCCGCCACGCGCGCACCAGGAGCGTGCCCGCGACGAAGGCCACGGCGGTGCGGCCCGGCTCCACGACCTCGTGCCACAGGAGGCCCGTCCCGTACAGGGTGAGGAGGCTCGCGGCGACGCTGACGGACGCGAGCGTGCGCGTCCTCGCGCAGCTCGCGCTCAGGACCGCGAGCCCGGCCGGCCATCGCGAGGATGCTGGCCACGGCCAGGTGGGCCGGTGCGGAGCACCGCCCCGTCATCACGGAACGCAGCCAGCGGCGGCGCCCGGCGCCAGCGATCAGCCGCCGCCGTCCGGCCGTCGAAGGCCGGCCTCATCGGGGCTCGGCTCCCACGCTCGCCGCGCGCCGGGCCGCCTCGATCCCCAGGCCGAACGAGCCGCTGATGCGTGCGGTCGTGCGGATGGAGCTGGCAGGAGTCGGTGAGGAACAGGTTCGGCGACCGGCGTCTGGATGCGCGGGCGTCGTGGTCGCGGTAGTCGGTGCAGGCAGATCGGCTGCGCGTAGCGGTCGCGGAACACGGCGGCGAACGTCACCCAGCGCCGGTCGAACGCGGGATTGATCAGGGCCAGCGCGTCCGTGTAGCGAGCGCAGCACGTCCTCGTCCGTCTGCGCGTAGCGCGGGTCGTCGCGCGGAGAGGTACTGGGGCACGTAGAGGATGCGGTCGCCGCCCAGCTCCGGGAGCGGGATTGAGGTTCGTGTACTCGATCATGCCCGCGAACGGCACGCGCGGGTCGTGCGCGTTGACCCAGAAGAACGGCGTCACCGGCTCGCGCAGGCGCAGGAACAGGCAGAAGATGCCGATGGTCGGGATGCGGCTCGAGGCGGTCGCAGGTAGTCGCCGTCGCAGGTCCTGGGCGCAGCGGCGCGGAAGCGGGAGGTGGTGATCGTGGAGACCACGGCGTCGGCCGGCAGCGTCTCGCCGTCCGACGCGCACGCCGGTGGCGCGCCCGCCTTCGATGCACGATCTGCTCGACCGGCGCGTTCAGGACGACGCGGCCGCCCCGCGTCTCGCAGGTCGCGCGCCGAGCGCGTCCAGGACGGTCTGGCTGCCGCCTTCGACGTAGCCCAGCTCCTCGCGCCAGGGCGAGGTGCGCGAGCGCGACGAGCCGCACCATGCGCGCCCAGATCCAGGCCGCGCTGATCTCGTCCGCGTGCTCGGCGAACTTGAAGCGCATGAGCGGCTCCCAGATCACGCGGTACGCTGCGTCGCCGAACATGTGCGCGCAGCCAGGCGATCGCGCTTCTGCGGGCGCCAGGTCCTCCTCCCGCATGCGCTGCGCGAGCTTCACGGCCACGCCCGCGCGGACGCGGTCGGCCAGCGCGAGCGGCGCGAAGCGCAGCAGCTCCATGCGGCGTCAGGAACGGGATAGATCCGTGCCGTCCACGAAGTACGCCATGCGCGAGTCGCGCCAGTGCAGCGTGTGCGAGAGGCCGAGCTCGTCCAGGGTCTCGACCAGGTCGTCGTCGCCGCTGGCAGATGAAGTGGTAGTAGCGTCTCGATACGCACGCCCTGCACGTCGAACGCGCTGGCCAGGCCGCCGCAGCACGGGCGCGCTCTCGAGCAGGGTGACCGCGACGCCCGCGCCTTCACCAGCTCGTGCGCGGCCTTGAGGCCGGCGGGGCCGCCGCCGATCACGATCGCACGCTGGTCATCGGGCCTCGAAGCCCCGCGGCGCCTCGGGGAGGCGCCCGCGCGCACGAGCTCGAACGCTTCCCACGCACGGAGCCGGCGTGGGGGACGAGGACGAGGTCGTTGAGCTCGCGGTGCCAAGGGAGCCGGAAGGCGGAGAGGTCCGCTCGTCCCGGAGGAGCGCGACTGGCGATGGTGCCGCCTCCTGTCCGCCACCAGTCACGCGCAGGCCAACTTCGCCCGGCCTGTCGATGCGGGCGGCCAGGGTCAGATCCAGGTCCTCCGGCACGTCTGAGGGGAGCGAGGACGCGCGCCGCGCCCTTGAGTGCGGCAGGCCCGTCCGTCGATCTCCTGCCTCTCGCCCCAGCCTTCCGCGAGGGCGTAAAATCGCGCCCTGTGGCCACGTGATGCAACACGCCGGGGATTTGTTACCGCAATAGCGATAGAAGAATTTACCGGCCCACGCGCGACATCGTACTGTCGGGCCGGGCGAGCTGCCGCCAGGCGAAGATCCCAGCTCGCGGGCCAGGTCGGCGGGCTCCCCGCCACGCCCGCCACCACCCGCGCCACGCCCCCCGGCGAGCCGGGAAGTATCACGCGGTTGGCGGCGGCCTCGCCGCCATCGCGACCTGCGCGATCGCCGAAGGTTCAGGCCAGCGCAGGCACGAGCGCGGCCCCGACCGCGACCTGCGGATGACGGGAGAGGATACGCCGCGCCCATTCAGGAAGCATACCCGCGAGGCCGAAGGCGGAGAACGACGGTGCGTGCGGCCGTGGCGCACGACGAAAGACAGCGATTCTGGAGGACGTACGGATGATCGAGCGCAGGAAGTCTCGCGCCGTGCGGCGGACCACAGCGCGGGCAAGCCATTCGCCGTAGATCGACTTCCAGGCCGCCATCTGCGGGGCCGCGCACCAGGGCAGCCGCTCGGCAGGACGGCGCGGCGGCCCACTCACGGCCTCGCTTCCGCCGCGGCGGGCGCCATCAGCGTGTCCCCGGCCGGCAGCGGGCAGGAGCGCGTTCTGCCAGCGCAGGCACGCACGCTGGAGCTCGTGGCCAGGCCGAGGGCGAGCGCGGACCACGGCGTGGGCCGGCGCCGCTGGCCGTCCCAGAGCCACACGACGAGCGCGGCCCCGGCGGCGGATGCGGCATGCGACATCGTCGGCTCGGTGGACCATGTGTACCAGTGCAGGAAGAGGTCGCCCACCAGGCGAGCACGGCGCCGAGGAGCGCAGGTGTCGTGGGGGAAGTGCCGCCGCAGCGGGTCGTGGATGGAGCAGCACGGCCGCGGCGAACCCGGCTAGAGGAGGCTGCCGGGGGCGACGGGCGTTGACGTGCACGGGGCCATAGCCGCTGAGATCGACCTCGGCCGCAGCCGGGGCGCTGCGCGCGGCCGACGAGCTCGCCGGCGGCGAAGCGGATCCAGGCCAGCCCGGGCCCGGCCGAAGAAGATGGACCGCCGGCGGCGTCGGTGCGCGTCGGCACTTCAGGTCGGCGCGGTCGATCATCTCGTAGTGCGTGTGACTCGATTCGTGAAGTCGAGGTCGGCGTCTTTCATGAGAGTTGACCGGACGTAAGGCAGCAATAAGCTCACGCCGTCGCCGGCGATGCGCCCGCCAGGAAGGCGCGGAGCTGCACCACGGACACGGGGAGGAGCGAGCGGCACGGTCGCGATGACGCGCGACGGCGGGCGAGCCCGCCGGCAGATCGCGGCCGTTGGGTCCGCAAAGGCGAGGAAGCGACCAGCCGTTACGGCCGCCGCGAGCACGGTGACGGGCCGGCGGTCCCTTCGGCCGCGCCGGTGAGGGACGGCGCGTGTGGCCGCCTGAAGGCCAGGGCAGCCGGCGATCGACCGGTCAGCGCACGCTCGCGGGTCACGCGCGCGCCTGCGCGGCACGGCTCTTCGTAGAGGGCGAGCGTGCGATCGATAGAGACCGCTCCACGCGAACGCGTCCGCCACGGGCTCCCGCCGAGTCCGGCGCGCGCCCATGGCCTCCGCGGCGTCCGGGCCGTCCCCGGCCAGCGCACCGATCGCGGCGGCCAGGCCGGCGCGCAGTCGGCGAGGCTTCGATTCCAGGAGGCCGGTCACGCCGTCCTTCACCTTTGTCCGGAATCCCTCGCGCGCGCGTGGCCACGACCGCGCATGGCCGTGCGACCATCGCCTCCAGAGTCACGGGCTGGAGCCTTCGTAGCGCGTGGGGTGGACAGAGAGGTCGGCGCGCCCAGGCAGGAGCGCGCGTGGAGCAGCGCACCCTCGACGCGGCCGGCGAAGCGGGACGTGCGACGCGACCGCGGGCGCGAGACCTGCTGCGGAGTGCGCAGCGCGCCCCGGGCTCCTGGCCGACGAGCACCTTGCGTGGCCCGGATTCGCGCCGAGCCGTCCCTCCGCCTGCGTGCGCCGTCAGCGCCGCCGCGGCGTCCGCGAGCCCGCTGGCAGCTTCGGGCAGCTGGCCGGACGGAATGCAGTGAGCGGCCCGCACGCAGGGCAGGGCGCTCTCCGCCGCGAGCGCGGGTCCCCGGGAGCCGCGGCGGCGATCTCGTCGAGGTCGACGCCGTTGGGCAAGCACGACCACGCGGGCGGGATCCACGCCCAGGTCAGGGGACCTCGCGCGCGTGACCTCGTCCGTCGCCACCACGCGATCGGCGAGGCGCGCCGCTTGCGCGAGCCGGCGAGGCGGGTCAGGGCGAGACGCTTGAGCCCGCGCGCGCCGGTGCTCCTCAGGCCCTGAGGTTCAGCCAGGGCGCGCGCAGGGCCGCGTCGCTGTCGGCGCCGTCCGTAGCCGAGGGCGGTGAGCCCCTTGCGCGTCGACGACGTCCACCTCGCCCGCGCGGACCATGGCCGCGACCGTCTCGCCACGCGGGCGGCGAAGGCGGGGTAGTGGACCGCGTGCGAGCACGCAGTCCGTGACCGCCCTGGCTCCGCCGTAGGGCACAGTCACCACGCGTCCGGGAAGAGCGCCCTCCAGCGCGTGGCCAGGCGCGTCACGAGCACCGGTCTCGACCGCGGGCCTGCAGATGTTTGGCCAGCAGGTAGACCGCGCGCTCTTAATGCAGCCAACC
>ERZ1370068.9844-contig-8592_pt1 | contig 38094 bp, 46 predicted proteins | sample MGYA00561227_ERZ1370068 | MGnify/ENA primary metagenome ERZ1370068 (study PRJEB38410, sample SAMEA6850437) | metagenome | study: Metagenomic assessment of the ecological functions of the soil: analysis of the soil microbiota associated with the...
CCAGTTACGTATTGCTAGCGAGGCCCCGAGGCTGGCGACGGGAAGGGCGAACGTCCGCTCCCCCACCGACCAGACCTTTGGCGCGCGTGGCGTTGAGGACAGTTTTGTCCCGGCCGCCGAGAAGGTCGGCGTCCACCACGGCTCCCGCAGCGTCGAGGCGGAAGAGGCCTTTCGACGCTGGCCGAGCGAGTGGGCCAGACGCAGCGCGACGGTCACGTCTGGAAGGCAGTGGTTGCCTCGATGGAATAGACGGCCTGGCGGGTGAGTTGTCGCCTGGCCAGCTCCGCCTGCGACAGACCGCGCCGACCCGGGCCGCGCGGACCCGGCCTTCGACACGCGGCGGCGTGATTCCTTCCGGCTCGGCATGCGCCGCTTCGCCAAGCGACGGCGCGACGCATCAGGGCCGGCCCGGGCCTGCGAGCTCCTCGACGAGCTGTCTCACGTGTCTCTTGATGGCCGCGTCCGCGCCCGCGAAATCAGCGGAAGGGCCTCGATGTCGTCCCAGCGGCGCAGGTCACCGCGGACGGGCCGTCCCGCCAGATCACATCCGAGCGACACCACCACATCCGCGGCCGCCAGGTCGTCGGGCGACACCAGGCGCGGCTTCGTGACGGGCACCTCGGCACCGTTCGTCCGCAGATGGGCGGCCACCGTGGGCGCCACCGCCGCGTCCGGCTCCGTGCCCGCCGACTGCACGTGGACGTCGAGGCCGCGCGCCTTCGCCTGCTTGTCGAAGTACGCCCGGGCCAGGACGCTCTTGGCCGCGCCGTGGGGGGCACATGAAGAGGACGTTCTTCGTCGCGTCTTCGTCGCCGGTTTCCCCGAGCTGGTCGACGGCCGCGCGCACGCGCGCGCGAGTCGTCCGCCGGGCCCCTGGCCGAAGCTAGTGCAGGAAGATCACGACCGGCTTCACGTCCGTCATGTGGTGGTGGATCGCTACGACGTCGATGCCGTTCGCCCGCAGCGCCTTCAGCACCGGCGTCACCTCCGGCTCCAGCATGGCCACGTCACCCGCCACCATGCGCGTCGCCGTCGGTGCCCGCGAACGCCGCCCAGGTGTTGAGTCCCATCCGCGCGTTGATCGACCGCGCCGTGCTCGCGCAGGTCGATGTCCGGCCGCCCGATCGTGATCTTGTAGACGGCGCCGTTCTGTTCGCCGGCATGGCCGACGATCTGCCGCCAGCGCGGCTCGTTCGACGCCCGGAGCGGGCGATGCCGGGCGCGCGGCGAGGCCGGCGTGGACGCGCCCGCTCGCGACGCCGCGTCGATCGATGATCTGAGGCCGGCCTCACCCGGCGCGCCAGGTCCGGCCGAGCCCCATGCCGTGCACGTGCATGTAGAAGATGCGGGGCTCTTCCCAGAAGAAGTGGTTGTGCAGGGCGGTGACGTCGAGCCCGTTGTCGAGCAGCGGCGGACATCACGGGGTTCACCTCGTCCTCGGTGAGCACGAGGTCGCCCATCATCACCTCGGAGCCTCCCGTCGCCCTTGCGTGCAGCGCGACCCAGCCGCCGAAGCCGAACGGCGTCGGCGCCCGGCCGCCCGGCGATGGTGACGCTGAATGTCGCTCGCGCGGGATGTTCACCTTCAGCACGCCGTCCTTGAAGTCGCCCTTCTTGCCGAGCGCGGTGAGGACGGCCCCTGTAGTCGGCGGGCATGTCCTGGGCCCACGCGGCGGGAGCCGCCGGCCAGGGCCACCGTGAGCATCGTCAGCGTTCCAAGCGTTCGTCGAATGTTCCGCGATTCCTCTCATCGGTGTCGCGCCTCTAAGATACAGGTCCAGCGGGACTCGTCCCTCCTTCATACTCCTCCCGCGCCGCCGTCTGTTCCCGTCGCGCCCGTCTCTCCGGCCTCGAGCCAGAGAGCCCCGACACCCCGACGTGGCGGCGACGGTGACGACGGTCATCGCCTCCGCCCGCCATCCCGAGCTCACCTGGCCCGAGATCCCGGACGTCGGCGCCGACCCTCAAGGAGCTGTACGACGGCCGAGCCGGATCGGCCTGCTCTGGTTCGATGGCACCCAGCCCGATTGCGGGCGTCCCGCGAACCTGGTGCGCGGACTGGCGCTCGCGGACGAGCAGGGGCTGCGACCGCGCGGACTACGACGCCGGACCGGCTGGCTCAGCGGTGGAGCGCCGCTGCGCTCCGGCGCTGACGTCGAGCCCGGCGCAGCGGGCCCTGTTCGACCTGGCGCTGAGCGTCGAGCGCGATCGCGCCTCGCCGTCGGCCGTACATCGCGGGACGCGTGGACCCGGCCACCCTCCGAGCTGGGGCTACGACGTCGTTCCCAGGACGGCTCGATCGCGCCAGCGGCCCTGCGCGAGCTTGCGCGCCGACCGGCGACCCGCGGCGCTCGCGGATGCTGCGAGCCCTGCTCTCGCACTACGCGCGCGCGGCCGGACGCTCGCGCGCGTACAAGACGCTGGCCGGCGGCCACGAGCCGCCGGCCGGTGCCGGTCGCTGGCGCAGGGCGCAGAAGGTCGAGCCGGGGAAGGCCGTGGGCAGGGCGATGCCGGAGCTGGCCGCGCGGCTGCGCGCCCTCGGGGACCTGCGTGCGGACGCCGACCGCGGCTGTCGGCGACGCCGCACCCGTACCAGGTCCGCTCGTGGCAGGCGCTCAAGAGCTTCCAGCGGCCGGCACGGCTCGAGGCTCGACGGCGTGATCGGGCGCTCGACACGTCGCCGCGCTCAACGTGCGCTCGCCCATCGCGTGCGCCAGATCGAGCTCGGCCATGGAGCGCATGCGCTGGCTGCCGCGAGTGTCCGACCGCGCCGACCGTGTTCGTGAACGTCGCCGCTCTTCCGGCTGTGGGCTGACCGACCCGACGCACCGGCGAAGAGCTCGCTGCGCATGAACGTCGTGGTCGGCAAGTCCGTCGGACCACATGACGCCGCATCTTCGTCGACCGGATGCGAGTACGTGATCTTCCGCCCGTACTGGAACCCGCCCTACAGCATCACGGTGAAGGAGATCGTGCCCCACGCGCGCGCGCGATCCCGCCTATCTCGACCGCGCAGAACATGCGAGATCGTGGCCAGCGGCGACGACGGCGCGGAGGCGCTGCCGGCCACGCCGGAGAACCTCTCCGGCGTCGCTGGCCGGCCGGCTGCGCGTGCGCCAGAAGCCGGGCCCGCAGCAACTCGCTCGGCCTCGCGAAGTTCATCTTCCCCAACGCCGACAACATCTACATGCACGGGACGCCGGCGCGGCGCTGTTCTCGCGGGCCCGCGCGCGACTTCAGCCACGGCTGCATCCGCGCTCGAGGATCCGGCGCGGCTCGCGGAATGGGTCGCTGCGCGACCAGCCGGAATGGACGCGCGCGAGGATCGACGCCGCCATGCAGGCGAGAGCGTCCGACGCGCGTGAACCTGAGGCCGCCGCTCCCGGTGGTCCTGTTCTACGACACCGTCCACGTGAACTCCGGAAGGCGTCGTGTTCTTCGTGAACGACATCTACGGTCGACGACCGGCAGCTCGACGCCGCGCTCGCCCAGGGATGCCCCCTGCCCGGCCCGGCGCTGACCTGACCATGCTGCGTACGCTGCGCGACCGCCAGGAGTGGAAGTTCTTCGCGATCCTGCCCAGAGCGGACCGCACGCTGGCCGTCGCCTGGTGGGCCGTCCTGTCTGCGCGGGCACCTTGTCCGCCGGGCTCGCCGTGGCCATGGGCGCGCTCGTGGGCGCGGTGCAGCGCGGCGATCGACCTGACGACGCCCCTCGCCGTCGTGGGCGTCGTCTTCGTGCTCCTGCAGGTGCTGGCTCCGATCCACCAGGCGGTCAGCGCCAACCTGGGCAGCCGCGTCGCGGCCTGGCTCTACGACCGCCTCGTCGAGGCCTGCGTCCGGCCGCCCGGCATGGGGCACCTCGAAGACCTGAAGCTCACCGGCGACCTGACCGTCGCCCGCGAGTTCGACCTCGGGCATGACCGGGCCGCCCATGCACATCAACATGGACTTCATCGCGGGCGGGCTCGTCCTGACCGTCGCCGGCCTGAGCCTCGGCGGCCGTCCTCTTCGCGTTCTCGTGGTGGGCGCCGCTCGTCCTGGCCGGCGCGTGGCTGGCCACCCACTGGCTGCTGCGCGAGAGCGCGGTCTGGTCGCGACCGCAACACCGAAGAGGTGCGGGCGCGCCCAGCGGCACGCCGAATACGCCTATCGCCTGGCCGTGGATCCGCCCGCGGCCAAGGAGCTGCGCCTGTTCGGGCTCGCGGACTGGGTGATGGAGCGCTTCGTCTGCCGCCGCACGCGCCTGCACGACCTGCAGTACCAAGGCCACGCGGCCTGCGCGAGAAGCCGCTCGTCTGGAGCCTGCTCATCGTCGACCGTCGCGAACGTCGCCGTCTTCTGGGCGCTCGCCGCCGCCGCCGCTGACGGGCCGCCTCGACCTCGGCCGCGCTCGTCGTCTTCGCGCAGGTCGCGGTGGGCACGAGCGCGATCGCGTTCGGCGGACTGAGCTGGGCCCTGGACGGCGCGGCGGCGCCCGTCGCGGCCGGTGCTGCGTCTCGAGCCGCGTCATGGGGCCGCGCGGGCGCGCTGGCCGCGCCCACGCCATCCGGCCCGTCCGCGCCCGAACGCGGCCCGGCGCGCGAGATCCGCTTCCGCGACGTCACGTTCGCCTATCCGGGGAGCGAGCGTGCCCGTCCTCGAAGGCTTCGACCTCACCATCCCGGCCGGATCGTCGCTCGCGATCGTCGGGCAGAACGGCGCGGGCAAGACCACGCTGGCGAAGCTCCTCTGCCGGCTCTACGACCCGCAGGACGGCGCGCGATCGAGGTGGACGGCGTGGACCTGCGCGACTTCGACGTCGACGCCTGGCGCGCGCGCGTCACCGCCGTGTTCCAGGACTTCATCCGCTTCGAGCTGTCCGCTGCGCGACAACGTCGCCCCCGGCGGCGCGCCCGACGACGCGGTGCGCGCGGCGCTCGCCGAGCGCGGGCGCGTCGGCTCTCGCCGCGCCTCGACACGCCGCTCGCCCGCGGCTACGAGGGCGGCACCGACCTGTCGGGCGGGCAGTGGCAGCGCGTGGCCCTGGCCCGCGCGCTGTGCGCGGTGCGGCACGGGGCCGGCCTCGTGCTGCTCGACGAGCCGACCGCGCAGCTCGACGTCCGCGGCGAGGCGGAGATCTTCGAGCGCATCCTCGCCGCCACCCGCAGGGCCACGACCATCCTCATCTCGCACCGCTTCTCGACCGTGCGCCACGCCGACCGCATCTGCGTGCTCGAGCACGGCACGCGTGATCGAGCTCGGCACCCACGACGAGCTGATGGCGCACGGGCGGCCGCTACCGCACGATGTTCGACCTGCAGGCCCAGCGCTTCGGCGCCACCGAGGACGAGGAAGGAGCGGCCTATGACGTCCTCGCCTGACCGCTCGGCGCCGGACCGCCTGCCCCCCGCGCTCTCGATGTGGCGCGTGCTGCAAGCTCGGCTACCGCCACGAGCCGGGGATGCTGCTCGCCTCGTTCGCCTGTCGCAGCTCGCCGCGCTGCCCGACGCGCGCTGGCTGCCGTCTGGCTGAAGATGCTCGGGCGAGGCCGTGCTCAGGGCGACCGCCGGCTGCTCGTGGTCATGGCCCTGGGCCTGGGACTGTCCGCCACCGCGACCTGGTTCCTGCGCACGGTCAGCACGCGCGTGCAGCGCCGCTTCCGCGACAAGGTCACGATCGCGCTCGAGGCGCACGTGGCCCGGCTGCAGGCGCGGGATCGCCACCATCGCCCACCAGGAGCGGCCCGAGTACCTGATCGCCTCTCGGTCCTGCGCAACCAGGTGTTCGTCCTCGACCACATGTACATGTCGCTCTTCTCCACCTGCGGCTGGATCCTGCGCCTGGTGGTGGCGATCGGGCTCCTGATGTCGATCCATCCCGCGCTGGCCGTCCTCGCCCTGTTCGCGCTGCCCACCGTGTTCACGTCCACCTGGCGCCCCGGCGTCGAGCGCACGGCGGAGGAGCGCGGCGCGCCCGGCCAGCCGCCTGGCCCAGCACCTCTTCGCGACCGCCACCACGGCCGCTCCGGGCAAGGAGGTGCGGGTCACGCGCATCGGGCAGCGCCTCGTCGCAGGATCGGCGCGCGGCCTGGGAGCGCTGGTACGGGCCGGTGGCGGCCGCGCGCTGGCACGAGCGCGGCCTGGCACGCGCTGGCCTGGATGATCTTCGGCGGCGCCTACGTCGGCGCGATCGTGTTCGTGTCGTCGACGCTGCAGGCGCCCGCCGGGCGACGTGCTGCTCGTGCTCGCCGCGGGCTCGCGCCTCTCCGCCTACATCGGCGCGACCGTGGGCGAGATCGGCTTCCTCGCGCGGCATCTGGCTCGACGGCTCCCGCCGCCTGGCCTGGCTCGAGGACTACGCGGCATCGCGTCGTGGCCACCGCGGACCAGCCCGCGCCCGACGCGGCTGCGCGAGGGCATCCGGCTCGAGGGCGTGTCGTTCGCCTATCCCGGCACCGAACGCCTCGTCCTCGAGACGATCGACCTCACGCTGCCCGCGGGCGCGGTCGTCGCGCTCGTCGGCGAGAACGGCGCGGGCAAGACGCACGCTGGTCAAGCTGCTGTGCAAGCTGTACGAGCCGACGGCGGGGCGCATCCTCGTGGACGGCGCGCCGCTCGGCCCGCATGCGCGCGGAAGTCCTGGCGCTCAGCGCCTGGCCGGCGCGTTCCAGGACTTCTTCCGCTTCGAGCTGCCCGCCCGGCACTCCGTCGGCGTCGGCGACGTCACGCGCCTCGACGACGTCGCGGCGGTCACGGCGGCCGTCGCGCCGCGCGGGGGCGGAGGACGTGGTGGCCCGGCTGCCCCGGCGGGCTCGAGACCCAGCTCGGGCCGACCTGGCCGGGCGGCGTCGAGGTCTCGTTCGGCCAGTGGCAGAAGATCGCGCTCGCGCGGGGGTTCATGCGCGAGCGGCCGCTGCTGCTCGTGCTCGACGAGCCCACGGCCGCCCTGGACGCCGGAGACCGAACATGCGCTGTTCGAGCGCTACGCGGCGGCGGCGCGTGGCGACGGAAGGCCTCACGATCCTGGTCTCGCATCGTTTCTCTACCGTGCGCATGGCCGACCTCATCGTCGTCCTCGACGGCGCCCGCGTGCCCAGGTCGGCACCCACGAAGCGCTGATGGCGAAGGGCGGGCCCGTACGCGGAGCTCTACGGGATCCAGGCCGCGGCCTACCGCTGACCGAACGCAACCGTGAGCGCCTTCATCACGCCTTCGATCGACCATGTCCGAAAGCGGCGGGTGCTCGCGACCGGTCTTCGTAGAGTCCAGCTAACGAGGTGTTCGGATGATGCAGACGCTCGTCCCATTCGCCGCGCTGGCCGCGGGCGCGATCCCGGCCGCGGGCGCTCCCGGCCGCTCCCCGAGCGGGACGCGGCCGACGTCGCCGCGCTCGACACCGCGTACCAGGCCGCGGTGGCAGCAAAACGACGTCGCCACCATGGACCGCATCCTGGCCGACGACTTCGTCCTCGTCCTCGGGACCGGCAGCGTGCACGACAAGGCGGAGCTGCCTCGCGGAGGCGCGCAGCAAAGAGCATCACCTGGGACGGCAGCGGGAGAGTCGACGGCTCCCAGAAGGTGCGCGTGTGGGGGCGATACCGCGGTCGTGACCGCGAAGCTGCGCGTCAAGGGGACCCGGGACGCGCAAGGCGTTCGATCGTACGCTCTGGTTCAGCGACACGTACGTGCGTACCGCGTCCGGGTGGCTACGTGTTCGGTCAGGCTTCGCTGGCCTTGCCCCTGACCCCCTGAGCCGCGTGATCGATCCTGCGCTCAGCGCGCTCTTCGCGTCCCACCGTGAGCTACGCGCGGTCGTCGACGCCGTGCTGGAAGGAAGACAAGGCCTGGCCACGCGTGACGGCGACGCCGCCCGGCTGAGTATCGGCTGCTACGAGATGTTCGGTGGCGATTCCTCGTCGCCCGGTGCCCGTCGCCTGGTGGCGGGCGCGCCGACGCCGCGCGAGCTCGTCTACGGCAACGACCCCGGAGTGGCGCCGCTTGATCCTCGAGGTCCATGGCGCCCGCGTCTTCGACCGGCCGATGCGCGGTCCTCGATGCGGATGGGCTGGATCGGGCGGCGCTCCGGCGCCTGGAGGGCACTCTGCCCGGGGGATTCGTCCTCCGCCGTCTGACGCTGCCCTCGCCGCGCAGCTCGACGGCGACCTCGTGCCGCACGCGCTGCAGGTATTCACGAGCCCGGCGGACTTCGCGGCCAACGGCCTGGGTTTCGGCGCCGTGGCCGACGGGCGGTTGGCCTGCGCCGCGACGTCCTACACGATGTCCTCGCGGCGGGCGGAGGTCGCGATCGCGACGCACCCGAGTTCCGGGGCCGCGGCTCGCTGCCGCACGCCGCCGCGGCAGCTCATGGGCCGCTGTCTCGACAACGGCCTCGTTCCCGCTGGAGCGCGTCCAACCCGATCTCGCAGAGGCTGGCCGTCCGGCTGGGCTTTCGACCGGCGGGCGCGTGCGAAGTGCTGTACCTACGCGCCGGCGGCGGCTGACGACAGGCGGCGCGGCCAGATCGCGCGCCGCGCGAACACCGCACAGGGGATCCCCACCAGCACCATGTGAACGAGGACGCTGAGCGTGATCCAGAGGACGTCCTTGGATCCCGCCGCCGCCCGCGAGCGGGACCACGACGTAGTTCATGAAAACGTAGAGGAACACGCCGTAGACCGCGCCGCAGAGCCACGGCTGCCGCCAGAGGAGCGGCCAGCGGCGGGCCACGAGGTAATAGGCCACGGCCATGCTGATCGCGATGAAGAAATGGAGAGCCAGGCCGAGGGCCGCGGTCTGGACACCGCCGTCGAACGTCGCCTTTGCCGAGGACGCCCGCGGCCACGGATTGAAAAATCCGCCGCGCAGGGACGCCGCGCCGCACACCCCAGAAGACGCAGGCATAGAGGATGTCGAGCGCTCCGGCGACGAGGGCCGCCCGCGAGCACGTACAACCACGGACTCGGCCTCGAAACCCGATCACCACTCACGCGGGGAGGCATACGTCGGACGCCGCCCGTGGAGTCAAAACCGCCGAGTGGCCTGGCCTGGATTTTGCTAGCTCTCCCGCGCATGAGGGCCATCCCCTGCCGTCGCTTCCATCGCCGTGCTCGTGGTCGTCGGGTTCATGGGCTGCCGCCGGGCGCCCGCTCCGGAAGCGAATCCAGGACCCGTCCCCACGGTGATTCCGGTCCCATCTACGGCGCAACCGGCTGCTCACGCCTCGGTCACGGCGACGCCCTCTCCGGAAATGTTGGAAGAAGCGATCGACCGGATCGAGGAGGAACGCAGCTCCGCCGGAGGCGTGGCCACGCCTCCGGAGCTGCGGCACTACCCGGACACGCGCCGGTTCCTGGCCCTGCAAATCGCGGACGCCCAGGGAGGCCGCCCTCGAGATCCTCACGACGACGCCGAGCTGATCGAGATGATCCGCGCCGGCAAGTTCGTCCGCCTCGCGCCGATGACGGACACCTACCTTCTTTACGAGATCGGCGAAGACGCGAAGGACGACCCGCTCATCCACTACGAGGTCGAGAGGAACAAGGACGTCCCCCTGCTGCCGTCGGTAGAGGCGATCGCTCGGAAGAAGGCAGAGCTGGACGTGGGAGGGGGCGAAGGGACGTGCCCAGAAGGCGGTCCTGAGGAGCGTACTACGGCGACGCGGCGGGACGCGACACCCTCTTCCGCGAGTACACGAAGTCGCGAGCTTCGCCGCCGAGAACGGGTACTCCTCGCCGATCCCGCGGGATCGCGTGCGGATGCATCGCGACCTCCTGAGCTACATCCGCCCGGAAGCGCGAGCATCCTGCTCGAGGTGGCCGACGCGTACCATCGACAGCGTTCGACCGGCTCTCCCCCGTCACGTCGGTGGTGCGCACCGAGCGCTACCAGCGGCGGCTGGGGGCGTGAACTCGAACGCGACGCGCGTGGAGATCGCGCCCCACACGACGGGCGAGCGTTCGACGTCTCGTACCGCTACATGGCCCGGACGAGCAGAACTTCGTCATGGACCCGTCGCGAAGCTCGAGGACGAGCAGAAGGTCGAGGCACTGCGCGAGAAGCGCGGCCACATCCACATCTACGCGTTCGCCGAGGGCACGCGGCCTCCGGAGCCGGCGGTCGACGCCGCGCGCGGGTTCGTGGACGCCGCGCGCGCGGAACGCGCGGAAGAGACCGGGCCTACAGGCACGGCCGCGCGCGCGGCCAGAAGAGGCCAAGCGCAAGCCGGCCGCCGTGAAGCGGACCCGTCCACGCGTCCCCGGCCCCCGCTAGTCACGCGCCGCGTAGCTTTCGCACTCTCATCGACGAGGCGCCGGATGAGCCGGTCCGCGCCTGGATGCCGATGCCCGCCGGGCGCCCGTCCATGTCCCTTCCGTTGTGCACGCGGTACCACTGCTCGAGGTCAGCGTCGGGAATGTCCTGGGGCTCGCCTTCGTCGTTCGCCATGGACGCGAGGCTCGCACAGGGGACGACTCCCCCGCGTCCGTCCGCTCCGAACTTTCGTGCCACTACATCTTGCGGATGGTAGGCTTCGGGCGGTTCACGAAGCGAGGTCCCGAATGAGCACGAGAAGCGTTTCCCTGACATGGTGGCTTGGCGGCGGCCGTCCTCGGCCTGCCGGCCTTCTCCGCGACGGCGCCCCAGGCGCCCCGCCCCGGCGCCGGCACCACTGGCGGCGGCGCCCACCCCGGCCGAGATCATGGAGACGTTCGGCAACGCCAGCACCGGCAACGTGGCCGACGCGGTGGACGAGGCCACCGGACTGCGCGGCTTCATGGCGCGGGACATGAAGCCGGTCTTCAAGGCCAAGGTCATCGGGCCCGCGGTGACCGTGCTCCTGCGCAAGGCCTTGCGCAACGACAAGCGGGATTGGCCGAACCTGCAGATCCAGACCCTCGACGAAGCGCCGCCGGGCAGCGTGCATGGTCGAGGTCCTGGAAGACGGCCTCGACATCGCCGGGCGTCGGCAACCTGATGGCGACCACGGCGAAGGTCCGCGGCCTGGCCGGCATGGTCATCGACGGCGGCGCCCGCGACATCGAGGAGCTCGGAGGAGATCGGCTTCCCCGTCTGGAGCCGCAGCCAGACGCCCGGCCACCTCGGTCGGCCGCTACATCCCCGTCGCCCGGCAACGTCCCCGTCACCTGCGGAGGCGTCCTCGTCCGCAACGGCGATTGGATCGTCGGCCGACAAGACCGGGGTCGTGGTCGTGCCCGTGGACTCCCTGCCCCAGGTCCTGAAGCTGCTGCGCCAGTACGACGACAAGGAGACGCCGGATGGTGCCGCTCATCAAGGAGACCGAGGTCGATGGGCAAGGCCCTGGAGAAGTTCAACCGGTACTGAGCGTTCGGGCGGGTCGAAGAATCCGGAACCCTGGCCCGGTCTCGTGCGTTATGCACCATGAGGCCGGCGTCCGCCTCGGGGGTGCCCTTGATTGGCTCATCCGCGACCTGCGCGTCGCCGCACGGGTCCTGGCCCGGGACCGGGCCTTCAGCCTGACCGCGGCCTCGACCCTGGCCGTCTGCATCGGGGCCAACGCCGCCCTCTTCACCGTCGTCCATCACGTCCTGCTCCGCGGCCGCTGCCCGTGCCCGAGCCCGACCGGATCCTGCTGATGAGCAACCTCTACCCGAAGGCGGGGGCCGATCGACGCTCGAACTCGGGCGTGCCCGACTACTACGACCGCCTGCAGGCGCGATCGCCGTCATCGACGAGCAGGCGCATGTTCAACCGGCCGCAGCGTCAGCATCGGCCACGAGACGGCCTGCCTGTGCGACCTCGCAGATCGCGAACGCCACGCCGTCGTACTTCCGGCGTCATGTGGCGTCGCGCCCGCGCTCGGCCGAGTCTTCACGGACGACGAAGGCGAGGTCGGCAACGAGAAGCAGGTGGTGCTGAGCGACGCGCTCTGGCGGAGCCAGTTCGGCGGCGATCCCGGCGCGGTCGGACGCGACCTGCGCATCGACGGGCAGCCCTACACGGTCGTCGGCGTGATGCCGCGGAGCTTCGAGGCGCTCGACCCCGAGCGTGCTGCTGTGGCGGCCGCTCGCCTTCACGCCCGAGCAGACGTCCGACGAGCAGCGGCACAGCAACAACTACTGGAACGTCGGACCGGCTCAAGCCGGGCGCCACCCTCGCACAGGCGCAGGCGCAGGTCGACGCCTTGAACGCCGCCAACCTGGAGCGCTTCCCGCAGTACAAGGAGCTCCTGATCAACGCCGGCTTCCGCACGCTCGGTGGATCGGTCTCCAGGACCACCTCGTGCGCGACGTCAAGCCGACGCTGTACCTGCTCTGGGGCGGCGCGCTCTTCGTGCTGCTGATCGGCTGCGTCAACGTCGCGAACCTCGCGCTCGGTGCGCGCGCGCTGCGCGCTCAAGGGAGCTGGCGACGCGGCTGGCTCTGGGCGCGGGCCGCTGGCCAGGTCGGCGCGGCAGCTCGTGGCGGAGAGCGTGGCCGCTCACGCCTGGTCGCGGCCGGGCTCGGGCTGCGCGGCTCGGCGCACGGCGGCGCTGCCGCGCGCTCGGCCGCGTTCAACCTCCAGGACCTGCCCTTCGGGACCGAGATCCGCCTCGACGCGCCGTCGCGCGCCTCTACGCGCTGGCCGTCTCGCTCGCCATCGGCATCGCGATGGGCCTGGTCCCGTGGCGCGACCGTGCTGCCGGCGAACCTCACCGTCGTGCTCCGCGACGCAGGGACGCGGGACCAGCGTCGGGAGGCGCGGAGGCGCCTGCGTCCTGCCGCGACGCCTGGTCGTCGCCCAGGTGGCCTTCACGTTCGTCCTCGCTGGTGTGGCGCCGGCCTGCTGCTCGCGAGCTTCCGCCAGCGTGCTCGGCGTCGATCCCGGCTTCGTGCGCCGATCGCGTGGCTGACGGCGTCCGTGCATGCTGCCGCGCAGCCGCTACGCCGACGACAAGAGCGCCGCGCGTTCACGGACGAGGCGCTGCGGCGCGTGCGCGCGCTGCCCGGCGTGACAGACCGCGGGCGCCACCGACACGATCCCTGTTCGGCGGCGACAACAGCGACAGCGTGATTCATCGCCGAGGGCTACCAGATGAAGCCGGGCGAGTCCGTCATCTCTCCCAGCGCAGGTCGACGGTGACGCCGGGCTACCTTCGAGGCGATGGGCGTGCAGCCGTGGCCGCAGGCCGCTTCTTCGAGGAGAGCGACGCGGGCGGCCAGCGCGCCGGTCGCTGATCGTGGACGAGAAGCTCGCGCGACGCTTCTGGCCCGACCAGGACCCGATCGGACGCCGCATGTACCTCCCGACCGACATCAACGACCTGCTCGCGGTCACCGACAAGACGGTGTTCCTCGACCGTCGTCGGCGTGATCAAGGACGTGCAAGCTCCAGCGACCTCGCCGGAAGGCGAGAAGGGCGTCGGCGCCTACTACTTCCCCATGTCGCAGGACACCTCGTCGCTTCCTGACCTTCGCCGATCAAGACGCACGGCCGCGCCGGAGCCGATGACCGGCGGCCTGCGCTCCGGCCATGCGCGTCGCTGCGACCCGGAGCTGCCGCTCTTCGACGTGCGAGACGCTGGCGCAGCGGACGGAGACAGCGCTGCGTCGGCACCGGCCGCTCGCTCGCGCGATGCCTCGCTGACCTTCGGCCTGGTCGCCCTGCTCCTGTCCGCCGTCGGCGTCTACGGCGTGCTCGCGTACCTGGTGAACCAGCGGACGCGCGAGATCGGGATCCGCATGGCCCTCGGAGCAGCCCGCTCGGGATCTTCGACCTCGTCCTCCGGAGGGCGCTGCTCGCTCGTCTCCCTGGGGTTCGCGCTCGGGCGGGATCGGCACCGCGCTCCTGAAGCGGAGCCTGGAGAGCCAGCTCTTCGACGTGCGCGCGACGGATCCTCTCGTCCTGCGCCACGGCCGCGGCCGTGCTGGGGACGGTCGCGCTCGTCGCCTGCGCCCTGCCGGCACGGCGGGCGGCGGCCATCGATCCCGCGATCGCGCTCTCCGAATAGGACCGCCCAGCGGGCCGGCACCGCGGGCGTATGCTTCGGCATGCGCAAACCAAGCCGACGAACCGAAGGACGTTTCACTCGCCGGAGCGGGGGCGGCGATCGGGCGCCAGCGCCCTCGGCCGCACCGCCTTCTCCTACAGCCGCATCCTGGGTGCGAACGACCGCATCTCGCTCGGGCACATCGGCGTGCGGCCGCCGCGGCCGCGAGCCTGCAGACCATCGCGCGGCGGCCTCAAGCGAGCCAGCAACGTCGAGATGACCGCCGTCTGCGACCTCTGGAAGGTCAACCGGGAGGCGGCGCGGCCGCGCGCCGAATCCGCGCTACGGCCGCGCCCCGCGCTCGTTCCAGTACATGGAGGACCTGCTGGCGCTGAAGGACGTCGACGCGGTGCTGATCTCGACCGCCGGACTTCCAGCACTGCGACCGCATCCTGAAGGCGGTGGTCGAGGCGGGCAAGGACGCCTACTGCGAGAAGCCGATGGGCGAACGACCTGGCCGAGGCCAAGGCCGCCCGCGACGCCGTCCTGCGCACGGAGCGCATCGTCCAGGTCGGCACCCAGCACCGCAGCGAGCCCTACCAGATCGCGGCCCGCGAGCTCGTCAAGTCGGCGGCGCGCTCGGCGACGTGAGCAAGGTCGAGATCGATCTGGAACTACCACGGGCCCGCGCTGGCGCGGCCGCGAGGAGGTCGCGCAGCTGCGCGAGGAGCGACACGGACTGGCGCCGCTGGCTGCTCGACAAGCCCTACCGTCCGTTCGATCCCGCGGCTGTACTTCGAGTTCCGCCTCTACAAGGACTTCTCGAGCGGCATCCCCGACCAGTGGATGAGCCACGGCATCGACCTCGTGCACTGCTTCCTGGACGACGAGCTTCCCGCGCTCGGTGGTGGCCAGCGGCGGCGTCTTCGCCTGGCAGGACGGGCGCGAGAACCCGGACACCTTCCAGGCCCTGCTCGAGTACCCGAAGGGGTTCCTGGTCAGCTACTCCGACGAGCTTCGGCAACGACGCGCACGGCTTCACGCCGCATACATGGGCAAGAAGGCGACGCTCGTGAACATCGGCGGCGAGGGCAGCCCGCGCTGGAAGTGGGTCGAGGAGAGAGGGCACGCACGAGTGCGATCCCGACGTGAAGCGCGCGGAGAGGTACGTCACCGCTGCCCGGGCGACGACCGGATCCCGCCGACCTCGATCAGCGACGACGACCTGTCGCACATGACGAACTGGTTCGAGTGCCTGCGCAGCCGGAAGCCGCCCAACGCGACCGTCGCGGCACGGGTTCGCGCCACTCCGTCGCCTGCATCATGGCCGCGCGCTCGTATCGGGAGGGACGGAAGCTGTACTGGGACGCGCGGACGGAAGTCGATCGTCGATCATCCGACGGAGGCGCGCGACCTAGAAGCGCGACAAACGTGAAACCGCCGGACCTCGCGAGCGCGGATCCGGCGGTCGTCCGGGCGACGGTCTGATCAGGCGAACGTCAGAATATCAGCCGGCCTCCGAGCTGGATCCGGCGCATGGTCGCGCCGGTGGCGAGGCTGGTGATGCTGCCGAACGCGGCCGAGCCGAACGACGCGTTCGGGTTCCCGAAGTTGGCCCGGTTGAACACGTTGTAGCACTCCGCGCGGAGCTGGAAGCGGACGTCCTTGCCGAGCGGGATGTTCTTCATCAGCGAGAGGTCCGTGTTCTTGTAGTTCGGGCCCCGCAGCACGTTGCGCGGGTGTTGCCGAACGTGAACTGCGCGGGCAGCGCGAAGGCGGACGGGTCGTAGCAGTTGATCAGCTGCCGCCGCGCGGCCGGCGGTGGCCCCCGCCGTGTTCGGCTGGCAATTCAGCTCCGGGACCGCGCCGACGAGATCGGGACGCTGCAGTCCCGCGATGCCGATGTTCGCGCGGTCGGCCGCGAACGTGACGTTGACGGGGATGCCGCTCTGGAGCGTCGTCACGCCCGCGATCTGCCAGCCGGCCACGCACGTACTTCAGGAAGCGCGTTCGACGACTTCTTGAAGAACGGCGGCTCGTAGATGTAGCTCGCCACGAAGCGGTGCGGCACGTCCCAGTTCGCCGGCCCGTAGTCCGCCTGGATGTCGTAGTTGTTCATCGTCTGGCCGCCGCCGTTGGAGTGCGTGGCCATGTCCCGCGTGCGCGACCAGGTGTAGTGCAGGTCGGCCTGCAGGCCGTGGCTCATCCGCTTGCGGAGGATGAGGCTGACCGCGTCGTAGTCCGCCCGGAGGTCGTTCGAGATGATGCGGCGGCTGCGGAACTTCTGGCTGGGCCGGCGCGGGTCCACCGCGCCCGGACCCGGCGTGCGGCGTGTTGTTGAAGAAGCTGCGGTCCAGGTGGACCGTGTCCGAGCCCACGTACTGGAGGTCGAGCGCGACGTCGCCGCACGAGCTCGCGCTGCGACGTCGAAGCTCCACTGCGTCTTGCGCGCGTTCGGCAGCTCGCGCGTCGGCGAGATCATGTCGGGCCGGCCGACGGGTCCGGCGACTGCCGGTCGGGTTCGAGAAGGACAGCGTCGGGTTGGCGGGGTCCGAGGTGTACGTCGTCACCGCGGCCAGCGGGCGGATTGTTGGTGAGGAACGTGAACGAGTTCATCTGGTTCGGGTTGTAGTAGATGCCGAAACCCGCGCGCAGCACGGTCTTCTCGCCGAGGCGGTAGGTCGCCCAGGCGCGGGCCGATGTCCTTGTAGTTGCCCTTCGTGAACTCGAAGCCCTTGGCCGGAGAAGCGTGGACCGGGATGATCGTCTCGAAGTCCTCCGTCGAGCATCGAGGCGAGCCCTTCGTAGGTCTGGACCGGTGTCGTTCATCTCGTAGCGCAAGCCCGAGGTTCAGGGTGAGGTTGCGCGTGGCCTGCCAGACGTCGTTGACGAAGATCCCGTTGCGCCAGCCGCCCACGTGGCCCTGGATCTGGTCCGTGGGCGGAATCACCGTGCGCGGCAGCCCGAGCATGAAGTCCGCCATCGAGTAGCCGGTGATGTCGCCGGTGAAGTTGAAGCGGCCGCGCGGGTCGTTGGCCGCGCGCCGGCCGGTGCTGAGGCGCCGCAGGTCGAGACCCGCCGCGGATGGTGTGGGAGCCGCGCGTCCAGGCGAGGACGTTCGAGACCTGGAACGTGGTGTCGAACTGGTTCCAGTTGGTGCCGCCCGCGCCGATCCCGGTGAAGTTGCTGACGTTGACGCTCGGGATGCCCGGGTTGCCGAACTTCGTGTCGCCGTTGAAGCCGGGGATGCCGAGCGACGTGCCCGCGTCGTCGTGTCCCGTTCACGGAGAACTGGTTCAGCGTGTCGAAGTCGATGTGGTGGTAGCCGATCCGGAAGTCGTTGTAGGAGGTTCGGCCGGAGCGTGTGGGTGTAGCCGAACAGCCAGTTCTTGTTGGTGCGCGGCTGGGTCACCGCCGACGACCGGGATCAGCGCGTTCAACGGGTTGACGCTGTAGCTGTCGTGCCAGTTGTAGCGGAGGCTGAGGCGCGCCTTGTTGCCGATGGTTCTGGTCGAGGCGGACCAGGACCTGGTCGACGTTGTCGTGAGTTCGTGCTGGGACCCTGGTAGTTGTTGGCCGTGCCCGCCCGGTTCGCCTCCGGATAGTACTGGAGGAGCTCGCGCGACACCGGCGAGAGTCATCGACGGCGGGATGATGTTGCCCGGGAACGGCTGCCCGGTGCGCGGGGTTGCGGATCGGGGTGCTGACCTCGGAGAAGTTGCCCTGCCGCATGAGGGCCGTGGGGACGGAGGCGATCGGGCTCGGTGATCGCCTCTCCGCGCACGCCTTCGTAGGCGACCATGAAGAACGTCTTGTTGCGGCCGTTGTAGAGGCCGGGGATCACGACGGGGCCGTCCAGCTCGGCGCCGAACTGCTTGCTGCTCCGCGGATTCTTCGGGACGGCCGGGGTTGTCGAAGTAGCCGCGCGAGTCGAGGGAGTCGTCCTGCTGGAAGTGGAAGACGGAGCCGTGCAGGTCGTTGGTGCCGCTCTTGGTCACCACGTTGATGTGGACGCCGAGATAGGAGCCGTATTCGGCCGAGGTGCTGCCGGTCTGGACCTGGATCTCCGTCACCGCGTCGGCGATCGGCCGCATGCTCGTCGCGGCCAGCAGGTTGGCCGAGGAGTTGATGCCGTCGAGGGACAGGCTGTTCTGGATCTCGCGCTGTCCGGCGCCGCGGAAGCTCAGGCCGATGTCGCTGTTCAGCCGCCCAGGACGCCGGGCGTCGTGGCCGCCAGGTTCCAGACGTTGCGCCCGTTCAGCGGCAGCTCGACGATCGCGCGCTCGCCGATCGTCTCCGAAACCGGTGGCGCGGTCGGTGTCCAGCACCTGCGCCTTCGCCTCGACGGTCACGGCGTCGGTGATGCGCGCCGACCTGCAGCGCGGCGTTCGTGCGCACCACCTGGTTGGTGGCGACTTCGACGCCGGTGGCCTTGAAGGTCCAGAAGCCGGACATGCGTGACCGTGATCTCGTAGCGGCCGGGCTCGGCGAACTGGATGTGGTAGTACCCCTCCGAGTTCGTCGTCGCCTCGTAGGTATCCTCGGTGCCGACGTTGACGGCGACGACCTGCGCCCCGGGTACGACCGAGCCCGCCGCTGTCGGTCACCGTGCCGACCAGCGCCGTCTGGGACGCGAGCTGCGCCCAGAGCGCTGGTGGCGAGAAGCAGAACGAGCCCGACACACGCCGACAGTTGTCGCCGCATCCTCTGACCTCGCTTAGTGATCCCCGACGCCCGGCGGAAGTGGTTGGCTCGGGCACACCCGCGTGAAAGCGGCGTCAATCGGACGCGGGCCCGCCGGGAGCGAGAGGTCGCTTCGGTCACGCTCCCGCCCGGTCGGGTCAGCCGGGTCCGGGCACAGCGTGCCAGTCCCACCGATCGGTTGTGCAGCCCAGCTAAATCGTTCAACAATATGCGTGTTGACTGGCGCGGCCCTGACTCCGCTACGATCGTCCGGATCGGCGGGAGCGAAAGTTTCGTCCCTGAGATCAGCAATGACAGCCCGTCCGAGCGGTTCGCGATCTGGTGGCCAGGGCCTTGCCGATTCTTGGCGACGACTTACAATATGGACCCTGGACTGTCATCCTGCGGTCCGAGCCGAGGAGTCCCTGCGTGGTGGACGACGAGGTCCCGGCCAGAGCGGCGTGAAGAGGGGCCTTCCAACCTCGATCACTCGAGAGTGGGGACCTCGGGAGATGGGCGGCCCAGTTGCGGCAGCGGATCAGGCCGGTGCAGCGGTCGGTCGGACAGGTAGCGAGCATGGAGCAGCGATGAAGTCCGTACCAATGGCAGTGGCGGCGATCCTGGAGCGGCGGCGGCCCTGCGGTGGCGGAGGAAGCCCGAGCACGCCGCCGTGACCGTGGCCGACGCCCACGCCCAGTCCAGTTGCGGTGGCGACGCCGACTCCGGTGCCCACTCCCGAACCCACGCCCGAGGGCGAGCCACGCCGGTCGAGAGAGACGGAACCGTCCGCATCACCCTGCGGCTCTTCGTGGTCGAGAACCGGACGGATCCGCTCTACCAGTACCGCGAGAACCAGGACGGCCTGCTCCATCATTCCCCGGCGGCTACCACTTCCGCCTCGACATCATCGCGCAAGGACGAAGAAGAACAAGGAGACCGAAGAGGCAGCGGGAATGTTCTCTGGCACTGGACGACAACCTGATCGATGTCGGAGAACATGAACAACATCTACCACCCTGACGCTGAGGGCCTCGGAGGCCAGGCAGTTCTGCGCGTGCAGCCGAGCTGGACAAGACTCTGTCCAACGAGCTTTGCCTGAGTTCCGCTTCAACCACGGAGGCGCGCGGACGACGCAGGCTCCAGTCTACCATTGGCGACCGACGAGACCCCGAGACGCCTGAGCGACCCCGTCGATGGCGCCCTGCAGCTTCGAAGTGGCCCTTGTGCTCGATCTCGACGCGCAGGAAGAAGGGGTGGTTGCTCTCCTTGATGCGCAGGACGCCATCGGGATCGCCTGACGCTCCCACTCGGGATCGACCTGCCAGCCGCAGATGAGGCCGGCGCCGTTGCGCTGGGTGAGGTCGAAGACGACGAACCTCGCCGGGATGGACGATCCAGTTCCCGTCCTCGTCCTGCTCGCCGGACGATACGTGAAGCCGCCGATCGTCGATCGTCTTGATGTAGGCCTTGAGCTGCGTCACGGGTCCGGAGCGGTCCGCGGGCGTCGGCGAGGCGCGCGGCGCGCCGGGTGTCGCGCCGGGCGTGGGCGTCGGCTGCCCCGCTGTGGGTTGCTGGATCGGCCCGACCGTCGGTGATGCCGAACTCCAGGCTGACCGGCTCGGTCGGTGGTGCCGAGGTTCACGATCCAGATCGTAGATCTTCCCGCTCTGCGTCGGGAACGTGATTCGCCCGGCTTGACGCTGGGACTGACGCCCTTGGCCAGGATCACGCAGGCGCCCGCGCGTGACGGAATCGAGTCCCGGACAGCTCGCGTCGGTCGCATAGACGTCGATGTTGTTGTCACCGGGCCAATTCGTGGTGACGTCGAGAGTGCCCCGCCGGCGGGAAGTCCACGTTGGTGAAGCTGGAGCGGCCGGCGCGCACGTTGAAGTTCGATGCCGCCGAGGTCCGTGTGCACGGTCGCCGGGCGCCGGGTCGGCGTCGTGCCACCGTGGTGGGGGTCGTATGACGTCTTGCCACCCCCGCAGCTGGAGAAGAATGCGAGAACGGCCCCGCCGCGAGGGCGTAGCGGCGAACGTGACGGCTCTTCATCGAACGGCCTCCTGGATGATTGGCTTGGGAAAGAGAGCGGAAGAGAGACGGCTTAGAACTGCGCAGGGAAGCAGGTGGTGATGTAGGAACGGCGCGTGTACCCGGCCGATGTCCAGATGTTGAACTGCTCGTTGAAGTCGTTGCTGACCTTCACCTGGATCTCCTCGTTGTTGTCGGCCGCGCAGACACCCGCCCTGGGCGTTGATCGCGGCGACCACCGCCGTCTGGTACTTCTGGCGGTCGAGGACCCGGGACGCTCTCTCCACGCACGTCGCTGAAGTCGAACAGCTCGGGCCGCTTCTGCTGCACCAGTGTCCACCGCTTTGCTGACGTAGACTGAGAAGCTGCGAGTCCGACGCTTCGGGCAGTGGTTGTGGAGGGTCCACCATACGCCGGCAGGTGGCAGGTGAACGCCTGCAGGCGTCGCGGCCGGTAGCGGGGGTCGGGGTCAGCGACGCGGAGCCGGCGTGGCCACCGCCGTCGGCGTCGGCGAATCGGAGCCGCAAGCGACAAAGGTCACCGGGCGGAGAGGACCGGGACGCGTAACCCACGTCGGACAGAGTGCCAACCCATGGGTGCGCATTATGAAGTCGCCTCGGCACCCAGTCAAGACTTAACTCATTGTATTACATACGTTTAGCGACACTGAACAACCGTCAATCGGACCTTATTCGTCCGAGACCGTGGTTAGACTGGCAGGTCGGGCCTCGGCGAGCGCACACTCCAGAACCAGGAGGTCGCCTCGACATGAGCACCGTCGTCGATCCTCACGTCATCGGAGAACACATCCGGCGCCTGCGTCCGAACGGCGCCTCTCGGTGCGTGCGTTCGCCGCGCGAAACCGGCTTCTCCGCCAGCTTCATCTCGCAGCTCGAGAACGGCCAGGTGGCGCCGTCGCTGGGCTCAACTCGCACAAGATCGCCGAGACCCTGGGCGTCACCCCTGGGAGAGTTCTTCGCCGCCGCGGAGACGGGCGAAGAGCTCCGATCGTCCGCACGGACGAGCGCCACCGCCTGACAGCACGTGGACCGACGCGCACATCGAAGCGCTCGGACCCATGAAGCAGAACCACAAGCTCGAGCCCATGATTGCGGTCTTCGGTCCGGGCGGCATGAGCGGGAAGCGCACTCATGACCAGGCGCGGGAGGAATTCGCCTTCGTCATCCGGGGGCAGGTGACGCTGACCCTGGCCGACGAGGAGAACACGCTGAAAGCGGGCGACGCCGTCACCCTGTCCCGCACGTGCCCCCCGCCGCTGGGAGAACCGCACGAAGGAGATCGCGGAGATCCTGATGGTCTCGTCGCGCTGATCGTCCCGCGCTGATCGTCCAGGCGAGGCCCCGGGCCGATACTCGCGCTCGAGGTGGCGCGCGGATCTCGGTCTCGTCCATCCAGACGGGCTTGAGCTGGCCGGCCGCGAAGAGCGGCGCCTGGTCCGCGTAGTGGGGGACCGGCGGTCGATGGTGGCGCTGCCGTAGGGCTGGATGCTCCGCGACGACGACGCGGCCCCGGCCGTCCCACTCCACCAGCAGGATGTAGGAGATCGCCGGCCACGCTCGCGATGCGGCCGTCCGATCCCGGCCGCGCCGTAAACGGCGTGGCAGGAGGTCGGGACCGCCGGAGAGTCCCGATGTCCACGGTCCCGTGCCGCAGGCGAAGGGACATCCTGCCAGGGCACGGTCGATCGCGGCCGAAATGGTCCTGCAGGCGTGCGCGGTCGCGGTCAGGCGCTGGACGAGGACGGGGGTGGGAGCCTCGCCGGCTTCCGGCTCGTCCGTGGGCTGGAGCGTCATCAACGCGAGCGCGGTGGCCTCGGCTGTCCCCTGGTCGCCTGCCGATCCCATCCCCGCAGCAGCTCCAAGGCCTGGCGTGTCAAGGCGTCGGCGGGAGCAGGCTCGGCGAGAGCCGCTGCAGGCCCGCGGCCACGATCGACGCGCTCGAGTAGGTGACGTCGAACTTGTACTGGTCGAACTCCTCGCGCGTGATGTGCTCGTCCCCGCCCAGGAGCTCGAGCGCGCGCAGCGAGCGGTTCGTCATCCGCGTCTCGATGCCCAGCGCGGGCGAATAGGCGGCCGCCTCCGGGCTGCCCGGCCCTGAGCGCGTCGTCTGGAACGGCGACGCTGTTGCAATTCTGCACGAAGCCGGAAGGCGTAGTCCTCTGACCTGCGGGAGGGAATCGAAAGGCAGCGAGTCCGTCCACAGCGTCCGCGACGTGTTCCCGGGCACGATGCCGGCCCAGTCGTAGCCTTCGGCCCGCCGCGGCAGCCGCGCGTTGTGGAGACGTAGAAGATGTGCCCTTCGCGGTCGGCGTGAGACGGCGTTGAACATGGGCAGCGCGTTCATGCGCATGGCGTCCTCCACTCGTCGAACGGGGACGCCTTGTTCATCCGGTACCACCGCTCGATGTGGCGCACGTCGCCGCCAGCCGGCGATGCGGATCGCGAACACGCCGCGCGGCGCGCACCACCGGACCGTAGACCGACCAGCAACACTTTCGCGATGGGCGGTCCAGCGACAGGCGGGCCAGGATCTTGACCGGATCGCACGCCGGTGCGGACCTCGAGCGCGCGCCAGGCCCCGTCGAGCTTGTACTGGTCCAGGTCCGCGGGGTTCATCTCCGAGCGCGTACACGTCGATGAGGTCGGGCTTGTTGACGGTGTGCGCCCAGCCGAGGTTGCGGTTGTGGCCGTGCAGGATCACGGGCGAGCCCGGGAACACGCCGCCGACCGCATCCCAGCCCGTCTCGCTGTGCAGGTGGGCCTCGTACCACGCGACCGGGCCTGACCACGGGCTGGTGCGAGTTGATGGCGAGGCGCGTGAAGCCGTCGGCGGAGCAGGCGGGGCGACCGCGAACGTGTTCGACCCGGTCGGAGTGGCCGGGAGGCGCTGGTGACGCACGCGGCTCGAGGAGGCCGCGCAGCACGCGATCGAGACCGAAGAACAGGGTGTCTTGTGCACGAAGCCCGCGACGAGGTCCCGTCCGCGGGCCGGATAGAGCGCGGCCATCGCCTCGTCCGGGATGGAGCGCCGCGTAGTGGTTGATGCCGTCCGCGTAGGCTTCGCAGAGCGCGCGCGTCTCGGGCGCGAGGTCCCGCTCGTATCCGGCCTCCACGACGTCCGGGATCCGCAGGAGCTGGACCATGTAGTCGTTCGGCGCGCCCGCACGCCCGAGGGCGGTGGCCAGGCGTCCGCGCGCGGCCAGGCAGCGCGCCCTGGATGGTCTCGGAAGTCGTCCTCCGCGTGGGCCCAGGCCAGCCCGTAGGCGACGTCTGGGTCCGTGCGTCCGAAGACGTGCGGCACGCCCCAGGTGTCGCGCAGGATACGGACGTCGTACCGCCGTTTGGGGAGCAGGCGCGCGGAATCGACGCGCGGCCGCGGCCACACCGCGAGCGCCAGTGCGGCCACGGCCAGAACGGCGAGCAGGAGGAGGGAAACGCGCGCGGCCTTTCGCATCGAGCCGCGTCAGGCTATCCCGATTGGCGCTCCGAGGCTACGGGCAGTTCGTCGCGATCGTCCGCACGGTGTCGACCTGGATGCGGTAGGTCGGCAGCGTCTTCGTCTCCTTCACCTTCATGCCGGCGGGCACGGGCGGTCCAGGCTCCACCGCCTTCTCCGTCTTCGCGGAGGCATCCTGCCGCGGGCGTCGACTTCCACCTTGTTGTCTCGCCCGTCCTTGCCGGGCTCCTGCCGGACCTTCACCGTCCCCATGCTCACGTCGGTGACCGTGCCCATCACCTCGACCTGCTGGCCGGCGAGCCCGCGCATCTTCTTCACGGAGTCCTTGCTGAGCCAGTAGATCACTTCATCCGCCGCCCTCCATGCCGTGTGCGCCCAGCGAGGCACCGTTCGCGATCGGCGCGCGCCTCCGGCGAGACCTTCTGCACATGGGTGAGCACGAAGGAGTCAGAATCGCTGCCCGCGACGCAGCCCGTGATGGTGACCACCGAGTCCCTTCATCGTGGGATCAGGCTCGTTGGCCCCGGCCAGAGCGGCCAGACCAAAGGCCAGACCTCCGGCCCAGAGTAGGTTCTTCATGCGATGCCTCCATGGCGTGTACGAATCGCCGTCGGGACCCGGACGAGCCGGGCCCCACCTCCCTTTCAGCAAGATGCGGGCCAGGGCGGGAGGCGTCCGTCCGGCGGAATCAGCCGCTGGCCACGGGGCGCCGCGTGCGACGCCGGCCGAAGCCGCGCCGGCGCAACTCCCCGCCTTCCGGGGCAGCGGCTCCTGGAGGCCACGCACCCAGCGGCGGATGGACACGAGGTGCGCGACCATCAGGCCCAGGTCGTCGCGCATCTGCCGCGCACGCTCGAGGGGCTGTCCGTCCGGATCGCCGATCGGCCAGTCTTCCATGCGCAGGCCCAGGACGTACGGGCACTCGTCTCCAGCAGCCCATCGTGACCACTCAGCGACGCCCGCGCATCATCTCGGCCGTGAGGAGCCGCGGGCGCGCGGCGGAGAGGTCCACTCCGACTTCTTTCATGGCCGCGACGACGGCGGGGTGAAGGTTCTCGGCGGGCTCGACGCCCGCCGAGAACGCAGTGGCCCGGGAGGGGTCGGCGAGGAGGTTGAAGAAGGCGGCCGCCATCTGCGCGCGGCCGGAATCGCGCACACGCGAACACCACCGTGTCCGCTGAGTCGGACGCCCGTTCAGGCTCGGCGTGGCGGCAGTCGTCCTCTCATGGGTTGACGGTCAGGCTGGCGACCATGCCGGGATGGAACGAGCAGTGGTATGGGAAGGAACCGGTCGCGGTCATCGCGATCGGCGCGCTCGTCGCTCCACGGGTCAAGGTTCCGGTATTGAATCGCCCGCCATTGTCGGTCGCGGTATGGACGTCGGTGTCGTTGTTCCGCCAGGCCACGGTCTGCCCGGCACGGATGGTCGCGGCGGCGGGCGAGAGGCGACATGCCGCCCTGGTCGCCGATGATGGAGATGACCAGGTCCGCGGTGCCGGTAGCGGGGAACGGTGGTGGTCGTCGTGGTGGGGTTCGCGGGTGTCGAGGGCGAGGAGCTGCTGCCTCCGCAGCTCGGGACGAGCACGGCCAGGATCAGAACGACGCGAGGGAAGACAATAAGGCGCATTGGATCTCCCAGAATCGGCGGCCATGCGCCGCCGAGGGTCATACAGGCAATGCCGGTGCCAAACGAAAGTGCCACGTAACCAACTCATTCACAGAGGTTTGACTGGTTTTGACGGCTCTCGGGAGTTACCGGCCACGTAAGCGCGTTACGGCCGGGGTAAGGCGCCCTACTCCTCCACGCGGTACTTCGCGAGGTAATAGCTGAGCGCGCGCTGGCTGATCCGAGCAGGCTGGCCGCGTCCTTCTTCACGCCGCCCGCGCGCACGAGCGCCTGCTGCACGCTCTGGCGCTCCGCCCACTCGACGTTCGAGCGCAGCTCCTGCGAGGAGGCCGGCGGAGGCGGGACCGATCACGCCCGGCATGGTGATGTCGCCGGCCTCGATCACGGGGCCGTGCGAGAGGACGACCGCGCGCTCGATCGTGTTCTCCAGCTCGCGCACGTTGCCCGGGCCAGTCGTAGGCGTGCGAGCCGGCCAGCGCCTCCTCGCGGATCTCGTCGATCTTGCGCCCGCTCCGATGGGCGTGTTTGTGCAGGAAGTGCTCGACGAGGACGGGAATGTCCTCGCGTCGCTCGCGCAGGGGCGGCAGGACGAGGGGAATGACGTTGAGACGATAGAAGAGGTCCTCCAGGAACCGGCCGTCCTCCACCAGCCGCTTGATGTCGCGGTTGGTCGCGGCGATCACGCGCACGTCCACCTTCTGGCTGCGCTCCGCGCCCAGGGGCTCGAACTCGCGCTCCTGCAGGACGCGCAGGAGCTTGGCCTGCAGGGACGGGCTCATGGTCCCGATCTCGTCCAGGAAGATGGTGCCGCCGTCGGCGAGGGCGAACTTGCCCTTCTTGTTGGAGGCGGCCCCGTGAAGGCGCCGCGCACGTGGCCGAACAGCTCCGACTCCAGCAGGGTGTCCGGGATGGCCGCGCAGTTCACCTTGATGAGCGGCATGAGCCGCTGCGCGCTGCGGTCGTGGATGGCGCGAGCCAGCAGCTCCTTGCCCGTTCCCGTCTCCCCCATGATGAGCACGGTGCTCTTGGTCTCCGCGACCCGCTCCGCGCTTCGCGATCACGTCCTGGATCGCGCGGCTGCGCCCACGATGCCGTAGTGATCGAACTCCTCGTCGCGCTCGCTGATCAGGTAGCGGTGGTGCGTGCGCAGGCGCTGGTGCTCGACGGCGTGGGCGACGACCACGATCAGCTCGTCCACGTCGAACGGCTTCTGGAGGTAGTCGCGCGCGCCCAGCTTCATGGCCTGCGATCGCGCTCTCCACCGTGGCGTGCGCCGTCATCATCACGATCTGCGGGACGGTCGGCCTCGGGGATGGAGGCGGTCACGTCGCGCACGAGGTCGAGCCCCGACAGGTCCGGCATCAGGTTGTCCACCACGAGCACGTCGAAGATCCGCTCGTTGAGGAGCCGCCGCGCTTCGCGGCCCCGCGTGGTGGCCAAGACGTCGTAGCCCTCCCGCTCGAGGGCGCGGCGCAGGGGCGTGAGGATCTTCTCCTCGTCGTCCGCGATGCAGGATGGAGGCGCGGGCCGGTCATGCCGTCCGCTCGCTCGGCCGCGGCGCTTCCGTTCCCGGCCGCCGCTCCGGCAGCTCGATGCGGACTTCCGTCCCCGCCCCGGGCGGCTCTCGATCACGATGGACCCTCCCAGCCCGTCCACCACGTTCCGGGCGATGGCGAGCCCGAGGCCGGTGCCGCCCCGCCGGGTCGTGAAGTAGGGCTCCCAGACGCGGGCCAGGTTCTCGGAATCGATGCCCACCCGCGATCCCGCACGATGATGACGACGCGGCCGGCCCCGCCGCGCCGGGTCACGAGCTCCAGATCCGCGCCTCCCCATGCGGGCCGCCCAGGGCGCCGGGCGGCGTTCGCGCGTCGAGGGCGTGGCGGGCGTTGGTCAGGAGGTTCACGAGCACGCCGTGCAGGCGGTCGCCGTCCGTGAGCACGCGGGGCAGGTCGGGATCCGGGAGGAGGCGCACGTCCATCCTCGTCTCCCCCGCCATGGCGGAGTTCGCCGCGGCCTGGCAGATCTGGTTGAGGTCCACGGCCGCGTATTCGTATTGGATCGGCCGTGCGAAATCGAGAACGTCGTCCACGAGCCGGTTGAGCCGTACGACCTCGCCGTCGATGTCGCGCAGGGCTTCTCCTCTCTCCGCGGCCGGGATCTCCTCGTGCCGGAGCGTGCGGATCGCGGTCTTGATGATCATCAAGGGATTGCGGATCTCGTGTGCGATCACGGTCGAGAGGCGGCCCAGCGAGGCCAGCCGCTCGCGCTGCCCGGCTTCGCGCTGGAACCGCGCGATGGCCTCGTCGTCATGACCGCGAAGTTGTTGGCGAGCAGGCGCGCGTCTTCGTCCTGCCACTTGCCCGGAGCGGGGAGCGGCGCCTTGCGCGTGAGGTCCCCGTCGCCGCCATCTCGCCCATGGTGGCGGTGATGGCGCGCAGCGGACGCGTGACCGTGCGCGCGATCGCGTAGCTGACGAGGGTCCCCAGGGCCACGGCCAGGAGCGCGGTGCTGGCGAGGAGCGTGTGCAGGGGCCCGATGAAGCTCAGCCGCTTTGTCCGCGAGCGCAGGATCAGCGCCATGGGGGCCAGGCTCGCCTGGCGCGGCGCCGCCCCGGTGGGCCAGGGAGGTCAGGGGACGGCTCAGGGCCAGGAACTCCTCGTCGCCAAGACGCAGCCGCGACGTGCCTGTGGAACCGAGGAGCCTCTCCAGGCGCGGGAAGTCGCGGCGGGCACGGTCGCGGCCTGGACGCGGCCGTCGAGGGCGAAGGCGATCTCGCTCTCCGGTCAGGGCCTTCAGGCGCTGGGCCAGGCGCTCGTCGAACTCGAAGCCGACGCTGAGCGTGCCCAGGATCTCGGGACCCGGCTGGCCGATGAAGATGGGCACGGTCACGACCTCCAGGATTCCCGCGCGCTGGGCCAGAACGCCGTCGTCTCCTTGTTGGAAAGCGCCTCCCGGATCCCCGGCAGCTCGGTGCCCTGGCTGGCGGTGGCGTCGCCCGCGCCGACGCGCGCGAGAAGACGGCCCGAGCGGTGGATCACGACGATGAGCGCCGATCCCATCTGGTCCCGGTAGTCCCTGGCCAGGGGCTCCACGGTGGGAGGGTCCGGCGAGGTCGACCGCGGCCTTGAACCGCGGGAGGTCGGCCACGAGGCGGGCCAGGCGCAGGGAGCTCTCGACCTGCGTCTCGTGATGCTGCTCGACCAGGCGCGCCGCTTCCTCCAGCCCGCGCTCCAGCTCGCCCTCCGCCTCCCGCGTCACGCGCACGTTGACGATGGCGATGGCCACGCCGATGGAGAGGACGGCCAGGGCCGTGCTCGCGATGAAGATCCGGTTGGTGAGCGACGAGAAGAGCTTCACGAGAGCACGAAGTCCACTTCGACCTCGCCCCCTGCTCCGGGACCTTCACGGACTCGGACTTGGCGGTGAAGGTGGGTGCCACACGGTCACGGTATAGGTGCCGGGGGCACGCCCTCGATGCGGTATTCGCCCTGCGCGCCCGTGACCGCGAAATGGCGGTGCGCGAACACGAGGATGAACGCGTTCATGTGCGAATGGATCTCGCAGAACACGCGCACGATCCCCGGATGGTCGAAGCGCACCGCCTTAGCCCGTCCGGGAGGATAGCGCCCGAGGTCGAAGCTGTTGGCCTTGAGAGCGAGAAGACGTTGTGATACGTCCGGTCGCTGTTGAGGAACTCGACCGAGGTGCCGACGGTGATGGCGAGGATGTGGGGCACGAAGTTCTCGTTCTTCTGGTCGAGCACGACCGTCGGCCCCGGCCGGTCTTCGAAGGCTCCCGCGCGGCGCGCTCGAGGTAGACGACGGCGACACGCTGGTCAGGCACGTCGCGCCGCCCCGGCATTCCCAGGTCCGCCACCTGCGGCCGGCGCTCGGCGAGGCCCTGCTCGCGCAGGAACTCGACGCGTCCGCGGACGGTGCCCGTGGCCGCCGCATGGGCCACCGGGCCCTCCACGGTGGGCAGCACCGGCCTCGCCGCCACGACCGCCAGGATGAAGAGGAGAGGCCACAGAAGCCGGACCATCAGAACCAGAGGAGCACCTGTGCTCCGGCGACGCTCTCCTGGCCCCGAACGCCACTCCCGTCCGCCAGTTGCGTTGGACCGCGATCTTGAGCAGGAGGTTCCGGCGTAGGCTGTAGCCGGCGCCGGCCTCGACGCGCGTCACCGGAGCGTCCCAGCTCGTCGGCCGTCCTTGGAACAGCGTCCCCGCGATGTCGCTGAAGCCCAGGTGATCCACGCGCGCCGCCGCATGAGGCCGGGCCGGATCTTGTAGCGGGCCTCGACGAAGGTCCCCCAGGCTCCGAGGGTCTCGGTCAGCAGTGGGCGCTGCACCTGCGGAATCGCCCATCGGCTGAGCACCGTCTCCGACCGGACCACCCAGTACCCGCGCGAGTATTCGACGTCCAGGCCGAGGCCCTCCTGCCGGTAGGATTCGAGGCGCGGATCGACCGGCAGGGCCTGTCCCGCTTCGCTGGTCACGTATTCCCCGCGGGCGGCGGACGCGCCCAGGATCAGGCCGAGGGCGGGCCGCACCTCGACCCGGCCCGCGATCTGCTTCCCGCTGTTGTCGTCGTGGACGCGCGGGCCGGAGAGCGTTCCCTGGGTGAGGGCCGCCGTCACCGAAACGGGCGCGACGCCGATGCGGACCTCGACGCCCGTGTCCCAGCGATCGCCCGCGATCACGGGAAGACCGCGATCCCACACCGTCGATCCAATCGTGTAGCGCGTGCGCCAGCCGCGGCCGCGCATGGCCAGGCAGGTCGTCCGCAGTCGCGGGCAGCGAATCGCCCGGAGCGACGTCAGGTACTGATAGGCCAGCGGCGATCCCGATGAGAGGGTTGTCGACACCATAGGTGCGCCGCGCCAGCGCACCGAACACGGGCGGTATCCGGCCCGCCTGGACGTCGAACGCCCGCTCGGGGAACGGCCGCAGGCGAAGGTAGAGGGCGGCGACGGTGAGCCCTTCCCGTTGTCGGCGCGCCCCTCGACCAGGACGGCGGCGCGCCCGCCGAGGCGGAGCGCCGCATCGAGGCGCAGCCGGACGAGGCGCATCGAGCTCCGACCATAGCTCGTGTCGTTGAAGTAACCGGGATCGTCGGTGGCGATGGAGCGCGCACCTTCGGCCCCGAACGTCAGCCACTTCGGGGCCGGCCCCCGGCGTCTTCACGGCGCGCGCCGAGACGGCGGGCAGGTGTCACGCCGGCAATCAGGAATACCAGGACGGCCGTGGAGCGGATCATGGCGGTGCGCCCCCGCACCGGTTCGGGATTGTATCGCTCGCTCAACAAGTTCCCTAGCCGCGAGCAAGATCGGTTCCGCCTGACAAATCGGGCACTTACCGCATGATCACGGTGCCCTGACCCGGTCCACGTTTCGGATTTCGTATGGGCTTACGCGATCGGTAACGCGGAAGGCCGCGGGTGTGACCCCACGAGGGCCGCAACTTGGCGTCCTGCAACGGATCGGCTCCGGTTACGGGAGGAGCGCCCGCGGCACGGTTCCTGCCTCATGTGCCTCCACTGCCATAAGACCACCCAAGGAGCTCAGAATGCGTCAAGCCTGGATCGGTGTTTCGTGCGTCCTGTTCGGTCTCTCCCTCGTCGCATGCGACCAGGGCTCGGACGAAATCGGCGAGTCGTTCATCGTGCAGCTCTCGGGGGCCAACGAGGTTCCGGCGCGCGGCACGGGCGCCAACGGGTCATCGGCGTCAACGTGCGCGGCAACCGTGTGGACTACAGCATCGAGGTGCACGGGATCAGCGCCATCACGGGCGCGCACTTCCACTCCGGCGCGGCGGAGTGAACGGACCGATCCGCATCGCGCTGTACCCCGGCCCCGGATCCAACTTCAGCAACACGCCCAGCGGCGCCTTCGACGGCCAGTTCTACGAAGGCAGCTTCGAGGCGTCCGACGTCACCGGCATCTCGTATGAGGACCTGCTGGCCGGCTTCCGCGCGGGCACGGTGTACGGCAACGTCCACACGACCGCGTTCCCGGGCGGCGAGATGAGAGGCCAGGTCCAGAACCTGCGCTGACCACTCGCCGGTAATCCGGGGCTGACCGGCGCCGGCCCGGGCGGGGCGGGCGCCGGCAGCCTTCTCTTGACCGCCGCGTGGGGCGGGCCATAGTGTTCGCTCCCGATGAGCACTCGCCGCCTGCTCCGCCTGTGGTTCGGCCTGAGCGAGCCCGTGTCACGGAGGGCATACGCCCTCAGCGGCTTCGGGCTCATGGGCCTGAAGTACGTGACCGAGACCGGGCTCGTCCATCACGTCACCGGCCGCTGGCTCACCCCCTCGACTACTTCAATCCCTTCATCACGTCGCGGCTGGCCGCCGTCGGCGGATCAGACCTGCTGACCGCCGTAATGATCGCCTGGACGCTCCCGTTCCTCTGGATCGGCGTGTCGATGACGATGCGGCGCGCGGAGGACGCCGGGCGATCGCCCTTCCTGGCCCTGCTCTATTTCGTGCCCCTCGTGAACTACGCGACGATGCTGATCCTCTGCGTCCTGCCGTCGCGCCCGCGTACCACAGACCCCCTCCTCGGTCGACGCGCAGCGGCCGCGCGATGCGCAGCGCGCTTCTGGGCGTCGGGTGGGCCTCGCCATCGCCATCGCGATGGTCGGCGTCAGCGTGATGGTGTTCGGCCAGTGCGGCACCACCCTCTTCCTGGCCACGCCGTTCGTGATGGGCGCGGCGGCCGCTTACGTCTTCAACTTCGAATCGCCGAGGCCCGCGGGTCGGACGCTGGGGCTGGCGACCTCACCGTCGTGGCTGGCGGCGCCATCCTGCTGTTCGCTTTCGAGGCGTCCTGCTGCCTCGTGATGGCCGCGCCGCCGGCAATCGTGATGGCCCTGATGGGCGCCTGGCTGGGACGCGCGCTCGCGGGTCGGCCGCGGTCGGGCACCCCAGCATCGCGTTTGTCCTCGTGCCCCTGCCGCTCCTGGCCGCGATCGAGGTCGCTCGTCCTTCCCCTTCGCCGTCCGAGGTGCTCACGACGATCGAGATCGCCGCCCCCGGACGTGGTGTGGCGGCACGTCGTGACGTTCTCCGAGCTCCGCGAGCCACCCGCCTGGTTCTTCCGCCTCGGCATCGCGTATCCGCGGCGCGCCACCATCGCGGGCCATGGCGTCGGCGCCCTGCGGCGGTGTGAGTTTTCCACCGGCGCGTTCCTGGAGCCGATCACCGCCTGGGAGGAGCCGTCGCGGCTGGCTTTCGACGTGGCCGCGCAGCCCCCACCCCCTGACGGAGTGGAGCCCCTATCGTCACGTCGCGGCGCCGCACCTCGACGGATACCCGCGTGTGCGGGGCGGCGAGTTCCGGCTCCGGCCGCTTCCCGGCGGGCGCACCTCCTGGAGGGGCGCACCTTCTACCAGATGCGCATCTTCCCAGCGGCCTATTGGCGTCTCTGGTCCGACGCCCTCATCCACGCGATCCACCAGCGCGTGCTCGGTCACATCCAGGCGCTTTCCGAGGCGGGCCCTCCCTGACGCCCGCCGGGCTGTCGCTGCTCGCCCTTCTCCTCGCGATCGTCTTCAGCTGCACGTCGCGGGTGAACGTCGGAGTGCTGGCCTTCGCCCTGGCCTGGATCTTCGGCCTGCTGGGAGGCGGCGGTCACGACATCGTCGTGAAGAGCTTCCCCGCCCAGCTCTTCGTGACCCTGGCCGGCGTCACCCTGCTGTTCGCCCTCGCCGAATCCAACGGCACTCTCGAACGCCTCGCCGGCCCGGCCCTGCGCCTCGCGCGTGGCGACGCGAGGGCGGTGCCGATCCTGCTCTTCTTCATCGCTTGCGCCGTGTCGACGGTGGGGCCGGGCGCCATCGCGAGCGTGGCCCTGGTCGCGCCCATGGCGATGGCGGTGGCCCGACGGGCGGGGATTTCGCCGTTCCTCACCGCGCTCGCCGTCACCAACGGCGCTCAATGCCGGCAACCTGTCGCCGGTGAGCGCCGTCGGCGTGATCCGCGAACACGAAGATGGCGGAGGCCGGGCTGGGTGGACACGAGCTGAAGGTATGGGCGGCCAACTTCGCCGCACATGTCGTCGTCGGTGCCGCCGCCTATCTTGCGCTGGGAGGGCTGAAGCTCGCCGGGCGAGAGGACGGGTCGGACGCGCCGGCCGCGACCCGCGCTTCTCGATGGGGCAATGGCTGACCGTCGGCGTCATTACCGCGTGGATCGCCGGCGTCATGGGGCTGTCCTGCCCCTGGGCCTGGCCGCGTTCGCGGGCGCGTGCGCCCTGATCCTGCTCCGCGCCGCCGAAGAAGCGGATGCCCTCCGGCGCATGCCCTGGCCGGCCATCCTGATGGTGACCGGAATGTCGGCCCTGGTCGGTGTCGTCGAGCGCACCGGCGGCATGGCGCTGTTCACCACGCTGCTCGCGCGCCTGGCCAGCCCGGCGAGCGTGAACGGAGTCATCGCCTTCGTGACCGGCGTCATCTCGACCTACAGCAGCACCTCCGGCGTGGTGCTGCCCGCATTCCTGCCGACGGTGCCCGGCCTCGTGCGTGAGCTGGGCGGCGGCGACCCGCTGGCCATCGCGCTCGAGCATCAACGTCGGGGCCTCCATCGTCGACGTGTCACCCCTCTCCACGCTGGGCGCGCTGTGCGTGGCGGCGATCGCGGACCCCGAGGTCTCGAAGGACCTCTTCCGCCGCCTGATGATCTGGGGCCTCTCGATGACGGTGGTGGGCGCGCTGTTGTGCCAGGCCCTGGCCGGACCGTTCGCGCGACTCTGAGTCCGCCCCTCTAGACCGTGATCGGCTCCGCGGTGAAGTCGCCCGTGGCCGTGAAGATGACGGTGTCGGTGTTGTCCTTGATGTTGGACTCGAAGGTACCGGTGAGCTTGCCCGTCGAACGGCTGAGCGTGAGCCGCAGGCGGATGTTGTCCGTGCCCACGGGCGCCCCGCCGGACGGCGGCGCTTCCTGGAGCAGGAACCGGAAGAACGCCTCGTAAGGTCCGGTTGCCCGTCCGCTTCCAGGCGCCGTGGCCGGTCGTCTCCAGCAGCGGGCCGAACGGCGTGGCGGGCACGAAATAGCGCCGCGACTCCGTGACGACCCCGCCCTCGTGGAACGAGATGACGTCGTTGAAGCTGCCGAGCGGCGGATTGACCGCGGTGATCGTGCCGAAATAGAGAGCCGACGATCCCCGCTCGGCGCCGCCGTCCGCGATCGCGGACTTTCCGGCCTGCCGCCGCCAGCACCGCCGCTCGCCCGCAGTGAAGAGCCTTCGCCTGTCCATGCTGTCCCTCCTTGATTGTGGTGATCGTTTGCGCGATGCGAAACCATAACACCTAGCATCGCCATCGTGGAGGTGGCCCTTGAGAGTGCTGACACGCGTCGCGGCCGCGGTGTGCCTCTTCGCCGCCTCCGCGGCGGCGGGGCCGCGCCCCCGACCGAGGGCTCCCGGAACCGCCCCGACCGGCTCGAATGGTTCCGCGACCTCGGCTTCGGCATGTTCATCCACTGGTCGGTGGACGCGCCCCTCGGGGGGCGTGATCAGCCATTCCCTCGTGGGTGCGAGCGACGACTACACGCGGCGTTTCTTCGAAGAGCTTCCGCGCAGCTTCAACCCGCGGAAGTTCCATCCGGAGGACTGGGCCGCCCTGGCGCAGATGGCGGGCATGAAATACGTCGTCTTCACCGCCAAGCACCACGCCGGCTTCTGCATGTTCGACACGAAGACGACGCCTTTCGAGCGTGATGAACACGCCGTGGGGCAAAGACGTCACCGGGCCCGATCCTGAAGGCGTTTCGCGATCAGGGCATCGCGACCGGGCTCTACTTCTCTCCCGATGACTTCCACTACCTGCATGGCGCCGGCCGCCCGATGGCGCGGGCGCCCCACCCGGCGTGGCGCCGGCGGAGAGTGCCGGGCCTCCTCGATTTCGACCGCGCACAGGTCGCGCGAGCTGATGACGAACTACGGACCCATCGACATCGTCTTCTTCGACGGGCCGCCGGAAGGCCTGCGCGGAAGTCGCGTGGGACGCGCAACCGGACACGGTGGTGACGCGCGGGGCCATGGAGACGCCCGAGCAGCGGCTCCCGGGCGTGCCCCTGGACCGTCCCTGGGAGGCGTGCGTGACCATGGGCACGGAATGGCCGTACCGGCCCGCCCAGGAGAACGTACAAGTCCGGGACGGAGCTCATCGAGATGCTGATCGAGACCCGGGCCAAGGGCGGCAACCTCCTGCTCAACGTCGGCCCCAAGCCGGACGGCGAGCTGCCCATCGAGCAGGAGGAGCGCCTGCGCGAGATCGCGCTCTGGAACTTCGTGAACGGCGAATCCATCGCCGGCGGTGCGCCCCTGGGTCGTCACCAACGAGGGCAACGTCTGGTTCACGGAAGAAGGGCGAGGACACCGGTCTACGCCTTCATCACGAGGACGTCCTGGGTCCTCGGCGAGCGCAAGACCTTCACCCTGCGCTCCGTCCGCGCCACCGGACGCCACGACCCTGAGCGTCCTGGGGCACGACGGCGAGGTCCTCGAGTACCGCCCCGACGTGGACCCGCGCCCGACGTGGCGTCAGGACGCCGAGGGGCTCCACCTCTCGCCCATGATGGGGCAGCGGCTCTACACCGACCGGAAGTGGTCCGACCCGTCGTCCTGAAGCTCACGCACGTCCAGCCCGGGCTGACCCCGCCGGTGGTGGCGGCGGGTGCGCCGAGCTGGAGTGCCTCGGGATCGGCGGTCACGCTACGGGGCGGAGATCAAGGATCTCGGCGGAGCGAGCGCGGTCGACGTGGGCTTCCAGCACCGGCGCCGCAAGGGTGTCGAGGAGCTCTACACTCCCAGAGCTGCCCTGGATCGATACGGCCTTCGTGAGCCGATCGTCTCCCGGGGGTTCGCCGCGGAGATCGGCGGCGCTCCAACCCGGCCGTCGAATACGAATATCGCGTGGTCGCGAAGCACCCGCTGCTGACGATCGCGGGGAGGAGGTCGTTGCTCTCGGTGCCGCCGCGCACGCCGCGCTGACGGCCGCTCGGCGCTGGACCTCGGCCGCGCGCCGCTGGGCGGCGATGACGCGATCGATCCGGCGGTCCATCTCCGCGCCGACCACCCGGCGAGCCGGGTCTCCGTCGAACCACGCGACCGACCGCTTCATCCCCTCCGCGAAGCTCACTTGCGGGCGGTAGGCCGGGACGAAGCGGCGGATCTTCGCGTTGTCGAAGACCACGCTCCAGGCCTTGTCGCCGAGGAGGCTGCCCCACGCTCCGGATAGAGGGCCGCGATCAGCGACGAGGGCACGTACACCATCTCCAGCTCCGCCCCCGCCGCCTCCGCGATCGTCCGGTAGATGGCCTGCCAGGTCAGCACCTCGTCGCTCGTGATGTGGAAGGCCTCTCCGAGCGCACCCTCCTGGCCGAGGAGGCCGACGAGGCCGACCGCGAAATCAGAAGCCGCGGTCATCACCCAGAGCGAGGTCCCATCGCCGTGGCACACGATCGGGCGCCCGCGCGCGCAGGCGCGCCACCAGCGTGTAGTCCTGCCCGCCGAAGCCGGAAGGGATCCACGTCTCGCCGTACGTGTACGACGGGCGCACCACCGTGACCGGGAACCCCGATTCGCGGCGGGCGCGCGCCAGCCGCTCCTCGCACGCGATCTTCTGCCGCGCGTATTCCCAGAACGGGTTCGGAGCGGCGTGTCTTCCGTGATGACGTGACGGACCACCGGCTTCTCGTAGGCCGAGGTCGAGCTGATGAAGACGTATTGCCCGACGCGACCGCCGAAGGCCTCGATCGCGATCTCGACCTGCTCGGGCCGGAAGGCGATGAAGTCCACCACGGCGTCGAAGCGCGCCTCTTCCGCAACCTGCCGGAGGAGAAGGCCCGTCGTCCCGGTCGCCAGTCACGACGTGCACCGGGCTCCGCACCCGGGACGCGCTGCGGCCGCGGTTGAGCACGGTCACGTCGTGCCCGGCCTCCACCGCGCGCTCGACGCAGGCGGTGCTGATGTTCCCGTACCGCCGAGGAACAACAGCCTCACGCCGTCACCGCGAGGCAGCCCACCGTCGGACAGTTCGTGCTGAAGCCCGCGTCGTCGAACTTGCACTCCGGGCCTCGCCGCGAAACTTCTTTCCCGTGCAGCGCGCGTCCGCCCGGCAGGCGTCGACCGTCTTGGTGCGCGCCGCAGGGATCCCCGCGGGCGCGGCACACCAGTCGCCCGGCGCGGCGGCCGCAGCCCGGGTCCGGCTGAGCTGCAGTCGCCGCGGCCGCCGCCGATCCCGGCGCGGCGCTGGCCACGGCAGGGGCGGAGTCGCTCCGCCACCCTCCGGCGATTTCGCAGTCTCGGCGCGGCACCCGAGAGCAATACGTAACCGAACGAAGTACGCAG
>ERZ1370068.4102-contig-3194_pt1 | contig 38077 bp, 54 predicted proteins | sample MGYA00561227_ERZ1370068 | MGnify/ENA primary metagenome ERZ1370068 (study PRJEB38410, sample SAMEA6850437) | metagenome | study: Metagenomic assessment of the ecological functions of the soil: analysis of the soil microbiota associated with the...
AGGCCGACCGACGAAATGCTGTATCAGCAGGCCGGCCAGGGTCTCGTAGTCCCCGTCCGGCAGGCGATGATCGAGCACCCGCTGCGCCTCGTCGACATGCATATCACCGGGCAGCAGCCAGCCGTCTGGCCCCGACGACTTCTCATCTACTCGCGTCATGCTCGTCGGCGATCTCACCGACAAGCTCTCGGCGATGCTCGACCGTCACGATTCCCGGCGAAGCCGCCGTATTCGTCGATCACAACGCCATTTCGTCGCCGACGGTCCGCAACTGTGCGAGTACCTCCGGAAGCGGCAGCGACGCAGGCACGCGCACATCGCAGGGTCGGCTTCGTGTCTTGACCATGGCCTGCGGGTCCGCGTCGAGTACAGCGTGCAGGTCGATGACACCCAGAAGATCATCGGTGGATTCACTGACCACCGGGTAGCGGGCGTGCGGTCGCCATACGGGTCAGCACGGCGGCGATCGACTCGTCGGCCTGACCGTGTCGACACGTGTGCGAGGCATCATCGCGTGCTCGGCCGTGCTGGTGGGGAAGTCCAGTATCCGGTCGAGCAGCGTGGACAGCTCGCGCGGCAGTTGGCCGGCCGAGCGGGAACTGGCGACGATGTGCGCGAGATCGCGCGCGGTGGCCGACTGTTCGACGTCGTGCACGGGTTCCATCCGCAGCGCACGCAACAGCGTGTTCGACGACCGATCGAACAGCGAGATCAAGCCAGCCGAACAGCCGCAGATACCAGTGTCGAAGTCGCCAGTGCGCGGGCGACGGACTCCGGCATCGCGATCGCGAGATTCTTCGGCACCAGCTCGCCCGAACAGCATCTGCACCAGGGTGCAGAAGAGCAGGACACCGCCGCGCCGACCGCGACACCGGCCGTGCTCGAAACGCCCCCGCCGATCAACTCCGGCGAACCCGCTGCCGATGAGGGGCTCGGCAAGATAGCCGGCCAGCAGGCCGGTCACCGTGATGCCCAGCTGCGCGCCCGAACAGCATGAACGACGTCCGCCGGGTCACCGCCAGGGCCCGTGCCGACCCCGCATCACCCGCCTCGGCGCGCGCGGTCAACCCGGCGCGGTTGACCGCCGTGTACGCGAACTCCTGCGCAACGAAATAGGCGGTAAAGGCGGTGATCAGGGATGACGACCGCGACACCGAGGCCAATGTTGACTCCAGGGCGGTCAGCACGCCCCACCTCCGGCCGCAGTTCATGGTTGCGGTGCGCCCGGTGGGGCCAGGCTTCGGGGTGCGCGCGAGGCGCTACTCATTGCCTTCGGTCGTCACTGGCAGTCTGGTCCTGGACGATCCTAACGCTCGAGGATCGGCTGAGCGCCTCGAGCACCGCCGGGTCCTCGATGGTCGACGGCAGCGGCTCGTCGCGGCCGTCGGCGATGCCCCGCATGGTCTTGCGCAGGATCTTGCCCGACCGGGTCTTCGGCAGCGCGGCAACGACGTCGACGAGCTTGAAGCACGCCACCGCGCCGATCTTGTCGCGCACCGCCTGCGACCAGTTCCTCGGCGAGCCGCTCGGCCGATCGCGCCGGCCTTGAGCACGACGAGGCCGCGCGGCACCTGGCCCTTGATCTCGTCGGCGACGCCGATCACCGCGCACTCGGCGACCGCCGGGTGCGCGGCCAGCACCGCCTCGATCGATCGCCGTCGACAGCCGGTGTCCCGCAACGTTGATCACGTCGTCGGTGCGGCCCATCACGAACAGGTAGCCGTCGTCGTCGAAGTAGCCGCCGTCGCCGGTCAGGTAGTAGCCGGGAACGCCGACAGATACGGACGAGACGTAGCGGTCGTCGTCGCCCCACAGCGTCGGCAACGTACCCGGCGGCAGCGGCAGCTCGACGCAGATCGCGCCCTCCTCGTCCGGGTCGCAGCCTCGAGCCGTCCGGGCGCAGGATCCGCACGTCGTAGCCCGGCATCGGCACCGTCGCGCGAGCCGGGCTTGATCGGCAGCGGTTCGACGCCCATCGGGTTGGCGGCGATCGCCCAGCCCGTCTCGGTCTGCCACCAGTGGTCGACGACCGGGATGCCGAGCATGTCCGACGCCCAGCCGGTAGGTGTCCGGGTCGAGCCGTTCGCCGGCCAGGAACAGATACTGCAGCGCCGACAGGTCGTGCTCGCCGAGGTGCGTGCCGTCCGGGTCTTCCTTCTTGATCGCGCGGATCGCCGTCGGCGCGGTGAACAGCGCCTTCACGCCGTGCTCGGCGACGACCCGCCAGAACGCGCCCGGCGTCCGGGGTGCCGACCGGCTTGCCCTCGTACAGCACGGTCGTCGCGCCGAGCAAGCAGCGGCGCCGTACACGATGTAGGAGTGGCCGACGACCCAGCCGACGTCGGAGGCGGCCCAATAGACCTCGCCCGGGTTGCGTGTCGTAGATGTTGCGCATGCTCCACAGCAGCGCCACCGCGTGCCCGCCGTTGTCGCGGACGATGCCCTTGGGCTTGCCGGTGGTGCCGGAGGTGTAGAGCACGTACAGCGGGTCGGTCGCGCGCGACCGGCACCGCGTCGACGGGTTCGCGCATCGGCCATCAGCTCGCGCCAGTCGTGGTCGCGGCCCGCGTCAGCGGCTCGCACGGCGCTGCTCGCGCTGCACGATCACGCACGCGGCGGGGCGTGCTCGGCGATCGTCGAGCGCGGCGTCGAGCATCGGCTTGTAGTCGACGGTCCGCGTCGGCTCGATGCCGCACGAGGCCGACGACGATGACGGCCGGGCGCGGCGTCGTCGATGCGCGCCGCGAGTTCGTGCGCGGCGAACCCGCCGAACACCACCGAGTGCACCGCGCCGAGCCGTGCGCACGCCAGCATCGCGATCACCGCCTCGGGCACCATCGGCATGTAGATGACGACGCGGTCGCCCTTGCCGACGCCCGAGCCGCGCGCAGCACCCCGGCGAAGCGCGCCGTCTCGTCCAGCAGCTCGCGGTAGGTGTAGCGTGCGCTGCGAGCCGGTCACCGGGGAGTCGTAGATCAGCGCGGGCTGCTCGGCGCGGCCGTCGTCGACGTGGCGGTCCAGCGCGTTGCGCGCAGGTGTTCAGCTCGCCGTCGGGAAACCAGCGGTAGAACGGCGGGTTGGAGTCATCGAGGACGCGCTGCGGTTCGCGGGTCCACGTCACGCGCCTGCGCGGCGTCGGCCCAGAAGGCACGTGGGATCGGCGATGCTGGCGTTGAACAGTGTCGCGGTATCGGGCCATACCCGCACGGTAGCGCCGGAGCCGTTCTCTATAGTCCGGATCTGCTATGACCGTCCGAGCCACCGCCGATCGCCGGTGTGCGCCGGTCCTTCGTCGAGGCCCGCGGAGTGCGGTTTCACGTCACCGAAGCGGGCTCCAGCCGACTGGCCGCCCGGTCCTTGCACTGCACGGCTGGCCCCAGCACCACTGGGCGTGGCGGGAGCTGCTGGCCGACCCGCCGCCCGGCCTGCGGATCATCGCGCCCGACCTGCCCGGCTACGGCGTGGTCCGGTCCGGCCCCGCACACGACTGGGCCAAGGAGGACGTCGCCAGCGACGTGTCTGGCCCTCATTGACGCGCTCGGACTCGGCCGCGTCCTGCTCGTCGCGCACGACTGGGGCGGTTACGTCGGGCTACCTGATGGTGCTTGCGCGCCCCGGAGCGATTCGACGACGCTATCTCGCGTTGAACATGGGGTATCCATGGGTCACCGCGCGGATGCTGCTGCCGCACGTGTGGCGCTTCGCGTACCAGCTGCCGGTCGCAACCGCCGGAGTTCCAGTGCAGCGGGTACACCCAGTACGTCGAACGCGTGATCTTCGAGTATCGGATCCGACGTGGATCGCGGCGACGGCGCGGTCTACGCCGATCGCTTCCGCGATCCAGTAGTGGCGCGCGCCGGTACGCGACACCTACCGAACGTTCCTGCTGCGCGAGATACCAGCGGGCGCAAGGCATCCCGAGACGCGCCGAGCGACGATGTGCCGATTCGCGCGGTTTTGGATGTCCACGACAAGGCCGTTCATCGTCTCACCTGCGTCGCGCCCGAGACGGCGAACGCCGACGACTACACCCTGGAAAAGGTCGACGCCACTCACTTCATCATCGACGAGCGTCCGGATTCGGTGCGGGCGAGGCTGATTGCACCTGCCGAAGAAACGGGCCGCGTGACTTGCCGTCAGCTGCCGTCCCAGTTCTCCAGGAATGCTTCCGTCACGATGGCGGCGTTGTCCGCTGCGATCTGCTTGTAGACGAACGAACGTGAAGGGGTAGCCCGGCAGGTTGAGCGGGTCGCCTGGCCCGTCGGACATGCCGCGGATGCCGAGGAACGGATGCCGTGCGCATCGGCAGACCTGTTGCGCCGCCGCGGTCTCCATGGTCGACCGCGTCCACGGGCGCAGCGGCGTGTCCGCGAACAGCCCAGTGATGTTGCTGAGCGAGTCCGTGGGCCAGGAACGGCCCCACCGCCTGGAAGAAATTGCCGGTGAACAGAGGTGAGCGGTCCGGAGCGGCGCAGGGTTGGGGTGCCGAAAATCGCTCCGCCGCCAGGGGATGGTGGGGAAGGCCGTACCGTTGTTGTTGTCGGCGCTGGAGCCGTCGCCGCCGACGAAGAGCTGCGGTTCGCGCTCGAGGTCGACCAGCGGCACGCGTGAAGAGAGGCCGCAACTACAGGCGGGATCCCCGATGCTGTCGGTGCTCAGCAAGGTCGACGGTCGAGGGTGCTGGCTGCGACGAGCATGTCGGCATCGACCGCATGCCAGGTTTCGCCGCCGTCGGAGGTCCATTGGGCCGGTACGGCCACGTCGCCGATCTCGGTGCGTCCGGATCCGCCGGCGACACCCGAGAAACCACTGCGCCGATGGAGACTCCGGACTCGGGCGTGAAGTAGTCGAGTGCGGCTTCGGTGGTCTCGGTCGCGTTGACCATGCCGATGCCGGTCATCCCCACGATGACCTCCTCGCCGCCCAGTGTTCCGAGGTAGAAGCGATGCCCGTCGACGACAACGGTGGGGTTCGGGTCGAGCGTGGTCGCGCGCGAGTATGGCGTCGGCTTCGGCGGAAACGCGGACAGGATCAGCGTGCGCGTCTCGCTGGTCGTTTGAGCGTCGACCGGTGACTCGGTCAGCGAGGGTGACGTGAATGCCCTGTCGAACTCGCGTCGCGCGAAGGCCAACAGTGCCCACATCGACGGCGCGTCGGCGGGTGTGCCAGGCGTGCTACTTGGCGGCGAACGGACTCAGGATCGCGTTGACGACCCCGTCACCAACTTGTTCACCACACCAACCACATTGGGCAGCAACGGCTTCGGCGTCGACACAGCCGACGTCTCCACCGGCGATGACTAGATTGAGGTCATCCGCAGCGACGTGGTGCTGGACGGCTTGGTCGAACCTGTGACGAGGTTGGTGTCGACGGTCTCGGTGGCCGCCTTGTGTCTCGCAGGGCAGCCACCGTCGCGATGCGTGCCCGGCGTCCCACGGTCGCCGATACCGGGCCTTCGTCGTCGTGGGCCGCACTGCGGCCAGGTCGGATTTCCTCTTTGTGGCGGGTTTGCTGGCCTTGCCCTCGGTGGTGCCGGTTGCCGACGGTGCGGCAGTATTGCGCGGCTGGGCCGTCGTGGCGGTCGCCTCCGGTAGCCGCGACCCGTACCGACGGCGACCCCTGCCCGGGCCCGAACGCACCGCGTCGTGTTTCGTCTTCGAGCCGGTGGTATTCGTTGCTCGTCGCGGTCGACGTGGCGGACGAGCGGGCCTCACTGCTGGTAGCGCCGGGGGCCTTCTGCGCTTCGGAGCCGGTGCTGGAGGCGCTTGTCCCTGCGGTACCGCCGGGTTCGTCGGCCCACGCAACGCCGCTGTCCCACCCGGTCAGGATGGCAACGCCGACAACCAAGGCGACGACCAAGCCGCCGACCCGACCGACGTATGCCTCGCTGGGCATGCGGTATGTGCATCGCCTGGGTTCGCTCGGCGTGCCGGGAATGTCAGAAACCCGGCAGTTTGCCGACTGTTGTCGACCTCCGGTTGGCGAGCCGACGAATTTGTCGCGGGCGTAAACGGATGTCAGTAATGTGAGTACTCGCTAGCAGCTAACACTCACCGGGGGAAGTTTCGTGTCTGGCATGTGGTCCGTCCGCTTCGAGCCTGATCGCCGGCACGGCGATGTGGTAGCGTTTGCAGCGCCGGCAACCGCTGACGCGGGTGCCTACCTGCAGGTGCTGCAGGACAGATATACCTCCCTGACCCCAGCAGTTGCTATCGAAGGCAGAGCGGTCTGCAACGCGATCAGCAACGGCATGCACTCCACGGATGCGGTGGGCATGGTGCAGAACCATCTCGGGTGTCTGTGCCCGCGGCCGGCGATATTGTCAGCGCAGCCGTGGTCCACCTCGGCTGCTGAGCTGGTTCATGTGAAGGCTTGTCCTGCAAAGGGGTTTAGTGGGCCTAGCGTCGGGCATCATCGGTCTAACTCCGAATCGAGCAGCGCCTGCGGCTGGGGCGGCGGTGTTGATACTGGTGAGCACTTCGCGCAGATGCTCGAGTTCGGCGAGTTCGACGCCGAGGCGCTCGACCACCGCCGGGGAACCTTCAGCGCCTGCCGGCGCAGGCTGCGGCCCTTCGGGGTCAGCTCCACGTGGGTGGTGCGCTCGTCGGTCGCGCTGCGCGACCGGGTGAGCAGGCCCTGGGCCTGCAGCCGTTTGAGCATCGGCGAGAGGGTGGCCGAATCCATCTGCAACAACCCGCGCGATGTCCTTGACCGTCAGCGGCTCGCCCGCTGGCTTTCGCGTTGTCCCACAGCGCCAGCATCACCAGATATTGCGGATGGGTCAGCCCGAGCGGCTCCAGCAACGGCCGGTACACCGCGAGCACCGCGCGGTTGGTGACGGCCAGCGCGAAACACACCTGGCGCTCCAGCGAGAGCGGATCGATCTCCGCGGCGACTCCGTCGGTCATGTCACACTGTACTTGATAGTTAGTGTCTATCTATTTGGACACTATTCATTCAAGACATCGCTCGCGATCAGACGATCTCACAGTTGGGATCGAGCCCCGCGAGCACACGCCCGTAGGCCTCGTCGCCGCTGTTGGGCTGGATGGCCGCGTGCTGATGCAGCACGTTGATGTCGCGGAAGTACCGCTGGATATCGGCGGCCAGCAGGGTGTGTGACGCACTGCTGGCCTCGAACAGCTGATTCACGCACGCCCGGGACAGGCTTGCGATGTGGCCGATGTAGGCACGGGCCTGCGCCCGCTCCACGATCGGTCGGCCGCCTGTGGAGGACGCCGCGATACAGCGCGCTGAGCCGGCTCGTGAACATCTCGGCGGCCTCGAGGTCGTACTGTGCCTTGGCCAGTTGGTGATGCAGCAACGGGGCCTCGGCGGCTTTCGGCCATGCGGTGTAGGTGATGGCCCCACGGGTCGGCAGGGTTTGCATGAAGCAGTCCATCGCTCCGCGTGCCATGCCCGAGCAGCGCGGGTGCACTCCCGGCGTTGATGTACATCACAAACGGCCGGTCGAAGTAGGGCAGCTGCGAGTAACGCCGTGTCGGATAGCGGCCCTCGGCAAGGTCATTCGACAAGGATGGTGCGCGCCGCGGGGACGAACACGTCGTTAACCGTTGCGATGTTCGTGGCCGTTCCTGCCATTCCGGCTGCGCGCCAGTTGTCCTGATGATCCACCTCGGTGGTGGGCAGCAGCATCAGTCGCAGCCCCGAGTCCTCCTCGCCGGGCACGACGCACGCGGGGCGAACCAATTGCTGTGGACGCCTGCGGTGTTCCACGTCCACTGACCGGTGACGCGATAACCGCCGTCGACGGGCACCGCCCTGGCCGGTGGGCGCAATGTGTCGTGGTGATCCGCAAGTTCGGGCGTCGCGTAGATCTCATCCGCCGCCTCATCCGCCAGTAAGGCCGGAATGACATTGGAGACCACCATGATCGTGCACATCCAGCCGGTGGACGGGCATCCGCCGCGAGATCTGCGCGAGGACTTCGGCGACGATGTCCTCGTCCGCCTGGTAACCGCCGACGTCGGTGGGCATGGCGAGCCGGAAGACACCGGCTTCGGTCAGCTCGCGCAGGTTGTCGGATGCATGCGGCGAAGCCGTTCGGTCTCCGGCGCTCGCGCACGTAACCGGTCTACCAGCGCATTGACCTGCGCGAGCACGCCTTCGGCGGTGCGCGGGGCGGGTGACGGAAGGCTGTGAAGCACAGCAGACATCGGAGCGGCTCCTCGGTCGAAATCGGGGTACACCGCTATAACGGGTGTGCGGCCCGAAATTGTTCAACTAGTTGCGCTCGCGCTGGAAGGTCACTGGTGGAAGCGGTAACCCATTCCCGCTTCGGTCAGCAGGTGTACCGGGCGTGACGGGTCGTCTTCGAGCTTGCGTCGCAGCTGCGCCAGATACACCCGCAGATAGTGGGTTTCCTTGGCGTACGCCGGGCCCCACACTTCCTTGAGCAACTCCTCGCGGCCGACGAGCTTGCCGCGGTTGCGCACCAGCATCTCGAGCATGCCCCATTCGGTGGGCGTCAGGTGGACCTCGAGCCGTTCTTGGTCACCTTCTTCGCGGCCAGGTCGACGGTGAACGACGGACGTCTCGATGACGGGCTCGTCGGTGTCGGACGCGGCGGCGCCCCGGCGCACCGCGGCCCGCAGCCGCGCCAGGAACTCGTCCATCCCAAAGGGTTTGGTGACGTAGTCGTCCGCGCCGGCGTCGAGCGCTTCGACCTTGTCCGACGAGTCGGTGCGCGCCGACAGCACGATCACCGGCGCCGTGCAGCCAGCCACGCAGCCCGCCGAGCACCTCGATACCCGACATGTCGGGCAGCCCGAGGTCCAGCACGATGACGTCGGGCCGGTGATCGGCCGCCGTGCGCAGCGCCTCATCACCGCGTGGCGGCGGTGAGTACTTCGTAGCCGCGCACCGACAGGTTGATCCGCAGCGCCCGCAGGATCTGGGGTTCGTCGTCGATGACCAGCACCCTGGTCTTCTGCGGGGTCATGCCGACGCCGTCCTTCGGCGGTGCGGCGAGGTCGATTTCGACGGTCAGCCCGCCGCCGGGGTGTCGGTGGCCGAGATGGTGCCGCCCATCGCCTCGACGAAGCCGCGGGCGACCGACAGGCCGAGGCCGACGCCGATGCTGGTTGTCGTGGTCGCCGAGCCGCTGGAACGGCGCGAACAGCTGCTCCTCGGTGCCGCGCGGTATGCCCGGCCCCTCGTCGACGACGGCGATCAGCACGCGGTCGCCGACCTGGCCCGCCGTGACCCGCACCGGGCTGTCCGGCGCGTACCGCAGCGCGTTGTCGATCAGGTTGGCCAGCACCCGCTCGAGCAGGCCCGCTGTCGGCCATCGCGACGGCGTCGCCCACGTCGACCTTGACACGGTCGATGCCCTGCCGGCGAAAGCCGGTGACGCCCTTGCTGATTCCGAGCAGCGCGCGCTGCACGGTCTCCTCGAGATACACCCGCCGCAGTTCCGGGCGCAGCACACCGGCGGCCAGCCGCGACGAGTCGAGCAGGTTGCCGACGAGCGCGGTCAGCTGGTCGATGGACTCCTCGATCGTGGCGAGCAGTTCGGCGGTGTCTTCTGCGGAGAAGTCGATGTCGTTGCTGCGCAGGCTGGATACCGCGGCCTTGGCGGCGGCCAGCGGTGTGCGCAGGTCGTGGCTGACGGCCGACAGCAGTGAGCGGCGCAGTTCGTCGGCCTGCGCGATCGCCTCGGCCTTGCCGGCCTCTTCGGTCAGTTCGCGCTGCTTGACCAGGCCCGCCGCCTGCTTGGCGACCGCGCCCAGCACCCGGCGGTCGCGGGCGGGCAGCTTCCTGCCCGGCCATCAGCATCCAGAACTCGTCGTCGCCGACCTCGATCGCGGTGTCGGCGGTGTCGACGTCGACGCAGGGATCCTGTGCCCACGCACCCGACGATCGCCTCGATCGCCTTCCCGTCAGCACAGGCTGACCGCGCGCTGTGAATACGTTTCGCGCACCCGCTCCAGCAGCGTGTCCAGGTCGGCGCCGCGCAGCACCGATCCGGCGAACAGCGCGAGCAGTTCGGCCTCCTGCGACGCCCGCCTGGCTTCGCGGGCGCGGCTGGCCGCCCCGTCGACGAGCGCGGCGACCGCGACGGCGACCGAGCAGCAGCACGACGATCGGTGACGGCGCTGTCGGGCTCGGCGATGGTGAACGTGTAGCGCGGCTCGACCAGGAAGTAGTTGAGCAGCAGCCCGGACAGCACGCGCCGACAGCGCGGCGGGCGCGACGCCGCCGAGCAGCGCGACGACGAGCACGCCGATGAAGAAGATCGCGCTCTCGCCGCCGATCCCGAGGTACGGGTCGAGCAGATAGACGATCACCGCGCAGATCGCGGACGGAACCACAACGCGCGGCAAGCCAGGACGTCGCATGGTGTTGTCGCGGCGAGATCCGCGACCACGACCGAGCCGCGGCTTGCCGTCGTGGGTGACCATGTGCACGTCGATCTTGCCGGACTGCTGCACGACCGCGGCGCCGATGCCCTCGTCGAAGATGCGGGCCCACCGCGACCGCCGCGACGTGCCGATCACCAGCTGGGTGGCGTTCTCGTCGCGGGCGAAATCCAGCAGGGCGCTTGGCACGTCGTCGCCGACCACGGTGTGCAGCGGTGGCGCCGAGGCTGAGTGGCCAGCTCGCGCACCTTGCCCATCTGCGGTGCCGAGACGCCCGAAAGCCCGTCGCCGCGAACGACGTGCACGACCATCAGTTCGGCGCTGGACTTCGACGCAATGCGAGATGCCCTGCGCACCAGGGTCTCCGATTCCGGCCCACCGGTGACGGCGACGACGACACGTTCGCGCGCCTCCCAGGTGTCGGTGATCTGGTTCTCTTCGCGGTACTTCTCGAGGGCCGCGTCGACCTGGTCGGCGAGCCACAGCAGCGCCAATTCGCGCAGCGCCGTGAGGTTTCCGCGCCGGAAGTAGTTGGACAGCGCGGCGTCGACGCGTTCGGGCGCGTAGCACGTTGCCGTGGGCGAGCCTGCGCCGCAACGCTTCCGGCGTGATGTCGACCAGCTCGATCTGGTCGGCGGCGCGCACGACCTCGTCGGGCACCTTCTCCTGCTGCTCGATGCCGGTGATCTGGGTCGACGACGTCGTTGAGGCTTTCCAGGTGCTGGACGTTCACCGTCGAGATGACCGTGATGCCGGCGTCGAGCAGCTCCTCGACGTCCTGCCAGCGTTTGGGGTTCCTGCTGCCCGGGGTGTTGGTGTGGGCGAGCTCGTCGACGAGCACCACCTGCGGCTGCCGTCGCAAGCACCGCCTCGACGTCGAGCTCGGGGAAGCGCTTGCCGCGGTACTCGATGTACTTCGGCGGCACCATCTCGATGCCCTCGAGCAGGTCGGCGGTCTTCTTGCGGCCGTGCGTCTCGACGACCGCGGCGACGACGTCGGTGCCGCGCTCCAGCCGGCGATGCGCCTCGCCGAGCATCGCGTACGTCTTGCCGACGCCGGGAGCCGCGCCGAGATAGATGCGCAGCTCCCCGCGTTTCTTCTTGTAGTCGGGCCGATGAGCGACGGCTTCGACGTCACTCGACGCTCGCACCGGCCGCGACCGACCGAGCTCGGCGCTGACTGCGCAGCGCTGTCATCGGCGTCCGATGATGCTCGCACGCACAGCGGCTGATCGCGGCTGGTCACATGCCCATCATCCACCGAATGGATCAGCTCTTCGCCGGATACTTCTGGTCGAGGGCGATGTTGAGCTGCAGCACGTTGACCCTGGCCTCGCCGATGAAGCCGAGCCACGCGGCCGTCCTGGTTGGTCAGCGACCAGCTTGCACGACCTGGTCCGGGCTGACGCCGCGGGCCTTGGCCACCCGGTTCACCTGCAGATCGGCGTAGGCCGGCGAGATGTGCGGATCCAGTCCGCTGCCGCTGGCGGTGACGGCGTCCGGCGGGCACCGCGGGGTCCGCCGGGGCCGCGCCGCGGATCGGCACGATCTGACCGATCGAGTAGTCGTCGCCGAACTTGGCGCACTCGACGCGCACGCCCTCGTAGGTGTTCAGGAACGGCGTCTGGCGTCGTCTCGCACGGCTCGTTGACGCTGACCACCTTGGTCGGGTGCACGACGTTGCCGCGCGAGTCGCGCGGGCCGATCACCGGACAGCACGGCGCCGACGCCCTCGCCGGTGCAGAACGGGCGTGAGCCGTCCACGCCTTCGAGCTCGCCGACGGCGTAGCGCTGCGCGCGCAGACCAGGGTGAGCAGGCTGGCCTTGTAGCCGTTGTCGTCCTTCGGCAGCGACGGATCGGCCGAGGGTGTCGACGATGCTTTCCGGTCCGAGGTTGCTCGCGCTGGTCGCCAGCGGGTCGTACCCGTCGCCGGCCGCCGACGGCCGGCTCTGGAAGTACTGCGGCAGCGCGTTGCCGTCGCTGTCGGTGAACGACTGGCCGATCAGGCCTGCTGCCCACGGGCTTTCCGTCGACCTCGATGATCGACCCGTTGGCGTTGTCCTGCAGGCCGGGCATCTGACGCGACCAGCCAGATGAACAGCGGGTAGGCGAGGCCGACGATGACGGTGAGCACCAGCAGCGCACGCAACGCGGCCCAGTGCTGACGAACGAAGTTCGAGAATTTCATTGTCACATTCCCGGTAAGAATTGGATGACGAGGTCGATCAGCTTGATGCCGATGAACGGCGCGATGATGCCGCCGAGCCCGTAGATGTAGAGGTTGCGGCTCAACAGCTTTGACGCGCTGCTCGGGCGTGTAGCGCACACCGCGCAGCGCCAGCGGGATCAGCGCGACGATGACGAGCGCGTTGAAGATGACCGCGGACAGGATCGCCGACTGCGGGCTGTGCAGCCGCATGATGTTCAGCAGGTCCAGGCCGGGGAACAGCGCCACGAACATCGCCGGGATGATCGCGAAGTACTTGGCGATGTCGTTGGCGATCGAGAACGTCGTCAGCGCGCCGCGGGTGATCAGCAGCTGCTTGCCGATCTCGACGATCTCGATGCAGCTTGGTCGGGTCGGAGTCGAGGTCGACCATGTTGCCGGCCTCTTTGGCCGCCGACGTGCCGGTGTTCATCGCCACGCCGACGTCGGCCTGGGCCAGCGCCGGCGCGTCGTTGGTGCCGTCGCCGGTCATCGCGACCAGCTTGCCGCCGGCCTGCTCCTTCTTGATCAGCGCCATCTTGTCCTCCGGCGTCGCCTCGGCGAGGAAGTCGTCGACGCCGGCCTCGTCGGCGATGGCCTTGGCGGTCAGCGGGTTGTCGCCGGTGATCATCACGGTGCGGATGCCCATCCGGCGCATCTCGTCGAACCGCTCGCGCATGCCCTGCTTGACGACGTCCTTGAGGTGGATGACGCCGAGCACGGACGCCGTGCCGTCGACGACCTCGTCCGACCACCAGGGGGTGCCGCCCGCGGCGGAGATGCCGTCGACGATGTCGCCGAGTTCGGTTGACACGCGGCCGCCTTGGGTGCGCACCCATTCGGCGACCGAGCTGGCCGCGCCCTTGCGGAGCCTGTGTCCGTTGTTCGAGGTCGACGCCGGACATCCGTGTCGTCGCGCTGAACTCGACCCAGTGCGCCTTGTCGAGTTCGCCGGGCGTGCGTGCCCGCAGCCCGTACTCCTGCTTGGCGAACACCACGATCGAGCGGCCTTCCGGCGTCTCGTCGGCGAGGCTGGACAGCTGCGCGGCGTCGGCCAGCGCTTCCGGCGACACACCCGTCAGCGGCACGAACGCCGCGGCCTGCCGGTTGCCCAGCGTGATGGTGCCGGTCTTGTCCAGCAGCAGCGTGTTCACGTCGCCGGCCGCCTCCACGGCGCGGCCCGACATGGCCAGCACGTTGCGCTGCACCAGCCGGTCCATGCCGGCGATGCCGATGGCCGACAGCAGCGCGCCGATCGTCGTCGGGATCAGGCAGACCAGCAGCGAGACCATCACGATGCCGGTGACGCCGTTTGGCGTCAGCGCCAGGGTGTCCGGGACGCCGGGGTTGTTCAGCTTCGAGAAGATCGCCAGCGGCTGCAGTGTCGCCACGGCGAACACGAAGATGATCGTCAGCGCGGCGAGCAGGATGTTCAGCGCGATCTCGTTCGGGCGTCTTCTGCCGGTTGGCGCCCTCGACGAGCGCGATCATCCGGTCGATGAAGCTCTCGCCCGGCTTCTGCGTGATCTTGACGACGATGCGGTCCGACAGCACGGTGGTCCCGCCGGTGACCGCCGACCGGTCGCCGCCGGATTCGCGGATGACCGGCGCGGACTCGCCGGTGATGGCCGACTCGTCGACGGAGGCGATGCCTTCCACGACGTCACCGTCGCCCGGGATGACTCTGGCCGGCCTCGACCACGACGATGTCGCCCTGCTGCAGCAGCGGCGCCGCGACTTCCTTCTTCGCGGCCGGGCGCACCTGGTGTCCAGCCGGCGAGGCGACGGGCCATGGTGGCGGTCTTGGTCCTGCGCAGCGACTCGGCCTGCGCCTTGCCGCGGCCCTCGGCGACGGCCTCGGCCAGGTTGGCGAAAATCGACTGTCAGCCACAGCCATACGACGGTCAGCCACGCGAACCACGACGGGTCGACGATCGCGAGGATCGTGCTCCAGACGGCGCCGATCTCGACGATGAACATGACGGGATTGCGCCACAGCGTGCGCGGGTCGAGCTTGCGCAGCGCGTCCGGCAGTCGACTTCCACAGCATCTTCGGGTCGAGCAGGCCGCCCTGCACGCGCTTGTTCGGCGCGCTGGTCTTCGGCTGCGCAGTGGCAGCGGAATCGATTGTGGGTGTTGTCATTTAGTGAATTCCTTCAGCGAGTGGGCCGAGCGCGAGCATCGGCAGGAAGGTCAGGGCGACCAGGATCAGGGTGACGCCGGCGACCATGCCGACGAACTGCGGTCGATGGGTGGGCAGCGTGCCGAGCGGACGCCGGCGTGCTGCCCTGTTTGGCCAGCGAGCCGGCCAGCGCCAGCACCGAAGACGATCGGCAGGAACCGGCCGAACACCATCGCCAAGCCCAGGGCGGTGTTGTACCACTCGGTGTTGACGCTGATGCCGGCGAAGGCCGAACCGTTGTTGTTGGCCGCGGAGGTGAACGCGTACAGCACTTCCGACAGCCCGTGCGGCCCGGTGTTCAGCATGCCGGCCCGCTGGCCGGGCATCGCCATCGCCACCGCGGTGCCGGTCAGCACGATCAGCGGCGTGATCAGGAAATACGCTGCGGCGAGCTTGATCTCGCGCGGGTTGATCTTCTTGCCGAGATACTCCGGCGTGCGGCCGACCATCAGGCCGGCGACGAACACGGTGATCACCGCGCAGGATGAGCATGCCGTACAGGCCGGAGCCGGTGCCGCCGGGCGCGACCTCGCCGAGCTGCATGTTGAACATCGTGATCATGCCGCCGAGGCTGGTGTAGGAGTCGTGGAACGAGTCGACCGCGCCGGTGGAGGTCAGCGTCGTCGCGTCGGCGAAGACCGCCGAGTTGGCGACGCCGAACCGCTGTTCGACACCTTCCATCGCCGCGCCGATCGGCGGTGGGAACGGTGCCGTGGTGCTGCAGCTGGAACCACATCATGAACGTGACGCTGATCAGTGGCGATGGCTCGCCATGACCGCGGCGATCGCGTAGCCCTGCTTCTTGCTGCTCGACCATCCGGCCGAACGTGCGCGGCAGCGAGAAGCTGATCACCAGCAACAGGAAGATCTCGAGCCAGTTCGTCCACGAGTGTCGGGTTCTCGAACGGGTGCGCGGAGTTGGCGTTGTAGAAGCCGCCGCCGTTGGTGCCGAGCTCCTTGATGACCTCCTGGCTGGCCACCGGGCCGCCGGTGATGGTCTGCTGGCCGCCGGCCAGCGTGTTGACGACCTGGTCGTGCAGGTGGAAGTTCTGGATCGCGCCGCCGGCGATCAGGATGATCGCGCGCGATCACGGCGATCGGCAGCAGGATGCGGATGCGTGCCGCGGACCAGGTCGACCCAGAAGTTGCCGAGCTCGCCGGTGTCGCGTGCGGGCGAATCCGCGCACGAGCGCGATCGCGACCGCCATGCCGACCGCGGCCGAGACGAAGTTCTGCACGGCCAGGCCGGCCATCTGAACCAGGTGGCCCTGGGTCGACTCACCGGAGTACGCCTGCCAGTTCGTGTTCGTGACGAAGCTGACCGCGGTGTTCCAGGCGAGCGCCGGGGTCATCGGCGTGGCAGGATCGTTGAGGTGCAGCGGCAGCTTGCCCTGGACCAGCTGGAAGATGAACAGGAACAGGATGCTGATCGCCGAGAAGGCCAGCACGCTGCGGGCGTATGCGCCCCAGGTCTGTTCAGACTTCGGGTCGGCCCCGATCAGCCGGTAGATGCCACGCTCGCACGCGCGAGTGCTTGTCGGAGCTGTAAACCCGGTACATGTAGTCGCCGAGCGGCACGTGCACGGCCGCAAGCGCGACGATCAGCGAGCGCGAGGAACAGGATCCCCGCCGTTGTGGTACTCACTCAGAACCTCTCGGGAAAGAGCAGTGCGGCGACAGAGAAACAGCGCAAGAAGGATCGACAGCACCAGGCCGACGATGTTTTCGTAGCTCACAGTCCCTCGACCAACTTCTGCACCAGGCCGAGCACGCCGAAGATCAACACCGTGAGCACGATGTAAATCACGACACCCATCTCGTCTCCATTCGTGGAATTGCGGTCGCCATCGGGCCTCATCAGGGCAGCGTCCGCCGGGGCCCTCGGCGGCGAGGACCACCCGAAGCTAGACCCGTATCGCGGGTGCCGGGCACCGTCGTTGACGCTTTCTTTACGCCCATCGGTTGCCTCTTTACGGCCTTCATCGTCGGACCTCATTTATCGCGGGCGGCTGCCAGTGCCCTGCCCGTCATGGGACGAGCGGTGAAACAACGCCTCGCCAGGTGAAACGTACCGCGGCGCCGCCGCAGCAGTAGCGTTTCGACTCTCCGTCACTAGCGTTCCTCGGAGACGCGTTTACCTCGGTGGTAAACGTCGCGTCAACGTGTGCGGTTCGCCGTATTGGTTGCGTCAGGCGGTCGAACACAGGGGTGCTGGGCGTAGCTTTGGCTCGACGGGCGCGATTCGACGAAGGAGTCTTGCCATCAACGATCCACCACGACTGGGCGAGCGGCTGCCTGGCTGCAGGTCATCGCGGTCGTCGCCGCTGGTCGTCATCCTGCATGTTCCCGCTGGGCAACTACATGGCCCGGGTGTATTCCGACACCGGCCACTGGCGCGTGGAGCGGGTGATCTACCGATCTGATCGGTGTGCAGCCCGACAACCGGCAGCGGTGGTCGAAGTTACGGCGTCTCGCTGCTGGCGCTTCTCGGCGGTCAGCGTCCTGTTCCTCTACGGGCTGTTGTTGGCGCAGACATCGACTTCCCGAACCCTGGGGTCATAAGGGAATGACGCCGGCGCTGGCGTTCAACACCGCCATTTCATTTATCGACCAACACCAGCTGGCAGAATTATCCCGGCGAATCGACGCTCGGGCCATGTCGGGCTCGGCAGCCGGGCTCGGTGTGCAGGCGTTCGCCAAGCTGCGCGGTCGGTATGTGCGTTGCCGTCGCGTTGATCCGCGGGCTCGCGCAGTACCAGAACGAGGAGATCGGCAACTTCTGGGTGGACCTGGTGCGCACGGTGGTGCGCGTCCTGCTGCCGCTGTCGGTCATTGTCACGCTGCTGCTGGTCGTGCTCTGGCGTCGTCAACAACTTCAGTGGCGCGCAGGAGATTTCGACCCTGGCCGGCGGCAACCAGACGATTCTCGGCGGTCCGGTGGCGCGCGTGGGAGTCGATCAAGCTGATGTCGGGTGACGGCGGCGGCGCGTTCAACGTCAACAGCGCGCACCCGTTCGAGAATCCGACGCCGTTGACCAACGCCGTGGAAATCGTTGCGATGCTGCTGATTCCGGTGGCGTTCCTGCGGCACCTTCGGTGTGATGGTCGGCGACAAGAAGCAGGGCTGGGCGCTATTCATCGCGGCAGCAGTCCTATTCGTCATCGGCATGGTGGCGATCGCCGCGGCGACCTCGGTGACGCACGGCACGGTCGTTCACGCCGTCGGCGCGCCGCATCGAAGGTACCGAAACTCGGTTCGGGGTGCCCGGCAGCGCACTGTTCGGTCAGGCCGCGACCGCCAGTGCCGACGGTGCGGCGAACTCGTCATACGACAGCTTCGCCAGCGCTCGGCGGTGCGGTGCTGATGCTGAACATGATGCTGGGTGAAGTGGCTCCCGGCGGCGCGGGCAGCGGCCTGTACGGCCTGGTGATGATGGCGCTGCTGGCGGTTTTCCTCGGTGGACTGATGGTCGGGAGGACGCCCGAGTACCTCAAGCAGCGACTGCGGTGCCCGGCACATGAAGCTGGTCAGCCTCTACATCCTGGCGCTGCCGGCCGCAGTCCTGGTCGGGACGGCGGTGGCGATGGCGCTGCCGGGCGAGACGAGCGTCGATGCTCAACGCCGGGCCGCACGGGCTTTCCGAGGTGCTGTATGCGTTCACCGAGTTCGGCCGCCAACAACGGCAGCGCCTTCGCGGGCTTCAGCGGCAACACGACCTGGTACAACACCGCGCTTGCGCTCGCGATGGTAATCGGGCGTTTCCTGCCGATCATCGCCGTACTCGGCGATCGCGGGCACCTTCGCCGCCCAGCGTCCCGGGGTCATCACCGCCGGCACGCTTGCGTACCCACTCGCCCGACGTTCGTCGTCCGCTGATCGTGGCCACCACGCTGCTCATCGTCGGGCTGGAGTATCTGCCTCGCATTGGCGCTCGGCCCGGTGGCCGACGCCCTGCTGTGACGTAAGGACGCCGTAAAAGTTGCGGGCCTGCGTCGTCAGGGGAGCGCTAGGAGCGCGTGAAGCGCGCCCGCGCAGGAGACATGCTGGTGGTACGTCGCAATGAGAAAGGGACGTCGTGACCGTCGGTTCGTCTCAGGACGAAGAAAACCGTCGTGACTTTTGGCCGCGTTGTACCTGAACACATTGACTCCGACCAGGAATTACACGCCTCGCATCAGGCAACGTGGATGTCCGCCTTACACGTGCCCTTTCGACGAAGCTGGACGAAGGTGAGCAAGCGTGACGATGGCGTACGTGGTTCTCATCCACCTGATGGTGGTCTGCCCACTGATTCGGTTGCTGTCGATAGTCGATGAAGGTGAGCGCCGAGCGCGTTGACCGCGCTCCGGGTCCTTGGCGCCGTCAACGCGGCGTCAAGGTTCGACGTGGCGGTGTCAAGAGAACGCTAAAGATGTGGCGGACGTCCTTCGTTCTGCGCCATCGTCGAATGGTTGCCCGCTGGCAGCAGGCCAGGGCCTCAATGAAGAAAAGGTCTCGGTGACTCTCTCGGCTTTCCTTTTATCGGTGCTATCCGGAAACACACCGCACGCCCAGGCGGCGGATCGCGGCTCCGACGGCATGCACATTCACCGAACTTCGTCCCTACCCGGGACGACGAGGATTTGCGGCGGTGCAAGGCCTACCGCAAATCCTTCCCGATGACCGAGATCGCGCTTCCGGCAACGGCTCTGAGGAACCGGCGCGATCGCGAAGTGGGTGACGGATCACCGCGTGACGGTTGACGTGCGTACCGGTGAGGAGCTCGCTACGGCGATTGCGGCGGGAGTTCAGCTGCAGCGGCTGACCTTGCACGCCGACGCGCTGAGCGAAGTCTGACGTTGCGCGCAGCGGTCAATCTAGGAGTTGGTCGGTAGTCGTCGCCGCTTCGGTCAGGCAGATCGAGCTGCTGCGATCCGTTGTCGCGAAACGGGCGCAGGATGTCGTCATCCGGATGACCGATCGTCAACACGCCGGTTCTGGCCATCGCCGATGTCGGTGATCGGGTCCCGTCGGATTCCGGTTCGACAGCAATGAATCCGACATCTGCGATCGCGGCGGTTCTCGACCACGAGTGGCTCAACCTGGTCGGGTTGCATTGCGAGAGTCGGCTCGCAAGACCACGACTTCGTCAGCTATCCGGCCGCGATCGGTCACATGATCGCCGAGATGACTGCAGGTCCGACGAAATCACGGCGTGGTGCTCACCCGCCTGGGCCTGGGCGGTGGTCGTGCCATCCCGTCGGGTGACTGGGCGGTCGAATTGCCCCAGCTGGCATCGCAAATCGATGACTCGCTCGGACGACGCCTGCGGTACCCTGCGGTTCCCAAGGCCGTTGGTCGTCCTTTCGACAGGGCTCGAGATCATTGGACGGAGCGCGGCATGACCTCGCGCTCACTCGACCACACTGTGGTCGCTTCCTGGCGACATTCTTGCGCGGTTCGAACGTGGCGCACAGCTTGACGCGAACGCTTGCGCTCAGTTGATGAAACCGTTGCCCTTCGACGGTGTGGGCTGTACCGCGAGGCGTTCAAGGGCGTCGGCGGTTAGCCTACCCGGCCAGGTTGCTTGAATTCGACGCGCTGGCGGCGTGGATTCGGCGCCACGGCATAACGGTCGACGTCGCGTCGCCGGCGACGACCTCGACCGAGCCATGGCAGCGGGGATCGACCCGATGCGCATCGTGATGCACCCGCGGGACGGGCTGCGGCGTCGATCCGCCGCGGCGTCGACGCCGGCGCGGCAAGGTTTGTGGTCGGCTGCGAGCCCGCAGATCGCGATCATGGCCGCCAGCGCCGAACAGGATCCAGCGCGTCGTCGTCGATGCAACCGACCACGCAGGCGGCGCCTTGGCGTCCGAGGTCTTGACCCACCCTGAACTCGACCTCATCGGGCTGCATTGCAACCTTGACGATTCCGACGACGCGATCCGGCACGGTCAAGCTACGGCAGATGGTCGCGGAGATGTCGCGGATTCGGCGCGCAGCACAACGTCCTCCTCACGCCGTGTCAGCCTCGCCGGCCTGGACGTCGGCGAACATTGGCTCGAGCCGCGGATCCTTCGCCGCGCTCGCTGAGGCGATCGGCGAAGTGATTGGCGATGCCTGTGCGCAGCACCGCTATCCGCGACCCGCGCTCACTCTGTCGCCCAGTCCGGCGGCTCTCCTGCCGGCGTAGCCAACTCCGCTGCCATCGGCTGTGTGGCCGGGCACCTGCCTGTGCGCTCGGCAGCGCAGGGTACGCCGCGGCCCCCGCCATAGCCCACATTGGCAGAGGCAGCGGACTTAAAATCACGCGCACAGTGTCGGTTCGAGTCCGGCTGGGGGCACTGGTAAAAATATGCAGGTGGGAGCTGGTTTCGGCGGGTCCGCGTCAGTCGCCTCAGAGCCGGTCTCGATGCTCACAGACTCCTCCACGGGCGATCGCGTCGAGCACCCTGCCGGAGAGCGGTCGGTCTTTGCCCCCTGCCAGACGCGTCGATGGGCGGTGCAATCGTGGCGCAACATGTTGACGACGTTGCGGTGACGGCAGCAGATGAGGGCGTCAGACCGCGATCCGAGGGCATGCTTATCCTCGCCGTCGCCAGCGAGCCATTTGGGGGAACCAGGCGTAGGACTTCCGGCCGAGTGGGCGGACGCCCTTCGCCATCTCGGCCAGCCAAGCATCCTCACCCTGCTCCTAAGCGTCGAGGGTCGCGGTACTGAGCCCGCTGCGCGACGAGATCGGCCGCTGCACGTTCGACCATGGCGCGGGTTTCGGCTGTGGCGGTCGCCCGTCGGTTGCGACGCATCCACGCCCAGAGCAGGACCAACGGAACGAGCAGCCCGCCGATTCCGAACACGGCGAATCGGGCGAAGCCGGTGATGTTGTCGACGAGCCATGCAAAGTTCTGTCCGAAGAAACCGGTAATGAAGGTCAACGGCAGGAACACGGTTGCCAGGATCGTCAGCTGCTCCATTGTGCTGTTTTGGCGCACGCTGACCCGGGTCTGTTCCACGGAGATGACGGCCATGTTCGCTTGCAGGACGGTGGCGAGGAGGTCCTTCTGGGCAGCAACTTCCTCGCTGATGAGATGCAGGTGGTCGTGCACGTCGCGCAGGTATGGCCGGAGCTCCGCGTCATCGACATTGCGCTCGACGCCAGTGAGGACGGCGAGTAGCGGATGGACCGCGCGATAGAAGTTCGTGACCTCGCGGCGCAAATCATAGATCCGTTCGGTCGGTGCGACCGCGCCGGAGAAGACGGTGCCTTCGACCTGTTCGATGTCGGATTCGAGGTCAGCGACGACGGGGCCGTAGCCCTTGATCACCTGGTCCAGGATCGCCCAGAGCACCGAGTTAGTGCCCAGTGCAAGCAGTTTGGGGTGTTGTTCGAGCCGCGTGCGCGCGCCGTGCAGCTCGCTCGCGACACCCTGTCGAACCGTAATGACGAAACTAGGTCCGACGAAGATGCTGATCTCGCCGAAATCGACCTCGCCCTGGTCATGGTTGTAGCGGGCGGTGCGCAGGATGACCAGCTGCACCCCGGTTTCGTATTCTTCGACCTTCGGGCGCAGGTGAAAGGTCTTGGCATCCTCGACGGCAAGCTCGTGCAGACCGAACGATTCCCTGACTTCGTCGAGCTCCTCACCGCTGGGCTCGAACATGCCCAGCCATACGAACCCGCCCTGAAGACATTGCGTTGCAGCCTCATCCAACGAGATCGGCCGGTCGCTTTGACGGCTACCGTCGCGATAGTGAGCGCAGTCGACAATCATCGAAGACCTCCGGCAGACAACGGCGAACACAGCTACTGGCTCCATTCAACCCCGGCTCGTCCTTGCCGCCCAGATTCACAGCGTTCTTGGAGGAACCGATGGGCGACCGCACAGTAATCCCGTTTGCCTGGTTGTGGCTCGACGCCCGGGTTTGTGTAGCGAGCATAAGGTGTATCAGTCGTCAATCCCGACGTGGACAGTGTTGAGGACTTGGAGGCAATGTGTTTTGCGTGACCGGATTTCGACGACCTGTCAGGGATGGAACGCAAGCGAGGGTTCCCAGAGCAGACAATCGATGTACTAGCCGCTGAGCTGTACGGCACTTCAGCCAGTCCCACGCGGTAGTTACGTAGGAAATTTCGCGCTGCCGATTGGGCCATCCACATTGCTACCTGGATCGTCGTCCGGCACCGGACTTTAGGTCGAACTTGCACGTCGCGCCAACCTGAGCGGCACTGCTGCTCAGCACCTTGCGCATCATTGTTGTAAAGGCCTGGCGGTTTATTGGTGCCCGGTATTGGCCCAGGACGCGGTTCGGTGGACCGATTAAAGAAACGCCCCAGCTATGGTGGCCGGTGGGCGACAACTCCGGCGTAATCCGGAATCCCGGGTTCGGCTGCTCCGCCCTTAATCCACACTGAGCAAATCTCACGGTGGCAGCGTCATTGTCGCAGATAACGGCACCAGATGCGACACTAGAACTGTCGGTATCCGGGGATAGGCTCCGCGGAACCATCGTCACGCGAGGCTGAACCGGTGCCGCCTGCGCTCGCCGAAAAACCCGCGACGATACACCGCCGTGAAGGGGACTTCGGACTGTCGGGAGCGCGATCGTGGCGGCCCGTCAGCTGAAGCTCCTCTCACGTAAGAAACGTGCCGGTACCGGTGTTATTCAGAATGATTACGCGCTGTCGCGGCCGTTTCCGGCCAGACGGATTGGGGAGCCATCGCGCTTGCGGCCATCCGATGAGGCTCTGCGGCCGGGAAGGCGCGGCTACGGCGCGGAGGTTCGAGCGTCAGATCGCCGAGCGCGGCGATAAATGAACGTGTCGGCGGATGTTCAGATACCTGCCCAGCAACAAACCCGAAGCGGCAGGAAGTTCTGAGTCCGTTCCCAGAACCCTATGCTCCCCGGGACCTGCGGTTTTGCTGCACGGGCACAGCGTGATGGAACCGTGGTAGAAATGACGCGTGAAGCGTTCCACCGCGCAACAATGGCGAGTAGGGTTCAAAGAATTACTCCGGGCGTAAGACGAACCGTCGGCTGCGCTTCTGCACATTGAACTCCCCCAGGCCATCACAGACGGCTTGCTGCAGGAGTTCCTCAGCTGCCGCCGAACCCGTTATGCCCATCATCAGCGACCCTCGCAAAAGCTGCGGGCAGACGTGGTGGATCGCGGTGATCAGCACCGGTGCCCAGTCCATCTGATCAAGCCCTCTGTTGTCCAGAGCTGTTCATCCCGTCCATCACCCCGCCCTCGGTGGGATTGCCGTTGATGGCCCCGCACAGCTGCGCAAAGCCAGGATGACTCGACCACCGTCAGGGCGCCGCCGGTTGCGCCCGGGCCGCGAGCCGAGCTGGTCGCGCAACGCGCGCTGGCACCGATCACCGCCGCACAGAGAACCGTTTTTCTTGATCACGCAGCAATTCCTTTCGTTTGCGTCGAGTGCTCCGGCGTCATCTCAGAGTCGTCCCAGTGCGGCAGGCCATTGACGTGAGTCTTTGGTTGTCTGATAGGGAAGATGTGAGCGTGGGTGCCACACCGCCATCAAATATGGCGCGCTGGATCCTCGTTCTCGACGGGTCGTGCGATTTTTCCTGCTTCTTGCGTGTGACCTGTAACCCCGCCAGGACGTCAGGTGTACCTAAACGCGTCACGCGAATGCAGGACTGGTCTCATCATCCCGCCGGAGCGCGAAATCGAGGTAAGTGGCAGTGCACTACTCGATTTCGCGAGCACTCCCGACGACTTCCGACTACTTTCGACCCATGACAGCAGACCGTCTCGTCCTCGGTTGAAGATTGCGACGGATACCCCGCGCTTGCTGGGGCTCGCAATTCAGCTCTGGACGATCCCAGCGCAGGTCGTCCAGATTGACATTGCAAATTTCGGCGACCAGAACCATCCGGGTGTGTCGAGCGGCGGCAAGCGCGACCGAGATCCACCAGAGTCCCGTCGCTCGAGCTCGGTAGCGGAGCGGTCGAGGGTGGCGCCGCCCGGCCCGCCGTAGAAGGCGGTCGAGCGAGCGTCTTCGGCGACGCCGTTCTTGCCCCTCGGTGCTCCGGGCGTGGCGAACGTCAACCGCGCGTGCAATCGGCGCTCGCTCGCGAAAGCAACCAGGCGGCGGCTGAGCGCCGTCGACGCTGGCCACACTGGCCACCGGAATGCTCGTCGATCGAGGAGGCGATCAGCAGGAAGGTGGTCGCGTCCGCGGGCCGAACCTGGTGTCGGTCCCCGGCGCTGGCCACGGCCAGTGCAGACCAACGTTGCCACGAACACGATGACGAACGAAGGGAACCGAGATGACTGCTCAGGAGACACCGTCGCTCTACGATCGACTCGGAGGCGTGTACAACATCGCCACGGTCATCGACGACCTGATCGACCGGGTCATGGCGGACGACCGCCTCAATGCCAATCCACGGGTGGACGAGGCCCACCACCGAGTGTCGCCTGCCGGGTTCAAGTACTACGTGACCGAGATGGCGTGCCAGGCCGCTGGCGGGCCTCAACAGTACTCGGGCCGCTCGATGGGCGACTCGCACCGCCATCTCGAGATCACCGAGGAGGAGTGGGCAGCGTTCATGGACGACCTTCAGCAGACCATGAACAAGTTTCGACGTTCCGCCACCCGAGCAAGAAGAGCTGAAGGCGATCATCGAGTCAACCCACGATGCCATCGTCGTATCGCCGCTTCAATCGGCGACGCCCTGACCCGAGGCCGACGAGACCTACCACCGCCGGGAACCGACCCAAAGGAGCGAGATGACAGACGGAGCCGTCGTTTCGTTGTGGCGGTACCCCGGTGAAATCAATGATGGGCGAGGAACTCAACGCATCCGACGTCACCGATCATGGGCTGCTCGGTGACCGTTCGCTCGCGCTGGTTGACACCGAGACCGGGAAAGTGGTGAGCGCCAAGAACCCGAGGAAGTGGCCCACGATGTTCGACTTCCGGGCGGTATTCACCACGCCACCGGTGCTGGGAGTCCGCTGCCACCGGTGCGGGTGACACTGCCCGACGGCGTCAGCGTCACCTCCGACGACGCCCGCTTCGCGGAGCTGCTCACCGGCGCGCTCGGCAGACCGGTGACGCTGGCCATCGCCGCACCGTCCGAGCCGAGCCTCGAGGAGTACTGGCCCGACATCGCCGAGCTCGCCCACCGGGAGACCGTGACCGACGAGGCGATGCCGGCCAGCACGTTCTTCGACCTCGCCACCATCCATGTGCTCACGACGGCGACGATCAACCGGCTACGAGAGCTCTACCCGCAGGGCCGCTTCGAGGTCAGGCGCTTCCGGCCCAACATCGTCGTGCGTCCCGAGAACGATGACGCCGAGTTCGTGGAGAGCAGCGTGGGTGGGGCGAGAACTTCGGATCGGCGACGACGTCGTGCTCGCGATCACCGACCACTGCCCGCGCTGCGTCACTGACCACACTTCCGCAAGGAGATCTGCCCAAGGACAGCGGGATCCTGCGCACAGCGGCACGCCACAACGAAGTCCACGTCGGCGTGTATGGAGAAGTGCGTCGCGCCGGGAGAGTCCAGCGAGGCGACACCGTGACCCTCGGCTGAGCACAAATCACACCGGCAGCCACTTCTTCACCTGAACGACGCAACCTCGGTCGCAACGCTATTCTCCGGCAGATTGACTTGGTCAGCGAGCGACTACAAAACGGTACACCACGCAACAGCTCATCGAGTGGCCTCGCGAGGTGGGTTGTAGGCCGCCGAGTACGCCAGCGAGCATGAAGTTGAGGACCTGCGCGGTCGGCAGAACGCGGCGTGCCGCAAGCTGGATACGGGCTACGCCCACTCCAGAGGAACAGCGGCAATCGTCAGCCTCTAGGAGATCTTGCACTCCGGCCACCCCGCGCATTTAACGTCCTGGACTTCCGCGCCGACCGCGCCAAGCCGCCGAGGCTCGCCGTCAATTAGCTCGACTGGTGACGATCGCTGGCATACGCAGGGAGCGAAGCCGCGCTCTTCCGCAGCACAGCCGAGCCAGCGCTTTCCCAGACCAACAGACTGATTGCTGATTCGTCGCACGCGTGATTATGGAGTGTGCCTACGGCGGCGCGGTTCTGGATTCGGTGTCGCGGCGTTGTCACAACTCATGCACTAACGAGCGGATTACACCAGCGAATAGCAGCGGACGAACACGGACGAAAACCCTCTGTAAGACAAGCGAGTTAGCAATAAACGATTGAACACCAGCGCCCAAACCACGAACGCGCCAATACGGACTTAAAATCCGCACAGTGTCGGTTCCGAGTCCGACTGGAGGCACAGCCGGCGGGCGTACTTGTCGGCGGTGGCCAGCTTGGGCTTGCCTCGCGCGATCGCTTGGACCTGGAGCAGAGCGGCTCTCAAGCAGAGCTGATGTGGTGAGCGGTCGCATCGAACATCAGCATCACCACGTCGACCACACGGTCGCGAGTCAGTCCTTCTGCGCCGTCCATCCACGTCATCAGAAGCTCGTCGGCGGCGGCCACGATACTGAGGCCAAGCAGGAGTACATCGCTTCGGTTCAGCGCTGTACTCGGAGGCAGGAGGTCGGCGACCAGCTCGGGCGAGTCGGCGAAGCCCCGCCCGTCGTTGCTCGCGGGCAACGGGTCCGCCGCTGAGGACCTCCCGCGACTTGATGCGGGCCTTACCGGGATTTTTCTCGAATGAACGCGTGATCGTGTCGATCATCGCGCGGGCACCCTCCGATCCGCCGCTCGTCTTGTCGATCGCGGCGGCGCAGCCGGAAATCTCTTCGTCGATCAGCCGTGAGTAGACGGCGGCGAGCAGCGAGTCGAGATCGGCGAAGCTCTCGCCGAAGTAGCGATCCCGTAGTCCCGACTGCTGGAGGACGGACCGGATCGACGTGGCAGCGTATCCGCGTTCGCCGAAGAGTTCGACGCCGGCGTCGATGAGTCGTTCTCGGCGTTCGGCGACGCGCTCGGCGGCCGTCTTACCGTCGTAATCCCGCACCAGCCACCTCCATGAGCCCATCACAACAGCGGCGGCTCCTCGGCCGCCTCCATCGACGGTACACCATGTGAGGTCGGTCACCATCTGATGGCGTATGCCCTCAGATGGTTTACGGTTCCTGCCATGACTTCAACACCATTGATCCGTTCGGCCGAGACATTCTGATTTCGTCATCGTGGGCGCGGGCAGCGCCGGCTGTGTGCTGGCGAATCGCCTCACCGAGGACCCTCGACCCGGGTGCTCCTACTGGAGGCCGGACCGCACGACACCCTGGAGACGATCCAGGTGCCGGCCCTGTTCAGCGCCCTGTTCGGCACAGAGGTCGACTGGAACTACCAGATCGAGCAGCAGGCCCACTATCACGGTTCGACCACGTTCCCGCGGGGAAAGACGCTGGGCGGCTCGTCATCCATCAATCTGATGGTCTACATCCGGGGACACCGCGCCGACTTCGACGGGTGGAGCGAGCGCGGCAATGTCGGATGGGACTACGACAGCGTGCTGCCCTACTTCGTCAAGGCCGAGCACAACAGCCGCCTCGGGGCGCCGTTCCACGGCGCCGACGGCCCACTGCATGTCGAGGATCGGTTGTTCACCCACGAGCTGTCGCACGCTTGGGTGGACGCCGCCGCGGAATGGGGCCTGACCCGCAACGACGACTTCAACGGCGCACGCCAAATCGGTGCGGGCGCATATCAGGTCACCTGCCGCAACGGCCGCCGCTGGTCTGGTGCCGATGGGTATCTGCGGCCGGCGATGCAGCGGCCCAACCTCGTCGTGCGGGTGGGCGCCCACGTGACGCGCGTTCTCATCGACGGCAACCGGGCGACGGGTGTCTCCTACGTCCAGCACGGAACCGAGACGATCGCCCGCGCAGCGTCGGAGGTCCTGCTCAGCGGCGGCGTCATCAACTCTCCGCAACTGTTGCTGCTCTCGGGGATCGGTCCAGCCGACCAGCTGCGCGCGCAGGACATCGACGTCGTGGCCGACGTGCCGGGGGTTGGAGAGAACCTGCACGACCACACCATGGTCCCGCTCGTGTGGGCGACTCAGCACTCCACCGACCTGCTCGAGATGGCCAGCCCGGAGAACATGGCGCTATGGCAGGGCGGCCACGGAGGCCCCTTTGCCTCCAACGGCGGTGAAGTCGGAGGCTTCGTGTCCACCGCAGGCGGCGACGTGCCGAATGTGCAATTGATCGGCGGGCCAACCGCGTTCGTCGACCACGGCCGCACCAGCCCGCCGCTGCCGAACTTCACCATGCTGACCGCATCGACGCACCCGCGCAGCCGCGGCCGGTTGTGGCTGAGGTCGACCGACCCGCTGACCCATCCACACATCGACCCGGCCTACTTCGCTCACCCCGACGACCTCGCAGACATCACGGCCGGACTGCGCGTGTCACTGGAGATCGCCAACCAGAGCCCGATCTCCAAATACCTTCGCGGCCTGAACGTTCCGACGGAGGCGGACCCGAGCGACGCAGCGCTCACCGAACATGCGAAACGTTGGTCGCAGACCGAGTACCACGCCGTCGGAACGTGCGCGATGGGAATCGACGAAAACGCCGTCGTCGACCCGCAATTGAAGGTGCGCGGCGTCGATGGGCTGCGTGTCGTCGACGCATCCGTGATGCCGACCGTCGTCAGCGGTAACACCAACGCAGCCACCGTCATGATCGCCGAAAAAGCCGCCGACCTCATCAAGGCGCAGGCGACCGTGAAGCCGCTGACATGAACTCGCCAGGACAAGAGTCCGCGGACTCAAAACCGTCATGGCGGGGGACGCGACGCTACGGCTTCCGGCCGGCGCCACCGGGCGGCCTGGCGCTCGTGCAGGATTTCCTGAACACCCGAGCGCACGCGGACAAAGGGCCAGACCTGCTGGGCGACGCGGAGCACGCTAATGCATGGGCGGCGAACGCGATACGGAACTGGTCGGCGCTACGAGGCACGCAACATCCGTTACTGGTTCTGACCGACGACGACGCCGCGCGCCTACGAGAATTGCGCGACTTCCTTGACACGGTGCTGACCGGGAGCCGCATCATGCCGCCACAGCACGTCCTCGGTACAGCGGGAATCGCGCTGGGCGTCGCCGGCGAGATGTCGTGGATGCCAACTGGACACGGATGGTGTTGGTTGGCGTCGGCGATCATGGGTGAGATCGCCTTGAGTCAGGAGACCGGAACGTGGCGGCGAATGAAGCAGTGCCAGAACCCCATGTGCCGAGCCACCTTCTACGACAGCTCATGGAACAACCGCGGCGTTTGCCGTCATCATTCGCCGAACTCGGCTTGCTTGAGCGAGCTCGCGTTGGTGTTGCCACTTGTTACCAGCCCCTGCCAGGGCGACCCCACACCCCTCACACAGGAGTTACTGCGAAATGACCACTCATGTCATCGCCCCCATCGATCTGCCCGCCTTTCTGGCGCCGACGATCGGCCGCGCTCGACGAAGCCGAGAGCCAAGCCGAGATTCCGCGGCACCGTTGCACAGCCAGCTGCGCGACGCGGGCGCCTTCCGGTTGCTTACCCCGCGCGCGAATACGGCGGGTCCGAGACCCCGCTGACTGAGCTGCTCGAAGTCTACGAACGGTTTTGGCGCACATCGACGCCTCCACAGGGTTGTTGGTGTGGAACGCAAACTTCGGATTCATCGCTGCGCTGCTCAGTGAGACCGGGGCGCAGCGCATCTGGTCCAGCGGTGCCGAGCCGGCCGCTGGCCAATTCCGGCGTTCCAGCGTTGCCGCCCGCGCGGTCGGCGGCTATCGCCTCTCCGGGCGTATACCGATCGTGACCGGCATCGGTTTCGCGGATTGGTTTATCGCGGTCGGCGTTGTGACCGAGAACGGTGAACCCTGCATCAGCGCTGCCGGCGGGCCTGATGTTCGGCTGTTCGCAGTCCAACGCGGGCAGTTCACGATCGAGCACACCTGGAATGTCACGGGGATGCGCGCGGATCCGGCGAGTAACGACGTCGTCGTGGCCGACGCGATTCATCCCCGACGATCTGGTCGCCGCCCTCGACCCTCCGGCCTGGATCGACCGGCCACTGTACCGGGGCTTCATCCCGACCCTGGTCTTCCCTGGTGCCACCGCGGTCGTCCTCGGTGTCGCCCGGCGCGCCATCGAGGAGACGGTCACGCTCGCCCCGAGCAAAACGTTGTTGTCTGGAGGTACCCTCGCCGATTCGCCACGCGTGCAATACATCATCGCCAAATCCGAGGCGGCTGTCGCCGCCGCGAAGTTGCTGCTGATCAACGCTGCCGACTCGTTGCAGCGCTCGGCGGAGTCGAACACGACCGTGTCACTCCAGCAGCGAGCCGACCTACGCGCGGCGATGACCCATGCCGCACAGGTGAGTCGCGACGCGCTCGTTGCGATGTATGAACTGGCAAGCTCCACGGCCCTATACCGAACCAGCCCGATAGAGCGAGTGTTCCGGGACGGTATGGCGGCCCTGCAACACGCGAACCACTCAGCGCAGTTTCTCGAGGCGGCCGGTCGGGTCCGGTTCGGTATGGAGCCGAGGCATGCCACTTTTCTAACGTGCAGTCCGAAGTCCGTGCCGTTGGCGATCCGGATGGCCTCATGTTCTCGGGCGCGTAGCGCATCAGGCACACGACCGCCGGTCGCAGCGGCGGGGGCATCGACCGGCGCGGAGCCTGCGTTGCAGCGTGCGTCCATACGAGGAAAGGAACGGACAATGAGCAACTCGCAACGCGTGGCCATCATCACGGGCGCCTCACAGGGCATCGGCGAGAGCCTGGTGACGGCCTACCGCAAGCTCGGTTATGCAGTGGTCGCCAACTCCCGCACGATCGCCGAGAGCGACGACCCGATGGTCGTGACGGTGCCCGGCGATATCGCGCAGCCGGGCGTCGGTCAGCGCATCGTCGACGCTGCCATGGAAAATTTCGGCCGGGTCGACACGGTGGTCAACAACGCAGGGATCTTCATTCCAAGCCGTTCACCGACTACACCGACGAGGACTACGACGCCATCACGGAGTGAACCTTCGCGGGTTCTTCGAGGTTTCGCGCGCGGCGGTCGCCGCGATGCTGTCGACGGAGGGTGGCGGTCACATCGTGAACATCTCCACCAGCCTCGTCGACCACGCCAACTCTGCGGTGCCCTCGGCGTTGGCGTCACTGACGAAGGGCGGGCTGAACGCGGTAACCAAGGCGCTGGCGGTCGAATATGCCGGCCGCGGCATTCGCTCCTAACGCTGTCGCCCTCGGGGTAATCCGCACGCCGATGCACGATCCGGCGTCCTACGACACCCTGGCGAAACTGCATCCGGTCGGTCGTCTCGGCGAGGTCGACGACGTCGTCGACGCGGTCCTCTATCTGGAGAATGCCGGCTTCGTCACCGGCGAGATCCTGCATGTGGACGGTGGCCAAAGTGCAGGGCACTGAGGTTCTGCACGGCTCTGGTTGTCTTGGCCCTGGGCACCCCAGCATTACGTGCATGCGAACCAACCCTGCACGCGAAGGCGACGAGATGGAGACCACGGGAGCGGCTGCCCGTCACGCCAATCCAGAACTCGCCCAACGTTTCCTGTGGGACGTCATGCCCTACACGATCAGCTGCACCGCGCCGCGCGCCGGATGACACGCAATTCCTCCGATGCCGAAGACTTGGTGCAGGACACACTGATACGCGCGTTCACCGGGTTTAGCGCGATACCAACACGGCAACCTGCACGCGTGGTTGATGACCATCATGACCAACACCGCGATTGATACACACCGGTCACGGCAACGGCGCCCCACGGAGGTGCTCACCGCGGACCTCCCGGAGTCACCGACACATGCGACATGGAGCGTCGAGCCACTGGCGTTCCCCGAAAAGTGCCTACTGGAATCCAGAGCCCTCCGACCACACCCTGACCGCGCTACGCCAACTCCCAATGCCGGCCAGGTGGTGCTGTACTACGCAGACATGGATGGCGCTGCGCTAGCGGAGCGAGATCGCCGACATCCTCGGTGGTACCGGTCGGGACGGTCATGTCACGCATCCATCGCACGCGCCAGCGCTCTTCGCCACCTACTCACCGCCGCAGGACGCCCACATCCGCCGACGTCACGCGACGTAGCGCGCGTGAGGTCTGACGCAACTCCCACCCGTGAGATTCTGCTTCGGCGATCTGCGACGACACATGTCGAGTGGAAGGCCCATACGACTACATCGTCGTGGCCGCCGACGGCGTACGCCCGCGCCTGCTGCGGTGCTCCGTGCATGCCGGAACTCGGTGGCACCGCGGTCGCGAGCATCAGGCCCCCCGCTGCGAACAGTTCTAGCGGCGCTTGTGGGGGAACCGAGCCGACAGGGTGACGCCGAACCCGAGGTCGGCATCATCCGGGTCCCGTACGGCGCGCCGTCAGCGTGGGCGATGGGGGCCAGCACGCTGTGCGCCAGTCTTGACGACTTTGTTGATCGCGTCTGGCCGCGAGGTCGGAAATCCCACCCCTGCACATCGGAGAGCCAGACATAGACATCCCAGGTTCGTAAGGTGTCAAGCGGCGGCCCGGCGTGCGGTGTGCCCACGCCGCGGTGTGTTCGTTGTAGGGGACGCATGGTGATGTAGGCATCCGTGCAGGATGCCGATGAGGCCGATTACCAGGGCGCGTAGGGCTTGGTGGTGGAGATTCGCCGGCGGCACGGTGTTGGTCGTAGAACAGTCGCGCGCCGGGGCTGACCGATGACGCGCGCAGGGACCCAGTTGTCGATGGCGTCGTAAAGACGGCGGTTGCGCACGTGACGGGCCAGCACGGCACGTTTGCGTCCGATGCCACGGTCAACGGTGAGGTTCCGGCGTAGTTTTTGCGGAACTTGGTGTCGGTGTATCGGTTCGGGTCGTCCCCGAACTCACCGAGCACCCAGGCCGAGCACGACACCGAGTCCTGGCTGGAGAGGTAGATGTCGGCGTCCGGGTGTGTTTCAAAATGGGGGCAGGCCGGTCTCGAGCTCGCTGATCTGGCGGTTCAGTTCGGTGATGATGGCCACCGTGGCGCGGGTGGTGGCGGCAAACGCGGTACGCGTGACCGCTGCCGGCACGACCCTGCTCGGTGCCCAGCGCGGCTTGGACCTGACGGGCGCGGGCATCGATATTGCGTTGGCGCCCACCCGCGCGACGTTTGGCGCCGAATGGATCGCCGACCGACTCAGATGAGCGCCCTGTTCGGGGGTTGGGGCGCGATCGAGCCTCCGAGCGCGTCGCCGTGGGCCAAGTCGTCGAAGGCCACCAGGGCCGCCGGGTAATACTCGCGCTTGCGCAGCATTGGTGTGGCGGGTGCGTGACCAGATCAGGCTCTGGTGGGCGCGGGCGAGCACTTTGATCGCCTCGGCATCGGCGCGAATGTCGCCGGCAATGGGGCGTGGTTGTGCCGGTCGGTGCGCACCAGATCGGCCAACAGTTTGGCGTCACCGGCATCAGTTTGGCCCCCGAGACGTGATGGCGGTCGCGGTAGCGGGCCGCCGCCAACGATTGACCGCATACGCACCTGGTAGCCAGCCGCGGTCAGCGCCACACCCACAGGCCACGATCGGTTTCTGTGCCGACGACCACGTCGGTGGGATAGGCATGTGCGGCGATCAATTCGTGCAACTGACGAATGCCGGCGTAGTCCCTCTGGGCGGCCGCGGCACCAACCGCTCGCCGGACTCACCCATCAAATACACATCGTGATCTTCGGCCCAGTCATCGCCGACGAAGATCATCAATCACCTGCCTTCCTCCGATTCGGCCCTAGATCAACCTGTTTGAGCCGAGGACACCCCGCGGCGGACTAATGGATCCAGTGCTCAAACCGGCACGACATCCCATGAGCGCTACAGGCGACCTCACCGACCGGCGGGGCACAATCTAAGTCTAGGAATCGACATCCATTCAGTCGCTAACAGTGCTCACCGGCCGGCGGCGACAGCGTCATACGCTCCGTCGACACGGGCAACATCCCAGTCAACGACACGCTTGATCGAATCCGCAGCAGTCGCTTGAGGCCGCAAGGAATCCTGGCACCGCGCGCTGATAGGACAGCGCGAGCTGGAAATCTCTCAAAACCCGGGGTCGTAGCACCCGCGGCGGCTAGGACCATAGCCAGAGTCTCACATAATTATCGTCCGCGCGTAAGCGGAAGTGAGGCAAGCTCCGCTGCTGAGCCTGGGGGCGAATCGGCGCATCACACCAGCTGGGCGACGACGCCGGGGTCATCTGCGTCCACGCAAGGACTGCGGGGAAGCGTGGGCGCATGCTGACGCAACTTGTAGAGTCCGGTCGGCCGCTTCCCGGCCCAGCGGATGCCAAGGACGACGACTTTTTGGGCTGGATGCCTTCTCCCGGTTCATGTGCAACACCATTTTGACGCCAGCAGAGGAAGCGCAGCAGCAGGGCGGGTTCAGCTTCGCGGCAGTGGTCGTTATCGGGTCCGGGATGTACGGCGCGTTCACCAGCTACACAAGGATCTACGAGCGTGCCAGGCGCCAACCGCTGGAGCGGCGCCCGAGGGTGTGCTGCGTGCTGGAGGCGGGGCCGTTCTTGATCACCGAACATTTCCAGAATCGTCACACGGACACCGAGCCCATTCTGCGAATCGCCGGTGAAGACCAGCTTCCGTCGTTGATGAGAATCAGTCATTTTTGAGCCAGATCGAATACACGGGAGGACCGCGTGGTTCCAGGGAATGTCGCCGCATGTCACCGCGGTGCGTGAGGCAAGTCGTTGCTTTTGGGGCGGCTGGCGGCACCGCCATTGATGAACAACGACGCCGTTCAGGTGACGACCTGGCGCAATGGCCGCACGGGGCCGAGATTTTCTGTTACGTCGCCGCAGGGGACACGCTCAAAGTCGCATCGCCAGATCGGCACCGACAGAATAATCACTGCAGACCACGTGCACGGGCCAGGCGAGCGGATCGGTTGCATGACATCGCCATGAACCGGTGGCCGCCGCCGGCACTGTTCCTCGGCTTGACCCGTGTGGTCGAGGCGCCGATCGCCGTGCACGCCGTGAGGGCCGAGTCGGGGCTGTGGCGATGGGTAAATTCAGCAGCCTGCCGTTGCTGCTGGACCTCCTATCCGCAGGGACGCCGAAAGTTCTGGCCACTCTAACGGAAATCGCTTCCCTGCTCCTGGTGCACACGCCGAGGTCTCTGCGGGGATCGATTCGACTGAGGGGGCGCGCAACGACTCTGGTGATGGCCGTGCGCGAGTGTCGCGAGATCCCGACGTGCCCGGCATGTGTTCACGCATCGTGCGGTTCGGGCTGTCGGGTAGCGCGGTGGTGTGCCTCGCCGGGTAACACCATCAATTCGACCCCGGCTGGCGCTGAATTCGTTTCGGAAGCCTCCGCAACTGGGAGTCGATCTGACGAGAAGGGAACCTGATGGTTCGGCGTTCGTGGAAATCCATACGCCTCTGGCGGATCCGAAAAAGCGTCCGCAACCCGCCCGCTTTTTCACACTCGGACTCGGGCACCAGCGCGTTGCAGGTCGAGGGGGTCGAGTGCCTGTTGGTCCGCCTCCGCGAACCGGCTGGGGCGCTTCCATTTCGAGTCCCGTTCGCCGTGCGCAGCCGCAGCGATAACTGATTGTGACGATATTTGTATCGCCTGATCCCCAATGCTGAGTGAGTCCTGACGAGGTCGCAGGGGCCGTCTCTGAGCACGGACGTGCGACGACCGGATCGTGGTGGGGACCAGGACCTGCGGTAGCCACGCTTGGCGACCCGAACGCCGATCCAGGTAAGCGAGAGGCGAGTTCAATTTCCGTCAACCCGTACTGCGGCGGCGCGCAGGTGATGGACGTGTACTTCGACGGTGATGGTCGGGAGATCCGGATCCCGAAGGCCTTCGGGGCAGGCACGCCTATCGAACGCGACGCGGATGCGACCGGGCGAGCGGCGCAGATAGCAGCCGCGTTGCGGTAACGTGGCGGCGCTGGTCAAGCAGCCACCGGAGGCGGCGCTGTCGACCACTGACAGGCGGCGACCGGCAAAGTTCTTCATTTCGGCGCGGGTCACGAGGACGGCGTAGGGACGACCTGCGAGGAGCGGCGCTGCCCGCTGTGGCTCGGCGAGGACCCTGACACCTCGGTCGCACCAAGATGTCCACGGGCACGCTTCCATCACGTGTCCAACGCCAGCCTTGCGTCGTGATCAAGCTGATCTTCCCCGGGACGGTCGGTTCGGGCCGGGAACCCGGTACCGACCTGGACACTGGCGCTGCAGCAACCCGGTCGCCAGTCATCGTGACATTATTATTGTTGCCTCGAAGATTCACGCCAGCCCCGCTTTGTTCCCCGTGTGGAAAGACGCGGATTCGTCTCACTGTTCGATGGAACGCTCGATGCCGATCAGTGGGACCGGCGCCCGGGTGTACGGCGTGGATTCAGGCAAGCTGCCCGGTAGCGGACATCATCGAATGCGGCTCTCGCCGCAGCCGACAGCACGCTCGGGGCTCCATCTCGCGAGGCGCGGTACTTGCGGGCATCCCTGTTTTTGCGGCTGCGACCGGCTGGCGCTCGACATCCGGGCAGTACCCCGGGGTGTTTGTCCGCATGCCCGAGGATCGGTGCAGATGGCGGTCTCGGTCCACGTGCACGCAGAACACCATCCGCTCGAGATCCAGATCGACGCGAATCGGAAAGGATTTCGTTGCCGCGCGCGACCCACAGGCGCGATCTACGGCAGCAGCTCGTGGCACGCGACCGGCGCCGCCGACGGGATCGCGCCCGCGACCCGCTGGGCTTCCAGGCCGTGAGCCCTCTGATTCGTAGAGGGGTACTGGAACACGCCTCGAGATCACTGCGCGAACGACGATCGCATCGCGCCAGCCAGTGGATAGAGTGAACGGCGAGCCCGGTGGTGCGCAGGTGCGCCGCCGGCGAACCTCGTCGCGACCGGCTTCACCGGTCTGCAATGCCACACCGACGTCGCCCAGTGCCCTGCAACATCCGAATCCGCGAAGACACCGAACGCTCAGGGCCAAGGGGGCCGGACGACTATCTGGTCCCCATCCCTGCGCGGCCTCGGCCACTGCGTGCCCGGCTCCTCGCGTCGTGAACTCCGACTCTCGCGTAAATCGCAGTCGCGCAGGATGAGCTCGGATGACCACGAACGATTGATCGAATTGGTTAGCGAGACACGTCTGCCACGGCGCGCTCTCGCCGGCGCGGAGTTCTTTGCGAAACGCGAGGAAAGCGCAACCAGTGCGATTAGCGTGAGCGGACTGGAGATCGACGCTGCCCGTCCACGGAGCAATTTGTTTGGAGGGTGCGGTTGAAGGCCGAACCGGACGCCGATCACTCTGCCGTACTGACGCGGTGAGAATGATTAACGCCGTGCTG